>Ga0183099_1000069_pt1 | contig 113381 bp, 114 predicted proteins | sample Biomet1_FD_127788 | JGI IMG/M metagenome (GOLD analysis project Ga0183099, IMG submission 127788) | Microbial communities from bioreactor (seeded with anoxic lake sediment) at LBNL, California, USA - Biofuel metagenome 1 | ecosystem: Engineered > Bioreactor > Anaerobic > Unclassified ...
AAAAAAATCCGTTCCCCCGCGAACCGGCCGCACGCGTACATAGTCCGCTTGATTTTGAGGCAATGAATCCCGCCGCTGCCGTTCTGAACGAATACATCGACTTTACTAGTTTCAGCAAACTCCATACCGATGTAAAAACCAACAATTGCACCATTACGCAGGCATACTGGGAACAACGGGGCGATATTTGGGTGTTTACCATTACCGCGAACCGATTTCTGCGAAACATGGTCAGAGCAATCGTCGGGACTCTGCTCAAAGTCGGCCGGAGTCAACTAACCGAAAAGGATTTTCGGGACATCATCGAAGCCAAAGACCGGGGAAAAGCAGGCACATCAGCCTACGCACACGGACTCTATTTAGTGGATGTCTCCTATCCGGAGACTATCTTTGAGCAGAACGAAGGCACTGATCCGATTCTTGCAAAAGAACAACCGAAATAAAAACCTGATAAAGAATGCCATAAAAAAAAGTGCATTTTTTGCATAAAAAAACAAGGTCGAATGTTTGCTGGTTTCAAAAAAAGCATTTACCTTTGCATCACTTTTCTGAGAGACATCAAGCGCAACAAACGCCGATAAACAAAGGAAAGCAACCTTCTTCAGTAGCTCAGTTGGTTAGAGCACCTGACTGTTAATCAGGGGGTCGTAGGTTCAAGTCCTACCTGAAGAGCAAAAGCCACTCAAATGAGTGGCTTTTTCATTTTTGAGTCTCCGGAATGAGCCGATCCAGATCAATAATCCGATCAAACCAGGGAATCAGACTTGCCCGATGAGTAACAAAGATAATTGTAATGTCACTTTTTAGCTCAACCAAACATTGCATAATAAGCGACTCCGTAGAAGGGTCGAGCGCCGAGGTTGCCTCATCCAATAAAAGCACTTTCGGATAACGCAACAGCACCCGTGCAAGCGCCAAGCGTTGACGCTCTCCCCCCGAAAATCGATACTGATAATTTGTAATCCTTGCATCAAGACCCTCTTTCTCGCGGGTAACAAAGTCCGCCGCGTTCACCCTGACCAACACCTCCATAATTTCCCGATCACTTATATCATACGGTGTATCCCAGACAAGGTTCTCCCGAATTGTTCCGTCGACAAAATAAGATTCCTGGGTCAAATAACCGATCTGCTGCCGCCAAAGCATTCCTTCTCCCTTTTCAAGAGTTCGCCCACCAATCGACAATGTACCAGACTGAGGAGATAACAAGCCCGTGATCAAATCAAGCAGAGTTGTTTTACCCCTTCCCGACTGACCGACAATACCCGTTACGGAATGCGCCGGTATCAAAAGATTGATCGTATTAAAAACAGGGCGACCATTGCCGTACCCAAAAGAGATGTTACACAACGCTATATCTCCATCGAAAACACCCGAAGACGACCCGATTGATTGCTGAAGAACCTTATCCTCCAACTCTTTGTCCATATCAATAACAAGATTCGTAGATTCAAGATTGGAAACCATCAGATCAAGATAGGTATTACAACCCGTAAAGAGCGGAAACAGCCGTCCGAACAACAAGATCAGCACAAAAATAGACGTAAGAGGCAATGCATCGATACGATAGCCGGTATAAATCACAACTATCAGACCGATAATTCCGGCAGTAGTAAAAATCAATTGCGACAACCCCCTGTTTTTACTTTGCTTACGCTGCAGATGGAGCATCCGGGTATTCATCCCATCGTATTTTTCATAGCAAAACCGCTCGGCACTATGCACCTTTGCCTGTTTTATCATGGTCCAGAAATCATCTATCTGTTTGGTCATCTCGCGGAAAACCCCAATATTCGATCCACCCAGCGAGAGCGACTGCAAAATAAATTTTTTAAGCAACAAAAAGCTAACCAGACCAACCAGTAGAATAAGACAGGTAAACTTGACCGAAACAAGCAACGACAACATCACATTAGCCACAATCAGGATCGAAGAGGTAAACAAATTCATCAATGCAAAATAATAGGTCGCCACTTTCGGAATCTCGCTCGACAATACCTGAATATATTTATGCCGACTCTTGCTGGCCAACAATTCCCAATCGGACATGACGATCTTACGAAACAAACGCTCCCTCAAAGCATGAATAAAACGCTGCTCGTATTCCGACTGCCACTGCGACTTATAGTAACCCAGCAGAGCTATCAGAGCCAACAACACAACAAAACAAACAAGAATAAATTCAAGAGAGAGCTGAAATCCCATCCAACCAGTGAAACTTTGTAACCAGTCAACAAGCTTATTATGCGTAGTCGAAGGTTGAGCCCCATCAAGCATGCTCAACAGAGGAATCAACATTACAATGGATACTCCCTGATTGAATCCCAACAACAAAGTCAGCAGGAATACACCCACCAACTTCGACGGATGATTTCGAGAGAAGAAACTAAAACTCTGTGTAATTTGACGAACACTACGCATGAACAATCCTTCGTTTAATGTAACTATATGGACGATACAACAGATAGACAAGACGAGACGATGAGCGAATGCAAAACAAATCACCCGGAGAAATAGTCATCGACTGCAAGAGGCGCAGTTTATAAACGAATGACTTACAAAGCAACAATCTGTATCGAAGATTTGCCAAACTGCCCAACACCGATCCCCGCTCCGAAATCTCTTCGTTTATACTCTTCAATGGATATGTTTTGAGAAAAGATGGCACTTTAGTGTCCGTCAACAATGATTGTGTCGTATTGAAAAAATAATGCAATAGGAAACCCGTCTGCGACACCATACGCCCGGCTTTTAACTCTTTCACCAACTCCATCCATTTTTCAGTATCGACAGCTTCAAACGGAAAATCTTTAATATCGACCAGCCACTTCAACCGTTGCCACCCATGTTTAGCCCCGTGAATAATCAAATACAAAAGATTTAGTTCAGGAGCAAACACAACCACTTCTCGCCCAGCAAAGGCAATGCGCTGGCTGTTATTCTCAATAATCCGTTCAAATTGTTTTGTCCGAACCGGAAACGGAATGTATACCGACCAGTGAATTTCCACCATAAAGCCATGCTCCTTATGTGCATAGGCCAAATGATGCACACAATCCATCAACATCCGCTGACGGATCTTTTCTTCCGGCCACGACCAATTTTCAACACCGACATACCCCTGCAACACCAGCAGTCGATCAACGCGATCCATATCGGCACGATCCAACAACAGCAAATCGACATCATGCGAAAGCCGCACCGAAGGATCGTTGTAGAGTTGTTGCGACAACACAGGCCCTTTCAGGCACAAAAAGGCAATACCTCCGCCCTGCAACAGGTCGACAACCTGCACAAAATACCGAACCTTATCCAGTTGCTGCATTTTCTCGGCAAGGTACTCCTTACTCCGGTTTTCACCCAACAAACCATCTATTTGCTGATGACTTAAGCGATGTCTGGAATAAAGAAGCTCCCGGCTCAACATTAAGTTTATCATAGTAATCCCCCTTAAAATTCAACATTCTCTCAAGCACAAAGCTAACAACATATAATTCTAAATCACAACTTTTATGGAATTATTTTTCCATTCAATTTATTTATAAATAATAAAACGTAACGATAGGTGCAAAACGTTCAATTTACAGTTAATTTATGTCAATAAATTGAATTCACTCTTGATTTAAGCATTTTATTCGCTTATATTTGATAAATATTTATATAAAAAATGCAGCAATATTTCGGGTTCGGATTAAATATTGAGTCGGAAATTGAATTTCCGGAGCTGCTGCAAAACACATTTGTTCAGGCAGACGTTACTATTTCAATCGGAGATCTGAACCAACAAAATGTGGCTTTTATCGCATCCGGAGATGACGAATTCTTTTTTGAGGCAAAGGGAGTCGCCCGTTATTTCGCATTTCAGGGCAAGCGAATGATTATTGACCCCGAAAAGGGAGACGTAGATCCCCGAAGCATCCGGCTGTACGCTCTGGCCACCGTAATGGCAGCCATCCTGCTTCAGCGGCAGATGATTCCGTTCCATGCTTCGGCTATCTCCGTCGATAACAAGCTCATCCTTATCTCGGGAGAGTCGGGTGCAGGGAAATCGACAGCACTGACCGGATTAATTTTGCGGGGATACGAGGTCTTTAGCGATGATGTGGTTGTTTTGAATCGCACCGAGTCGGATGGAGTCTCGGCTTTTGCATCCTACCCAATGATAAAGTTGTGGCACGACTCCATTACAACCATAGATGATCCGCAATTCAGCGATTGTTCGTTTCGGATTCGGCACGATTTGGATAAGTACGGCTTCTTTTTTCACGATACGTTTGTAAAGCAGACCCAACCGATATCCTCCCTTATTATTATCAAAAAAGGAGAACAACCTACCTGCACGATGCGACGACTACAGAAAACGGAAGCTTTTGCCGAAGCATACCGTCAGCTATATCGGCCATCGTTGATTCGGGGCAAAGAACAAAATACAATTTGCTTTCGAACCATATCGGCATTGACACAAACAGTAAAAATCTTTGAGATAACCCGCCCGGCAACGTGTCCACCGGAGCAATTGGTCTCATTTATCGAGCAGGAGTTATTGCAACCGACTGCTTGTATGGTATAGATGTCATTCACGATCGTTTGCATATTCAAACAATGAATTGATGGAAACAATTTAAGTTACGTTTTATTGAAATTATGCATTAAGACAGATATTCAACATAAACATAACACATAAGTTTAACATAAATGTGCCATATATCAACAAACAACATGTTTAATTTAATCATTTACAAAAAGATGGAAACTATGTACTGGGAAAGCCCTGAAATTGAAGTTCTTTCAATAAGTAAAGAAACTCTTGATGGTGGAAATTCGAATCAAGATTTCGTGGAGAATAGTTGAAAAGTTTTTCATTTTGCAAAAATGTAAACGCTTAGCATTCTTGTCATTAATATAATCAATGCTAAAATGGTTATATTTTACTTGAATACAAGGCAAAGGTTATTTGAATGTACACAATAACTTTTGCCTTGTTGTTTAAATTATTCTAATTCATAAAGACTTCAATAATATTTAATGAGTGTTATTTTTGGTTTGTTCTATAGAGATGGTAGGCTCGTTTCTGACGAACTCGATGTTATGTTTTCTGGAATGAAACACTTCCCTCACAACAAACGCGACATGATTATACATGATAATTGTGGGTTTGGAAACATGCTGAATTATAATACACCTGAAGCTGTAAATGAATCAATGCCGAAATGGCTTCCACTTGCTCAACTTTTATTCGTAGCCGAGGGACGTATTGATAATCGTGATGAACTTTTCATTACACTTGGAATTCCTGCTGAAAAACAGAAAACAATGCCGGATGGCGATTTAATGCTTGAAGCATATATGAAATGGGGGGAGAGCAGTGTTGACCGACTAATTGGGAAGTGGTCTTTTGCAGCTTTCCACGCAGAGAATCAAAAACTTTTTATTGCACGGGACAAATGCGACTATACTGAAATTTGTTACTACATTGATGACAAGGTTATTATTTTTGCAACTTCAAGCAAAGGCATTTTGTCACTTCCATTTATTAAGAAAGAAATCGACGATCTGAAGATTGCACGATTCCTCATAGTATGGAAGGGCGATTACGACAGAACATTTTTTAGGCACATCAAGAGAATTTTACCATCCCACACGCTACGCATTACACAAGACACAATAGAATTACATCGCTATTGGAATTACACCAAGATTCAATTGCGAGAAGGTCTGTCACAGCAAGAATATATTGATGATTTGTTTGATAACCTAAGTAAAGCTGTAGCAGCAAGGTTACGATCTTACAAACCGATTGCAGCAACGCTGAGTGGAGGTCTAGATTCTAGTACTGTATGTGCAATTGCAGCAGAACAGATGAATCTAAAAGGAAAACATCTTCGAACATACAGCCATATTCCAGAATTCACCCCTTCCAGTACACTCTCGAAATTTAATTTTGGAAATGAAAAGCCCTACATTGAAACCATCGTCAACAAATGTAAAAACATTGACCCAATATTTCTTGATTCAAGTACAATATCACCACTCACAGGAATCGAAGAAGCATTCCGATTAAATGGAGAACCTTTTCATGCCGCAGGTAATGCCTACTGGATTGTTGATATTTTCATGACTGCAGTCAAAGAGGGTTATGGAACAATTCTTATGGGCGAATTTGGTAATGCGACAATTTCATGGACAGGAATGGAGGATGCACTTTCGTTTAAGAAAATCGTCAATCGTTACGGAGTTATTCGTGCGTTAAAAAAGAAACTATTGAAGCCCATTTTATATGGAAATACATCTTTGGCTCGCACTTACAAGAGTTTGATATTCGGTAGTCAACCTTGGAAAAAAATTTCTTACTGTACAAAATCATTTCAAGAATCATTAAATCTGGAAGAACAGATCAAACGGTCTGGATTTGATCCAACATTCAAACGCTATTTTTCCAATCCAAAGGATCAAGCATTCTCAATCCTTGACGGGGGTGTATTGAGATACTCTATTGGTGCAAACATTGGATGTATGACTGGTCTTGAATTGCGTGATCCGACAACAGATTCACGTGTTATTGAAAGTGCACTTTCCATTCCGAACGAAATGTATCTCGGAAAAATGAATAAATGGATTTTACGCACAATGATGAGGGAAAAACTTCCGGAAGAGGTGCTTTTTAATACAAGAAAAGGTAAGCAAAGCTCTGATTTAACCGCAAGACTCTGTGCTCATGCAAAAGAAATGAACAGAATTATAGACGAAATGGAGGCAGTCGGCTTCGGTAGAATTGCTGATATCGATCGAATTCGCTTAGATTGGGAAAAAATACAAGTAAATAGTGATGACTTCCATATTGATACTGTATTTCACCTACTTAGGCCAATCGCTGCTTTCATTATGTACAAGTCCATTGACGAATGACAAATACACATCATATTTATTCTCAATTAATAACATAAGGTAATATCTTACCCTATTCTCTCACCCTTTACAATCCCCCAAAAGCGACTTTGATATGCCGGAATGAACGTTTCGTTATAATACAACATATTTATTACAATACTCTTACCATCTGCCGTTCCGATCCGAAGCTGAGAGGAGGTAGATTCCAGAATTTCTCCCGGATTACACTTCATCATCGTTTGATTCTCGATTTGCGCGTCCATCAACTTTAGCTCCTGCCCTTTGAACAAAGTAATTGCGCCCTTATTCCACGGATTGCAAGCCCGAATTAAGTCACAAATTTCTTTGGCAGTCATACTTTTCCAATCAATCAACACATCTTTTCCTTCGGGACGACTGTAGTAAGACGCCAAGATCGTTGAAGAGGGTGGTAATGCGATAACCGGAATACCGGAGGCCATCATGTTAAGAAGAAAGAAAACCCCCTCCGCACTCATATTGCTCAGATACCTGCTGGCTGTTTCATACGCAAAAAAATCCTGATTTGGATACTCCTTCTGCCATGCAACAGGACCTTCATCGTATTTGTCCGACAACCGATGAATGGAGATACCTAATTTTTCCACACCATGCTTCAATTGCCAGAATAGAGGTATCGGCCCTTTGTAGCCGGGGAGCAGACTGAAATGTATATTGAACAGACAGGAATGCACTTGGGGGGTAAGCCTGCTTACATCGATTAAACGGCCGTAGCCCATGATGAAATAAGCGTCGCATTTTGTCTCTTTTATCCATGAATAAAGTGTGCATTTTGTTTCTTCTGTGTTCAGTGTAATTTGCATTTGTTTTGCAAAGGCCGTTGTGTTTTGCAAACACGACATTGATCCGCCATCTGCAAAAAAGATATACACTTGCAGCTTTTGAGCCGCAAGTGTATATGCCAAAGGAATAATAATATCGGATGTCGATATAATGCCTATTTTCATTTCCAACTACTATTTCGAGGCTGGATACAATCCATTTATCGAGATTATAAAATTGATGGTAAGGCAAGGCATAACGTTATTGTGTGCTACTCCGCTTCCTACTGGGGCTATAGCGATTGAATCGAGAGGAGAATCCGGTGTTCCTCCGGATGGAAGAGAAGAATACAATTTAACATCAGAGTACCCGGCACCCTGAGGAACCGATTTTGCTAGCATATGGGTACCTGACGGATCACCTGTAGTGGCATTGTCATTGTATGCCAATAGATTATGATTATGAGCCGGTATATTCGCACTTAAAAGAGCAACAGTTGCATTTCCGCCAAACATTCCGGTTGTATATTTAATCTGGTTAAGGTTACCTCCTCCTACAGCAACCCTTGACCTTAAATCAGGAAGACAGAATGTTTTCGCACCATCTCCGCCATATTGTGTTCCCAAGAGAGAAAAAAGAACCTCATTCTCGCTAATAGGTAATGCTGAACCATCGCAAAAACGCCAACCCAAAGGAGCATATGTTCCTGCAAACATTTTTATTTCGCCCATATATGATATAACCATTTTTGTATAAGTTTTTTAATTAATACTAATAAGGCCTTGGAGGATAATATCCCTGAGTTGCGATACAATAAACGAGCGTAAGAAACGGCTGCCTGTTATCGTGCGCAACAGAACCTCCGGATGATTCTATACTGTCCGGATGGAGAGCTACTATCTTACTTCTATCAGGAACACTACTCACATAAAATGATGCATTGGATGCATTTTTTTTCAGTTGATTCGGATCGGTAGGAATACATGGGTTTCCCAAAATATTGGTTCCGGGCAATGAGGTATCATAAGAATTATGTACAACCATTGAATGGGAGTGGGCAGGCATGGTAGCTGTAGTCAGTTTTACAAAGTCTTCACCACCCACAGCCCCTGTCTGATATCCGGTTCCTGAAACAGGAGAGACACCGGTTCCAATAATCACTCTACCGTTTAGGGTTGGCAGATTGAACGTTTCCCGTCCATCACCACCGAATTTATTTCCAATTAATGAGAATAAGGCCATATTTAATTTTACCTGTAATTGTTGCCCATTACACAAAGCCCACCCATCGGAAGAGGGTATTTGATCTGATGCGAAAAGTCTGATTTCGCCGACATAACAATCCATAATATTAAAATTTTAGGTTTTTAATCGTGCTCGGGAAAAGTGCCATCTGTAGCGCAAATACAATACTGAATTGGAACATAAGGCATCATATTATTGTGAGGTAATCCATTCCCCTGCGCATCTATCATTGCGGGATTTTGAATAAAATCGGTTGACTTGTCATTCACATCATAATAACTATAGACACTTGGAGTTTTACCATCTGGAGCTGTTGCAATAGTATTCGACAGAAAGACCGTTGGACCGGGGGTATTGGTTGCCAGACTTTGTTCTGTTGTTCCGTGTTTGTCACCGACGGCCTGATGAGTGTGAGTCGGCAGACTACTTACTGTTAATGTAACTGTTTCATTTCCGACTCGTTTGCCCGGGACGTGATTTGGACTAGACACAGGAATACCAACAGGAACAATTCCTTGAAGATTAGGGAGCGTGAAATAAGTTTGCCTATCACTATCTCCAAAATTAGTCCCAATAAGAGCAAAAAGCGCCTGGTATTCAGGAATCGAAACACGCATACCATTACACGGCAACCACCCCTCGGGATAAAAAGTGTAGGGGAAAGCCCTAATTTCTCCGATAAAATTAGAATCCATAAAGTTTGTGTTTAAAATTAGAGATAAAGTTTTTGTAAATATAAACTATCAAAACCCGAAATATCACCAAGCAGATAAATTTCTTTAGCTATATTAACTTACAAAACACAGAAAATATAAAATCAGCTATCAGTTTATAGTTTTTTATATCTCCAAAGCACAGAAAAGAAAATCAGACAAGACAAAGAAAAGAAGCAAAGCTGATCATTCAGAGGTAGTCGAACAAGCATATAATACAACAAGAAGAGTATAAAGACGAAGACAAAAGAGAAAGAAAAACAAGAAGAATCAGCACTTGTAAATTTCTCTCATTTCGGCATTTCCTTTAGGAGTCACCCAGGTACAATCAACTACCAGCCAGGCATGCGCTTGCAACCGATGTTGCGTATTGAACAACAGTCCGAAATACATAACCGATCCGATATTCCGGCGTTCGAGCATCATCCGGGCGGCACACGACGAAACCAGGCACCGGTTTCGCCAAAAGGCCAAGCGACCTGCGCGCGAAACCGCTATTCGAATAGCGACAACCACGTCATCCCGAGTGCATTCCGGAAATCTATCCGCCGACCGAAACCGACGAATACAGCGACGGAAAGGCAAGACGGAAAGCATTATTTTTGCAGAAAAGAGCAGAAAAACCGCCTCGAGCAACATTTTTTTTTCGGCTAGGGAGAGTCGCATGACTTTTTTAATCGAGTTGTCGTTTTTCAATAACCTCATTTTGAATTGCATTATCTAAAAACGATTTGACCTCAACCTCACACCGTTCTTTTTCCACATTGAATTCGTTGAGTAAGTTTTCTACAATCTCGTCAAAGCCTTTCGGCTGCTGTATCAGATCCCAAATCCTTTTTCCAACCGGATTCAGCCCAAAATACTTTCCCTTCTCCAGATGCATCATTACCTGACTATCTTCCAATTCGCCATCAATAATTTGTGAATTTCTGCAATATTTCTCCATAATTCAAATGAATTTAATTAACACAACTACAATTAAATCAGAAAAACAATAACCGCACAAATTTATTATTATTTTTCAATATTTCCGTTTCACATAGTAAAAAAATAATACAGAAGAAAAACAGAACGGGAATACGCCATCACTTAGTATGAAGAGCAAAGGCAAGAAAGAAATTGTACTGACAACTGGTAAGTGTAGGATACGGTTTGCATCACCAACAAGACGACGAAAGGATCGACCCAATTAGGAAGAGCATGCAGAAAGAGGACACCCCATTGCAACAAACCGGGAATGAGTTACTCTCCGTTAGGCAACAGAAAATAAATAGCAAACGAAATTGCGTGAATGAAACAAAAAAGGGAGTGCTTACGAAAAGCACTCCCTTTTTGTATACGTTTAAGATAGAATTACCATCTGTTGCTATTGCGACGATCGCCATAACCGCCACGACTACCACCACCGCCATTGTTGCTGAATTCGCGACGAGGACGTTCTTCGCGCGGTTTAGCAACGTTTACATTGATAGTCATACCATTAATTTCAGCTTGATTCAAAGCTTCGATTGCTTTGTTTGCCTCAGCTTCGTCCGGCATTTCAACAAAACCAAATCCTCTTGATTTACCTGTGAATTTGTCGGTGATTACTTTAGCTGAATCTACTTGTCCGTAAGCTTCAAAAACTTCTTTTAACCCGTTGTCGTCAACACCATAACTAAGGTGCGAAATGTAAATGTTCATGTGAAAAAATAATTAAATAATATAAAACCGCAATTATGCCATTGAAAACAACTTGGTAAAAATCAAAATCGCTATCAATCATAATCGAGGCAAAGATAGTGTTTTTTTATGAACTCCAACATTGACACCATTTTTTTCGGCTAATTATATATAAATTCAGAGTTAAATATAGTTAATTTACCGCAATCTATTTGTAGGAATGAGATAAATCAATTAAGATAATTAGAATCGAATAATCAAGAACAAGCCGCAAATTCAATTCCTACAACGTGCCTCAACCCCACCACCCGAAACGTCTACCTGGCACCAGAAACGGACTATTTCTCGTCTTTTTATGCTTAAAAACAATCAGAACAGATTGTTTTTATTAAAAATAAGTGATAACTTGCAACGGTTTTCATCCGAAAATCAGTTCTATTCTGAAAACAACATGCACCTCATTACAGGCTAACCGGCATCTCTGTTTTACAGACCAAAATACTGAATGATAGGCTTCAAAACTCAAAACAAGTCATTTCCATGAGTTACCTGAAATTCGACAAAACATTATTGACCAATCTGCAAAAATCGTTGCGGAAAGAGATTTTGCGCACCAACAAATCGGGTGCCTACAGCGCAAATACAATCACCGACTGTAATACCAGAAAATATCACGGTCTGTTGGTTGTTCCGATTCCCGATCTGGATGACAACAACCACGTACTTCTCTCGTCTCTTGACGAAACGGTAATCCAACACGGAGCTGAGTTCAATCTGGGCTTGCACAAATACGACGAGAATCATTTTAGCCCCAACGGGCACAAGTATATTCGCGAATTTCACTTTGATGTCGCGGCGCGAACCATATACCGGGTAGGTGGTGTCATTTTGGAAAAAGAGCGCATTTTTATCTCACACGACAGCCGCTACCTGATTAAGTACACGCTATTGGACGCGCACTCGCAGACAACATTGCGCTTGCGCCCCTTTTTGGCATTCCGAAGTGTGAACGACCTATGCAGTGCCAACAACATAGCAAACACCGGTTACACCGAAACCGAGAATGGCATTGGCATGTGTCTGTATGAGGGATATCCCACACTTTTTATGCAGACCGACAAACGGAACGACTTTGTCCATCGACCTGACTGGTACCGTAGTGTTGAATATCCGAAAGAGCAGGAACGTGGCTATAATTACAAGGAAGATCTGCTCATCCCCGGTTACTTCGAGTTATCGATCGCCAAAGGAGAGAGCATTATTTTCTCGGCAGGCACTTCGCCCGCAGATACGAAAGAGTTGAAGTCGTTGTATGAAGCTGAACTTGAGAAACGAACCGTTCGGAGTAGTTTTTTCAACAGTTTGAAAAATGCCGCTCAACAATTTTATCTCAAACGCAACGGCGACTACTATCTTTTGGCCGGATACCCCTGGTTTAAAAGTCGTGCCAGAGACGAATTCATTGCCCTGGCCGGATGTACACTTGCCATAGACGACACCGCTACTTTTGAAAAAATCATGGCCACGGCTTTGGTTGCTGTCAATAATTTCATTGCGGGGAATCCGATCGAGAAAACGATTTACGAATTAGAGGCTCCCGATGTGTTGCTTTGGTTTGTACGCACCGTTCAGCAATACGCAAAAGCTACCTCCATCGAACAGGCGGCTCAACTTTATGGCGAAACGGTTTTACAAGTGATCGCGTTTATACGCATGCAAAATCACCCGAATCTGTTTCTGCACGAAAACGGCCTTTTGTACACCAACGGAACTCAAACTGCTATTTCATGGATGAACGCGGTTGAAGACAATCGTCCGATTATACCGCGCACGGGATATGTGGTGGAGATAAATGCCCTTTGGTACAACGCATTGAGATTCGGAGCCGAAATAGCCAAAGCCCGGCAGGACGAATATGCGGCCGATCTGCTCGATTATCAGTCGGAAATGACACGCCAATCGTTTTGTCACCTATTCTGGAACGGAACCTACCTGCACGATTACATCGACGGAGATTACAGAGACTGGGAAGTGCGTCCCAACATGATCTTTGCAGTGTCACTACCCTACTCTCCGTTGGAAAAGGTGCAACAAAAATCGATTGTCGACATCACCACGCGCGAGCTACTTACTCCCAAAGGCTTGCGCACGCTCAGTCCCAAAAGTCCATTTTACAGCCCGGCTTATGTAGGAAGTATGCTCGAACGGAACCGAAATTATCATAACGGACCGGTATGGCCATGGCTGACCGGATCGTTTGCCGAAGCCTACCTCAAAATATACAAACGAAGCGGAACCTCTTTCGTGGAACGCCTGTTAATAGGTTTTGAGAGTGAGATGAGCGAACTCTGCTTGGGAACCCTTTCGGAACTACACGATGGCAATCCTCCTTTCGCAGGGCACGGAGCCATGTCGTTTGCCATGAGCGTGGCCGAAATATTGCGCACGCTACGGCTGCTCGAAACCATAGAGCAATCGACCGAACAGACACAACAATTCTAAAAATCTACAGTTCTTCCAACAACATACGACATGAAAGCATTAATGTTTGGATGGGAATTTCCCCCACACATCCTGGGTGGTTTAGGTACGGCAAGTTACGGCCTGACCCGTGGCATGGCGCTACAACCCGACATGGAGATTACCTTTGTCATTCCCCGTCCGCACGGCGATGAAGATCAGAGTTTCCTTAAAATAATAGGAGCTTGCAATGTACCTGTCGTTTGGCGTGAGGTAGACTGGAACTTGGTGAACGAACGGATTGGCACCGCGATGCATCCCGACGAATATTACCATTTACGAAATCATATCCGGTACGACTACAGCCGCATCGGTACCAACGAACTGGGTTGCATCGGTTTCTCTGGACGTTATCCCGACAACCTGCTGGAAGAAATTTCCAATTACGAGGCAGCTGCCAGTGTCATTGCCCACGCCTATCCGTTCGATATCATCCATTCGCACGACTGGCTGACCTATCCGGCCGGAATATTTGCCAAACAGATTACCGGCAAACCGCTGGTAATTCATGTACATGCCACCGACTTCGACCGAAGCCGCGGCAATGTAAACCCGACCGTTTACGGAATTGAAAAACGAGGAATGGATACGGCTGACCATATTATTACGGTAAGCGACCTGACCCGCCAAATCGTAATCGAGAAATACCACATCGATCCGAATAAAGTTACTACCGTACATAACGCAGTAGAACCACTCGCAAGTGCCGATACATTCGCAAAGGAACCGCGCAAAGACAAAATAGTAACCTTTCTTGGTAGAATCACCATGCAAAAGGGTCCCGAATATTTTGTGGAAGCGGCTGCCCGTGTGCTTGAAAAAACACGCCATGTACGCTTTGTGATGGCCGGCAGCGGCGACATGATGAACCAGATGATTCACTTAGTTGCACAGCGTGGCATTGCCGACAGGTTTCACTTTACCGGTTTTCTAAAAGGACCGGAGGTACACAATATTCTGGCTCAAAGTGATGTTTATATTATGCCCTCCGTATCGGAGCCGTTCGGCATCTCACCGCTGGAAGCAATGCAGGTGGGCACGCCTACCATTATTTCCAAGCAATCGGGGTGTGCCGAGATATTAAGTCATGCCATCAAAACCGACTATTGGGATATCGATGCCATGGCCGACGCCATCTACTCCATCGTGAAATACCCGGCTATGTACAAAAGCCTGCGTGAAGAGGGACGTGCCGAGGTAGACCGCATTACCTGGGAAGACGCGGGTAAAAAAGTACGGGCCATCTACGATCGGGTGTTACAATAATTTGCACCGACGACGATTAACGACAAATAGAAACGGGAAGCATTCGTAACTGAATGTTTCCCGTTTTTCATTATTTGCTATTCAATTCCAATTCGCAACAGCAGATTATCTTTCAGATCACAACGTTATTCATTCAGATACGAATCTTTGAAGCCGATAAAATAGAGGATTCCATCCAGACCGATTGTAGAGAGCGACTGCCGGGCATTTTCCTTCACCTTCGGCTTGGCATGAAATGCGATCCCCAATCCGGCGACGCCGAGCATCGGAAGGTCATTGGCACCGTCACCCACCGCAATGGTTTGAGCAATATCTACCTTCTCCACCTGAGCAATCAGGCGAAGCAGTTCGGCTTTACGCTTTCCGTCCACAACATCGCCCACGTAGTTACCGGTCAGCTTGCCATCCACAATTTCCAGCTCGTTGGCATACACATAGTCGAAGTTATATTTTTGTTTGAGGTAGTTACCGAAATAGGTAAAACCGCCGGAGAGAATGGCAATCTTGATTCCCACGCGTTTCAACACGCTCATCAGTCGATCCAGACCTTCGGTAATAGGCAAATTCTCCGCAATTTCGTGCATCACCGACTCGTCGAGTCCTTTGAGCAGTTTTACCCGGCGGGCAAAACTTTCGGAAAAATCAATTTCGCCCCGCATAGCTGCCTCGGTGATAGCCCGTACTTCGGCACCAACTCCGGCACGTTCGGCCAGTTCGTCGATCACCTCGGTTTCTATAAGCGTAGAGTCCATATCGAAGCAGATCAGGCGACGGCTTCGGCGGTACATATCGTCTTCCTGAAACGAGATATCGAGTTGAAGCCGCATGCTCAGCTCCATAAACATACGCTGCATCTCCTCTTTATTGCGGGGCGTACCACGCACCGAAAGCTCCACACACGACTTGGAGCTACGCACATCTTCCCGGAGAGGAATACGCCCGGTAAGGCGTTGAATCATATCGATATTCAACCCCTGATCGGCCACGACCTTCGTCACTTCGGCAATCTGCACCGCTGTCAGTTTGCGGCCAAGCAACGTGATGATATAGCGATTTTTTCCCTGAAGGCTTACCCAGCGTTCGTAACGCTCTTCGGTGATAGGCGTAAATTTGATGCCCACACCCAGTTCGTACGATTTGAAGAGCAACTCTTTCATAATTTCGCCGGAGTTGCCGCTTTCGGTTCTATAAAGGATGCCTAATGCCAGATGATTGTGAATATCGGCCTGTCCGATATCGAGAATGAAGGCGCCGTAACGCGCAAGAATTTCGGTAAGTGCCGAGGTTACCCCCGACTGATCTTCGCCCGAAATGTTGATCAGAACAATTTCGTCTGTAGTGGTCATAATTGTAAAACTAATGCTTTTTTGCAGCTGCAAAAGTAAGGAAAAAGTTTTAACAGAGAAACGACCTGAAACTGCGAATTCTACTTTACCTGACCACAATAGCACTATTTTCAAAAAAAAGTTGCGACTCGTGTAAGTTTTCGCACTTTTCCGCATCTAATAGAATAAAAGCATAACACACAAAAGTTTGTCATATCGTAAATTTACATACCTTTGCTGTGTCAAAAAACAATTAAAACGACTATGATACTATTCGATTTGGCAAAGCACGAGTGGCTGAAGGGAATCCGTTCGTCGGGCTTCTACAAAAATGTTACAATGCGCATTTTTACGAGCATCTTTTCGCTCTACATTGGAGGCCTGTTGCTTTTTATGGGTTTTTCGCTCAATAAAGTGTTGGAAGAGGTGCCCGGTGGAACTCCCATGGAGCTCTTCAACGGAGCCATGCTCTACTTGTTGCTAACGAGTCTGGCACTGCGTTTTGTGATGCAACAGCTCAGCACAGTAAATCTCTCCTCCTATCAGGTATTGCCGCTTAAGAGATCAATACTTATCAACTTTTTGTTGTTAAAACCACTTGTCAGTATGGCCAACTATGTGATGCTACTGGTAATCGTGCCCTTTGCCATCCGTTCGGTGGCAGGTTATTACAGTGGAGCAGTCGCCTTGCGATTTGTCATTGCCTTCGAGCTGATGGTATGGAGCAACTCGCTGCTGGCCTCGTTCCTCAAACGTCGTTTCGGATCAGGTTTTCTCTCGTTTATTGTGGTACTTGTGGCCATAGCCGCCATCTTTTTACTCGAATATCTGCACCTGTTTTCGCTGTTTGCCATTTCAAAAGCGCTATTCGGCTTCGTGGTGATAAACACTGCCGGGTTGCTGGTGCCGGTAGTAATGGTCATCGCCACTTTTCTGCTCAACAAATGGTTTTTCGCCCAAAACTTTTATCCAGAACGATTCAATCGCAAGTTGCAAACCTCGCGTACGGCTACAACCGATCTTTCGTTTCTGAATCGTTTCGGCATTATCGGTGAACTGATCGCATTGCAGATAAAGCTGATGTTGCGCCATAAACGGACACGCACCTTACTTTTTGTTTCTGCCATGTTTCTGCTGTATGGACTTCTGTTTTATACCAACAACCATTACGGAGATGGCATGGTATTCTTTTGCTCCATGTTTATGACCGGCATCTTGATGTTTATCTACGGACAATGGTCGATCAGCTGGGACAGTGCCCACTTCGACAGTATTCTGACGAAAAATATTCCGACCCGCACCTACATCCTGTCAAACTACTACCTGATGCTGGCCTTCAATATTATTTGCTTTGTGCTGACAACGCCCTATTTCTTTTTCGGCACAAAAATCATCTACATGCACCTGACAGCTTTTCTGTTCAATACCGGCTGCAACATCATTTTTCTGCTGTTTTTCGCCACGTTCAACAACAAGCGGGTCGATCTTTCGCGTTCGTCAGCCATGAATTATCAGGGCACCACTTACAAAAGCTTCCTTATTGTTTTACCCATCATGCTTTTCCCCATTTTGTGGGTCAACTTGCTGGCGTGGCTCACCTCGCTCACAATAGCGCTTGGGTCGCTGGCTGCAATGGGTCTGATCGGGCTAATTTTCCGGAAGCCACTACTCGATCTTTGCGTAAAGCAGTTCAACAGTCGAAAATACGTTATCGCAGAAGGATTTCGCGAAGTAGAATAACCAGCAACAATCAACATCACCAATTATGATACAAGCATTAAATCTCAAAAAAGCATACAACGAAGCAACCGTGCTCAACATTTCCGGACTGCGTATTCCCAAAGGAGAAAGCTTCGGGCTGGTAGGCAATAACGGAGCTGGCAAAACCACTTTTTTCCGTCTTATTCTCGATCTGATCGAAGCCAGTGACGGCGAAGTGCAAATTGACGGACAGAAGGTTGCCCGGAATGAAAGCTGGAAGCCTTTTACAGGCTCTTTTCTCGACGAAGGTTTTTTGATCGATTTCTTAACCCCAAACGAATATTTTCAGTTTGTAGGCAAGCTATATAACAAATCGGAGGGGGATATAGCGCTGTTTCTGGAATCGATGGAAGAATTTTTCAACGGCGAGATTAACGGCAGCAAAAAACTTATCCGTGAATTCTCGAAAGGCAACCAGAAGAAAATAGGCATTGCAGCCGCCCTGCTTTGCGATCCACAACTGCTGATTCTGGATGAGCCCTTTACCGCGCTCGACCCGTCCTCTCAGATACGGTTGAAACGCATCCTGACCGACCTGCAAGAAACGCGCAACATGACGATGCTGATCTCCAGCCACGACCTGAATCACGTTACTGAGGTGTGCAAACGCATTGTGGTACTCGAAAAGGGAAATGTAGTGAAAGATATTGCTACCGGCGAGGACACACTGAAAGAGTTGGAAAGTTACTTTGCTGTGTAAGCGGTACGGTAGACCATAACCACTCGTAAAACCAAATCCGTTCGTCGTCACAACGTCGAGCGGATTTTCCTATTTGGTCACTTCCCATTCTACCGGGAGTTGAAGGTCGGTAGTGGATGGTGAGTTGGTCATCAGGTTGACATTTTCTATCTTGTGTCCAATAGTTTTGCCGGCATTGAGGCTAAAATGGATTGTGGCTCTCTTGCCGGCCGCAATGCCTTGTTGTGGCAGTTGGGCCGAGATGCAATCGCAATCGGAAAAGAGTTTACGAATCAATAACGGCGTTTTGCCTGTATTGAGCAGTTCAAAACTACCGGTTAATCTACCGTTGCTTTTTATTTTTCCAAGAGCCACCTTCTTTGTTAGCAAAACAGCAACTGGAGCCGATGCTTTTTGAGCCAGTGTCAGCTTTGAAAAGTCCTCCGAAATAAACCCGGCAACGGTCAACCAATTCTCTTTGGAAGCTGCCGCATCGTTATTCACGATCAATGCTATCCGGTCGTTTCTGAAACCCCAATCATTTATCAACGCGCTGTTGTAGTTCAGTTTCAACAAAACCGTTTTGCCAGGAGCAAGCTGTTGCTGTTGTGTCACAGCTGTGATGTAACGGGGAAGCGATCCGAGAGAGAGGCTGATACTTTTATCCGAACTATTGAGCACCGAAACGACCATACTTTTTGTTTCTCCTTTTCGAACAGTGCCTACCGGAATCACGGTCGATTTCAACCGTACCGATCCAAAATCGACAGGGAATGCCTGGCTTTGCGACAGTGGCTTGGGAGTAACCACTCCGCGAATCGTCAGTTGCACCGGATTCTCATCCGAGTTATTTGCGACAGTGATTGTTTTTGTAAAATTACCTGGTCGACCGGTAGCTGTATAAGTGACCCTGATTTTGCCCTGAGCCCCGGGAGCTATCGGTTGTTTTGTCCATTGCGGAGTAGTGCAGCCACACGATGCGGTAACCTGTTGAATCACCAACGGAGCTTTACCGTCATTGGTAAATACAAAATCGTGCGACACTTTACCAACTTCTTCCCGAATAGTGCCAAAGTCGTAGCTTCTTGCCACAAAAGAGATGACAGGCTTTTCTCTGATTTGAGAAAAGCCTGTCATCACAGAGCACAAGAATAGACTAAACAGAATACTCCTGAACATAGATAAATATTATTTCTGAGCCGTTACTTTGGGTGTAACAAATCCTTTAACGATAAGAACAATCGGATTTTCTGCCGAATTGTTTACAACTGTAATCGCTTTTTGGAAACTGTTAGGTCGACCGGTTGTAGAGTACGTTACGGTAATAGCCCCATTTGCGCCCGGAGCAATCGGTTCTTTTGTCCACGAAGGAGTGGTGCAGCCACAAGAGGCTGTAACTTGTTGAATTACCAGCGGCGCTTTACCCGTATTTTTAAATGCAAATTCATGTGAGACCTTACCAGCTTCTTCTTTTATCGTACCAAAATCAAAACTCTTCTCTGCAAAAGTCAGCACAGGCTTATTTGCATCCTGAGCAAAACCAAGAGTCATAAAACATAGCATTAATGCTATAAAAGATAGTTTTTTCATGTCTGAAATACTTAATGATTATCGTTTGTGAAATTAATTATTCAACTCGAAAGAGAAAAAGTATCCGAGGATATATTTCTGTTCGTTACACACCGCAAAGTTAGAAAAAAAGAGACCTTTTGATTTTCTATCAATCATAAAAAATATTTATTCGAACATACTATTGGATAGATTTCTCGATAATCAGCCAACTAAAAGCACAAAGACCCGGGCATCAATGTCCGAGTCTTTGTTTTTACGTTCAAACATATTAATCAGATCCCGCAAAGAGAATCGATATATTGGTAAATCGGAGTTACAAACCCGATGGCAACCAAACCGATCAAACACACATAAAGTGCGGTGGTGAGTTGTCCGTTTCTGTTCAGCGGAGCCAACGGTTTTTCAGCGTCGTCGATAAACATATATTTTACAACACGTAGGTAGTTGTAGAGCGACAGAACCAGGTTAACCCCGGCAAATCCGATTAAGACATACAAGCCACTCTTCATTCCGGCTGTCAGCAGGAACAGTTTTCCAAAGAAACCGGCAATAGGAGGAACCCCGGCCAGTGAGAAGAGAGCTACCGCCATAATCAGCGCGTAGAAAGGATTCGATTTATAGAGACCCTTGAATAATTGAAGCGACTCGGAACCGGTTGAATCGGCCACTGCGCCAATTACGCCAAATGCAGCAATATTGCTCAAAAGATAGATCAATACAAAGTAAACTACCGAAGCCGATCCGATGGTGGATGCTGCGGTAACACCCACTAAGACGAAACCAACCTGAGCGATAGATGAGAAAGCGAGAAATCGTTTGGCATTTTGCTGACGAAGTGCAAAAAGGTTACCCACCGTCATGCTGAGGATGGAAACAATGCTGATTCCCAACAACCACGCCTCTTTCAATCCACCGAATAGAGAGTATAAAACTGTCAGAAAAACGAAGATAACAGATCCTTTACTGATAACCGACAAAAAGTTGGTTACGGCAATCGGCGAACCTTCGTAAACATCTGCCGTCCACAAGTGGAATGGAACGATGGACATTTTGAATGCAAAGCCAGCAAGGATAAATGCAAAGGCGAATAAGGTAAGTACATTCGGATGCAGGTTGGCAATTACAGATGCAAACGATAGGTTTCCGACTGCACCATACAACAACGAAATACCGAACAACATGATACCTGTAGAAAATGCCGACGACAGAATCAATTTGATACCGGCTTCGGACGAACGCTGTTCTTTCAGATTGAAGTTAGCCATAGCCGCAATGGGTATTGTCGATATTTCAAGACCCAGATAAAGCATCAGGATATGACCGCTTGACAGCATGGCATATACACCAAAAATACTACTGAGCATCAGTATATAAAATTCCAAACGGTATTTCGACTGAGAAAGCCAGGCATATGAAGTGAGCGAAATCAACAAAAGTCCAAGGTTGATAATGTTTTTCTGCAAAACAATCAGACCGTTGGTACGGAAGAAATCCGAGAAATAGCTGCCTTCACTCAGCGGCAACCAACCGGCAACGAAGTTAAGCAACAACAGCACGTTCATCGTGTTTAGAAAACACTTTACGTTCGTATCAAAGCCTCGCAGCGACATAATAAATGTGGCCAGAATGAGAACTGCCAGGATAATCTCGAACCGAAACATTAAAACTATATCCATGTATCTTTTAATTTACTGTATTACAATTTCAGTGATAAAGCAGCAGGGTTATTTTCCTGCCACGGCAATAAAACGTTGTGCAATTGATGTTGTATCAATGTCAATCAGGTTGGTCAACAAGAACGGAGCCAAACCGATAAGTAAAATACCGATAATCAGCAGTATGGCAGCCGAACGTTCGCTCCAGCTTGCGTCTTTGAACTTCAGATATTCTTTATTGGTAACCGTTCCCCAAATGGCAAATCCTACGGCACGTAAAATATACACCGCTGTCACCACAATGGAGGCACAAGCCAAGATAGTTGCTACGCGATAAAATACCCCCGTACGTTCCCATGCACCGACAAATATCGTCATCTCGGAAACGAACCCGCTGAAGCCCGGAAGACCGAGCGAGCACAAACCCGAAATAATGAATGCCGATCCGATAAAAGGAACTTGTTTCAGCATACCACCCAGCTCATTTGCTTGACGGGTGTGAGCACGGTCGTAAATCATCCCGATGCTGGCAAAGAAGAGGGCTGTCATGATACCGTGCGATACCATCTGCATAACCGCTCCCGTTACTGCCGCTTTAGTAAGCATTGCAATACCGAGAATAACAAACCCGCAGTGACTAACGGACGAATATGCGTTCATATACTTGAGGTCTTTTTGCATCATGGTAGCAAAAGCACCGTAGATAATAGCAATAGATGCTGTGATGATGAAGATCCAGGAAAGTTCCTGTGCTGCATCAGGCAACAGATAGGTTGCAACGCGCAAGCAACCGTAACCACCCAGTTTCATCGAAATACCGGCAAGGAACATCGAAGCTGCCGTTGGCGCCGAAGAGTGACCGTCGGGTGCCCAGGTATGGAATGGAAACATCGCAGTAAACACGCCAAAACCGGTGAACAGCAAAATGTAAAGAATACGTTGTGTTGCAATAGGAATGTGCATTTTAGCTATTTCCTGCAGATCCCAGGTTTGAGCTCCGGTAAAGTAGAACAGGCCTAAGATACCGACAAAAACCAATGCAGAACCGAACATCAACATCAACGCCAATTTCATGGCACTGTAGTCTTTGCGCCCGCTTCCCCATACACCGATCAACAAATACTTTGGAATCACCGCCAATTCGAGGAAGAAGAACATGACAAACAGGTTGGTCGAAATAAAGAACCCGTAAGCACTCAAACTGAGCAATACGATCAGGAAGAAGAACTCTTTCACCTGTTTGGCGATTCTCCACGAGACAAGGATACCGGCAACTACCACCATGGCAGTCATCAGAATCATCACAAGAGATATACCGTCAACAGCCGAGCTGAAGTAGATTTGCAATGGAGCAAACCACGCATAGCTGCTCTCAAGCAACATATTCTCTGTTGCTCCAGCCTGGCGAAGGCTTACGTAATAAGCTGTAATACCAATTGCCAGGGCAAATTGGATTATACTTCCCGAAAGGGCAATCCATCGCACAGCCTGATCCTTTTTTGCAATAAGGATACCCAACGCTGTAATGACGGGTAAAACGAGTAATAATGATAGAATATCCATTGGGCGTTACATGAATTTTATGATTAACAAAGCTGCAAGCAACAACACACCTCCGAGGAAGAACATCGTGTACGATTGCAAACGACCCGATTGCATCGGTTTAATTACTCTGGAGGTTGCAACAGTAGCTTCGGCCGATCCGTTGATGAAAAGACCGTTTACAACGGTACGATCAAACCATGCAGCAGGTCGTCCTATCAGGTTGAACAATACTTTCTTTGTGACAAAAAGATAAATTTCGTCAATATAGAACTTATGATAGGCTGCCTGATAGAATCCGCTGACAGCAGATGCGATTTTGTCAGGAACATCGTTCTTCTTAGCATACAGCAGGTAAGCGATTCCAATACCGATTAAACCAAATGCTACCGGAGCGATTGAGAATGTAAGGTGGAACGGCAGTTCAATGGCTTTACCGTCGGCGCTTACAAGCGACCCGAAAGGAATCCAACCGGCAAACAGAGCTCCACAAGCAAGAATAATCAATGGAATATTCATTGCCCAGGTATGACCTTCGTGGTTGTGGCTGTGTTCGGGAACCGGATTGTACCAGAAAATACGGAAGTACAAACGGAACATGTAGAATGCAGTCAAACCGCTGGTGAACAAACCCACATAGAAAATCAACGGTTGGCTCTGGAAAGCTGCCGAAAGAATGGCTTCTTTACTGAAGAATCCGGAGAGACCCGGAACGCCGGCAATTGCCAAACATGCGATTAAGAATGTCCAGTGTGTGATAGGTAACGATTTGCGCAAACCTCCCATACCTTCCATTTCGTTGGTATGAACTGCGTGAATAACCGCACCGGCACCAAGGAATAACAGTGCTTTGAAGAATGCGTGTGTAAAGAGGTGGAACATTGAACCGGTGAAACCTTCGCTCTTTTCAGCACCCCAGCCGGCAACTCCGAGTGCAAACATCATGTAGGCAATCTGAGAAATGGTAGAGTAAGCAAGCACTCGCTTGATATCGGTTTGTGTACAAGCAATCACAGCCGCAAAGAGAGCGGTGAAAGCTCCGATATAAGCTATGATCAACAGCGCATCCGGAGCAGAAATGGCAAATACAGGGAAAAGACGTGCTACCAGGAATACCCCGGCAACAACCATCGTTGCCGCGTGGATCAAGGCCGAAACCGGTGTAGGGCCTTCCATAGCATCAGGCAACCAGATGTGCAACGGGAACATGGCCGATTTACCGGCACCACCCATAAACACGAGCAACAACGCCCACGACAAGGTCGACATTCCCATAAAGCTGGTAGCTGTAAAGCTTGCCAAATAGGGAGAACCAACCTGTGTCAAACGGTCGATGATGGTGAAAAAGTCAAGCGATTTTGTATTGTAGCTCAACATCAGGATACCGATAAGGAATCCGAGGTCGGCAAAACGGGTGACAATAAAAGCTTTCTTGGCAGCGGCAATGGCCGAAGGCTTCGTAAAGTAAAAGCCTATTAGCAGGAAGGATGAAACACCCACCAACTCCCAGAAGATATACATTTGGAAAATGTTGACTGCAATGACCAGACCCAACATAGAGAAAGAGAAGAGTGACAGATAGGCGTAATACCTTTCAAAATAATCTTCGCCCTTCATATAGCCCAAACTGTAGATATGAACCATCGACGACACAACGGTAATCACGAGCAGCATCATTACCGAAATAGGATCGAGTACGATACCCAGATCGATAGAGAGGTTATCGGTAAACTTCAGCCATTGGAATTGTAGTGCGATATGCTTTACATGTGCACCATTCACCAAACCGAAATCGAAGAAATAACCGGCAGCAACGTATATAGCAAGGATAGCGGTTGTCACCAATGATGCACAGCCAATCAGACCCGAGGTGCGATTGCTGAGGCGATTGCCGAACAGACCCAAAACAGCAAAGCTGAGTACCGGCAATATTACAATTAAAAGTGCAGATAAATCGTAGCTATTCATAGTTTAGTACTTCATTGTTGTGGTATCTTCAATGTCAATGGTCTTGAATCGGCGATACAGATTAATGATAATAGCAATAGAAATGGATACCTCGGCCGCAGCTACCACGATGATAAACATGGTGAAGAAGATGCCTTCCAGTTGATGCGGGAAGAGGTACTTGTTGAATGCAATGAAATTAATATTCACGCTGTTGAGTATTAGTTCCACCGACATCAACATCGTAATCAGGTTACGACGCGAAAAGAAGCCGTACACTCCCAAAAAGAAGAGAGTGGAACTTAATATCAAAATGTGCGATAAGGGGACTTGTTCCATATCTTTTATATTTACTCGAAAAGAGGTTTATTTGATCTGCTTTTGAATTTATTTTTCCGTTTCGTTACTCTTTTTGATAGCAATTACGATTGCTCCCACCAAAGCCGCCAACAACAGAATGTTGATAACCTCAAACGGGAATACGTAACCATAATCACTATAGCTGAGCATTTGTATACCTATGTTATGAACCGTAGGATCCACAGGAACCACACCGGTAGCCGGTTTGAAAACGGATTGTGACACCACCCAAGTGGTAAAGCCCAAACCTGCAATTGCCAGAATACCGGAGAGTAGTTTCTTCCCTAATTTTATTTTCGGCAGTTTCTTTCCGGAATCGTGGGTAAGAAAAATGGAGAAAATAATCAATACAACGATACCTCCCACATAAATGATGATTTGCAGGGCACCGATAAAATCGACATTCCAAAGAAAATAGATGCCGGCAATAAAGGTTAACGATAACAACAGGCTAATGGCAGCTCTGAAAACCTTGCGGCTGAACACTGTCAGCGCTCCGAAAACAACCACTAAGGTTGCCAGGATATAGAATATAATTGTCGATGCACTCATTATTCTTGAACTTTAGGAGTTACTTTTGCTTTTTCTTTCAATTTCGATCCAGGACGGTTAAGTACCTTGGTCAGCGTACTCCGGTCAAAACAGCTTAATTCGTACGAATTGATCATTTTGATGGCATCCTGCGGACAAGCGTCGATACACTGTTTGCAGAAGGTACACATTTCGAGGTGATACACCCACTGATCGAGTACTTTCTTCTTCTTTCCGTCTTCAGTCTCCACTTGTTTCGAGATAATCTGGATGGAGTTGTTGGGGCATGCCAGTTGACAAAGCGTACAAGCAGTACACTTGTGTTCGTTGTTCTCGTCGTGAGTCAAAACCACCTCTCCGGCAAACTCATCGGCAACGCTTGGGTTGTTGCGATTGTCCGGATAGTTTTCGGTAATGATCGATTTCCACGGAGTAACGAAATACTTCAGGGTCAGCATAAGTCCGTTTGCAAGCGATACAAACGCAAAAGCGACCTCTTTCAAATAGTTATATAGTGCTTTCACTCTATTATTAATTACGAATTAATGACTATCGAATGACTCACGATTAAAAATGCAATCCCAGCACAATGAGCAGTGCAGCAATTACCAGATTCACGATGCTCAACGGCAACAGATACTTCCACTCAAGCTTCAACAACTGGTCGATTCTTAAACGGGGGAACGTCCAACGGAACCACATCATAAAGAAGATGATAAGGAACAGTTTACCAAAGAACCAAACCAACGGCCAAGCCAGCGAAACCCATGAAATCCAAGCAGGCCATGTTTCCATAAACTTCAGCGCCATAATGTCGTTGAAGGCATGAGCCAACGGAAAATCAAACGGGAGATAGAACGGCTGCCATCCACCTAAAAACAATGTAGAGGCAATCATTGCCACAACCCCCATGTTGATGTATTCGTTCAGGTAGAAAATACCGAACTGCATACCCGAATATTCGGTATGGTATCCAGCTGTAAGCTCCGATTCGGCCTCTGCAAGGTCGAAAGGAGCACGGTTACATTCGGCGGTACTGGCAATGATATAGATTATAAAAGCAAAAATGGCGGGTAAGTGTCCTTTGAGAACCCACCAGCCGTTTGCTTGCGATTCGATAATTCCGCCGGTATTCAGTGTGCCGGCAAGTGCTACAATAGTGACGATGGATAAACCGGCAGATAACTCGTAACTGACGATTTGAGCTCCACTACGCATAGCTCCCAGCAACGCATATTTGTTATTACTTGACCATCCGGCCATCAGAATGCCGATTACGCCCATCGATGAAATAGCGGTAACAAACAGAATGCCGATATTTGTGTCCCACAATACCAACCCCGGACCCCACGAAATGGGGGCAAGTGCCAATAATGAAACACAGAGAGACAAAACCGGTGCCACTATAAACAGAAGTCTGTCGGCACGGGTAGGAGTAAAACTTTCTTTCAAAAGCAGTTTGATTATGTCGGCAAACAGCTGGCAGAGTCCGTGCCAACCAACGCGGTTAGGCCCGTGGCGCAATTGCATGTGTCCAGCAACTTTACGTTCCATATACACCATGATGATAACACAGACCAACAGTGCCACTACGGCAGCCACTGCGGCAACTACCAACTCGATGAGAAATGCCAACCAAGGTGCCATGCAACTCAAGAGTAGCTGGTGAATCCAGGTCAAAACATCCGAAAATTGTATCATTGAAATCATATTTCTAATTTGGAAATTTGAGAATTTGAGAATCTGAAAATGGAATCTGCTTATACAAATTGAATTGGCACATTAGCAAATTGGCATATTTTCAAATTGTACATTTATCTGTCCATATCAGGGATTACCAAATCTATCGTTGCCATGTTTGCCATCAAGTCGGCAATTTTCATACCTACTGAAATCGGTTTTACAGCACCAAGGTTTGAATAACACGGGGTGCGGAATTTCATACGGTAAGGTTTCGAGCCGCCATCGCTTACGATATACACTCCAAGTTCGCCACGGGCAGATTCTACACGTTGGTAGTATTCGCCGGCAGGCAGTTTAAGCACACCTTTTAGTTTGGTGCGGTAGTCTCCGGTAGGGAGGTTGTCGAGCAACTGTTCGATAATGTGAATCGATTGATTCATCTCTTCCATACGAACGACGTAACGAGCCCAGTTGTCGCAACCGTAATCGATCACCTCTTTGAAATCGAGTTTCTCATATCCGTCGTACGGATAAAGTTTCCGAATATCACAGCTAAGACCCGAAGCGCGTGCGGTAGGACCGGTGCAACCCAGCGAAATAGCTTGTTCTTTCGATAGTATTCCGATGCCTTGCGTACGGTGTTGGAAAATATAGTTGCCGGTAATCAGCTGATCGTATTCTTTGCGGTAATCTTTGATACTTTTGAGCAACGCCTTGAGTTTCGGTACAAAATCGGGACGAACATCGTTCATTACGCCACCCGGGATGATATAACTCATCGTAAGACGGTTACCGGTATTTTGTTCGAATAATTCGAGGATGCGTTCACGGTCACGGAATGCCAAAAAGAAAGGGGTTACTGCCCCGATGTCCATCGCGCAGGAACCCCACCACAATTCGTGAGAGGTTAACCGCTGCAACTCGTCCATAATGATACGAATTGCTTTTGCACGGGGCGGAACTTCTATTTGAGCCGCTTTTTCAATAGCCAGGGCACAAAGATGATTGTTGATGTGAGCCGAGAGGTAGTCCATACGACTTGTCAAAAAAATAGACTGCTTGTAGCCAAGCGATTCGGTCATTTTTTCGATACCTCTGTGTATATATCCGAGATGAGGAAGAACGTCTTTGACGGTTTCGCCGTCTAATGTAACTTCGACGCGCAAAACACCGTGAGTAGCAGGGTGCTGCGGGCCAATGTTGACCACAAATTCTTCAGTTTTCAGCTCTGATGGGGTTACTGTTTGGTTTTCCATTCTATGTTTACAAAGAAATGATTCTGTCGTCTTGATAATCTTTACGGAGAGGATATCCTACCCAATCTTCGGTTAAGAAGATACGGCGAAGGTTGGGGTGATTGGTGAAACGGATGCCGAACAAGTCGTAAATTTCATCTTCGTACAGGTCGGCTGCTTCCCAAAGAGAGTAAAGCGATTCGATTTCCGGGTTTTCACGATCTTCGAGTATCACCTTCACCATCATATCGTGATGATAATAGGTGGAAGAGAGGTGATACACCATTTCAAATTCGGGATTACGGTCTACGGCTGTTTCGCAGAAAAGAAAGTTGAACTTCGTTTCTGGAGCATCCCGCAGCTGTTTCATTACAGGCAGCAGTTCCTCTTTAGCAAGAAACAACACCGGAAAATCAAATGTCTCGTCCACTTTCGCATTCGGAAAAGTCTGTTCGAGATACTGTTTTAATTCCTCTTTTATCATTTGTCTTCTTCCTTTTTCTTTTTGGGTTTCTGAATAACGTATGCTTTCGATTTCCGGATCTTTTCCTGCAGAGTCATCATGCCATGAATCAACGATTCGGGGCGTGGAGGACAACCGGGAATGTATACATCGACAGGAACGATTTGATCGACACCTCTCAATACGGCATACGAATTGTAGTAAAACGGGCCGCCGGAAACAGCACAGGCACCCATGGCAATCACATATTTCGGATCGGGCATCTGATCGTACAGACGTTTCAGCACCGGAGCCATTTTGTAGGTGATGGTACCGGCCACAACAATCACGTCGCACTGACGCGGGCTAGCACGCATTACTTCAAAACCAAATCGAGACCAGTCGTATTTGGCCGATACGGTACTCATCAGTTCAATAGCACAACAGCTTGTTCCAAAAGACAACGGCCATGGCGAGTTGCTACGACCCCAGTTGGCAATTTTGTCAATAGTGGTTACGATAAAATTGGTACGTCCAAATTCATCCTTGTACAAGTCCCCATCGAATTCGGGGATATATTCTTTTTTTACATCCATGAGAGTGCTTTCTTTTTATATGCGTACAACAGTCCAACGAAAAGGAAACCGGTAAAAAAGAGGATTTCGACAAAGGCAACAATGCCCAATTCCCGAACTACAGTAGCCCAAGGGAACAGAAACACAATTTCCACATCGAATACTAAAAACAACAAAGCAAAGAGGTAATATCCCACGTTAAACTGAACCCACGTAACGCCTTTGGTTTCGATTCCGCACTCGTAAGGTTCTCCTTTTTGGGGATTGGTGGAAGAAATACCGAATATTTTTCCGATATAAATCATGACAACAGCCATAACTATTGCAATGATTAACAGAGCTATAAGTGATGCGCTTCCCATACTTGAGTATTTATAGTTTTAGAGCGCAAAGGTAACAATTTATGCTATTATTTGCCCTATATTTGAGCGGCAAATAATAACATAAAACTCAGTCTCCTCGTAAATCACTGTATTTTATACGCATACCCTTTTTACCGGAAATAAAGCCGTCGGCAATTTTGTGATTTATTATAAATAGCACACCGTAAAGCCCGTAGTGAAAAAGAAAATTACATTTTAAGCTACAACGATGTAAAATGATTACTACGGCATCATCTATAGTCGGAGGAGAAATGAGCCTCTGTTAAGCGATTTGGTTACAAAAAGTTGGGGTCTTATTTGGTAGATTCGCTAAAAAGCCCTATTTTGCGGCCAAATAAACAATCTAAAGATTATGGGAAAAGAAAAATTTCAAATTGAATACGTTTTTCAAAACATTTCTTTTTCTGTGTTGTGGAATTGCCTCAGTACACCGGTCGGACTTTCGGACTGGTTTGCAGACAAAATTGTAGTGAGCGGACGTTTATATACCTTTTTCTGGGGCGATCATAGCCAACAAGCAGAGTTGATTTTATCGCACAGCAACTCCTTTGTTCGCTTCCATTGGTTGGATGACGAAAATGAAAAAGTCTACTTTGAATTTAGAATAAGTGTGGATGAATTGACATCGGCCGTAGCTTTAGTGGTTACCGATTTTGCCGATCCGGACGAAAAACACGATGCCATTATGCTTTGGAACAAGCAGGTTGAAACCTTAAAAAGAAGTGCCGGCATTTAATTACCGACCATCTCCTCCTATAATTTCAGAAAATTCTCCAGAATTTTTTGGCCCACATCCCCCGATTTCTCCGGGTGAAACTGAACCGCATAAAAATTATCCTTTTGTAGAGCTGCGCTATATTCCAGCCCATAAGTAGCTGTTGCTATTGTATGGCTGCCGTATGCTGCGTAATACCCATGTACAAAATAGACGTAGCTGTGCTCATCTATATTATCAAACAAGGGTGACTTCAAATTACAAATATCGTTCCACCCTATTTGTGGCACCTTACCGACTTCGGGGCGAAACTTTTTCACCTCTTGCGGAATCAGTCCAAGACAATCGACATCGTTTTCCTCCGAATGAGAACAAAGCAGCTGCATTCCCAGACAAATACCCAGCGTGGGCTGTTTGAGCGATTTAATAACATCATCCAATCCCTTTTCTTTCAGGTATTGCATGGCCGAAGAGGCCTCGCCAACACCCGGAAAAATCACTTTATCGGCCGCTTTAATAACCTGAGGATCGTCGCTCACGGTTGCGTTTATTCCGAGACGCTCCAGCGCAAAACTAACCGAACGGATATTGCCTGCATTGTATTTGATGATAACTACGTTCATTGGGAAAATCAATTTTTGATAAAACGATTTGATATTTAAGCGGATGGTTTATTTAAAAAGAATTTGCCGGGGTTTTCACAAACACCGGCAAAAGTAATCAATTTTCAGGTAAAAAGATGAAAAAGTGAATGTCAAGTTATATGCTCTGTTGTTATTTTGTTATTTCGCTATTTTTTCTAAATCTTCGTGCGTCAGGTTCCCGCGCATCACCAACAAGCTCATCTCGGCATCACTATTGACGATAATCAATAAATGAGCAACACCCTTGTTGTCGGTGTATCCATACACGGTCGATTGATCCGATTTGTTTCTGGTTTCCATCATCTGTTCGTAACGCCCTCTCTTCAGAAGACTGTTCAGCTCTTTCTGGAAACTCACTTTTGCCTGACTGTTTGTTGTTGTATTCAGAGTCAATATCTTCATGCTCTTGATTCGTCCCAACACCTCTTTGGTGTCTTTATCGATATTACTGCCACCCAACCACTGCGTCAGGTTGAAGAGCCCTTTGCTGATAGATACGTACTCGAAGTTTTTATTTGTTGAATATTTCTCAATCAATTTGTCGATGGTCTGTGCCTGAAGTCCGACGGACGAAAGCACGATCATCAAAAGAATCAGTTTAGTTTTCATTGGTCTTTATTGCGTTTTTTGTGTTCAATGAGTCGGTTGAGTGATCGTGCTTGTTGAATATTTCCATCACACTTAATTGCTTGCCCACTCTTCTGATCTGTTGAACATGAGAGACGCTATTGTTGAATTTTCCAGTTACAAGGTGTAATTTATCGGCTGCGATCATCAATGCCTTTTCCGGATCGTTTATACGTTTTCCATTCACTATCATATAGTTATTCTGACGTTCTATATAATAAATGGAGCCCATTGCCAAAACGACGCAGGCTGCTGCCGCCGAACTCCACAAAGAAATGTGGTAGACCAGTCCATGATGTTTCCGGTGTACACTCACCTTTTTACTAAATTCTTCGTCAAAGGCTGTGTTCGGCAAAGTTTCAGCTTCCAGAGCGGCAAAGCATCCAAACAAGGGTTTGTATTGCTTCAGCTCTTCAGCTATTTCCGTTTGTACAAAATATTGTTGCAGGATGTTCTCTTCTTCCAGCGAAGTTGCTCCGTCAAAATATTTTTGCAATAATTCTTTTATGTTATTCATGACAATCTTTGATTGACAATTTGTTTTATCTTCCTAAAAATGATTTCCGGATGCTTTGACGCGCTCTCGAAAGATAGACCTTGATGGCATTTTCGGTCATCCCTGTAATAGCGGTTATTTCATCCATCTCCAACCCTTCAACATCCCGCAGGTGAATCACAACACGTTGTTGTTCGGGTAAGGCGTCGATCAGTTGCTTTACATTCTTCACCAAATCTTTCTGCTCGGCTTGTTCATACGGAGAAAGATCGGCCGACAAATTTTCATCATTATCAATCAGGCTATTGAACTGAACCCGGTTACGCACTCTGAGTTTGTCGATACAATGATTACGGGCAATTTGCAGTATCAGCGCTGTTACGTTATCGGCTTTTTCAAGCTCTTTGCGCGACGACCACAGCTTTAGATAAATATCCTGCACGGCATCTTCTGCTTCGCTCGTATCGGTTAGCATTGCTTTTGCCAATCGATAGATTTTATGCTTCAGCGGTAGGATTTTTATTTCAAATTGCTGTAAATCCATGTACAAAATAAATGACGATCGGAAGGAGAAAAAGGTTACGCTCGTTTGTTTTATTTAACAATTAAATAAATTGCATTTTGAGCAGGCCTGTAAAATTAGCTATATTTGGGCAAAAAATTTTAGCAATGAAGAAAAACATAACAACTTGTTTATTAGTAGTTTTATTTTTCGCTCCGCAAATGGCTTGGGGCTGGGGAATGACCGGACACCGTGTGATCGGCGAATTGGCGCAAAAAAAACTGAGTAAAACAGCCACAAACCGCATCGATGCCGTATTGAAGCATGCCAGCGTAGCAATGGTGGCCAACTGGGGCGACTTTGTCCGGAGCGATGACAAATACAAAGGTCAGGAAGTATGGCATTACAAAGATATTGCACCGGGACTCAACCGGGAGGCATTCAACAAAGAAGCCGTTACCAAAAACGATGGGGAAGCGATTTTCAGGGTGCAGGAGCTGATTGCGAAACTCAAAAAGGAACCCAACAATGAAGATAATCTGAAGATGTTGATTCACTTAATGGGCGACATGCACCAACCGATGCACATGGGACGTCCGGATGATAAGGGCGGCAATGCTGTTCGCTTCAAATGGCAAGGACGTGAAGTATCGCTGCACTCTTTGTGGGACGAAGGATTGATCGATTTCCAGAAATTGAGCTATACGGAATATGCCAATCACCTGTTCAAGATTCGTACGCTAAAACCGGTCGCCTTCCAATCGTCGTTGGTACTAGATTGGGCATGGGGTACTTATCAGGCAGCTCAAAAAGTATACGATTCGGTTCCGGAAGCCGAAAATCAGTACAAATACAACTATAAATATGTATCACTGCTGGAAGAGAGGCTGTCGCTGGCCGGCGACCATTTGGCTTGCGTATTGAATTACATATACGGCGGTAAATAAGCGCCTAATCAATCGCACAATACATACAAATCAGGCCGTGGATTGAGTACCATTACCGGAACGGTGGAATTTTGAATGATTTTACGCTCGGAAGGACCGAACAGAACATCATCCAGACCATACTCCCGGGAGGCGGTGATAACGATCATATCGGTATCTCCATTGCAGGCTCGTAACGAAGCTTCTTGTTGTACCTTGAAGCTATCTTTGCGGGCCTGTTCTATGATACAGGCTACGTCCAGTTTTTCAAACAGCGTTTGTATCTGCTGTACGCTCCGTTCGGCACGCGAACCGTAGTCCTTGGCCTGGAGCAATGTGATAGCGCTGCCGCAAAATCGGGCCAGTTTAGACGCAAAAATCCCTTTCTCCTTCTCTTCGATTAAGAAACCAACGGGAACCAGCACCCGATCAAAACTGACCGATGTCGTATGTTGATTGATAAAAAAGTAAGGTATACGCAGCGGTTTGCAATTGTTCAGTATCGGTTGCACCTTGTTGTACTCGGAACCGGACATCGGCTCGATCACTAAAAATGCCGCCTCAATTTGGGTTAAAGCCTCATGAAGCATCATAGTCGCCGGCCGGATCATACTGATGGCCGCCGGAGCCGATTCGTCGATCCATTGCCGGTGGCGCTCTTCCATCAGCTGCTGTTCCGATTCGTCAGCCGCAAAACTGAGAAAACAGATCTCTTTCCTGAATCCTTCGGCCAGCAAAGAGGCCAATTGCAGAGCTTTCTGTGGAAAATGATTTATATCGGAGAGAATAGCGATGTAGTCGTGCATGGTATCCAAAATTGCGTTACGGTTTCATAAAAAGGAGGATACACCCACCAACACTGACGAAGGCTCCGATGATTTGATATATCGAGATTTTCTCCTTGAACATGATGGCCGACGGGACGATGATAAAGATAGGAACCAACCCCATCAATGTTGCCGCAATGCCAGCTTCGGTGTGCTGAATGGCATACAGCGAAAGGGCAACTCCGACCACCGGACCGAAGAAAGAGCCGATCAGTACCGAACCGATGCCGGCACGGTCTTTGGATGCGCTCCGAATGGTGTTCCATCTTTTCAGAAAAGTCACCAGCAGGAAGAAACACAATCCTCCGGTAAAAGCGCGTATTTGGGTAGCTGCCATTGCATCGTAGTGACCGATACCTTTTTTACTGATAATCAACCCAAGCGCTTGCCCTACAGCACCCCCTAATGCAAACAGAAAACCTTTGAAAGGCACTTTAAAATTGAGTTTTTCGCCTTTCTCTTTTCCCAGCATGGCAATGACAATGCCCAAAACAGCAACAGTAATACCTACCGTTTGGAGCAACATCAGGCTTTCGTCCAAAAAGAGGAACCCGATGAAAGCTGTAATGGGTGGTGCAAGGGTCATCACAAGCTGCGCCATGCGCGACCCAATAAGCGTGTAGGAGTAAAACAGGCAAAGATCGCCCAGAAAAAAGCCGACAAAACCCGACAGGGAGAGCCAAAACCACTGTTCGGCGGTCGCATCCAGCGGGAGAAACATTCCGCGCGTGATCCACGTACCGATACCAAGCAAAACAATCGCCATTGCCAGACGAATAATATTGACCGCGAGCGATCCGATACGATTGCCCGCCTTTTCAAAAAACAATGCACTGAATGTCCAGCATACAGCAACTCCGATAGCAGATATTTCTCCTGTTTGCACGCAAAATATTTTTTAAGAATGCAAAATTACATGATAATTTCCACATCCTAAAAGAAAGGTTTGCCAAGTTGTGAGACGATAAAAATATCATTTTCTAAACTAAAATCGGGGAGCCTGAAATCAACAAGATTTGTCGTTGTAGAGTTTAAACTTTATCTTTGCCTCGCTAATATGCCTTAAAATGAAGAATATAAATAAAGAGAGAATTGTTTTTCTGGACATAGAAACCATTCCGCAAACGATCGATTACAAAGAACTACCGGGTCGACTGCCGGAATTATGGGAAGAGAAAGCCGAGACATTAAAAAAGAGAATGCCCGACCGCTACCCCGCCGAGTCGGATGCTCAGTATGTATTTGCCAACGGAGCCGGCATATTTGCCGAATTCGGCAGAATAGTCTGTATATCCGCCGGTTTCATTTACCGGAAGGACGGACAAGAACATTTCCGTGTAAAATCATTTTATGGCGACGACGAATCGAAACTGTTGGTCGAATTTTGCGCCATGCTCGAACTGTTTGGCCGGCCTTCGGAAATAAATTTGTGCGGGCATAACATCAAAGAGTTCGACGTACCCTATATTTGCCGTAGGTTGCTGGTAAACGGACTTCCGATCCCCGGCATATTGGATGTCGCCTCTAAAAAGCCTTGGGAAGTACCATTTCTCGACACGTTGGAGATGTGGAAGTTCGGCGATTATAAAAACTTCACCTCACTGAACCTATTGACCGCCATCTTTAATATCCCGACACCCAAAGACGATATTAACGGCAGTCAGGTAGCGCAGGTGTATTACGAAGAGAATGATGTAGAACGTATTTCCGTCTACTGCCAAAAAGATGTTGTAGCCACGGCACAGTTGTGGTTGCGCCTGAATGGATGTCCGTTGATTGCGGAAGAACACATAGAGCATGTATAGCTGTATGCAGATAAAATAGTATTGAGCAAAACCTAAAATTATATTCTTGTTGACCAAACCCACATATCGTTATATCTTCTTACTCGTTGCGGTTGCGTTGTTCTTTGCGGGCTGCAAAACCTGGCAGAAACCTCCCCGGGTAAAAACACTATTCGACCGTATCGTTGAGCGCGACACGCTAAATGCGGTCATGCTGTATGGCTCTACCTCCTATTTTATTTATAAAGATCAGCCGATGGGTTACGATTACGATCTGTGCTCCAATCTGGCTGACACACTCGGCGTGAACCTTCACGTTATCATTGCAAAAAACATTCAGGATGCGTATCTCCTTTTGAAGAGCGGGAAAGCCGATCTGATTGCAAATCCGGTTTACAAAACACAATCAACCCGAAACTTTTTATTCACCGATGTCACGGAGATAAGCAAGCAGCTTTTAGTACAGCACAATGGTGCGACGATTGTGAACGACGTGACCGAACTGATCGGCAAGCAGGTTTACGTAAAAGCCGATTCGCGCTATGCCGACCGGATGTATCACCTCAATCAGGAGCTGGGCGGAGGCATTCTCATCAAGGAAGTGGGCGACTCCATCAGCATGGATCAGCTGATCGGCATGGTTGCCGAAGGAAAAATCGGTTATACCGTTGCTTCGAATACCGTGAGCGAGATGAGTCAGAAAAACATATCCGGTATCGACATTCATGTCGATGTAAGTTTCGATCAAAAAGGATCGTGGATCACAGCCGGAGGCGATCGGTCGCTTTTCGATAAAATCAATCAGTGGTATGCCACAGCACTGGACATGAACACCGTAAACGCAATTAACGATAAATATTTTTTCGAGAACAAGTTTTTTGCAACACTGGCCGTAAAAATCCCCCGCGGAGCGGTCTCTCCTTTCGATCATCTTTTCAAGAAATTTGCAAAGCAACTGGGCTGGAGATGGCAGATGCTCGCCGCTCAGGCCTACGCCGAATCCAGTTTCGACCCGGAATGTGTGGCCTGGTCGGGGGCTTCGGGGTTGATGCAACTGATGCCGAATACCGCGCAGCACTATGGAGTGGACAGATCGGAAATTTTCAATCCTGCCAAGAACCTGGAGGCTGCCGTGCAATACATCAAGATGCTGAACATGATGTTTCACGAGATTACAAACAAGGAAGAACGAATTAAATTTATTCTGGCCTCCTACCATTCGGGGCCAAGTCACGTGCAGGATGCGATGGCGCTGGCTAAGAAGTATGGCAAAAATAGTCACCTGTGGCAAGGCAATGTAGAGAAATTCTTAACATTGAAATCGCAATCGCAATATTACAACGACGATGTATGTCGGTATGGTTACTTCAACGCCGGCCAGACTGTCCGCTACGTGTCGGATGTGATGAGCCGCTACGAGAAATATTTGAGACATCGATCATAGTCTATAATGCCTTATCTGATTACTTCGTTTTTGTTGTATCTCCGGGAACTGACAAGCTGTCAGAATTTGATCCCTAAAAGCTGCAACGAAATGGAATTTTTGGCATTGAATGAATTTTCAGCATTGCAAGTGCGGTTGCCGTCTTCCGACAAACAGGATAGGATAAGAGACTGATAATAAGATTTTATATTCGTTTCGTCGCTCAATTTTATTGTTTGATCTCTTTCTGTTGGCACGCAATATGCAAGTAATAGCAACGTGCTTTGCAGCGTTTGCGGCAAAGACCAATAAATATAATCTACAAAATTATTTGTTTAATCATTTAAAATAGTTGATGTTATGACAATCAAACCATTAGCAGACAGAGTGCTGGTTCAACCGGCTGCTGCCGAAGAAAAAACGGCAAGTGGTATTATTATTCCCGATTCTGCAAAAGAAAAACCTTTGAAAGGTGAAGTGAAAGCAGTAGGACAAGGTACAAAAGACGAAGAGATGGTAGTTAAAGAAGGCGATCAGGTTCTTTATGGCAAATATGCCGGTACCGAACTGGAATTGGATGGAGTGAAATACCTCATCATGCGCCAATCCGACATCTTGGCTGTAATCTAATCAGTCGGTTGCATAAAAGAACTCTTTTATTTGTAAACATCTAAATTATAAACCATACTATGGCAAAAGAAATTAAATTTGATACGGATGCCCGCGACTTACTGAAAAAAGGCGTGGACGAATTGGCAAATGCCGTTAAAGTAACTCTCGGCCCGAAAGGCCGCAACGTGATTATCGAAAAGAAATTCGGTGCTCCTCACATCACAAAAGATGGTGTAACAGTTGCTAAAGAAATTGAATTGTCTGATCCTTTTGAAAACATGGGCGCTCAATTGGTGAAAGAAGTGGCTTCTAAAACCGGTGACGATGCAGGTGACGGTACAACAACCGCAACCGTTTTGGCTCAATCGATCATCGCTGTTGGTTTAAAAAACGTAACCGCAGGTGCCAACCCGATGGATCTGAAACGTGGTATCGACAAAGCTGTTACTGCTGTTGTTGCCAATATCAAAGCTCAGTCGAAAGAAGTGGGTGACGATTTTGATAAAATCGAACAAGTTGCTTCCGTTTCGGCCAACAACGATGCTACCATCGGGAAGCTGATTGCCGATGCAATGAAAAAAGTTAAAAAAGAAGGTGTTATCACCATCGAAGAAGCAAAAGGCATGGAAACTACAATCGAAGTAGTGGAAGGTATGCAATTCGACCGTGGTTACATTTCTCCGTATTTTGTAACCAACACCGAAAAAATGGAAGTGGAACAGGAAAAACCTTTTATCCTGATCTACGACAAAAAAATCTCCAACCTCAAAGAAATTCTTCCTATCCTCGAAGCTACCGTACAAAGCGGTCGTCCTTTGTTGATTATTGCTGAAGATATCGACGGCGAAGCTCTCGGTACTTTGGTTGTCAACCGTCTGCGCGGTTCGTTGAAGATTGCAGCTGTTAAGGCTCCGGGCTTCGGCGATCGTCGGAAAGAGATGTTGGAAGATATCGCTATCCTGACCGGTGGTGTGGTTATCTCCGAAGAAAAAGGCATGAAACTCGACGGCGCTACGATCGAAATGTTGGGTACTGCTGAAAAAGTAACTATCAACAAAGACAATACAACTATCGTAAACGGTGCCGGTGCGAAAGAAGCTATCGAAACCCGCGTTGCTCAGATCAAAGCTCAGATCGAGACAACAACCAGCGACTACGATCGTGAAAAACTGCAGGAACGTCTGGCTAAACTGGCCGGTGGTGTTGCCGTTCTTTACGTAGGTGCTGCTTCTGAGGTTGAAATGAAAGAGAAGAAAGACCGCGTTGACGATGCTTTGAGCGCAACTCGTGCTGCTATTGCCGAAGGTATTGTTCCTGGTGGTGGTGTGGCTTACATCCGCGCTATCGAAGCTCTCGAAGGTCTGAAAGGCGATAACGAAGATGAAACAACCGGTATCGAAATCGTAAAACGCGCTATCGAAGAACCGTTGCGTCAGATTGTGGCTAACTCTGGTAAAGAAGGAGCCGTAGTGGTTCAGAAAGTAAAAGAAGGCAAAGCCGACTTCGGTTACAACGCTCGTACCGACGAATATCAGCATATGTATGCAGCCGGTGTTATCGACCCTGCAAAAGTTACCCGTGTAGCGCTCGAAAATGCAGCTTCTATTGCCGGCATGATGCTGACAACCGAATGTGTAATCGGCGAAAAGAAAGAAGATAATCCTGCACCTGCAATGCCTCCAATGGGTGGCGGAATGGGTGGCATGATGTAATTCTTTTCCATCATAAACTTAAAAACGGGATTGTCTCAGAGCGAGGCAATCCCGTTTTGCTTTTCCACAGGTCTGCAAAAGCGATTAAACAGCATATAACTCACTGTTCAAACAATTTATCTCCTCCCTTTTGCAAAATCAAAAACCTTTTTCTACATTTGCTCCATTCAATCAGCTGACATCTACAAGCTGACAAAACCAAGCTTCTACTAACCCACACAATGCTTTCCTGAGGAAGAATCTTCCTCAAGGCTTCAGGTACATGCCCGAAACGTTAGGGCATCTTCCCGAAACAAAAAGGAACTTACCTTTTTAAAAAAGCCACTTGCCCGAAGCCAAAAGGAATGTTCCTTTTACAAAAAGAGACTTTCCCGGAAGCAAAAGGCTGCTGCCCGAAAAGAAAAGGGACATGCCCGAAGGTTTCGGGTCGATACCCACAAGCAAAAGGACGAATACTATCTGACATACTGATGTACCTATGGAGGCAAGGGACATACAGACGAGAAAACGCCTCCTATTTTTAACCTTCAATACCATATTTTATGGCAACACTTACTTATGCCGAGCAAATCAGCAATGCTCAGGTGATGGCAGCCGGTTTGAAAAACAATGCCACACAAGTAGCTCACCGTGGACTCGATGCCCAGTTCATCACCGATCTGGACACCAACCGGACAGATGTTTCGACTCTGAACGACCAGCAGGAGAAACTAAAGTCGGACTTGAAGCAGAAAACGGCTGATCTGGAGACCAAACTGGCCGAGCTCGACAAGAAAATGGCAGAAGCGAAGAAAGTAGTCAAGATGGACTTCCCGAAAGAGCAATGGGCTCAGTTCGGCATCACCGACAAGCACTGATTCGCACTAAAAAGCCGAACCTCCGCAAGGGGGTTCGGCCGATGGATTTGTAATAAAGAAGTATTCTTTCCAGTATAAAAGAGGAAATATTTTGGCTAAAGCCGATAATCTGCATGCCTCTTCACCCGTCAGCTAAAGCAGATGGCAATACGGAGTCTGCGTTTTTAATGATTGAGCAAAAATCGTGTTGTTCATTGCGATCAGCTTCAACCGAGGGAATCCGAGACAAATCATGCAACACAAGCCTTTGCCAACAAATACATCAGCAATAGCACAATAAAATTATATCTCCGATAACCAAATTCTCTCATTGCCGTCAGCTTCAGCTGACGGGATACAGCACACACACTCACAACCGGCTTTAGCCGAATAAAAAATAGAGCTATGTCATACATCAGAATCTGGGTACACTTCGTGTTCTCTACCAAAGACAGACATCCATTGCTACTAAAGGAAAAACAAGGGACGATTCATCAACACATAATTGAAAATTGCAGAAAGAAAGAAATCTTCCTCCAAGCCATCAATGGATATACCGAACATATTCATTGCCTGATTTCATTGGGCAAGCAACAAACCATAGCTGATGTTGCACAGCTAATCAAAGGCGAATCATCTTACTGGATTAATACCAATCACATTTTACGCGAAAAAATCACATGGCAAGACGACTATTTTGCGGTATCGGTTAGCGAATCGCAAGTAGACAAAGTGGTGCAATACATCAAAAATCAACAAATACATCATGCAAAAAAGACTTTTGCTGAAGAGGTAGAGGAATTCCTTCAGAAATACGGCTTTCAAAAATCAGACGATATATGATTTGGCTAAAGCCAAAAAGATGGCATTCTCTTTTATCCGTCAGCTAAAGCTGACGGCAATCAAAAAAACTGCATTTGCAATAATTACCGGAATTGCGGAAGCATGTTTATTGTTCTTTGGGGAGGGGCAGCATCTTCTCTATATTGCAAGCAGCTAATGCAGACGGCAATGAGAAATATGCAGTTGTAATGATCGCATCGATTTCCAAGGTATATTGCATTGCCTTCCCATTTAAAAAAATGACGGGACAATAACAACAAATACCGAGTTATTCATTGCCGTCAGCTTCAGCTGACGGAATAAAATGCACTCCTAAAAAAGCGGTTTTAGCCAAAACTTTACCACTTCACCACCCCAATCGTCTGCAACAGCAGCGTCAGGTTCAATGCGATTACGATGGCCGCGATACCCGAAATAAGGAAGATGGTTCGTTTTTTGTTGGCATATTTGCCCATCACCTTTTGGGAAGAGGTGAGATATACCTGAAGGAGCACCGTTATGGGCAACTGGATACTCAGCAACATCTGCGAGAGCAACAATCCCTGAAACGGATCGGAGATAAAGAAGATAACCACCACAGCACCTACAATGGAGATCAACACACCCCAACGGGAGTGGTTATCCTTGATGTCATACGGTTCGGCAAACAGGCCGGCGAAAATGGTACCTCCCGCCATTCCCGAGGTGACACAGGAGGCAATTCCGGCCATTAGCAAGGCTACGGCAAAGATAACGGAAGCATTACTGCCTAACAACGGCTGTAACAATTCGTGTGCTTGTTGCAACTCGTCAACCGGCTTTCCCACTTTGAAGAAGGTGGCCGCCGCCATAATAAACATGGCACTGTTGATGGCCCACCCCACGAACATGGAAAGCAGGGTGTCGGCAAATTCGTATTTCAACAACTTCCGGATCGTCACATCGTCGCGTTTATTCAACTGACGGCTCTGAATTACTTCCGAATGAAGAAACAGATTATGCGGCATCACCACAGCGCCCAACACACTGAGTACAATCAAAAGCGATCCGTGCGGAATCTGAGGCATGACAGTACCGACAGCGACTTGCCCCCACTCCACATTGACTAAGGAAAGTTCGTAGATAAACGAGATACCAATGAGCGACACGAACCCGATAATCCAGCGTTCTATTTTACGATAGGAGTTGGTGAGCAACAGTATCAGTACAAAAATAGCCGATAGCACGGCACCCACCTTCAGCGGAACATCAAACAGCATCTGCAAAGCGATGGCAGCTCCGAGTATTTCGGCAAGTGAAGTCGATACCGAAGCAATCATGGCCGTACCCAACACCGAACGTGAAACCACCGGACGCAAATGCGTGGTAGCAGCTTCGGAAAGGCACAACCCGGTAGCAATACCCAGATGCGCCACGTTGTGTTGCAGCACAATCAGCATCAGCGTACTGAGCGTCACCACCCAAAGCAACGTGTAGCCGTAACCTGCCCCTCCGGCAATATTCGTCGCCCAGTTACCCGGATCGATAAACCCCATGGTAACCAGCAATCCCGGCCCGATGTATTTCAATACCTCGAGCCCTCCGAATACCGGATTGTGACCGACTTTACTGAATAGATTTTTCAACATGAATCAAGAACAAAGAGAAAAGAGCAAAGAATAAAGACAATTGGATGGTCATTTATCATTTACCCAATTAAGATTGTATTTAGAAGCATCACACTGAGAACTGAAGACTGCGTACTTAATTATTTTCCTTCGCACTCCTTAATCAGCGCCAGCAGTTTATCCACGGCTTCTTCTTCCGGAATATTTTTCTCCACGCACTCTTTGCGGCGATAGAGACTTACCTTGCCTTTGCCGGCTCCCACATATCCGTAGTCGGCATCGGCCATCTCGCCGGGACCGTTCACAATGCACCCCATAATGCCGATTTTCAATCCGGTCAGATGCTTGGTCGCTGATTTAATCTTTGCGATAGTTGTTTGCAGATCGAACAAGGTGCGTCCACAACCCGGACAGGAAATATATTCGGTTTTGGAAGTCCTGACACGCGATGCCTGCAAGATACCGAAAGCGGTAGAGACGACATCATCGTCGGAGAGCATCGGATTTTCAAGCCAAATGCCGTCGCCGAATCCGTCGATAAAGAGTACGCCCAGATCGGCAGCTGCCGATACCTGAAAGTTTTCCCTGTCGTCGTCCACATATTTACGGTAAAGAATAACCGGCACCCGACAGTCGTTGTGAATCAACGTATGAAAGGCAGCCCGCATTTCGCCCACCGGATTGGCATGATCGGACGTGAGGACAACCACAATATTTTCGGCAGCTTTCAATTGTGCGATCATCTCTTCTGTCAGATCGCGATAGGTGAGCTGCACAAAACGTACGGGAACAGGCGAAACAAGAGCGGCTTCGATTTGCTTGGCAGTAAAAAGAGCCAGATGGTTCTTGAGGTAATCGGGTTGTAAATCGCCAAAATCAGTTCCGGTACCCACCACCACCGGCACATACGTATTACCGATATTACCCACGGCCAGTGCCTCGCGCCGTTGATATACATAGGGGTTGAAAAGATCAGACGGCTTTGCCTTGATGGGCAAATGACACGCGCAGTTCACAACGTGCTTCATCAGTTTCAATGCCACCGGAATCTCCTTTTCAGGCTCTTCGCTCAACGAAACACGAATGGTATCTCCAATGCCGTCAGCCAGCAAAGCACCGATACCTACCGCCGATTTGATGCGCCCATCTTCTGCATCACCCGCTTCGGTAACGCCCAAATGGAGCGGATACGACATTCCCTCATCGAGCATGGTAGCCACCAGCAAACGCACCGTTTGTACCATCACTACGGTGTTCGATGCCTTGATGGAGATTACAATATTATCAAAGTTTTCTTCACGACAAATACGCAAGAACTCCATGCACGATTCCACCATCCCGGCCGGCGTATCGCCGTAACGGCTCATAATACGGTCGGACAACGAACCATGGTTCACCCCCAGGCGCAAAGCGGTATGGTGGCGACGGCAGATCTCAAGCAACGGTATCAGCTTTGTGCGAATCTTTTCCAGCTCCTGACGATAGCTTTCGTCGTCGTATTCCAGTTGTTTGAATACACGGGCGCTATCGACAAAATTTCCGGGGTTGATGCGCACCTTTTCCACATATTGCGCAGCCACTTCGGCTGCAGCCGGATTGAAATGAATATCGGCTGAAATAGGCTGACGATATCCCCGCTCGATCAATCCGAAACGAATATGTTGCAAGTTCTCCGCCTCGCGCACTCCCTGAGCGGTGAGACGAACCAACTCTCCACCTACATTAAAAATACGGATGGCTTGTTCCACGCTGCGTTCGGTGTCGAGGGTAGAGGTATTCGTCATCGACTGAATACGAACAGGATTAACCCCTCCCATTTTCAGTGAGCCGATCGCCACTTCGTGCGACATCCGACGATGGTAGTTGAATAAATCGGGACAATATTTCATGTAATGATGAATTATGAGTTATGAATTATTTGCGGAATTCTTGTTTGCCTTTACGGTCAAAATAATACTTCGTATGATTTTCATCAACTCCGTCGCATCATTCTGGATGGACAAAAACTCAGATTCTGACAAAAAATCCGTTTCTTTTAAGAGTTCCAACCAATAAAGGTTTCATCTGTTTCTTTTTGCGCAATACCCAGTTTATGAATAAAATCAGCGGTGCTTTCTGCATTTTGAGCTTCTCTTACATTAGCGCCAATAGAAGTTCCGCTCCTCAATAATTGCTTAGACAGTACATACTCCGCCTTATTGGTCGTAATGTACTTATACAAATTCACCGTGCGTACCGCAAAGGTAAATGATTTATCTCTCAGCGCATTTTTCTTATCATTCATAATTCATCATTTATAACTGGGTATGGTATCTGCACCATTGCCGAATGCCGCACTCTTCGCATTTCGGTTTACGGGCGACGCAGACATAGCGTCCGTGCAGGATAAGCCAGTGATGCGCTTTCGGGATCAATTCCGGTGGAAAGAGGGCAACCAATGCCTTTTCCGTTTCAAGTGGCGACTTGGAATTGGTGGTCAATCCCAATCGTTCCGAAATACGAAACACGTGCGTATCGACGGCCATGGCCGGTTTATTGAAGATAACCGAAGCCACCACATTGGCCGTTTTGCGCCCCACGCCCTGAAGTTTCTGCAACTCTTCCGGTTCGGAAGGCACCTCGCCTCCAAACTCTTCGACTAACTGACGTGCCATGGTAGCCAAATGTTTGGCTTTATTGTTGGGATAAGAGATACTCTTGATATATTCAAAGATCACTTCGTGCGTGGTAGCAGCCATTGCTTCAGCCGTCGGGAAATCGGCCAGCAGTTTCGGAGTCACCATATTGACCCGCTTATCGGTACACTGCGCCGACAAAATCACCGCCACCAACAATTCAAACGGATTATTATAATGCAGTTCGCTTTCGGCTACCGGCATATTTTTTTGAAACCATTCTATCAGGTGATTACAACGTTCCTGTGGTGTCATTTATTTCTCAATTTAGATGGTATTGCAATCGTACACCGTGCGATACAGTTCCTTTTTCACTCGTTCGAAATTCTGTTTGAGCAGAGCTCCTCCCCTCTCCATCAATCGCAACTCCACGCTATTTTGACCCGGCGCATACGGTGGTTGAATAAAAGGTTGTGGGCAAGATTCAAATCCCTCTTTCTCGTAAAACCGAATGCGACGACTATTCGTTTCATTCACCGGAGGCTCCACTTCCAACACAACCGGCAGACAACTTTGAGCTAAAAAGCGGTTCAGAGCCGTTCGCCCAATGATTTGGCCACGAAAAGCCGGCGCAATGGCAAAGTGTTCTATGTATCGAAATCCGGTAAGATTCCACGCAAAGAACAACCCGACTGGTTCTCCAGCCTTGAGTAGCACGTCACAAAAGTAATCATTCCGAGTCAGCAACCTCTTCAGGTCGGCCAACGGTCGACGCTCGTCGGGAGGAAACGCCTCCGTGTAACACTCCATCAGGAATTGCCAATGGGGATGTTTATCATTCGTTATGCGATCAAAAACAATCATAAATCAAGGTTAAAGTAATAAGTGGTAAGTGATAAGACAAACTACGGCTTACAGCTTAGCCCTTACAACTAACCACTAATCACCATCGGTTCCGATGAATCTTGTCGTACGGAAGTTTTGTTTCGTCGTACGGACGACGTTCTTCGTTCTTATACCCGATCGCAATCACATTCACAACATTCAGTTCTTCAGGAATCTGCAAGAGTTCGCGGATATATTGTTCGGCTGTCATATCATCATTGTGAGGACGGCGGGCAACCTGCACCCAGCAACTTCCCAGACCCATCGCTTCGGTCTGTAACTGTAAAAACGCTGACGCGATGGAGGCATCTTCGAGCCAGGCATCGCTTTGAGCTGGATCGGCAAGAACGACAATGGCCAACGGCGCGTTGGCTATCAACGTGCTCCCCATCGGACGACAGACCGACAGTTGTTGCAAAAGAGTGGCATCATCGACCACCACGAATTGCCATGATTTTGAATTTTTGGAGGTTGGCGCCATCAAAAGCGATTTGATCAACAGATCAATTTTTTCCGCTTCCACAGCCTGTGGTAAGAATTTCCGAATGCTACGGCGTTGCTTTATCAATTCGAGAAGAGAATCCATATATTTATTTACATTTCAATACATTAAACACAAAATAGTCTATTTGCAACCTACACTAAACTCTGTTACAAATATACGGTTATTCGACGATTTTTCCTACCGAATCGTTTCTTTACGACAGGCAAGGACTCCCACTATGTTTGAAAAGATGTTGATAAATATAATCCAAACATGCCGATGCTATTAAAATTATCCGTATTTTTGTAAACTTATGGCTCTGATTACCTGCGACAACGGTAAACGGTTCCGATTAACGCACACTTTTGCATGGAGAGATTACTTCACTACTTAGAACAACTCATTATTCAACATGACTACGCCATCCTTCCCGAGTTTGGCGGGTTCATCGTGAATTATGTCCCTGCAAAAGTTGACGAATCGAAGAGTCTGATCTCCGCTCCGCGCAAAGAGATCTGTTTTAATCCGGCACTAAACTACAACGACGGGTTGCTGGCCGGTTTAATACAACGAACAGAAAACATCTCTTTTCGCAAGGCGAATCTCCTAGTTCGCGATAGCATCGAGACGATCCGGAAACAGCTAAAGAACGGAGAAACTGTTGCCCTTGGAAAGATCGGATCACTGCATCTGAATGAAAACGGACAAACGGAATTCCTTCCGGCCGATTCGTATGATTTCCTGCCTGACAACATTGGCAATTACGACGTTCGGTTTGGAAGTCAAAAAACAGATGAGGAGGAAACCCGACAAATTGTTTTGCAGCTGCCATCCAGCAGGAAGCAACTTTACAAATATGCCGCTGCAATTGGGATAATTCTGGCACTGGCCATCCTGACTCCGGTGTTACACCCCCGTTTTTCGCCTTATTTGGCAAAGATGAACCCGTTAGCGCTATTCACCACCGACTCGTTACCCTCGTTTGATTCTCTACCCAAACGCTACACACAAATCGATAGTGCAAAAGCCGCCACAAAAGATTCTTTAGCCAGCGACAGTTCCAAACAGGCTGTGGCAAAAAAGAGATGCACCGCCCCCTGGCATGTAATTGCCGGATCGTACCCAACTAAAACACAGGCTGTCGGCAAAGCACACGACCTGCAAAAGCAGATTCCCGGAAATAACTTAGCCATCGCTTACAGCTCCACGCTGCGCAAAAGTACCGTTTCTGCAGTTAGTTCATCAGCCGCAACAGCTACCTCCATGGCAGTCTGGCATGTTATCGTCGGCAATTTTGAAACGGTCAAAAAAGCGAAGATTTTTGTTGCCAACATGGAACGATTGCACAAAATAAAGCTGTCAATCTACGGCACAAACTCCGTGTATCGCATTGTGGCGGCATCATACAACACCGAAAAAGAGGCTGCTGTCAAATTATCCGAAATAAGAAAAACAGCCGACTTTCAGGATGCCTGGCTGCTACGAAACGCCGCATTGCTTACTCATCCGGTGCAAACGGCACAAGCACAGCAACCGGTAGTCACAAAAGCCAAACCGGCAGGTGGAATCACAACAACACAACAAGCTGACGCAAGCCTGTTCAACCCCTCGTTATGGTACGTGATTGTGGCCAATTATTGCACTCAAAAACAAGCTCAAGAGTATGCAAAATGGGCAGGCAAGAAAGAGAATGTAACACTCAGCGTTGTAAAAGACAAAAAACTATATCGCGTGATCGCCGGATCGTTCAACAGCCAGCAGGCTGCTACCGCGAAAATCAAAGAGCTCCACAAACACACAGAGTTTGCTGAAGCGTGGGTACTGTACAAACCGCAGAAATAAGTAAACAGTATTCAGTACACAGTACTCAGGCCCTTATTCCAAATTTCAGGATTCAATATTCCAGTAATCTACCGATTAAACAATTCAACGATTACACGATTCACCCCACTGCGTACTAAACTACAAATCCACCACAGTAATTCCGGCGCCACCCAACTGCACATGCTCGTCCGCAAAATGAGTGACTCCTGGAATGGTTCCCAGATACTGGCGGATCAACTGACGCAGGATACCGGTGCCCGTTCCGTGAAGGATGCGCACCCGTTCCACACCCATCATCAGGGCATCGTCGATAAAATATTGCACGGCTTGTAAGGCTTCATCGCCCCGCATTCCGCGTACATCGATATCTTGCTTAAAATTGAGCTTACGCTGGCGCAATACCTCATCGCTGTCACTACCCAAAGCGCCCTTCTGACGCACAATCTCTTTTTCTTTGTTGCGACTCACTCGTTCAAGACGGTTAGCCTTGACAGTAGATTTGAGGTTTCCGAAAGCCACAGTGACATTATTACCATCCACGTCCATCACATTGCCAATGGAGTCGTGACCTTCCAATTTCACCCGATCGCCCGCTTTGATCGGTTCTGGCTTGGGTTTCTCCGGCTGCTTGGACTGCTTCTCCGGTTTGGATTTATGCTTTTCTTTAGGTTGTTTTTCGGGCTTCTGTTTTTCGTCGATTTTGCCACGAAACTCCTCAAACTCCTGACGGACTCCGCGGGTAGCCTCGCGTTCAGCCTGCGCCTCCTTGATGCGACGAATGGTATTTTCGATGGTGGCATTGGCCTCCGACAACAGCTGTTGTGCCTCGGCTTTCGCCTTGTTGAGCACCTCTTTTCGCTGCGCTTTCACCTCACTCTGATCGGTTTCGTAGCGAGCGGTCAGCTCCTCGAGCCGTTTCTCCTTCTGACGAATCTGTTGCCGTTTGTTCTCCCAGTAATGTTTGTCGCGGAGGATATCCTGCACGTACTTATCCAGATCGACATGCGCCGAACCGGCCTTTTCCGATGCTTCGGCAATTACCTCTTCCGAAAGCCCGATCTTGCGGGCAATTTCGATGGCAAACGAACTGCCGGGGATGCCGATCTGCAATTTATAGAGCGGTTGCAGGTGCTGACGGTCGAACAACATGGCGCCGTTGACGATTCCTTCAGCCGAATCGGCAAACTTTTTCAGGTTGGTGTAGTGGGTAGTTATCACCCCGAAAGCACCGTTGGTATTGAGTCTGTTCAGCACCGCTTCGGCAATGGCGCCCCCGATCTGCGGTTCGGTACCGGTACCGAATTCGTCGATCAGCAGAAGGGTTTTTCCGTTGCTGTTACGGATAAAATGCTTCATGTGTAACAGGTGCGAACTGTAGGTCGAGAGGTCATCCTCGATCGACTGTTCATCGCCAATATCGATAAAGAGATTGTCGAAAATTCCGAAACGGCTGGTATCGCTCACCGGCACCGGAATGCCGCACTGTACCATATATTGCAGCAAACCAACCGTTTTCAGGCAGACCGATTTACCACCGGCATTCGGTCCTGAAATCAGCAGAATGCGTTGCTTTTGGTTCAACGTAAGATCGAGAGGAACGATGGACTTGCCCACTTTTTTGAGTGTTCGTTGCAACAGGGGATGAACGGCACGCTCCCACTCCACGCGACAATCGTTGTCGATACGGGGAACAATGGCTCCGTTGTCGAGGGCAAAAAGAGCCTTAGCACGGATGAAATCGAAAATACCCAACACACGATAGGCCTCCTTCAACTCTTCGAGATCGGGACGGACGTAATTGGCAAACTCGGTAAGGATACGAATCTTCTCGCGCCGCTCCTCCGACTCCAGTTCGCGTATGCGGTTGTTGGCCTCCACCACCTCGGCAGGCTCTATAAACACTGTCTTTCCGGTGGCCGATTCGTCGTGCACGATACCCTTCATCTTACGTTTGAACGAAGGCGACACGGGAATCACCAGACGACCATCGCGCACGGAAGGAGTCGCATCTTTCTCCACAAACCCTTCGGACTGCGCCTTTCGCAAAATAGACTGCAAGGTACGCGAAATACCGCCCTGCACCTGAAACAGATCGCGACGAATCTGCGCCAGCGCCGGCGAAGCATTGTCTTTCAACAATCCGTGAGGATTGAGCAACGCGTCGAGCCGTTTGAGCACCTCGGGAAAGAGCGCGGTACCTTCAGCACAAGCGCGCAACGCCACATAGCGGGTCTCGTCGCGGCGGGCAAAAAACTGCACCAGATCGCGGATGGTGCTGAGCGAGCGTTGCAGATCGAACAGCTCCGCCTCTTGCGGAAAGGTTCCTTCGACCCGTAAGCGCGAGAGCATTTCGCGCAGATCGAAATAGTAGCTCACCGGCCAGGCATCGGCCTCCTCCATCAGGATGTCCATCATTTCGCGCGCCTCGGCAAGGCGGCGCACCACCTCGTCGTAAACCGGTGAAAAGACGGTCAGTTCCACCTCTTCGCGCCCGATGGCGCTGAGGCAGCGTTCCTGCAGCAGATTACGAACGGTATCGAACCCCACTTTATGCTCAAAATTGGAAGGATATATCATCTTAATGTGCCAAACAACGTTCAGCGAAGCTAATATGCTAATTTGAAAATATGCCAATTGAATCGGAATCGAGGCACACGGATAACACGGAATTTTCCACGGATCAACACTGATTTTCAGGAACAGTGATTGTCCGTGTTACCAAAGGCATAGGTGTTATCTGTGTGCTCAAATTCGGAAGTACAAAAATACGCAAACAATTTGATACGGGAATAGTAGCATGCATGCATCTCTACAACCGGCTTTTTCCATACATTTTCGGATCGCTTCAACACTCCACTTAAATAGTTGTAAATTAGAAATAAATTATTGATATTTGGAGCATAAAACAGAGAATGATTTGCATCGTACCTAACACACTGAACCGACAAAATCCGGCGAGCAAAAATCCCGTCAGGAATGACAGGCTGTAGGGAGATGCAAAAAATCACATTATTATTATTTCAACCACATGACCATTGATGAATTATACAATACCTCAGCAAACCAATGGATATTACTTACTTTCAATGAAATTTACGATGAACTGGTCAAACGGAACGCATACACCAACCATGATTTGACAGACAAAGAAATTTATATTGAGACATCGTTTAAATATCATTCTTGTATTTTACAGACCTGTGACCAATTAGAGCGGATTACTGTGTTCCTAAAAAGATTTGATAAGAAATTCTTCTCATCCAATAATATTACGCAATCAGATTTTATTCAATATCACCTGGAAATGTATCTAAGCAAATTATATACTCTGTTTGATCTTCTGCTCAAGTATACAAATATCGTTTTTCAGCTAAACATAAAACCTTCGAAATGTAGCTATCAAATTATAAAGCAAAAATTAATTACACAAAAAGAAACACTCAGAATATTAGATAATATTCATTGCAATCTCAAAGATGGACAATTCATTCGAAATCAACTAATCCATGAGAATCTACTCCAAAAGCAGGGGTCATTTGATAGACTGTCCTCCGAAGAATTATTGTGGTGCCAGTACGATAAATTAGACATAAATCCGGATATTAGCAACGAATATTTAAGGCCAAAACACATTGTTGACTTCCTACTTAAAAGAGAACGAACCAAAATTATAAATTTAATACAATCAAATAATGCAATATTAAACGAATACATTAACATATTCAACGATAATATGATAGAAACCATAAAAAACAAACTCTGCGCCTACTAAACTGAATATAGAATCAATTCAAATTCCGTCAGGGCTGACAGGTTTATAGAAAAAATCTTACACATAATAACAAACCCATAAAACAGGAACTTTATGTCTATTCCAACCAGCAGAACCAAAGCGCAAGCCACGGTACTGATCGACGAAAGCCGCTGTACCGGATGCGGCCTGTGCGTTACCGTGTGCAAAGATTTCAGTCTGGAAATCGCCGACAAGAAAGTCCGGCTTGCCGACACGGCCGTGTTCGGATGCATCGCCTGCGGGCACTGTATGATGGTGTGTCCGCAGGGAGCCATCACCATCGAAGGGCGTTGCATGAGCATGGCGGATCTTTTTGATCTTCCCGCCAAAGAGACGGTCTGCAATTTCTCCTCGTTCCTAAGCTTGTTAGTCCGAAGGCGCAGCATCCGCGAGTTCAAAGATATTCCGGTCGACAAGGCATTGATCGAACAGGTGATCGAAGCCGCACAAACGGCTCCCATGGGATTGCCACCCTCTGACGTGCATGTGCTGGTACTTGACAGCAAGGAGAAAGTCCACGCCTTTGCCGCCGATTTCGCCGCCTATCTCGAAAAGCTGAAATGGCTCACTTCCGGCTGGTTTCTAGCTCTGATGCGTCCGTTCTGGGGCAAAGCCAACAATGAACTCTTCCGCGGATTTGTCAAACCCTGCCTGAAAGTATATACCGAACGCATGAAGAACGATCAGAACGTAATCAATTACGATGCTCCGGTCGCGCTCTACTTCTACGGATCACCCTATAGCGATCCGGCCGATCCATTGGTAGCGGCTACCTACGCCATGCTCGCTGCCGAAAGCCTTGGTCTGGGCACTTGCATGTTGGGAGCTGTGCATCCGCTCATCCAGAACGGGAAGGCGGCTCAACGTTTTCGGGAACAACACGATATCCGCTACGCGAGCCGCGAAGGTGTCTTTGTGATTATGGGGTATCCTGCCATTCATTACCAAAAAGGCGTGAAGCGCACGTTCGCATCGGTGGATTGGAGATAAATAGGAAAAAGAGAGAATAAAGTTCCATAGAAACGGTACAAAATAAACGCGTATGAAAAACCTGCTGATCTATTCGTTTGTGCTGCTACTGGTAGCCTGTGGCAGCAAGAAAAGCGATGCTCCGGCACCGGAAAACGCCACGCAATACACCTTCTCCTTGCCGCACACAATCGACTTTGGAGTTGCCAGTGGAAACTATGTGGTCATCTACCAACATGCCCAGCCGATTGATACTGCATTTTATTATAGCAACATTGTCAACATCGGGAAAGACACCATCGTTTACGCTCAGGCTCACTCCGCGCCCGATGAAACAGGCCGGCGATTCGATCCCAAAACGAAAGCGATGAGTGGCGATGTATCGGCATTGGTGGTGTACGATGGTAAAAAAATTCACTACCTCAAACCTCCCTATTTCGATCCTTATTTTTCGGCTTTTGCTGTCGAGGGTCAGGATCTTTACTATTGGGGATTTAACAAGGAGAATGCCAAAACCTATGCCTGCCGCTACAACCTGAGAACAGGAGCGACAAAAGCCATTTACCTTTTGACCGAAGATGGAACGGATTATTTCGGAGCCTTCGAGCCGCCCCGTATTGACGAATCGGGCATTCTATTCAAAGAGGATATCGGCAACCAGTGGGTATTCGACAAAACATTCGAACGGATGCTGAAACGCATGGTTCGCCCAGAAGACGAACAAGAAAAGGGTTCGGTAAAAACAGAGACAGCTTCATTTAAAATTTGAATACAATAGTCATTTTCTGTCAGGTAGTCATATATTTGCATCTATATATTCATCTCTTTTAATTGAATTATTATGGAAAACAAACATGTAGACGACAGAAATGATCTCCACGCTTTGTTATGTCACAACACGGAGAAAATGCATTATCAACGAAGCATGTGCTTCCAGATTCGAAACTGGGCCATTGTATTAACCGTTGGAGTACAAACCATATGCTGGAGCGGTAATGTCACCGACGAAAGAGTGCGGATTGCGCTTTGTGTAGTAAGCATACTCTTGCTCATTTATTTTTATATAATGGATAGAGCATGGGAATCATATCACACAAAATTTAGAGATCGGCTCAAATTAATTGAAAACATAATCTTGGACTCTTGCTCTTTTAGGGAACAGTACAAATACAGCCATGTTGATAATCATGCGGCCAAAGATCAAATCACTCGCCTTACAATCCCTTGTTTAATCTTAGTATCCGTCATATTATCCCTTGTCATTATATTTTTTCCACACACACACCCAGACCAACCCCAGGCTATAAATCAAACAAAATCTGTCCCCTACAAACCTTAGTAATATTGTTTTTGCAATTCATTTCACAGACAGTTCTTTATGGATATCAAAAAATATCAGCGATTGGCAATTCGACAAAACTTTCGAACGGATGCTGAAACGGCACGTGCGACCGGAGCAGCAGGAACACGCTGAACCGGTCAAGACAGAAATCGCACAAATTAACGTCTGAAATCAACTCATTGACTTACTCGCGCCAGAAATTTCCTGTAAATTTGTGTTTCAAAATTATTTCGGTTTCAAAAACTAAACCTGAATTTTATCTACGCATGAAGAAAACCTTACTTTTTATCTGTCTATTTACAGTTATCTGTCTGGCTCAGGCCAAAGAGTATCGCATTACCGATTTCGGAGCCTGTACCGACAGTACCCAACTCAACACCTCCTTTATTCAACAAACCATCGACCAAGCCAGCGCCAACGGCGGGGGAACCATCGTCATTCCGAAAGGGATTTTTCTGAGCGGAGCGCTCTTCTTCAAACCCAATACCTCGCTCCGGTTGGAGGCCGGTGGCGTATTGAAGGGATCGGACAACATAGCCGACTACCCACTAATCCCATCACGCATGGAAGGACAGAAACTCGATTACTACGCGGCTCTGATCAATGCGTATAACGTCAACAACTTCACCATTACCGGCCCGGGTACCATCAACGGCAACGGGTTGAAATTCTGGGAAGAGTTTTGGGCGCACCGCGAAGAGATGAAAAAGATCGGCAAATCGAGCACCAATCTGGAGGTGCATCGCCCACGCCTGCTCTTTATCTGGGGTTGCAACAACGTCATCATCCGCAATGCCACGCTCTGCAACTCCGGATTTTGGACCACCCATCTCTACCAGTGTAATAACGTGCTGATCGAAAACTGCACCATCAAAGCCCCCTATAAACCGGTAGCCGCCCCCAGCAGTGACGGCGTGGATATCGACGTTTGTAAAAAAGTGATTGTGCGCGGCTGTTACATTTCGGTAAACGACGACGGGGTTTGCATCAAAGGCGGCAAGGGACCGAACGCCCGCAATCTGTCCGAAAACGGTCCGGTGGAAGATGTACTGGTGGAAAATTGCACCTTCGGCGATACCCACGGCACCCTCACGCTGGGCAGCGAAAGCCTCTGGGCACGCAACATCACGGTACGCAACTGCAAAATGGACAACAACTGCCCCATTCTGCGTATCAAACTACGCCCCGACACCTACCAGACCTACGAAAACATCAAAATAAGCAACATCACCGGCCGGTGTGGCAACATCATCGAGATGCGCCCCTGGAAACAGTTTTTCGACATGAAAGGAAGTACCGAAAAGCCCTACGGCATTGTGCGGAACATTACCATGGAGAACATTAACGTTACCTGCAAAAGTTTCGGCATCATGGAGAGCAACCCGAGCGATCAGGTATCGGGCTTCACCTTCAAAAACATTACCGCAACGGCAGATACACCAGAGTTGATAACCAAATTTCAAGGCATCAAAACCGTCAATGTAACGGTTAATGGCAAACCCTTAGTGACAAAATAAGGCTCCAACTGCTATCGTTGTCTGAATAAAAGAGTCTCTATCGAAAAAATAAAGCAAAAAACATTTCGGTAATTTAAAAAACCATTATCTTTGAGAACTGTTTGGATAAACCGAAGATCCATGCATTAGGACGATACTGTTTTCCAAACCTACTATTACCCAACAAAAAGAGAGATTAATGAAAGAACTTGTACGTTGCAAACCTTGCGGCTATGTAATGGAGGCCGACAAACTGGGCGATGTGTGCCCGGCTTGCGGAATGCCCCGCAAAGCTTTCGAACCCTATCGCGAGCGTGTAGCTGCCAATCGTCTTTTAATGTTAAGCCTCGACATGCACCCCATTGCCATCCACCTGTCGCAAACCTTTGTCATTATGATTCCGGCGTTAATGGCATTTATCTGGCTCTTTCCGAACCTGTTGAATGAGGTATTCGCAAATGTACTGATCTTTACAATCTACGTCTATCCGCTCACCATCCTGGCCTCGATCGCCACCGGCATTATCGACGGATTGTTCCGCTTCAAATCGCTGACACCGCCACTGCTGAAGGCAAAGATCCTATACAGCTGCCTCATCCTCATCAGCTCGGCACTCACCTTTGCCCTCTCCTACCACGGAGAATACAATGTGTGGGGCTTTATTTGCAGTCTCTTCAGTCTGGGCTTTGCGGTGCGTCTCGGCCTGCTGGGCAAACACCTTATCGACGTAATCCTCCCGGGTTCTTATCCGATTAAAAAAGGAAAAGCCCCGGTGAAAGAAGAATAAGAAAGTGAAAAAGTGAATGTTAGCAGAAAGGCATCCCGAGTGATTCGGGGTGCCTTTTTCAATATCTGAGGGATCCTCACTATCCAAGCAATGGTCAACCCCATTGGAATCGTACCTTTTCAGTTTTATCTTTGCAAAGCTGTTACCTCATTTACCAGCCAAAATTACATCTGATGGATAAAAACCGGATAATCTACCTCTCACTGTTGCGGGGCATCAATATCGGCGGACACAAGAAAATAAAAATGTCCGACCTGAAGGCATTGTACGAATCACTCGGATTCGGACAGGTTGCCACCTATATCCAGAGCGGCAACGTACTGTTCTCGAGCGACACCAACGAGTCCGAAGCGGAGCTTGCCAGCCGTATCGGCAATGCTATTGAAACAAAATTCGGATTTGATGTGCTGGTGGTACTCCGGACTCAAGAGGAGATGCAACTGATTGTAACGCAAAATCCTTTTTTCGAAGAGGCGGAACTCGCACCTGATAAGTTAGTGGTGATGTACTTAGGTTCGATTCCCGACACCGCTACCCTTGCTAAAGTACAAACCAAAATTGACGACAACAGCCGTTTTGCCTTTATCGGCAACACGCTCTACTTTTTCTATCCCGACGGCTACGGACGAACCAAATGGCACTCCAATTTTTTCGAGAAGCAGCTCCGAACCACCGTCACCGCCCGCAACTGGACAACAACCTGTAAACTGGCCGGAATGGTCACCAACATGTAACCCCGACTTAAAAGTCGGAGTTCTCTGTAATCTATCGTTTTTATTGCGCGAGTTGGAACTCGCGCCACCCATTTGTGAGGTGCAGTTTTTCTGGGTGCAGCGAACCAGAGGTCAACGACCAACGGGAGTTAATTCCAAGTCGCTGAAAGATATAGCTGAATGTTATTTCAGTTTCTTCGATATCCAGTTGTCGACGGAAAATTTACCGCTACCGCCAATAAGAATCGAAATTGCGAGACCTAGTACCAGAATAAAATATTCCATACCCTCGCCTTTCTGTGCGCCAAACCAGTTCATAAAGAAACCGTTGTCGACGTGTCCGCCCAGAAACATGGCACCACCCAGCGTAAGTGCGATGGAGAAGGCCATAAATCGGGTTCCGGCACCCAGAATCACTCCGATACTGCCGAGAAACTCAGCTGAGATGACCATCAATGCCAGAATCACCGGCATTCCCATCTGTCCGTGCATAAACCCGAGGGTTCCGCTCAAACCATTTCCACCAAAAGCACCTAACGCTTTTTGCATACCATGAGGTAAAATCACCGCCCCGAGGGCTAATCTGCTTACAAGTAACGACCACGATTGTGTATTCGTTGCAAAAAATTGTTTGATCATAATCTTCTAAATTTTTAGTGTAAATAAATTCCGTTTTCCTTATTGCGTTGGAGGGTATTTTGAACGCAAATTGTCGCAAAACACGCAAATAAAAAAACGTTCGATATTCAAAGACATTTGCGTTATTCGTGTCATTCGCGTTCAAAATCAAAAGACCTCCGCAAGTCTTTAAAAATACATTGGCACTTCCATTAACAGAAGTTGTGTTTGTTTGGTTGCTTTAATTGATATTGTGTCGGTTTCCCATACTCCGAAGCCATCGCGTCGGTTGAGTTTTTGTCCTTCCACCTCGGCTTCTCCCTCTATCACGAAGAAATAAACGCCATCGCCGGGATTTTTCAATGTGTACTCACCTGTCCACCCTTCCGACAAATCACCCAGATGAAACCATGCATTCTGATGAATCCAAACACCCTGATCATCGGGGTTCGGTGAGAGAACCTGATAGAGTTCGTCTTTCTTCGCCACGTCGGCCAGCGAAATCTGATCGTAACGGGGTGTCACGTTTTTCTTGTTTGGAAAAACCCAGATCTGTAGCAGTGAAGTATCGCCAAAACCATCTTTGCTATATTCGCTGTGAAAAATACCGGTTCCGGCACTCATCACCTGCACTTCTCCCGAGCGGATAATCTCGCTGTTGTGCATACTGTCCTTGTGCTCGACCGCGCCATGCAACGGAATAGTAATCACCTCCATATTATCGTGCGGATGGGTATCGAAACCTTCGCCCTCAGCAATAATATCGTCGTTGAGCACCCGAAGCGCTCCGAAATGAACCCTTTCGGGATTGTAATAGTTGGCAAAACTGAAAGTATGGTAGGTATTGAGCCATCCGTGATAGGCATGTCCCCTGCTTGTTGCCGTATGAAGTACTGTTTTCATTGTCCTGATGTTTTAGTGGTTGTAACACTAAGCGACTTGGAAGTCGCTTGTTCCGTATTGTTTGATGGAACAAAGGTACGGCAGCAGAAAAGCGGTCGAAGTACGTAAATCAGGGGAATAAGTGCAAAAATCAGGACTAATGCACCGAAGCGCGGAATTCGGAAGGCGTTTGCCCCGAAATCTTCTTGTAGAAATTGTTGAAATGAGCAGCTTCCTCAAAGCCGAGAGAGAAGGCCAACTCTTTGTTGGATACCGGAGTAAAGATCAGCGCACGTTTAGCTTCGGTCAGCAGCTTGCTCTGAATCATCTCTTTGGCCGACTTACCGGTAAGCGCTTTCACCGTTTTGTTTAGGTAGTCGCCGGTCACGGCCATCTCCGCGGCATAATCGGAGACCATGTGCCACGAGGCATACTGTTCGTCAAGCAGTTTTTTGAAGTTACGCAACAGGTGATTGCTGGTCTCCACCATTTGCGGATTGTGCAGCTTGTGCATGGAGCAGTGGTTGTTGCTCTGAATAAGGAACAACTTCACCAGCGAACCGACCGCCTCCAGCTTATAGTTCTCTATAGCCTGCGCAAAATGAAACATCTGCTCCACCAGACCCACATAGACCGGCATATCCTGATCGCGAATGGGCAACGGAGGCGACTGGCCGTAATCGTTGAAGAGATAGAGGTCGTTAATCATTTTGTCAGGAATGGCGTTCCGGATCAGGAATTGCTCAGTGAAGGTGATGGCCCATCCTTTCGGTTCGCTCATCATAATCACCTGGTGCATCTGTTGCGGCAACAAAAAATAGATGGTCTGGTTTTCTACCTTGTAAGTGGTAAAATCGACCACATGTTCGCCCTCTCCTTTTTCGATAAAGATAATGGAATAGTAATCGTGACGGTGCGGCACATCGGGAGCTCCGTTGTTCTTTCGATAGATCTCCTCCATCCGTTTCAGTGCGAAACCGGAAGTCTCGAAGAGATGATCGTCGATCAGGTGAGTTACTATTTCGGGAGTTTGTTCCATTGCAATGCAAAAATAACACGATTCTGCCGGATTCCGATGCACCGCACAAAAATCTTCCCGTTGTAATATTCATTACACTTTTCAACTGCCGAAGCGTTCTATCTTTGCATCGGAAAACTAATAAAACGCCATACAACAATGAAACGGACAATTATCAAAATAGACGAAGAAAAGTGCAACGGTTGCGGGCAATGTGTCACGGGCTGTCACGAAGGTGCGTTGCAACTGATCGACGGAAAAGCCCGCATGGTAAGCGAACTCTTTTGCGACGGCCTCGGAGCCTGCATCGGCGAATGCCCGGTTGGAGCCATTGAACTGGAAGAACGCGAAGCCGAGCCATACAGCGAAACCGCAGTAATGGAACGCATCGCCGAAAAAGGCGAAAAAACAATTCTGGCGCACCTCCGTCACCTCAAAGAACATGGCGAAACGGGCTACCTGCAGGAGGGCGTTAAATATCTTCAGGAACACAACATTCCGGTCGATCTGAGCTCGATTCGCAACAAACCGACTGCCGCTATGATGCAGGCGCACGGACACCATCAGGGTTGTCCGGGGTCGAAGAGCTTTGCATTTGCCGGTGCTGAAGCAAAAACCACACAGGGAGACACGGCCTCACAACTCCGTCAATGGCCGGTACAGCTGCACCTGCTCAATCCTCACGCCGGTTATTTTCAGGGTGCCGATGTACTGCTGGCTGCCGACTGTGCCGCTTTTACCGCAGGTAATTTTCATTCGGCATATCTCAAAAATAAAATTTTGGCCATTGCCTGTTCCAAATTGGACGACGGCAAAGATTCGTACATCGCCAAACTGACGGCCATGATAGACGAATCGAATATCAACACGCTAACTGTGGTACGGATGGAAGTTCCCTGCTGCGGAGGACTCACGCAACTGGCTCAGATTGCCCTGCAACAAGCCGAACGAAAAGTACCGTTGAAAGAGATTGTGATCAGTGTTCAGGGAGAGCAGTTGACAGAACGCTGGCTATGATCCGGCAGCTCCTTCCGAAAGAAAATTTTCATGTTCCGGCAAAAATAAGTAACTTGCAATCTCAAAGAAAAGGATCCAAAATCCTTTCAAAACACAGCATTTCTGCTGTTTGATGTTGCATTTTTTATCAAAACCATATAAAGTTCACTTATTTCGTTCAATGGAATCACAACTTCTTTTGGGAGCCGAAGCAATTGCGCTTGCCGCTATCGATGCGGGTATTTCTGGTGTTTACGCTTATCCCGGCACTCCCTCCACTGAGATCACCGAGTATATTCAACAATCGCCCGTTGCCCGTGAAAAGAGGGTGCATTCTACCTGGGCCACCAACGAAAAAACCGCTTACGAAGCGGCTCTGGGTATGTCGTATGCCGGGAAGAGATGTCTGGTGTGTATGAAACATGTCGGCCTGAATGTTGCCGCCGATGCGTTTCTCAATTCGGCTATTACCGGAGTAAACGGTGGTATGGTTGTGGTTGTTGCCGACGACCCCTCCATGCACTCTTCGCAAAACGAACAGGACACCCGCATGTATGGTAAGTTTGCTTTTCTACCGGTTATCGAACCATCCAACCAGCAGGAGACCTACGATGCCGTGCGGTATGCTTTCGATCTTTCGGAACAACAGAACCTTCCGGTGCTTCTCCGCATCACCACGCGTCTATCGCACTCACGCGCCGTTGTCAAACAGCAACCGTCACGGGACGAGAACAAGCTGAACCCTTCACAGGAAAAACGGAAATGGATATTGCTGCCGGCCAATGCCCGTGTCAATTACCAACAGTTATTGGAGAAACAGGCTACTTTATCTGCCATCTCCGAACAATCGTTCCTCAACAAAACCATCGCCGGAAGCGGTTCTAAAGCCGTTATTGCCTTCGGGATCGCCTACAACTACGTGATGGAAGTGAAACAAGCGGAAAATCTGGATATTCCCGTATTAAAAATTTCGCAATACCCACTACCCGACAGCCAGATCAAGGCATTTGCTGAAAAATACGACGATATTCTGATCGCCGAGGAGGGTTATCCGGTGTACGAAGAGTATTTGAAAGGCTACTTCGGCAACAAAAAATTCCGCGGCCGCCTCGACGGAGCGCTTCCCCGAACCGGCGAACTTTCGCCCGATGTCGTAGCCAAAGCAATGGGCGTCGCTACTGATGCCGTACGCACTATTCCTTCAATTGTAGCTGGTCGGCCACCGATGCTGTGCCAGGGGTGCAGCCACCGCGACGTATTCGAAGCGCTGAATGCCATTTTCGCCGAATATCCCGAACATCATGTCTTTTCCGACATTGGATGCTATACCCTTGGAGCGTTACCCCCTTTCAGCGCCATCAGCACCTGCGTCGATATGGGAGCTTCGGTTACCATGGCCAAAGGGGCTGCCGACGCGGGACTTCATCCTGCCGTAGCGGTCATCGGTGACTCAACATTTACACATTCGGGCATTACAGGATTGCTGGATGCCGTCAACGACAAATCGGCTGTTACCATCATCATTTCCGATAACTCCACCACCGCCATGACAGGTGGACAAGACTCGGCCGGGACCGGCAAACTGGCCGATATCTGCAAAGGCATCGGCGTGGAAGAATCGCATATCCGTACTTTCGTTCCGCTGAAAAAAAATCTGGACGAAAACGTTGCCATTCTGAAAGAAGAGATGGCATACAAAGGTGTCTCCGTAATCATCGCGCAACGCGAATGTGTACAGACTGCCAGCCGCAAAAAAAGAGAGCAAAGTAAAAAGTAAAAGACCGAAGCCATGCAAACGAACATTATAATAGCCGGTGTGGGCGGACAAGGAATCCTCACCATCGCATCCATTATCGATTTAGCCGCCATGCAACAGGGATTGCAGGTAAAACAGGCCGAAGTACACGGCATGAGCCAACGTGGTGGTGCCGTAGAGTCGCACCTGCGCATTTCCGACAGCGAGATTTATTCCGATCTGATTCCCAAAGGCAAAGCCAATCTGATTCTTGCCATCGAACCGATGGAATCGTTGCGTTACCTGCCGTTCCTCGCACCCAACGGAATGATTGTAACGGCTACCGAGCCATTCAAGAACATCGGCAATTACCCCGAAGAAGCGAGTATCAAAGAGGCAATTGTCAATAGCGGCAAGCATCTCTTTGTCGATGCGGAAGCTTTGGCCCGCGAAGCAGGAAACCTCAAAGCATTCAACACCGTAATGCTGGGAGCTGCGGCCGAATACATCGGAATCAAAAAAGAGGCTCTCGAAAAAGCAATAGAAAGTTATTTCTCCGCCAAAGGAGATGCGGTAGTTCAACTCAACATCAAAGCTTTCAGACTGGGAGCTGCGGCTGTTTAACCGCATTAGCCTCAATGGATAAATACCAACAATATTTTACCGCCGACCGCTTTGCCATGAGCAATGGCATCGAGTTGGTCGAATGCCGCCCAGGGTATGCCAAAGCCAAAGTAAGGATCGAAAGCAACCATCTGAACGGTGCCGGTGTGGTACATGGAGGATTGCTCTTTACGCTTGCCGATTTTTGCTTTGCAGCCGCCGTCAACTCGTACGGGTTTGTTACTTTATCCATCAATGCCTCCGTGTCGTTTTTTGCCAAGAGCACCGAAGGTACAATTATTGCCGAAGCAAAAGAGATTGCCCGAAGCAACAAGTTGTGCACCTGCGACATAAACATCACAAACGAACAGGGACAACTACTGGCCAATTTCAAAGGCACGGCCTACATCACCAAAGAAACCATCGAGTTCTGATCGAAAATGGCGTTAAAACTCTTCACATACTCCAATCTCAACCGTTTCGACAATCAAATACGCCACTTCAGCTCTACCCGTTCGGGTGGAGTGAGCGTCGGAGAGTATGCTTCGTTGAATCTGGGAAATTTTTCGGATGATAGCCGAGAAAACATCCTGCACAATCGCCAGTTGCTTTGCGCCGAGTTGGGCATCCCCTTCAACCATCTGATTGGTGCGCACCAGGTGCATGGTACGGCTATAAAGGTAGTAGATGAATCGTTGCTTAGACTGGAAGAGAGCGAACGCGAGGTTGCATTGAATGGCTTTGATGCCCTGATTTGCCGGACTCCGGGCATCTGCATCTCGGCCACGACTGCCGATTGTGTTCCCGTTTTGCTTTTCGATCCGGCAACACGCAGCATTGCTGCTATCCATTCGGGGTGGCGCAGCACCCTGAACAACATCGTCGACGGCACCATCAAAACCATGGCTCAACACTTCGAATCGAAGCCTGAGAATCTGATTGCGGCCGTTGGCCCTTGCATCGGCGGGGCGGTATACGAAGTAGGCGCCGAACTCGAGACACAGTTTCATATCAACGGATTCGACACCCAACAATTTTTTTCGCCCCAAAGCGACGGAAAGTACCTGTTCGATATTCGTCTGGCCGTACAAAAACAACTGGAAGCTTCGGGCGTTTGCAACATTGAAGTATCTCCGCATTGTACATTCAGCGAACCCGAACTTTTCTTTTCCGCCCGTCGCCAAGGCATCCATTCCGGACGCATGTTGAGCGGAATCTTTTTACGCTAACCCCTATCAACAGAAAAGCCAACTCCGGCGTCTCGCGAGGAAGTTGGCTTTTTCACATTACACTTTTGATAGCGACTATTTTTCTCTCTAAATCTCTTTGGTTATGCAGGAAGAGTCAATATCCTCAAAACTGCAATCGTTCTAAACATAAAACTCTAAAAGCTATCTTCTGACTTGCAATGTATTTATTTTCTAAGTGCAAAATTAGCCCGTTTACCCTTCACGACACTTATCAAATCATACAATTTTACTGTACGATTTGATAAAAAAGCCCGATTCAATCACAATTTGAATGACAAACCGAATTGTTTAACCATAAATGAAATTATGCCAGAATGCGTTTCTGCTGACACCACTCCGACGGTGATTGGCCTATAATGTTTTTAAATTGACGACTAAAATTGGATGGTTCCGAATAGCCAACCATTTCCGAAACCTGTGCAATGGTATATTCAGGATTTTCATTGAAAATTCGGATGGCCTCATCCACCCGCAGCATCCCGATCCAGGCATTAAAATTTACATTTTCCTCTTTATTAATCAACCCCGAAAGCGTTGTTCTTCCTACATTCAAATACTGAGCCATTTCTTCAATATTAACACCCATCCGTGTATAATATTTTTCCCTCATAATTTTTGTTTTCAGGATACTCCATGAAATTTTTCGATTAATCTTGAAAGAAACTTCCTGTTGGATTGCTGGTTGTATTACCGGCTGTATTGCCGATTCAACCCGCAAAAATGTTCTCGGATATTGAATATAACAAATTCCAAAAATGAAATAAAACGCAAGACAACAAAAGGTAAAAACGACCTCCCATTCCAATGAAAAAAAGCACATCATAAACACGCCCAACACTCCAAGAGTCAGTGAGGAATAAAAACACACCTGAACCCATGGGATATGAACCCTATAACCCTCTGAAAAATAATTATTCAATACTGACGCATACAACCTGGTTTGAACCATAAAAATACGAGTCAGATAGACCAATTGAGCTACAAAGAAGAGTAGGAATACCTCCCGGACAACTACAGTTGGATAGCACCAAAGAGCACCTAATCCGGATATATTGTCAAGATTGGGATTTCCCCATTCCAGAGACAAAACAAATTCAATCACATCGAGCAACACGATCGGAGCAACATGCATCATCACACGACGTTTGGTCACATAAGCTGGATTCATCAATATCACTAACGCCATTGTAAACAAAACAGCCTGTAGCGACGCAATGTTAAGGTTGATGATCGATAACAAATCTACTTCGGGTTCTCCAATAATAATAGATAATACAATTAAAGACCCAAAAAGAAAATAGCCAAGAGCTAACGTCCGAAGTGAAATCCGATAATACTTCAACCCCCGATGGTCTGGAGGTAAAGGAAATGCAAAAAATACTATTGCAAAAACCCAACACGTTATAACCAGTGCTGTATTTAAATATAGAGGTATAGTGTCTTCCATGTTTCCGTCAAAGTTATCCAATAGCACCTAAGTGCATTCTACCGTTTTGATACAAAAATAAAAAAAATAGCCGATATAAATTCGAAACACAAACAATATAACACCATTAAATTACGAATTGCATATAACAAAACATTTTTTAATTCAACACATTCTTCAATGAGATAAGCTTCGTTATAATCTTTACATTTATTATTATTTAACTCGCATTTATTTAACTATCCCAAAAAATCATTCCCTATTTCTGAGACTATATTTGTAACGTAGAAAGGAGCCCCCCACTGCGAAACTCTCGTTTAAGCCGATTGTTGTTTATCATAACATACGTGATGTATACAAACAACACTCCGCTGATATAGATGACTATTGATATAAACAGCTAAATCTGCTCTAATCATGAAATCAACGGCTTTACATCATCAAAGTAAGGATATCGGAAGATCATCTTCTATTTACAACAAGGCGCTGTCCGATCCAAAAACCACCACGGCTCAAAGTTTAACCACGAAGAACACTCCCTCCCATGACTCCGAAAAAGAAAGGATCATTACTATCGTCCACAATAGCATTGTGTGGTTCGATTGGGGATAAAAAAGAGCACTGAAGGCACTAAAAGATGTATTGATGATTTGCTTTTCGCTTCCAAAACCCATCATCATAAGAAGTCATTAGTGTTCTCGGTTTTATCGTAAGTCACGCCTTTATGGGCAAACTCTCATGAACTATTCTGTTAGCCCTTCACAAGGAATCTTCTAGCAGATGATACATCAGATTTTTTGTAAAGACAAGTATAATATCTGCATCATTTTTTGCAGATAGAGACCTTATACTCCCCATATCCGACATACGCTCATGAACAACAACACGCATATCAGCCGTAACAAACAATCTTTCATCCGCTTTGACAGAATTAACGTACGGAACACGAAGCCATCGGCACGACTGATTTCCAATACGTTAATCCCGTACCGAAAGGATAGCCAATGGGGATTTTGCAATCAAGCACAAAAGGCAGTAATTCCTTGCAAATACGATCAGGTATCTACATTCTTTGAAGGAACGGCAAAAGTAAAGCTCAACAAAAAGTGGGGTTTAATCGCTAAAACAGGAAAAGAGATCATTCTCTGTAAGTACGATTCTATTGAATATCTGAATGACGGAAAGCTAACACTCAGAATTAATGACAAGTGGGCATTGGCCGACAATGCAGGCAAAAAGTTCACAGCCTGCAAATACGAATGGATAGGACACTTTATCGATGGCTATGCCGAAGTATGCCTAAACGGGAAATATGGAATCATCGATTCACTGGGCAACGAAATCCATATTTGCATATACGAACACACTAAAAACTTAGGAAACGGAGTTTTTAGAATCAAAACAAACCGGAAACTGGGAGTAATCGACTCTTCCGGTCACGAAATAGTTACCTGCAGGTACTCTGAAATAGATATATTTGGAGAACAATTGCTAAAGGTCAATATACATGGGCAGTGGGGTATTTTTAATCAAAATGGTAAAGAAGTTAGTACCTGCAGGTATCAAATTATTGAACCCTTCAGCGATGGCATTTCGCCCGTCAAGCGCAATGGAAAATGGGGTTGTTTGAACAAAAACGGGAAAGAGATCATTCCCTGTCAATACCAGACTATCGACCAGTTTATAAACGGCATTGCCCGATGCCAGAAGGAGGGTTATTGGGGCTACATCGACACTCGTGGTCAAGAAATAATTACCTGCCAATATGATATGGTAGGACAATTCAATGAAGGCTACGCTGCCGTTCAACGCAATTTTCTCTGGGGCATTGTCGATGCTAATGGCACCGAAACGATACCTTGTCGATACGAATTTATCGGTCGATTCAGTGACGGCATTGCAGAAGTAAGCAACAACGGACTATCCGGCTTTATCGACCGGCATGGCAAAATAATCATTCCGTGCCGATACGAAGGCGTGAAAATTCTGGGTAAGGGGCTCGTAGGTGTGTATAACGATGGCTATTGGGGTATTTTCGACACCAACGGGATAGAGGTAGTTCATTGCAAGTTCGACGAAATAACCGAATTCAACTCCTTTATGGCGTGCGTCAGAATCAATAAACAATGGGGTGTTATCGATTTCACCGGATGGGAAGTTGTGCCCTGTCAATACGAGTCGGTCACCAAGCTGACCGACGGTGTTGCAAAAGTACGCAGAAACGGCAAATACGGATTCATCGACATTACAGGCAAAGAACTGATTACTTGCCGTTACAGCTTTATAGGCCCGTTCGTTGATGGAGTAGCCTGGGTAGAATGCGGCGGACTATCGGGTTATATCAATAAATCGGGGAAAACAGTCATTCCCTGCAAATACGAACATGCCACCGACTTCAAAGACGGACTGGCAACTGTAAGCAGTTGTAACCGAACCATCGGTTATATCAACAGCAGAGGTCTCGAATACTGGAACACAGCTGCCGTATAACAACAATCCCGGAATGCAAACCTGCAAACCGGGATCTTTTTTTTATAGAGAGAAACGACTTACTTACGAATCTCTTTTACCTTCATATAAATCCATGCAATATTAACCGCCGACAGAGCCAACACGATGTAAACACCCCACAAAATATAGTTCCAGGCCAGATTATCGTCATCAATATGGATACTGGTATTGAAACTTGCGGTGTACTGCCCCCTGAAGTAATTCACCAATACCAACGCTACAAGCAGAATCACCACATTGAGAATCACCACCAGGTACTGATAGGGCTTGGCCATCTTCTCTGTAGAAAAACCCATCAACGAGAGATTCTCTATCTTGGCGTGATTTTTCTGAATCAGCAAATTAATACTCAACAGCATCAGGCCGAGTGCCAACAGCGTGATAATGATCCCTACTCCCATCACAATAAGAATAAGCGTCCGCAAAAACGAGGAAGCCTGTCCTGCCGAAGCCTTGTCGTTGGCTATTTCGTATTGATGCGAAGCAAAGTACTCTCCCAGCTTCGGATCGGTCACGTTGTGCGGCTCGATAATCACCCTTGAGGGCTGCGCGCTGCCCGTTCCGAATTGTGCATTGGCCCACTCCATAAAGTCTTGAGGCACCAGAATAGAGTTGATGCGATCGGTAAAGCCTACGATACGACTCTGAAAAATGGCATCTTTACCATTACCCGAGAGTTCAATATTCATATTAAGCAGTCCGATGGTCTTTTCCGACAATTGAGGCAATCCCTGACTCGGAGCAAACCCAAAATTGTAAAGCGTCAAATACGAGCGGGGTATGATGATAGGAATAAAATTGTTTTTCTGATTCCACCTCCAGTCGGTGGAGTTGATGTCGAGGAAGGTATCGGGCACCGCCTCGAAGAAGAGCATGGTACCGAAGTTGGCCACTTTACCCGAGATGGCGGTAGAGGCGTATACCCGGAACGTGGCGGCGGTGAAGCCGGCCATCCGTTTCACAAACGGTTGCGACTCTATCTGCGAAATTTCGTTTTTAGAAAACTCGGTGGAGCTGATTTTGAGTGTTTTGAGTACAGACACCTTTTTGCTCACCACCAGATAGTCGCGGGCAAAAACGCCCTCTTTGGCGCTGAAGACCGGTTGCAGGTCGTTGTAAAATTGGAGGGAAAGCAGCACGATGGTGAGACCCAGCAACGTGGCGGCAACATATCCGAGCAATTGCCCTGCCGCAATATTTTTGCGTAATAATTTCCAGAGTAACATTCTATTCGTAATTTGAAAATGTGCAAATTTGAAAATGTGACAATGAAGATAGCTACCTTCCAAACCGGCAATTAGCACATTGGTATATTTTCAAATTTTCAAATTGATTTTACATATTCAGTTTTTCGTCGTATCCAAAGAAATAGGGATCACCGAGGGAGCAGAGCATAAGGCTTGCACCTCGCTCTTTCAGCTCGTCGCTTACCAGATTACAAATGATGCGCTGGTTCACTTCATCGAGGTGACTGAAAGGTTCGTCGAGCAGCAAAAAGTCGAAAGGCTGACACATGGCACGAATAAGAGCCACACGCTGTTGCTGTCCGTAAGAGATAAACCGAAGTGGGATATCACGTTTTTCGGGAATGCCGAGGGTTTCGAGCATCTGCATCATCTTCTGATCGGAAAGGTAACCGGTTTGATGGTTCTTCAACTGAAGGTTTTCCCAAACGGTGAGTTCCGGAAAGAGACGGAAACCTTGAAACACCAGGCTGATGTTGTGCTGACGGATTTTGTTCCAGTCACGCACTTTGAACGAATGAAGAGAGGCTCCGTCGAAAGTGATGGAACCCTGATAATCGTGGCGCCGACCGTAAAGAAAGTCGAAAAACGAAGATTTACCGGTACCCGATTCGGCGCTGATCAGGTAGTGTTTGCCGCGTGTAAACGAATGATCCTTGAACCACACCTCCGACGTTTTGGATGCAACATCGGCAATAGGATTAGGAACAATGTCGTGTATTTCTATTGTTTGCACTTTATGTAATGGATAATGAATAATTAAAAATGAATAATGTAAGAATAACCGGCACACAACGGCATAGTCATCGAACATTCGCTGCGATGAAGAATCAACTTATCTATCAAACAATTTTAGCTGTCAATTATTAATTCTTCATTATTACTTACCTCGCGGCTACCAGTTCGTCTGCTTTTTGTAAAATCACCGCCAGACTGTTTTTGCTGTTATCTTTCAACCTCAGCACCACTTTTCCCTGAGCCGTATTCGGGTCGTAGGTTCCCTGAAGGTCTTTCAGAAAGAGCATCGACTTGAACTTTGACCCGGCACCGCCGCCAAAGGTATCGAGTAGACTCATAATAGCCGGCGGATAGCTGTCGGGATCGAGGTTGAGGTAGAACGCGCCAGGGGAGGCGTTCAATCCGGCAACGGGAGACGATTGCAACAGGTTGAGCGGTTGCGGCTGTCCGGCCACAAACGATTTGATAGCATCTTCGCTATTGGCAGCCATCAGCAGGTTGCCTTTCTGTGCCAGAAAAAATGCGTACTGATCGAACTTAATGGTGAGGTAAGCTCCCGTCATCTTCTTTTCGACCATGGCTGGCAACTGTTTCAGAATATAATCGTAGAGCGAGCGGTCTTTCACCGAAGCTACCACGGCCAACTGCGGAGTAGGAATAACCCCGGCGGTAAAGTTGAAGACAGAAAACACCACATCGCCGCCCAGCGAGTTAAGCACCTTTTGGTTGGCGGGAGTCATGTAGGCTTTATAATCGTTGCTTTGAGCAAGATATTGCGCGATGGCCGGCATGTTGAGCGCCAAACGCCCCATCAGGAATGCCGTCTTCGGGAAATATTTCAGCAGATCGTTGTCGGGACGGGCGTTGAGGTATTTCGCGTCGAGCTTTTTGGCAAGCTCCACCGGTGTTGTCTCGGAGGTACAGAGCACCTCGCCTTCTTTGAATTCGACATTGACATGTGTAAACGTACCTTTCATCAACTCCGTTTCAGCCTCCATCACCGGAATTTGCAAAAGCGAACCCAGGCTGCTGGTTGCCCCGTCGTTTTTCGTCCAGAGAAAGAGATCCTTCTTTTGCTTGTAGGCATCGGCAAAATCCTTCACCGTTACGATGCCCGATTCTTTGGGCGTGGTAAATATCTTTATCGCCTGCTCTTTGGGCGTGTTGGCCATCAGCAGGGCTTTATGCTTGTCCCACACCAATAGCGTGCTGTCGTTTTGGGGCATCGTCACATAGTTGCAATCGCCCTCTTTCTGCACTTCGAGCGTGATGCCCGACTGCTCGGCAATCTTTTTGAGCATCGACTCAAAGTCGGAGGCATCGTCCAGTTCGAGCGTTACACCCACGTTTTTGGTTCCGGAAAGAAAGAGGAAAACCTGTTTGAAGGCGACACCGCTTTTGGAGGGATCGTCCAAAATAGCCTTGAGGGCCGGTTGATCGGCAAACACCTCCTGGCTGAGCGACTTGAACGTGGCCGACTTCTTCAGCGCTTTCATATCGGCTTTTTCGGCCAGCGCCTTCAGGTCGATGCAAGCCACCAACGAACTCTCTTTGGGAATAAAGGTAAGATTATCGGGATACTCCTTTTTGGAACAGGAAGAGATTACAAGGGCTGCAGTAAGCAGCAATAATGCAGTCATTTGACGTACACCGGCAGAAAAAAGAGGTCTCATCGTTATAAAGATTTTAGGAGAGATAACACAAATCCGTAACTTTTCCGATTTTGGCTGCAAATGTACTGTTTTTTGATATGAAACGAGCATGATTTTTGCAAAAACGCAGCATCGACATTAAGCGACTACGACTTTTCATCACCCCAACAGCTGCCGCGAATATCATTGACAAATAAAAACAAAATAAACAACACTAATATGTTTGCATTTCAAAATACTTTTGTATTTTTAGCCCTTATTTTGATAAACAAATCAGACCACGGCTCTTCTAACCAAAATCCACTGAGAATTTTACAATGCGCTCTCGATTGTGTAACATCGAACAACGGTATTACACGACACACGACAAATAGCACGCCGATTCGGGCCGACTAACAGCAAATCGGCATTTTATTATTTACATTAATCATCATAAAACATTTCCTGCTTACCGGATGACAAGCAGAAAAAGCAAACCGCCTATAAATATCATCCATATTTCTTTAATCTAAACACGTACCATTTATGGCACAAGAGAACAAAATTTCGGCTGAGATTCCTGCAGCCACAGTAACCGATGCCAAAAGCAAGATCGAAGAAATTCGTTCGATGCTGGCAAGTGTATTAACCGCTAACCTGTCGGGTGCCGACCGGCAGAACATGCTGAAAATGGGAGACAAAACCATTGCTTTTGTAAACAAAGCTTTGCAGTTTGCCTCCGACAATCCTTCGTTGGTTCCCACCTACCTCGACTTGAATGAAGCGAAGAAAGACTACGCGTTGGTCACGGCAATCGATTCGATTCTGAAAGGATTATCGACCCTGCAACGCGGATTGGAAGATACGCAAATGGTAGCCGGAGGGGAAGCTTACGATGCAGCATTGACCTTTTATTCGTCGATAAAAGGAGCCTGCCACTCCAACGTTCCCGGGGCGCAAGCCATCTACGACGAACTGAAAAAGCAGTTCCCCCGCCCCACCAAGCAGGAGCTGACCGCAACTAAATAATTATTCGACAGACCGCAGGATAGCCTCTGACGAAGGGGTTATCCTGTCATTCCACTAAAGAAATGGAAACATCTACCTCAAAAAGTATCTTTCGGACTTCCGAAAGTATCGTGTCGACCTAAAAACATAGTACACATACACTTTGAGCTCCGAACAATATACTTCGAGGGTATATGTTGTACCTCTAAAGATATCAGCCGAACCTAAAAGCATATCACATATACCTTTTTAGGTTCAAACGATATGCTCCGAGGGTATCGAACGAACCTTCGAAGGTATATGACCCACCAGAAAGCATATAGATTGGAGCAATACCACAACAGAAAGAGATAATATAAAAGAATAACGAGATGACCAACTAAGAACAAACAATACAATATAAATCATTAAACTATGCCCATAAAAAACTTACATGCAAAAGCCTTTGATGAAGGCACTATTGTCAAACTTGAACTATTTGAAGAATATGCCAAAGCATGGCTACCAACTTTCATAATGAGCCAATATAAAGAAATATGGATTTTTGATTTCTTTGCGGGAACTGGCTATGATATTGATGGAAATCCAGGAAGCCCAATACGGTTATTACAACAAATCAAAAATCAAATTGGCCCAATATTCCAGCATAAAATCAGAATCAACTTATGCATCAACGAATTTGAACCCAAGAAGTACCAACAGTTAGTACAATCTTGCAATGACTATTTAGAAAAAAATCAAGATGTAAAAAGAGCCATTTCAATTTATTACAAAAACTGTGACTTCGCTGAACTTTTTCCTAAAACCCTGTCCACCATTCAACGTTTTCCATCTCTAGTGTATTTAGATCAAAATGGTATTAAATTTGCAGCGGATAAATACATACTTGAATTAGAGCAAACAGATACAACGGATTTTCTATTTTTTATTTCATCATCCTATATTTGGCGTTTCGGAGATACTCCGGCTTTTCAGGATTGTCTGCATATAGATATGGCGAAAGCAAAAGAAAATCCATATAAATATATACATACAAGCATACTTGAACAGTTCAAAGATAAATTACCAAAAGAAACAAAACTCACTCTATATCCATTTACAATCAAGAAAGGAAAAAACATTTATGGTATCATATTTGGAGCCAAACATCCTCGTGCTGTAGACAAGTTTTTAAAAACAGCCTGGGAAGTGAATGAAATTAATGGCGCTGCAAATTTTGATATTGATGAAGATAATGCGAAGCAACAGTTAGATATATTTGAAGGAAAACGACTTTCAAAAATTGAGTCTTTTTATCAAACACTTAGAGCTAAAGTGTTATCCGGCGAATTAAAAGACAATCAAGCCGTATTTCATTTTGCACTCAGCGAAGGACACTTAGGCAAACATGCATCAGACGAAATAAAGAGGATGAAGAAAGAAGGATTATTGGATTATCCTGAAAAAGCTCCTTTAATCAACTACGAGCAAATCTACAAGAATCAAAGACAAGTGACATTTACATTAAAGTGACGGTTTATGAAAACAACAAAAATAGAATGGACAGATAAAACCTGGAATCCTATTACCGGATGTACAAAATACTCCACCGGGTGTATTCATTGTTATGCAGAAGTAATGGCGAATCGGCTCAAAGCAATGAGACAGAAAAAATATGAAAATGGGTTTGAATTAACACTGCATGAAGAAGCCTTATCAGAACCACTCAAATGGAAAAAGCCTCATGTCATTTTTGTCTGTTCCATGAGCGATCTATTCCACCAAAACGTCCCATTTAGCTTTATCGACAAAGTGATGGATGTTATTAACGCAACCCCTCACCATCGTTATCAATTACTCACAAAACGTGCAGAAAGGATGGCTGAATATTTCAGTTGCCATACAGTTCCATCGAATGTTTGGTTAGGTGTAACGGTCGAAAGTCCGTTGGTAAAAAGCCGTATCGATTACTTACGGAATCTTCCGGCATCCGTTCGCTTTTTGTCATGCGAACCTCTCATCGATAGTCTTGGAGATATAGATCTAACCAACATTGACTGGGTAATTGTTGGCGGTGAAAGTGGACCTAAAGCTCGCCCTATGCAAATTGAATGGGTATTACAAATTCAAGTTCAAAGCGAAAAGCAAGGTTCTGCTTTCTTTTTCAAACAATGGGGAACATGGGGAAGCGATGGAATAAAAAGAAACAAACATGCCAATGGAAAATTGCTTAACGGTGAGGTTTATCAAGCCATGCCAATGTAAACACAAATCGCCGCAAATAAGCGCAAATTGAATTTGTGAAATTCGCGTCATTCGCGTTCAAACCGATTGAGTCTCTTTTACCATTGCACGCCACCCATGACCCTACACAATAAAGAACCCCGACGCAAAAATATCCGTCTGCAAGGGTACGATTATGCCCGTGCCGGATTGTATTTTTTGACCGTTGTGGTACAAAACCGGTTGCATTTGTTCGGGCAGGTGGTAAATGGAGTAATGATATTGAACGATGCGGGGCGAATGGTTGAAAAATGGTATCGTGAAATCGAAAACAAATATCCCGATAAACGTTGTCGTGAAATGGTGGTAATGCCCAATCACACACATTGCATTATCGAAATTTTGGATACGGGGACACACGGAACGGAAACAGACGCCCACGTAGGGGCGCCCCAACGTGGGCGTTCCGCAACGCAACCCCACGCACATCCCGACACGGATTTCCAAATAAATCCCCATACAAATACCGATAATCCGTACGGTATGCACAACAAAAAACACGGGGCAACCATCGGCGATGTAATGGATTGGTTCAAAACGATGACCACCAACGAATATATCCGTGAGGTGAAAAACGACGGATGGAAACGATTCGATGAAAAATTATGGCAACGCAATTATTACGATCATATCATCCGCGATTGGCAAGAGGATGTCCGGATATCGGCCTATATCATCGACAATCCTGCGAAATGGGACGACGATAAATTTAATCACGTACAATAATCGAAAATATTCATACATTTGGACCGTTTTCTTACCATAGTGCGCCGTTCCGAAGGCATCTACAAAGAGAAAGGGAGTAAATTTCTCTCGTTCGCCATTCCCGTATCCGATGCGGAGGAGGTGAAAAGCATCGTAGCAACCTTCCGCAAGGAGTATTACGATGCACGCCACGTCTGCTACGCCTACGTGCTGGGTGCCGACCGCACGGAGTTCCGCGCCAACGACGACGGCGAACCCTCGGGCACTGCCGGCCGACCCATTCTGGGTCAGATACATTCGGCCAATCTTACCAACATCTTGATTATCGTGGTGCGTTACTTCGGCGGCATCCTGCTGGGCACCGGCGGACTGATTACCGCCTACAAGGCCGCGGCGGCCGATGCCATCGTCAACAACGAAATCACGGAACAGGAGGTGACGATCGCCCTCGAAATAGAGTTCGACTACCTGACCATGAACGATGTGATGTCGCTGCTGAAAGAGACCGATACCGCCGTAACCGAACAGCAGTTCGACATGACCTGCCGCATGAAACTATCGGTACGGCAGGCTATCTACCCGATGTTTATCGGAAAATTGGAAAAGATAGAATCGCTGCGGGTGGTAGAATAAAGATGATAGCACACGGAAGGCACGGATGAAACTGAATATCACGGAATTTTATTGCACGAAAAAGTCAGGGCTCCACATAAAATGAATCCTTGACTTTTTCGTATAGTGCCGTATCGTCTGTGTTTTCCCTGTGCAATATGTTCTATCCTTTGCTTCGCCGGAAGAGCTCTTTCTTCTCCTTGGTCATCTTTTCGCAGGCATACTGGAAAATAAGGCGGGCAGCCGTCTCTTTCCATTTCAACAAGAAAGCCTCGGTCGGTTCGGGTGCCAGTTTCCACGCCTCGCGCAGATACCAGCCAATGCCCTGATGCACCTCCCGGACAGGATCGCTCATCAGCGGCTCCAGAAAAGCGAAGAAAGGCTCAATCGCTTCGTGATGCTTTTTGATATGCTTGATAAAGGTGACCGGCACCGAACGGCGCTGAAAAGGATTGTCCGCAGAGAGCCACGGACGGAAGTCGTCGGGAGTCACGATGCCTTTTTCGAGAAAAACGGGCAAAATCATCATTCCCAATATATCGGCATGCGCCCAGTTGCGAATACCCAGGCCGTACCAGGAGGCAATCGTATCGAACAACTCGCGACTGTACTGCTTTCTATATTTATCCGTCAGCATCAAAACAAACGACGGTTCTTCGTATTCGGGAGCTGCGAGCAACACCGGAGCCGCCTCCGCAATCAGCTTCAATCCTACTTGCTGCTGTTCTACCAACTCTTTTACCTTCGCTTCAAACAACGGCCGGTCGATGCCATAGGCACAATAATCGCCTTTGAAATAGCGGCTGTATTTCTTCACCAGTTCGTCATTGGCATTCGCCCGACAAAACGCACGGATATCTTCGATTAGTTCTTTGCTGGTCATAATTCAATTATTTATCGGCGGGAGTTGCCTTTGCATTGGAAATAATATTGATCAGATCGCCGGGATTGGACGAGCTCTTCATCGCCTCGCGCAACTTCTGTTTCTGTTCGGGAGTAAGCACCTCCATCACCTGCATCAACGTACCGGTAAGCGACTCCAACACCTGCCCAACCACTTTGACCGCCTCCGTATTGTACTGTTTACTCAGGTCAATATTGGGTTTATCGGCCAACAGATTGGCATTAATCTTTTGCAGAATACCCAGCAACTGAGGAACAACCGGAGCCAGACTTTTGGTAACCGAATCCTTAAACTGCATCATCTTACCCAGTTGCTCTTGCGTCAGCATACCTGCAAGCGGACTCTGTTCCTGCTTTTTCGGTTCCGGAACATTCCACGCCACCACCGTATCTTTCACCTTCAGTTTCTTTGTCGACGTAAACTTGCGGTTTGCAACCTCCTTGCCATCGATGCTCTTTTCCACATGTTTCTTTCCTCCGAGAGAGTATTTGTACTCGTACTTTTTGTTGGTAAAACAGGGCACATCGAGCGTGTAATGAGTCCCATCGATTCGTTTCATCCGATAGTTCTCGTCCTGAAAACTCCACCCGTTGAAGCTACCGGCAAGATAGACCGCCGAATCCTGAGAGATTCCCTGTCCGGGAAGTTCCACCGTAAAACGAACCACCGTCGTCTGTGCATTCATCCTCTGATTGTACAAAAAGCAGAAGGCAAAGCAGGTTAAAAACAAGGCAAACTTTTTCATACGATAATAATTTTTAAATAGATGGCGTATGGAACTCCATGTTGCAACATTATCATTTTCTTGGATGTTTGGCAGAACATGTTCGTTTCATGGAGCAAAAAATTAATTGGTTATCTAACAATCAAGCTATTTATAGCACAAAGCTACATGATTTTCGTCTCGATTGCTTTCGCGCCGGCATATTTTTGCAACAATTCCACCGACCACTCCACCGCCTCGCGAAGGCCATCACCACCGGAATAACCATTGATAATCATCAACAGGTGGATAGATTCCACCGAAAGCTTGGGGCGTTCGTGGTCGCTGGTGGGTGTGCCGATGCCACCGACCGCGTCTTTGTAAACCGGCAAACCTTCGATATTGAGCACTCCCCGACCGATCCCCTCGAAGGCATCGTCGGCGGTACCGGCCGTGAGCAACAGGTCGCTCTCAATCTTGTCGGCATCGAAACCTCCAATGGAATAACCCGTACGAATAGAGACTAAATTGATCAGATCGACCAGCGTATTGATTTGATAAAGGGGCAGATCGCGCAAAATACGACGACACAATGCCTCTGCTGACGGCCGGTAACGGTTCGGATCTTTGCCCAAGACCTTGTAAGCATCGCGTGTTGCCTTGATAGCCGGAATTTTATTGATCTGCTCAATCATATAGTTTGCCTTGAACCTGCGATCAGCTTCCGCGATTTCGTTCCATAAACCCTCGCTATGTTCCGAATTTGTCACTTCGCAATAAATCAACCCCAACGTTAGGTTCGGACAAGCCGCTTTTACTTTTTCGTCAATAGTTATCGTAAGCATATTTTTTGTTCTTGTAGTCAGCAGATAGTAGTTGGTTGTCAACGGCGGCGAAGTTGAAGATTATCAGGAAGTTAGAAACATGATTTACAGCAATCTATTTCCAATCTTCAAATCTCCATATCCCCAAATCCTCAAATTCATAATTTGTCTGACAAATTTAGCAATTTAGGCTATCCAACTCCCTATCGTTCACAAACTTTTTCCGTTTGGCAAAATAAAAAAAATGCAGTATCTTTGCCGCGCTTTTAAGACAACATAAAGTCTAACCTTATTAACGTTACAAATTAGTTATGTCAGAACAAAACGAAAACATCGTGGAAGATGTAAAAACTCCCGCAGCCGAAGAGGCTACAGCCACCGTGGCTCCCGCACCAAAAACCACTCCTACCGAAGATTTCGACTGGGATGCTTATGAAAAAGGCGACAATCTTATAGAAGATCGCGCTGCCCTCACCCAACAGTATGACGCTACGCTCAACACTGTCAAAGAAAAAGAAGTAGTTGACGGTACCGTTATCTCAATGAACAAACGCGAAGTCGTTGTTAACATCGGCTTCAAATCAGACGGTATTATTCCGTTGAACGAATTCCGCTACAATCCCGACCTCAAAGTTGGTGACGTTGTAGAAGTTTACATCGAAAACCAGGAAGACAAAAAAGGTCAGCTTTTGTTGTCTCACAAACAAGCTCGTACCTCTCGCTCTTGGGATCGCGTAAACGCAGCTCTCGAAAACGACGAAACAATCAAGGGTTTTGTAAAATGCCGCACAAAGGGTGGTATGATCGTAGACGTATTCGGCATCGAAGCTTTCTTGCCGGGTTCTCAGATCGACGTGAAACCTATCCGCGACTACGATGTATTCGTTGGCAAAACTATGGAATTCAAGGTTGTTAAAATCAACCACGAATTCAAAAACGTTGTTGTATCGCACAAAGCTCTTATCGAAGCCGAACTCGAACAACAGAAGAAAGAAATTATCTCGAAACTTGAAAAAGGACAGGTTTTGGAAGGAACCGTTAAGAACATTACCAACTACGGTGTATTCATCGACTTGGGTGGCGTTGACGGTCTTATCCACATCACCGACCTTTCGTGGGGCCGCGTAGCTCACCCGGACGAAGTGGTTCAACTGGATCAGAAACTGAACGTTGTAATCATCGACTTCGACAACGAAAAGAAACGTATTGCTCTCGGTTTGAAACAACTTACTCCGCACCCATGGGATGCTTTGGATACCGAACTCAAAGTAGGTGACAAAGTTAATGGTAAAGTAGTTGTGGTTGCCGATTACGGTGCATTTGTAGAAGTATTGCCAGGCGTAGAAGGCTTGATCCACGTTTCGGAAATGTCATGGAGCCAGCACCTGCGCAGCGCTCAGGACTTCCTGAAAGTAAGCGACACCGTAGAAGCCGTTATCCTGACTCTGGATCGCGACGAACGCAAAATGTCGTTGGGTATCAAACAACTCAAACAAGATCCGTGGGAAAACATCGAAACCAAATATGCTGTCGGTTCAAAACATGCCGCTCGCGTTCGCAACTTCACCAACTTCGGTGTATTTGTTGAAATCGAAGAAGGTGTTGACGGTTTGATCCACATCAGCGACCTTTCATGGACCCGCAAAATCAAACACCCGTCGGAATTCACACAGATTGGTGCTAACCTCGAAGTAGTTGTTCTCGAAATCGATAAAGACAACCGTCGTTTGAGCCTCGGCCACAAACAACTCGAAGAAAACCCATGGGATGTATTCGAAACAATCTTTACCGTTGACAGCATCCACGAAGGTACTATCGTTGAAGTTCTCGACAAAGGCGCTGTAATTGCATTGCCTTACGGTGTTGAAGGTTTCGCTACTCCGAAACACTTGGTAAAAGAAGACGGTGCTTCGGCTAAATTAGACGAAAAAATGCAGTTCAAGGTAATCGAATTCAACAAAGATGCTAAGAGAATTATTCTTTCTCACAGCCGCATCCACGAAGACGAACAAAAAGCTGCATCGGGCGTTTCGACTGAAAAGAAAGAAAGCAGTCCTAAAAGAGCTAAGAAAGTTGAAGAAACGATCACCAATCAATCGTATGAAAAAACCACTTTAGGTGATATTCAATCGTTGGCTGATTTGAAAGACCAACTTTCGGAAGCTGAAAAGACAGAAGCTCATCAAAAAGCTGCTGCCGCTGAAGCTAAAGCTAAACGCGTAAAGAAAGAAAAAGAAACTGAGACAGAAGCAAGCGAAGAAGCTGCTGCCGAATAATTCTTTTTACTTCCAAATATCAAAGCCGTCCGATTTTCGGGCGGCTTTTTTCATTAACTTTGTAGCTCGTAAAGACACGAATTGCACGAATCAACACAAATGAATCTGTGATTAATCGGTAGAAGTTGTATCTTTATATTTCGCGCATATTAGTGTAATTCGCATCTAATCTATTATTCATGCCGGATACATTCCCGATTGCATTAGTGATAATTCGTGCAATTGGTGTCTAATTATTCAGAATATGACGGATATCATCTACAAAGACGAAGCTTATAATATCATCGGAGCCTGCATGGCGGTTCATCATGCTTTGGGGAAAGGATTCAATGAAATTGTGTATAAAGACGCATTAGAAATCGAATTCACCGATCGTCAAATCTATTTTGAAAGAGAAAAGAAATTTGAAATCCGTTACAAGAACATACTTCTGCCCCACTATTACATCACTGATTTTATATTAATGGATCAAATCATCCTAGAGGTAAAAGCGATTGAATCATTATCATCTGGACATATCAAACAAACATTGAATTATTTGGCTGCAAGCAAACTGAGACTCGGACTCTTAGTAAATTTCGGAGAAGACAGCCTCAGCCACAAAAGAGTGGCTTTATAAAAATCACTTACAACAAACACTCAACGAAGAATTGCTTTAGTGACAATTCGTTCAATTCGTGTCTAACGTAATTTCTATGGATCAACATCATATCGAAAACAACGACTGCTATTCGGGACTGAGCGTCAACAGTGGCATCGAACAGCCACCTACCGTCAATCCGTACCTTCAAAAGCGAAAGAAGAAACAAGCCTACTCGGCAGCTGAATATGCCGAAGGGATTTTGAAGGGCAACCGTACCATTCTCAGTCAGGCAGTAACCCTGCTCGAAAGTCTGAAACCCGAACATCAGGCAGTGGCTCAGGAAGTAATTGAAAAATGCCTACCTTACACCGGCAAATCGACACGTCTCGGTATTACCGGTGTACCCGGTGCCGGCAAGAGTACCTTTATCGAAGCGATGGGGATGAATCTGGTCAACGACAACCATTGTCTGGCAGTATTGGCCATTGACCCGAGCAGCGAGCGCAGCAAAGGGAGTATTCTGGGCGACAAGACACGCATGGAGCAGCTTTCAAGCCATCCTAACGCCTTTATCCGTCCTTCGCCTTCCGCAGGTTCATTGGGTGGCGTGGCGCGCAAAACACGCGAAACAATCATGCTGTGCGAAGCGGCAGGCTTCGACACCATTTTTGTGGAAACGGTCGGTGTGGGACAATCGGAAACGGCTGTGCACTCCATGGTCGATTTCTTCCTCTTCCTGCAGGTGGCCGGAACCGGCGACGAATTACAGGGCATCAAACGCGGCATTATGGAGATGGCCGACGGCATCACCATCAACAAAGCCGACGGTACAAACGTAGACCGTGTTAACCTGACCAAAGCGCAATTAACCAGTGCTCTCCATTTGTTCCCGTTACCCGAATCGGGATGGTCGCCCAAGGTATTGACCTGTTCGGCACTAAACGGCATCAACATAGACGGTGTGTGGGAGATGATTACCGAGTCTATCGCATTCGTGAAGGAATCGGGATATTTCGATCGCAAACGCCTTAATCAGTCGAAATACTGGATGTACGAATCGATCAACGACCAGCTGAAATCACACTTTTATAACAACCAAAAAATAGAAGCGCTGCTAACCGAATACGAGCAGAAGGTGGTGGACAACAGAATCAGTTCGTTTATTGCGGCCAAAGAGCTACTGGACCATTACTTCGGAAATAAGTGATGCAAGAGGCATTACCGATCGCGCCATACCTTTAACGAAACTCACAAACCCGAACCTTGTTATTAAATTGTGCTAAAACCGTTGTCATTAAAGACGAATGTGCCAAACCAACCATTACTTTTACAGTCGTAAATGTAAAATCACCATCAAATTTAAAGGGGTATGAAAAAGATAGCTTTATTTTCATTTTTGATTGCCGCAACGGTAGCACTCAGTAGTTGTGCCAGCACCTATAAACTGGAACACTCGGCGGTATTGAACAAAACAGAAATTTCAACGTACCGGACATTCTCCATCGCACCGTTCGCCGACGCGGATCGAATGCCTAAAAAGGGGAAAGCCGTCCTTTCGGAAGAGGAGTATAATAACCTAGCAAACGGCATTCGCAGCGAGATGGCTGCCCGTGGCTATACCGAAGATCCGACATCCGATCTAAAAATCAACTTCAGTCTGTTTGTTGAACGCAACGCCGATATCACCACCAACCTATATCCCGATTACTATTACGGACGCTTCGGTATGTATCGTCCCTACGCGTTCTACCGCCCGTACACCGGCTACACCTCGACACGTATTTACAAAGAAGGAATCTGGGTGATAAACGTTGTTGCCGCACAAAACAAGATGCTGCTCTACTCGGCAGCCGTCAGCGCCGAAATGAGTCCGAAAAAACTCACATGGAAAAGTCCGGAAGAGATCGCCAAGGCCAGTGCGGTCCTGTTTAAGAAATTTCCGGTAAAACCAGCGAAGAAATAGATGCTAATGCGGTAATATGCCGATTACGCGATTTTGAAACATTTTAAAGTACGATGTGCCAATGGAACTACGATACGCAGCTTCATTGGCACATTTTCATATTAGCATATTATCAAATTGATGCGGTTTCCCAGGCCTCAATCTTATCTTTCTTGCTCAACAGATAGTCGATGTCGTCCAAGCCATTCAGCAAACACTCTTTTTTATACGGGTTGATGTCGAACGATTCCACAGCACCATTGGCATTGTTGGTGATGGTCTGTTTTTCGAGATTGACGGTAACCGTTGCCTTGGCATCGCTGTTGATGGCCGCAAACAAATCGGCAAGAAATTTTTCCGATACCACTACCGGAAGAACACCGTTGTTGAGTGCATTACCCTTGAAAATATCGGCAAAAAAGCTCGATACAACCACTTTGAAACCGTATCCGGCAATAGCCCAAGCAGCATGTTCGCGACTGGAACCGCTACCGAAGTTTTTACCGCCCACCAATACTTGTCCGGTGTAAGTCGGGTTATTCAATACAAAGTTCTTGATCGGCTGACCGGCTTTGTCGTAACGCCAGTCGGCAAAAAGATTATCACCGAAACCTTCGCGGGTAGTCGCTTTCAAGAAGCGCGCCGGGATGATCTGGTCAGTGTCCACATTCTCGATAGGAAGTGGCACACAAGATGATGTGATGGTTTGAAATTTTTCCATTTGATATAAGCCCCACCCGACCTCCCCTCAAGGGAGAAGATAACGAGCCATCGGGGTAATTTAGTTTGAAATTTTGATTTATTTCGGATCACATTCCGCTCCCTTTGAAGGAAGTAGAAAAGCTATTTAATAATCAGTTGATCTCCTTCATGGGCAATAATCTGTTGACGCCAATGCTCAGGAATCACCCGGCTTTGTTGTGTTTTTACATCAAAACAGACTACCACAATACTGCATGTTGAAAGGAGTTCTCCATTTTCGCTGTTCACCAAAATGTGTTCCATCGTAAAACTTTTATGCCCTAATATCGATATGCGGGATTCTACATAAATTTTGTAGCGCATAAATATCGGCTTCAAATAATCTATCTTGATGGATGCCCCCACAACACCGATATTGTTATAATCCAGATCGGGTAATATATGGTCGAAATAGTCCATTTTACCTGTATCATAATAGTTCTGATACACGGTATTGGACACATGACCCATCACATCTACGTCACTGAAACGCACCTGAATGGGAACACGAAATTTATAAACAGGCTCCATAAGTCAGTTTCTCGGATCGGTAATCTTTCCGGTGATTGCAGCAGCAGCAGCAACAAGCGGTCCGGCAAGAATAGTGCGTGCACCCGGTCCCTGACGACCTTCGAAGTTACGGTTGGAAGTAGATACAGCATATTTTCCGGCAGGAACCTTGTCTTCGTTCATTGCCAGACAAGCCGAGCAACCCGGTTGACGCAATTCAAAACCGGCTTCGGTAAGAATTTTATCCAAACCTTCGGCACGAATCTGTTTCTCAACCATCCATGAACCCGGCACCAACCATGCAATCACTTTATCGGCTTTCTTTTTGCCTTTCACGTAAGCGGCAAAAGCGCGGAAATCCTCGATACGACCATTGGTACAGCTACCAAGGAATACGTAGTCGATTTGTTTGCCTTCCAGTTTTTCACCGGCTTTGAAGCCCATATAATTCAATGATTTCTCGAAAGAGATACGGCTTGCTTCGTCAATTTGGTCGATAGTTGGAATAGAACCTCCGATAGCCATACCCATTCCCGGGTTGGTACCGTATGTGATCCACGGTTCGATGGATGCAGCGTCGAACGAAATTTCGCGATCGAACTTGGCATCGTCATCCGATTTCAGGGTTTTCCAGTAAGCAAGCGCTTTGTCCCAGGCTTCACCTTTCGGAGCAAATTCGCGACCCTTCACGTAAGCGAAAGTTGTTTCGTCGGGGGCAATCATACCGCCACGGGCACCCATCTCGATGCTCAGATTACAAACCGTCATACGTTCTTCCATCGACAGGTTGCGGATAGCTTCGCCTGCATATTCCACAAAATAGCCCGTTGCGCCACCGGTTGTCAGCTGCGAGATAGTATAAAGGGCAATATCTTTGGCAGTAACACCCGGTTTCAGTTTGCCGTTATAGTTGATACGCATTGTTTTAGGACGCGGTTGCAGAATACATTGTGAAGCAAGCACCATTTCCACTTCGCTGGTACCGATACCGAAAGCGATAGCGCCAAAAGCACCGTGAGTTGAAGTGTGGCTATCGCCGCACACAATGGTCATACCCGGTTGTGTCAAACCGTTTTCCGGTCCGATTACGTGGATAATACCGTTCTTTTCGTGTCCCAACCCGTAGAGTGTAAGGCCAAAGTCGTTCGCATTCTTGGTCAGGGTATCTACCTGATTTTTAGAAATCGGATCCTGAATTGGTTTATCCTGATTCAGAGTCGGAATATTGTGGTCGGGAGACAAAGTAGTTTTCTCCGGACGAAAAACTTTCAAACCGCGCTTACGAAGACCATCGAATGCCTGAGGACTGGTTACTTCGTGGCAAAAATGCCGGTCGATATAAATCTGCGTAGGACCGTCGGTAACTGCCGTCACCACATGCGCGTCCCAAATTTTGTCAAATAAAGTCTTGGACATGAAATATAATTATGAATTGTAAATTATTAATTATCAAAGGTCTTTTATCAGCACGTTGGCCATTGAAAACTGTTTGTCATACTCATCGAGAATATGTTCAAGCTGGTTTGCCACTTCCACATCCCGCAAGGAGCCATGCTCATCTATATCTTTTTCAATGGTTTCCATCAACATACCAAGCGTCATTTGCATGATGGCAAAAGCCGGCTGATATCCTGTTTTCTCAGAATTTGGAAGTATAACTTCGCGGATAACACCAACTTTTGTCAATTTTGTCAACATTGATTGTATGACATGCTCCGGCAGCTTTATTGCTTTGGCTAACGTAAGTACTACAGGCGGATCCTCACGTCGCTCGAAACATTTAACTATATAATGTACCAGAAACATATAGGCTATTTCCTGTTTCCGCATCGAAAGAGATTCCACGCTACGCTCGATTTCTATCCGTTTAATATTTTCAATGGTATAAGCGATATTCGCTCCCAATAGAAAAATCATCCAAGTATAATACAAGAATATCAGCAACAAAGGCAAGGCGGCAAAACTACCGTAAATGGCGTTATAGTTAGCCACCCCCACCTGAAACGTGATATAGACAAACTGCCAGAGCTGAAATGCGGTTCCAGCAATGATGCTGGCAATAATCACCGGCTTCAGCTTCACCCTCACATTCGGCATTATGGTATACATGCAGGCAAATAGAAACCAGCTCATTACATAAGGCACAAAAGAAAAGAACGCTTTGAACAGCCAATTGATCTGGGTTTGATCGGCGACAGACTTCAACGTGTGCGACAGATAAATCATCGCACTGGACGACGCAATGAGAAAAACAGGAGTCAGGATCATCATCGACAGGTAATCGGTAAATTTCCGTACCCATGTCCGTTGCGTTTCAATATGACGGATATCATTCAACGCCGTCTCTATGTGACCAAACATCTGAATCACCGAATAGAATAGAAAAAGCAACCCGACGCCAGCCACTACCTCGCCTTTGGTATGTGCCAGCAATGATTTGGTAAAATCAAGAATCGTCGGCAATGCATCTCCGGCCCAATCCAGGTTATCCTGCATCCATTGAGTAAGCAAAGCATCCATTCCAAAGCCCTTGGCAATACCAAATAACAAGGCAAATACCGGAACAATAGACAATAAGGTAAAATAGGTCAGCGCCGAAGCCCGGTAAACCAGGCGGCCTTTTACCCACTCATCGTAGGTCACCGACCCGATTTTCATCACCGTGTAGCCAAACGCCTTGTATTTAGGCAACAGTTTCGTATCCGCATGCCAAAGGTCGTGGAAAACAAACTGGTTGAATCGTCCTATCAAGGTTACTTTTGGCTTTGTTTCCATAATACCGGATTTTAATTGAACAGAGCCCGAAAGCCGACCTTTTACATTCGGCTTATTGGTGTATTATTGAATGAATTTATTGATAGCGTCAATGTAAGCTTCAACCGATGCGGCCACAATGTCGGTATTGCCCGAAAAACCGTAGTACATATTGCCGTCATATTCAACCTGCATGTGTACTTTTCCCACATCGTCGCTTCCTTTTGTAATTGCCTGAATCAAGAAATCGTGCAAGGTCATCTTGCGATTAATAATCTGTTTGAGTGCATTGATTCCTGCATCCACAGGTCCGTTGCCTGTCGCAGCAGCTTCAAAATGCTCACCGGCAATATTCAAACCGATACTAGCAACCGCACGGATACCGACACCTGAAGTCACTTGCAGATATTCCAACTTGATACGTTGCTTTGCCAAACGTTCTTTACCGGCCAACATCAGGATGTCATTATCGTTGATATCCTTCTTTCGGTCTGCTAATTTAAGAAACTCTTGATAAAGTTCGTCCAAACGTTCATTATCTTTAACATCCACACCCAATACGCTCAAGCGATGTTTCAAAGCTGCACGTCCGCTTCTGGCTGTCAAAACGATAGAGTTTTCGTCCAGACCGACATCCTTCGGATCAATGATTTCATAGCTTTCGCGGTTTTTCAACACTCCATCCTGGTGAATACCGGACGAGTGCGCAAAAGCATTACGACCCACAATCGCTTTGTTCGGTTGCACCGGCATGTTCATCAGGCTCGAAATCATGCGACTGATCGGAATGATTTTCTGTGTATTGATATTGGTGTCAATCAGTAACTCCTTATGACTCTTCAGAATCATGGCTATCTCTTCAAGCGCTGTATTACCGGCACGTTCGCCGATACCGTTGATGGTAACCTCCACCTGACGGGCACCATTCATCACACCGGCCAACGTATTCGCTGTTGCCATGCCCAGGTCGTTATGACAGTGAGTAGAGATAATCGCATTTTGAATGCCGTTCACATGTTCGAACAGGTACTTGATTTTAGCCGCATAATCTACCGGAAGGCAATAACCTGTCGTGTCGGGAATATTCACCACGGTAGCGCCGGCTTTAATCACCGCTTCCACCACGCGAGCCAAATATTCATTGTCGGTACGACCGGCATCTTCGGCATAAAACTCCACATCTTCCACATAACGTTTGGCATATTTCACAGCGGCAATCGCACGTTGCAGAATTTCATCCTGATTGGAATTGAATTTATAGCGGATGTGGTAATCGGAAGTTCCGATGCCGGTATGAATACGTTTGTTCTTTGCATATTTCAACGCTTCGGCAGCCACCTCTATGTCCTTTTCCACACCACGGGTCAGCGCGCAAATCGTCGGCCAGGTAACGGCCTTGGATATTTCGACCACCGAATTGAAATCGCCGGGACTGGAAATAGGAAATCCGGCTTCAATCACATCGACTCCCAAACCCTCGAGCGCCTTTGCCACCTGTATTTTTTCCACAGTGTTCAACTGGCAACCCGGCACTTGTTCGCCGTCGCGAAGCGTAGTATCAAAAATAAATAATTTGTCCATTATAATTTGAGAATTTGAGAATTTGAAGATTTGAAAATGAAGCCTATTTGTATTATATCTGCGCTTTTCTTAAAATACTACGGGGTTCTTTCCTAAATTTCAGATTCAATTATTAATTATGAATTGTCAATTATACATTAAAAAAAGCCTCCCTACACCAAAGTGAGAAAGGCTTTTTCGTTTTTCTGAGATAATGTTTTTATAATCACATGCCGACTCACTTCTGCGTTTGGTAGCACAAGAGTAGTAGACTTAGTAGTATCGAGTTTAATGTTGTCATTTGTTCGATTTTGTGAGTGCAAAGATAAACGGTTTATTTGGAATACACAAATGATTTGTAACTTTTTTGGCTCAAAAATATAAAATTTGGAACTTTAGACCAATAAAAAATATCAATTCACATATCATTTTACAATTGCCTAATTAATTCTGAACGAATTAACGACTGACACCGAGGTGTTGCCCAATTTATCTTTGGTGACGACTTTCCAGTAATAGGTTTTGCCGCTGGCCAGTGTTTGGCTGGCTGTGGCAGCCGTTTGAGAGGCCACCACCTGGGTTGATGCATTCGTATTGTCCAAATAAAGGGCATAACTGGTGATGTCGTTATCGGGGTCGCTGCCCGCCCACTGAAACGTAACCGAAACAGACGCCACCCTGTTCGAGTTAATAACCGTTCCCGATGCTGGCAATGTAAGATCGGCCGCAAACGGCGCGTAACTATTGGAGGCAGCACCCGACAGATAGAACTTCCAGCTATCGCTCGTGGTCTTTCCCGTCGGGTTAACGGCCGACACACTCCATGCATATGGTATATTGACTGCCAGACTAATGGTATCGCCCGTCTTGGTTGTCGTATATGCTGACGAAACCTGGGTATTGAGATTTTTAATCACCAATTGATAACTTTCAGCATGATTAGCTGCCCCCCACGAAAAAATTACCGTAGCAGAGGTAGCAGTTGCCAAAGTACCCTGCAGACAGGCGGTATTATTAGCCGGCAATGATAGTGTTGTAGTACCCGGAGCCGGAACAATTACCGGTACTTCTACCTTTCCGCCACAACTCACCAAAATCAGACCAAGTATCAGGCCGCAAACGCAGCGCATTTTTATAGTATGTATCATGTGTTTTCTGTATTAAATATTTACCGTTGTTAGCTACAAACTATTAATTATAGCATGTTAGCCATCAACTATTATTATTGCTTTACCACCCGTACATTCCGGTGAATGACCGAACCGTTAATCCGCACCAGATAGATGCCATTTATAAAGTCCGAAAGATCCATTTCTATCACTCTGTTTTGAGGAACAGGGTATCTGTGCTGACGCAACAGTTGTCCGCCCTGCGACAGCACCTCTACCGTCACGGCATCTTCGTTACCGGGTACGCCAATCGCTATTTTGCCCATCGTCGGATTGGGGAAGAGTGAGAGCTGTCCATTCACATCGTTGTATACCGTCTCGTCATAAACACCCTGACACAGTTTATCGGTATAGATGCGTATCCTGTTTTCGCCCGGTAACAACGCTACCAGAACTGCACCTTCCTGTGTCTGCGTGATCTTGTCATTGACAGCAACGTAATAGTTTGCTCCACCGCTCAACGAGTAGGCCATACTGTTGGGCGCGGCACTCATCTTCAACACACTCAAATCCTCGGGTTGGGTAATAGTCACAGTGAAGTTTTGTTCATAATTGGCCAGTAAAGGCACCTTAAAACTCAGGGTGTACGTATCCGGCATGAGGTGGTCCATGCTAAACGTATTGTTGGCAAATTGGATGGTTTTATCCACACTCGTCGACGTTCCCTTGACGTGTACTTCGTATTGGAGTGCTTTGACCAACGAAACCGTAATGGCTCCATCGTTGGCTCCCCTGCATGTACAGTTCGTGGCCTTTACCTGATAATTGTTGGCACCTATCACATTGGTTGAATTTACGACGGCATATACCGGCAACGACACGGTACTATCAGAGGTGCTTTTCAACGTTACGTTGTAGGTACCGAGAGGAACCGAGGGGAACACATTGCTATTCTGATAGATTGTCCCGTCAAGGCTGTAGGTAAATCCGGTAGCGGGGGTAATCTCCAGACTACCGGATAGCTTAAGTTCGGTGGGCTGGGTAACTGTGACTGCAATGGCTGTAAAATTAGCCACCAATGTATGCACGGAAGTGACTGTAAACGTATATTTGGAATTTGCGGACACCACGTTTCCACTCTCCGTCCAACCAGTAAAGACATAACCGGGTTTTGCTGTGGCGGTGAGAGAACAAGATGCCTTCTCCATGTAATTGGCGGCACCAGAGACAACTCCCCCCTCCGCAATATTTGCAGAGACTGCAACGGCATATAACGGACATTCTACTATTGATATAAAATCTTTCCACTGATCGGCAGTCGTATAGAGCAATTTTGAACCGGCGGGCACATAAAGAATGCAAGTATTTGTTGGAACATTCTCGAAAATACTAGCACCTAACTTAATATTTGATGGCAAGGTATTTTCCACATATACGGATTTCAAACCAGAGCAGACGTAAAACGCGTGCCTATCTATTTTCGTAATCGATGAGGGTATCGTAATCGAGGTTAAAGCTGGACAGTTATAAAAAGCAGCCTCCCCTATTGAAGTAACAGATGAGGGTATAGCTAGGGAGGTTAAGGTTGTGCAGCACATGAAAGTACCATTCCCTATGGCGGTAACTGATGATGGTATAGTAATTGAGGTTAAGGCACTGCAATTTTTAACAGCATAATCCCCTATGAGAGTAACCGATGAGGGGATGACAATGGAAGTTAAGAACGTGCAGTACTCGAAAGCATATCCCCCTATAGAGGTAACCGATGAGGGAATGGTGTAGATTATTCCCTGCTTTTTTGCAGGATACCGAATCAGAGTGGTCTTTGCTTTATTAAACAAGACCCCATCTCCACTGGAATAGGTGGAATTACTGCTATCGACTGAAATAGCGGTTAAGGCGGAGCACCCTTCGAAAGCACCACTTCCTATGGAGATAACTGATAAGGGTATGGCAATTGAGGTTAAGGAGGTACAGTAATTGAAAGCAGACTTCCCTATGGAGGTAACCGATGAGGGTATGGTGATGGAGGTTAAGGAGGAACAGCCACCGAAAGCAATATCTCCTATGGAAGTAACCGATGAAGGCATAACAATGGAAGTTAGGGCTGTGCAGTCACCGAAAGCAACATCTCCGATGGAATTAACCGATGCGGGGATAGTGATAGAGGTTAAGGCTGTGCTGTTATGAAAAGCCCATTTATCGATCGTGCTAACCGATGAGGGGATGGTGTAGGTTATTCCCGGCTTGTGTATAGGGTATTTAATCAGAGTGGTCATTGCTTTGTTAAATAATACTCCATCACTACTACTATAGTTAAGGTTACTGCTATCGACTAAAATAGATGCTAAGGCGGAACACCCATCGAAAATAGTATTTCCTATGAAGGTAACTGACGAGGGGATGGTCAGGGAGGTTAAGGCGGTACAGTCACCGAATGCACTCTGTCCTATAGATGTAACCGATGAGGGCATGGTTAGAGAGGATAAGGCTTTGCAGCTATAGAAAGCCCATTCTCCAATAGCGTTAACCGATGAGGGTATAGCAATTGAGGTTAAGGAGCTGCAGGAATGGAAAGCAAAATCTCCGACAGAGCTAACCGTATACGTATCTCCATTATAAATCACCGAAGCCGGGATAGTGAATGCTCCGGAAGTGGATGTACTGATAGCAGGACCTCCTCCGGATCCTATTGCTACCGTTTTGTGAGTAGCATCGATAATTTTGTAGGTTACACCAGCTACGGTAAAAGTTTGAGCCCATACTTGCAGGCTGCACAGAAGTAAAGCAAAAAAGAGTAAAATTTTTCTCATCTGCGGTGTGTTTTAAATGTATCATTCCAAGGTATTCTAAAAAAGAAAAATACCTCTTCTGCCGCAAGCAACACGACAGAAGATGCTTTTTATTTTTCTAATTTATGCTGTAAAAATAAAATAAAAAAATGAATCATGCAAATGCAAAATATTTTATTTCAGCTTAGAATCATCTCTAAATAAAACCACTAACCAGAGGACATTTTAATCAGGCAAAAAAAAGGCTGTGATTTTACAACCACAGCCTTTATCTACTATTTATTAAAATTTTTTAATTTAACATTCGTAATCACCTTTTTTGTATGCAGTGTAAAATCGCCCTGCAACATCCATCCGTAATAACCGGGATCACGTTTCAGCACATCGACCACCTTCTGCCCTTTGTATTTTCCAAAGTTGAAAATCTCTTCATCTTTGTCGTCCAGCACAATGCGTCCGGCAAAATCGGCATTGCGTGTAAACGCAGAAAATTTCGATAAATAGCTGATGTCGTTTTCTAAGTCTTCGTATCGATCGAGCTGAGCCTTCAGCACCTCGTAAGTGGCACGGGTATCGGCCTCGGCACTATGCGCATTTTCCAAATCACCGTCGCAGTAAAATTTAAAGGCAGCCGAAAGCGTACGGGGTTCTTTTTTGTAGAAGATGGTCTGTACATCGATAAACTTGCGTTTCATCAAATCGATATCCACATCGGCACGGATAAACTCTTCGGCCAACAGCGGAATATCGAAACGGTTGGAGTTGTAACCGCCCAAATCGCATCCTTCAAAATCTTTGGCCAGATTTTTAGCCACTTCCAAAAACGTGGGGCAATCGGCCACATCGGCATCCGAAATGCCATGAATCTCGGTCGACTGAGGTGGAATCGGCATTCCCGGGTTAATCCGCAAGGTTTTACACTCTTCCTTCCCATTGGGAGAAACTTTCAGGTAAGAAATTTCGACAATCCGGTCGGATGCTATATTCATACCGGTAGTTTCAAGATCGAAGATAATCAGTGGATTTTTTAAATTTAACTGCATTATAATGAGATTAATATTATTGCTTACTTTTTCTCATCACCCCGGTCAGCGATTGTTTCAAATCATCGACAATCACTTTACTATCGGGGTGTTTTTTTATATACGCCTCCATATCGACAAATAGCTTTTCGCGCGGTTCGGAATACATTTTCAACGAAAAGAAGTCCGAAATTCCATCTTTGTCTTTCGGATGAATCTCCAGGTAATCCGCCACACAGGCAATCGCCTTTTTCAGGCTTTCGTCCCGTTGCGGATAATCCTGCGCTTTGTTGAAAATCAGGGCATCAAAGAAATTCGCATACATCTCTTTCAGATACGAACGGGGAAACAACGCCGCATCTACGCCCTCTACATAGCGACGGCCCTCGTTCATCTGTGCCCTGTACAAAAATATCGACACCTTCGGAACCACGGCAAATTTGAAAAGGTTTTTCTGCCGGAATGCACTATCGATATAATGTTCGGCAGCCAACAGCTGCGTAGAATCATGCGTTGCATTAAAATTATTCAAACTATTGATACCCCGCTGAAGATACATCTCGTAAACCGTGTGTTTTGGATGAACACGTTTCACTTGCTCTTTTTTGGTACATCCGGCACACAAGACCAATACCAGCACGAAAGAAATTAATCCGCGATACATGACTTTATTAATTTTCAACTATTTATTTTTCAGATAATTGCTATTCAATTTCAACTTCCGTTCTCCGGTTCAGAGCCCGGCCTGCATCCGAATCGTTAGGCGCTACCGGATGGGTAGCCCCAAAGCCCTTAGAACCAATTCTCTCTGCCGCAATGCCTCCGCTCACAAGAAAATCGACCACCGCTTTGGCTCGCTTTTCGGAGAGTTCCTGATTGTAGCTTACGGAACCGACATTATCGGTATGCCCCTCAATAACTATTTTCAGAGAAGGATATTCGAGCAAAAGCCGTCCAAGCCTTTTCAGCTCGGGCATTGACTCGGGTTGTAACTGCCAGGAATTAAAGGCAAAATAGACATTCCGCAATATCATTTTATTGCCTTTAGCAATTTTTTGCAACGACACTTGCACACTCTTTGCCGTATCACCAAGTTCAAACGACTCAAACAGATAGGGCTTAGCCGACACCGTGAGCCCATATTTTTTACCAACCGGATAGCATACCGAAAATTTTCCGGTAACGTCATCCGCATACAAATTCTGACGTTTCTGTCCTGTACTTAAATCGGTGACCTCTATCAACGCCCTGAGAGGCTTGCTATTTTCGGCATCCGACACCGTACCTTCAAAACAGGTTACCGCCTGCGGCCGGACCGAAGCCGGCAGCTCTACACGGTATATATCACGTCCTTTGCCGTCACCCTCCAATCCATTGGACGAAAAGTAACCGTATTTTCCGGCAGTTTCTACCACAAAGCCCGTATCGTCGCCCGGAGTATTGATCCCACTGCCCAGATTAACCGGCCGTTGCCACTGCCCGTTGCCATTTTGCCTGGCAACAAAAATATCGTTTTCCCCTACCCCGTCGTATCCGTTGGAAGAGAAATAGAGTGTTTCGTTATCGGGATGAATAAACGGCGACAGTTCATTTTTGGTAGTATTAATGCTGTCGCCGAGATTTTCAGCATTAAAAAAACGCAACAAACCATCTGGTTGCAGCGCCACCTGGCATTTCCAGATATCCATTCCTCCTTTGCCGCCGGGCCGGTTAGATGCAAAAGAGAGCGTGCGCCCGTCGGACGAAAGCGATGGATTGCTTTCCCAGAAACGGGTATTCAACGGAGCACCGGCATGGATCGGTTGCGACCAACGATTGCCGTGCCGAATCACATAATAGATATCGCAGCTGCCCAGGCCGTCTCTACGATCGGCGGCAACAAAAAAGAGGTAACGCCCGTCAGCCGAAAATGCAGGCGATCCCTCGTTGTATGGTGTATTCAATGGTTTGGTCAACACGCTATCGGGTTTCCAGTTCCCGACAGAATCTTTATCAAACAGCATCAAATCTTCCTGTGTAAGATACTCTCCCCGACGACTCACCGTTGTGGCAAAATAATGACCGTCAGCCGAGATGGCCGGCCAGTAATCATCGTCTGCCGTATTGACCATAGTAACGTTTACCGGATGGGAGTTCTGTCCGAAGACAGCGCTCCATTCCGCCCCCATTACTGATAAGCAGGCAATAATGCAATATTTATATACCTTTTTCAACTTCGGTGCGAACCATTTCAATTAACAGCTGACGGTTTTCGTCAAATTCAGCTATGTAGGGTATCGGTTTGTGAATCACCAGCGTCAAGCGGGTGGGACAAATATTGTAGCTCCAGATGGGCATCGCGTGGAAGGTTCCTTTGATCGTAAGCGGAACTATGGGTAGCTTAATTTCGGAAGCAAGGGTAAAAGCTCCTCGTTTGAATTTACCCAACTTGCCATCTTTCGAACGGGTTCCTTCCGGAAAAATAACCACCGACGAACCGTTCACTAACTTGCGGCTGACATCGTCGATGCTTTTTTTTGCCGACATCGGACTCGTACGATCTATAAAAATGTGTCCTGCGGCTTCGCAAGCAGCACCCACCAACGGAATCTTGCGCAGTTCTTTTTTCATAATCCATTTGAAACGCGAATCGAGCCAGCCATACACCAAAAAAATATCATAACCGCTTTGATGATTGGCCGCAAAGATATACGACTCTTCTTGTGTGATATTCTCTGCTCCCTCTACTTTGACGGTAATAAACATTCCGTAGCAAGCAAAGCGCGACCAAGCACGCGCCGGCAGATAAGTGATCTCCTTATCGCGAAACAGTGCAGCAAACAACATTGTAAACAGTGCCGTGAGAACGGTGGCAACCGAAAACAATGGGATGAATATCAGCCATTGATACACAAAAAGGATCGGATTTATTTTTCGTTTCATCTGAATCTGCTGATTAGCTCAATCTATTTCTTCGGTTCTACTTGCGACAAATAATCGAAAAGTTCCCTGTATACCTCATCACGGACGGGCTTACGGGAGAGTATCAAATCGTGCATTCCACCGGTAATGCCAATTATCTTCACATTTGTCGAAATGGTTCGGGCATATTTATGAATATCTTCCACATCGAGCACAGCATCGGCATTAAACAGGTCATCCGTCCATTTTTTAGGGTTGATGGATCGATCGGGGTGCATCACCAGAACAGGTTTGGCAATATGCAAACCGGCCTGAACGCGTTTAATTCCGTCATTCACGGCATGAATCCAACCGTAAGTAATATCGGGAGCCATCAGCGGTTTCAATGCCAGACTATAGTCCCACTCTCCCCGAAAGTTTTTATGCAGACTTTCGCCATAAAGTCCCAAACCCGGACTCTTGCGAGTTCCTTCCGGCCGGCTCGCGCCCTCTTTAGCGGCTATTTGCAAAAGTGTAGCCCGTACTATCGGGCTCATGTTCCAGGCAAAAAACGGACTATTAAGAAAAACAGCGTCGAATTTCTCTTTTCCGATGCGGTCTTCGGCATAAAGCGCCGCCACCAAGCCTCCCATAGAATGCCCATCAAGTACCACAAATGTATTCTTCTCTGCTCGAATAACATTCAACGACTCCTCTATTTCGTTGTAATACTCTACCAGATTACGCACATCACCTTTTACCTGTCCCGGCAGAATAGAGCGTCCGTTTTTTCTCAGGTCGACGGCATAAAAATTGTACCCATGCTTAATGTACTGATCGGCCATCTCCGTTTGAAAGAAGTAGTCGTTAAAACCATGAATATAAAGCACTGCCTTACGGGTATTTGTATCGGGAGCCATTTTACGAACCAGCGTGGCCACCACCCGACCGTTATAATCGTTCCCCATGTCAAGGATGGTCTTCTGAAATTCCTGGCACAAACTATCGGGCACATACTCGTGCTTCATTTGCGCATTAGCTACCACGCAAGACACAAACAGCAATGATACTGCCAATAATTTACGAATCATATTTAATATATTATTATGTAGTTATTTATCTATAATTGTTTTCGTAGCTGAGCCGTTGGCAGACCCAGCTGATCGCGATATTTAGCAACCGTTCTGCGGGCAATATCGAAACCCTCCTTGGTCAATAATCCTGCCAGTTTTTCGTCCGAATAAGGACGTTTTTTATCTTCACCATCAATGATATTCTGCAACACATTTTTCACCTCGTGCACCGAAAATTCCTCGCCCGATTCGGTTTGTACCAGCTGCGAAAAGAAATATTTCAACGGAAAGGTCCCGAACTCGGTCTGCACATATTTGCTATTGCTCACCCGCGAAATTGTAGACAGATCGTAACCGGTTATCTCTGCCACATCTTTCAAAATCATGGGTTTGAGCAGTGCTTCGTTGCCATCCGAAAAGAATGGTTGCTGCAATGCTATAATAGCACGCATGGTGGTGAGCAACGTCACATTCCTCCGGTTAAGCGTCTCGATAAAGATCTCTGCCGACTCAATCTGCTGCTTCACATACTGTCCTGCCTCTTTTACATTTTTATTGGACGACTTCTCCGACGTGAACTGCTGCTGCATTTGCTGATAATCGGGATTGACCCGTAAAGAGTGCTGATTTCTGTCGTTCAGCGTAACGATCAATACCCCATTGTCGTTTTCCACAATAAAATCGGGAATCACCATCTCTTTGTTTTTCTCGAGCAACGTACTCCAGGCATTGCCTGGCTTCGGATTGAGGCGTAACACCTCATGCACAATCTGTTTCATCACGTCGTCTCCGATTCCCAGCTCCGACATGATTTTTGAATAATTTTTCCGGGCAAATTCTTCAAAATAACGTTCAATAACGACCTTCGTCAAACTACAAATTTTCGATTCGGTTTCGTCTCTGCGTAACTGCAATAGCAAACACTCCTGCAACGATCGGGCGCAAACCCCCGGAGGATCGAATTCCTGCACACAGGCAATTGCTTCGTCCAAGTCCTTTCCGCCTACATCCTGTCCGAGTTGAAACAACAAATCGTTGCTCATGTCGTCGGTCGAACGGCGCAGGTAGCCGTCGTTATCAATATTTCCGATAATGTATTCCACCAACGTACGCTCATACTCTGTCAATGTGCGAAGCCCAACTTGCTCCTGCAAAAATTCATGAAAGGTAAGATCGGCCGAAAATGGGATATCCTCCTTCTTTTCATCCCTCGACCGGTTGTTGGCTATCAGTTTATAATCGGGAATATCGTCTTCATTTCGGTAATCGCCCAAATCAGCATCTCCGCTATCCTGATCCGACCCGAACTCATCCTGATTATCCGCATCATTGGATGAGTCATCCCCGGCCGACTCTTCGAGCGCGGGATTGCTTTCCAGTTCCTGTATGACACGCTCATCCAACTCGATCGTTGTAGCCTCGAGCAACTTCACCAACATCAGTTGCTGTGGCAACAGCTTCAGTTGTTGTTTTTGTGCCAGTTGTTGTTTAAGCATAGCTCAAATGCCGTATTATCTTTAATATCTAAAACTGCTTCCACCCAAAAACTCCCGCAGAAGCGATGTGGGAGGAATTTCACGATCACGAATAGGGGTAAAGTAACGCATAAATTTTATCAAACGATGTGCTTCGGTATATTCGTCGCAATTTTGCGGCACTTCGGCCAGAATGGGTTCAACGTGCTTTTTCAGTACGGCCAACTCGAAAATTAATGCCGAATTGAACATCACGTCTGCATTCTCCTGATAGGGAAAAATCCATTTATCCTCGCCACGGCGAACGCTCGGCCAGCGGGAGATGGTTTCGCGCGCACTGTAGTTCCGGAACCGATAATCGCGTACAATTCTACGTATCAAACGATTGTCCGTCGTCGAAATCCAGTTGTGGTCATCAAGTGCAATGGTAGTGAGCGCCGAAACGTAAATTTTAAATTTGTTTTCGGCCGGAATCGCATTCGTCAACTCCGGATTCAACGCATGAATACCCTCCATCAGCAACACGTTGTCCGGTTTCAGCTTAATTTTATCTCCTTTATAATATCGTTTTCCGTCATCAAAATTGTAGTTCGGAATCTCCACCTCTTCACCCTTCAGCAAGCGGCGAAGATGATCGTTAAACAGATCGAGATCCAATGCCGCCAGCGATTCGTAGTCGTAATCTCCGTTTTTATCCTTCGGCGTTTGGTCGCGACTCACAAAATAATTATCGAGCGAAATGCTAATGGGATGAATACCCGCCACGGCCAGTTGCACACCCAGTCGTTTGCAAAAAGTGGTTTTACCCGACGACGAAGGCCCGGCAATAAACACAAAGCGAGCTGTATCCTTCCGTTGTGCAATCATATCGGCAATCTGCGACACTTTTTTTTCGTGCAGCGCTTCTGCCACATTTATCATAGTGTAGGTCAGATTCTTCTTGCAGGCATAATTCAGGTCGCCGATATTGCGCGTTCCCATCAGGGCATTCCAAGCAATAAACTCTTTGAATACATTGAACATAGCCGGCTGATCGACAAAATCTTCCAGTTTTATAGGGTTATCCCGGTTTGGAACCCGCAGCAAAAAGCCATCCTGATACGGTTCTATATCAAATATGGATAATTGCCCGGTAGAGGGTAAAAGCGCACTGCTGTAATAATCGATAAAATGACCCATGCGGAAATAGCGTGCATACGGAATTTCCATCGTTTCGAGCAATCTTACTTTATCCTGCTGTCCGCGCTGACGGAACATTTCGATCACCTCCGGAGCTTGACGCTCTTCGCGCATCACGGGTAAATCATCGTCTATAATATCTTTCATCCGCTCTTTAATGGCTTCAAGATCGACTGCAATCACTTTTTTTTCTTGCGTTACATTTCCATAATAGCCTTTTGAAACCGGATGTTCGATATGAAGTATTGCGTTAGGATACAGATTATTAACTGCTTTCGCCATCACCATCGATAGGGTTCGCACATACACCCGCATCCCCGACGGACTGCTCAGATCAATAAAAAAAATATCTTTAGGCTTAAAAACCAGGAAATTAAGACTTTCTACCTTATTATTTACCAACGCGGCCACTACCTGAAACGACAGTTTTACCTGCAATTTGCTATAAATCTCCAGAAGCGAACTACCTGCCTGAAAATCGTGATACGAATTGGTATTTTTACAATAGACGGTGATTATTTTTTCCATAATGGGTGCTTACTGTTCATTAACAAACTGGTAATAAGACAGCGTAAAAATTTCGATTATGCCTATAAAAGTAACGAAAAAACAGGCTGATTATGCCCTTTTAAGTCTTTTTACAGCAATAATTATGCCAGTTGCTGCATAATGAGATTGGTTGCGCCTAAATTCCGGTCGACGAAATCGGCTGATTTTTTTCCACACGAGGCTAAGTAGTTGTCATCCTGCATCAATTTATCTAATAGTTCAGCGTACTGCTGTGTATCAAAAATTGAGAACCCACCTCCGGAATCGATTAACCCACACGCCTCTCTGAACTTCTGATAATTCGGTCCGAATAGTACCGGCACACCGTAAACTGCCGCCTCCAGCACATTGTGAATGCCCACGCCAAAACCGCCGCCGATATAGGCTATCTGCCCGTAGCGGTAAATCGAAGAGAGCAGCCCGATACAATCAATAATCAGGCAATCGGCCTTTGCCGCCTCCTGCGCGTCTGTTTTTGTATAGCGAACAAACGGGCGTTCCAGTTTTTGGCAAATATCCTCGATATGCGACTCGCTTGTAACGTGAGGAGCTACAATCAGGTACAAATCCTTATGCGTATTGAAATAATCGAACAATATATCTTCATCCAGAGGCCACGAACTGCCGGCCACCAACACCTTCCGGCCTTTGGCAAAGGCCTCGACCAGCGGAAGCTCCTTGGCTTGCGCCGCAATTTCGGCTACCCGGTCGAAACGGGTATCACCGGCAACGGTTACATTAGTCACACCAATAGTTTTCAACAACTCTTCCGAGACTTTATCCTGAACGTACAGATGGGTGAATGCCGACAAAAGGTTGCGGTACCATCCGCCGTACCATTTGAAAAAGGCCTGTTGCGGACGAAAAATAGCAGAAACCAGATAGGTCGGAATCTTGCGTTTTTGCAGCTCCGTGAGGTAGTTTGCCCAAAATTCATATTTGATAAAAACCGCCTTTTGCGGCTGTACAATATCCAGAAAACGAGTCACATTCCCCGGAGTATCCATCGGTAAATAGACAACAACATCGGCTCCGGTGTAGTTCTTACGCACCTCGTAGCCGGAGGGAGAAAAAAACGTAAGCACAATTTTTACCTCCGGAGTGCGCCGTTTCAGCTCCTCCATCAAGGGACGTCCTTGTTCAAATTCTCCCAACGACGACGCATGAAACCAGACATACCGTTGCCCGGCTACCACTTTCTCTTGCAACAACGCAAAGCTCTGCTGCTGACCACGAGCAAGCAGCCCTGCTTTTTCGTTCCATCCGGCCACCACGTTTACACCTGCCTGGTAAAACGAAATTGCCGCGTCATAAATTAACGACATATATTCTTAAGTATTGATCAAGGCTGCAAAGATAGCTTTTTTGAGGCTAAAACAGGAACCAAACCACATTATTGCCCCGCAACATACTGCGAAAACAAACTTAATCTAAAATACTCATTACATGATACTTACAATATGAAATAAATTTATTTGCATTTTTTGTATTTATTTTGCCCGACAAGAAAGTCACCCAACAAGAAATCCATCTATATTTGCAAGGTTGTTTATGCAACTATAAGATAATTAACCATATGGTACAAGTACAAGATGATGAGGTTTTTAGCATATTGACCGGAAAAATATCAACTGCAATAAACCGTACTTTTTTACGCTCATTTGCGCAAAAAGGAATTGATATCACAACAGAACAATGGTCGGTTTTGGCCTGTCTGTGGAAAAAAGATGGCGTCAGCCAACAAACACTCTGTGTGCTAACGTCAAAGGACAAACCGAGTATGACTCGTCTGATAGACAATTTGGAGAAACGGGACTTAGTTCAACGAATGCCCGACAAAAACGACAGACGCAATAACCTGATCCGCTTAACCCAAACCGGTTTGGCTCTGCAAGCAAAAGCAACCGAAATTGTTCAAAACATTGCAGTCAAGACGTTAAACAACATCACGGAAGATGAAATGAACGTCAGCCGTGTTGTATTGAAAAAGATAATGACAAATTTGCAATAACGACCAGATACCTTTCGCCCATTCCGACTACTTTAACGAACACCTACTCACAACCAAAGAACATTATGACAAAGAAAAGTTGCATTTTAGCAATAGCAGCACTACTGGCAACGCCTCTTTTCGCACAAAAAACACTTCAACTCGAAGAGTGCAGACAGATGGCATTAGCCCACAACAAAAGCATACAAATAGCACAGGAGAATGTAAAAGCGGCACGTCAACTCAAACAAGCCGCGTTTGCTCAGTTTTTACCCAATTTTGCTGCCAATGCAGCGTATACTTGGAATCAGAAGAACGTCGCACTGCTGGCCGAAGATGCCTATCTTCCCACCTATGCCTACAATGCCAACGGATCTATCAACTACGCAAATTCGTGGAACAATTCGTGGAAAGTGGTCAACAATACTCCGATACCACTGGATGCTAACGGCACTCCCTTCAATCCGTCGACCAATCCCGAGAAGATTCAATGGAAAAACAAGGCGTTACTTCCCAGAGATGCCATGGAGTTCGATATAAAAAACATGTTTGTCGGTACCATCGGCTTCACACAACCTATTTTTATGGGAGGTAAAATCAAAGCGCTATACAACATTGCAAAATACGGCGAACATCTTGCCAGTGCTCAACAAGAGAACAAAGAGGCGGAACTGCTGCAAGAGGTAGACGAAGACTACTGGCGGGTAGTTTCGCTGGAAAGTAAAGTAGCTTTAGCCAAAGAATACAAGAGTTTGATTCTGAAAATGGATTCCGATATTCGGGTGATGGTCGACGAAGGCGTTGCCACCAAGGCCGATGCCTTGAAAGTACGGGTAAAACTTAACGAAGCAGACGTTTCGCTGACCAAAGCCGACGATGGACTGAGTCTCTCCCGCATGGCGCTGAGCCAGGTTTGCGGCATGCCGCTCGACGAAACATATCGTCTTGCCGATCAGAATTTAGAAACCAAAATGGTGGAGACAAAATTAATTTCACTGGATCAGGCATTGGCAAACCGGCCGGAAATCAAGGCGCTGACGCAGATGCAAAACATCGCCAAATCGAGCGAAAAAGCGATGTTCTCCCGCTTTCTGCCCGACATTGCCCTCACCGGAAACTACCTTGTTTCCAACCCCAATTCGTTCAACGGATTTGAAACCAAATTCGGTGGCATGTTTACCGTTGGCGTGGTTGCCCACGTGCCGTTGTTTCATTTCGGAGAAAAAATCCACACGCTAAATGCCGCCAAGTCGCAGTACCGCATTGCAACGCTTGAGTTGCAAGAAGCCAAAGAAAAAATGGAACTTCAGATCAAACAAAGTTCGTTCAGAACAGTCGAAAGCCTCAAAAAGCAAACAATGACACAACACAATATCGATCAGGCAGAAGAGAACCTCCGTTATGCAACCGAAGGTTTTGAAGCCGGAGTAATTACATCGACCGATCTACTTGCCGCTCAAACAGCTTGGCTCTCGGCAAAGTCTGAAAATATCGATGCCGTCATTGATGTCAAGCTGTGCAATTTATACCTCGAAAAATCGCAAGGTATACTTAAAGCGACACCAAATAACACCACGAAAAAATAACAAAACACCTACTTAAATAGAAACAAAATGAAAAAGGAAAATGTCAATAATAAAGATTTGAGAGTTGGATTAATCGGTCTTTTAGCAGCTCTTGTTATTCTCTTTATCATCGGACTATTTGTATTCCGACCCGAATCCATAACCATTCAGGGTGAAGCAGATGCAACAGAAGTACGAATTTCAGGCAAAGTGCCGGGTCGCATCAAACTATTTCTGACCGAAGAAGGTGCCCGGGTAAAAGCCGGCGACACAGTGGTCATTATCGACAGCCCGGAACTGAATGCCAAACTGAAACAAGCCACCGCAGCCGAAGATGTTGCTTTGGCTCAAGATCGAAAAGCCCGCAAAGGAGCCCGCAAAGAGCAGATTGCAGGAGCATACGAAATGTGGCAAAAAGCGACGGTGGGTGTCGATATCGCAAAAAAATCATACGATCGGGTGCAACGCTTGTTCGAAAAAGGAGTGGTTACCGCTCAGAAACATGACGAAGCCGAAGCACAGTACAGAGCCGCCATCGCACAAGCAAATGCTGCTAAAACCCAGTACGACATGGCTGTAAACGGAACCGAAAGTGAAGACAAAGCGGCTGCATTGGCCATGGTCAACAGGGCCAAAGGTGCTGTTCAGGAAGTAAGATCCTACCTGCACGAAACCTGCCTCGTCTCTCCGATCGATGGCGAAGTGTCCGAAGTTTTCCCCAAACGCGGTGAACTGGTAGGAACCGGAGCTCCGATCATGAGCATCGTCGACATGAACGACATCTGGTTTGTATTCAACGTACGTGAAGATTTGCTGGCCAACATGAAAATGGGAAGTACCTTCAACGTAAAAGTGCCGGCTTTGGGTAACAAAATTGTTCAGGTCAAAGTGACCTTCCTCAAAGCAATGGCCTCATATGCCACTTGGAAGGCGACCAAAGCAACCGGACAATTTGACGTAAAAACATTTGAAGTACATGCACGTCCTACCAGCAAAGTTGACGGGTTACGCCCGGGTATGAGTGCTCTTGTGGACGAAATAGTGAAATAACGAAACAAGTTGCAGGATTCCAAGATTTCAAATTTCAATCATCAAGTTTCGACTTATTCAGATTCAATATATTTCAACGATTTAATGCGCGAACAGCAGTTTTAAATCTTCAAATTTTCATCACGAATGTTCCACAAAAAACAGATATCTCCCTTCGGAGCCACGTTGCGCCGAGAACTGGCACGGATGAAAAGCCGCCCGATGTATTTTATACTGACGGTCGGCATCATGAGCTTTTGCATCATGTTTTTCATCTCCCTCTTCAACGAAGGTCAACTGCAAAAGATGCCCATCGGAATCGTCGATCACGACAACACGAAGATTTCACGCCAGTTCGTACGCAACCTCGATGCTACACAACAGGCAAAAGTGGTAATGAAACCGGGCAGTTATCAGGAAGCCCGCACCGAGATGCAGAAAGGAAATATTTATGCTTTTGTAGAGATCGAATCCGGATTTGCCGATAAACTGCAGTCCAGTCGAAGGCCTCCGCTGACATTTTACATCAACGACGCCTACCTTACCGCCGGATCGCTGCTACTAAAAGACATCACAGCCATGAGTCTGCTAACCTCGGGTGGCGTCCAGCAACAAACATTGCGAGCAAAAGGAGTCGACGAATCGCTCATTTCAGGTATCATCCAGCCTGTAGCCGTCGACGCTCACCTGATCGGAAATCCGTGGTCGAACTATAGCTACTATTTTTTGAACGTCTTTTTTCCGGGCGTTCTTGAATTCGTCATTTTGATGACCACGGTTTTCGTAATTGGCATCGAGATGAAAGAGAAGACATCGCGAAAATGGTTGCGAGCAGCCAACAACAACTTTTTAACGGCACTACTCGGAAAACTGCTACCCTATACCGCCATTTTTATTGTGTGGGGATTTGTCTGCAGCATCATCCTTTACGGCTTTCTCTATCATCCCGCGCAGGACTGCATCTTCAGGATGCTGGTGGCCACCGTTTTGTATGTAATTGCATGCCAGTGCGTAGGCGTGCTCATCATCGGCATCCTTCCGGTACTGCGCGACTCGGTCTCCATCGTTATGATTTTCGGCATGTTCGGTTTCACCTTCACCGGATTCACCTTCCCCATCGAGCAGATGAACTATCCGGTTCGGATCTTCAGCGAGATGTATCCCATCCGGCATTTCTTTATCATCTATACCGATCAGGTGGTTCACGGGGTCGATTTCAGCTACTCGGCTCTGTACTATTTCATTCTACTGGCCTACACGCTGCTTCCGTTCCTGATTTTCTTCCGGTTGAAAAAAGCGGCGATCTACCAGAACTACCCCATCAAATAAATCAAAACCGACACAATGAAATTTGCCCTATATTCCACAATACGAAAGCTAAAGGTCAATTGTAAAGAGACATTCCATATATTTCTCAACGAACTGAAGGTGGTATCGCACGACAGAGGCGTTGTGGTGATTTTCATTCTGGCCGTGCTCGCCTATCCGTTGCTATACAACGTGGTATACAAGCAGGAGACTCTGAGCAAGCTCCCGGTTGCGGTGGTCGACAATGCACACTGCCACGCATCAACGGAACTGATACGAAATCTGAACGCCACCCCGGAATTAAATGTGTATAGCGTTTACACTTCACTTTCGGAGGCTCGGGAGGCCTTTGCACGACAGAAAGTTCATGGTGTTATCTATATTCCGTCCGATTATTCCAAAAACATCAACACCGGTCAAAAAGCAACGCTCTCGGTCTATTGCGACATGAGTAGCTTTTTGTACTACCGCACCGTTCTGCAGGGAGCCAATCACGTTGTCCTTGATCAGAATAAAGACATACAAATCAAACGGCTGAGTGAGCAGGGTATTACCGGTGAAGCGGCTCAAATAATAGCTGAACCGGTTCCTTACAACGATGTAGTTCTGTTCAACGAAACCGGCGGCTATGCCAGTTTTCTGGTTCCTGCGGTGCTGATCCTTATTCTGTATCAAACGCTGTTTTTCGGCATCACCATTCTGGCCGGTACCGCCCGCGAAGAGAATCGTTTCCATGTATTGGTAAGCATCTCCGAGCACAAGGGAAAAACGCTTCGGGTAGTTTTGGGTAAAAGCGGAGCCTATTTTATCATCTATCTGGCCTGGAGCATTTATGTACTAAAAGTCATTCCCATGCTCTTTCAGTTGCCCCACATCGGCAACTCCATCGACCTGATAGGATTAATGATACCATTCTTGATGGCATCCATCTTTTTTGCGATGACCATTTCCGTCTTTTTACCCAACCGCGAAACGGGTATGCTCATTTTTGGCATCTTCTCCCTCATTCTTTTGTTTCTGGGAGGTGTGTCATGGCCACTATCCAACATGCCTGGATTCTGGAAAGCTTTCGGCTGGATTTTTCCAAGCACGCATGGCATTCAAGGGTATATTAAAATCAACACCTTAGGCGCCGACATACACACCATTGCCAAAGAGTACCACACCCTTTGGCTACAAACGTTGCTTTATCTGCTGCTTTGTGTAGGGGCATATCACTGGCAAATCAAAAAAAGCCTGACAAAAGCCCGCCTGCGCCGCATAGAAGCTCACAGAAGAGAATCTGCCACCGAGAAACATCCCAAAGAGCCAAATAATACAACCGACTACAAATCCGAGTCATAAAGTTTATTCACGAAAAAACGAATATTTCTTTCATTTAGAATGCTATAACTTGTTTGGATATAAAAAAACCACTATATTTGCACGCTCAAAAAATTTATTAAGTCACAATAAAAAATAAAGGAGGAACCAAGCCATAGCAGCGCCAAGGATATCAAGAGTCGAGAAAAAAGAACTACACCGGATTAACGAACGCATCCGTGAAAGAGAAGTACGTTTAGTAGGCGAAAACGTCGAACAGGGTGTTTACTCTATTGAAGTAGCTTTACGTAAAGCCGATGATTTGGGGTTAGATTTGGTTGAAATATCCCCCAACGCAGCTCCTCCTGTATGCAGAATTACGGATTATCAGAAGTTTCTGTACCAGCAAAAGAAACGCGAAAAGGAGATGAAACTGAAAGCTTCGAAAGTAGTTTTAAAGGAGATCCGTTTCGGTCCGCAAACTGACGACCACGACTACAATTTCAAGCTGAAACATGCGCAGGAATTTTTAAAAGAAGGATGCAAAGTAAAGGCATACGTATTTTTCAAAGGCCGTTCCATTCTGTTCAAAGAACAAGGCGAAGTACTTTTGCTCCGTTTTGCCAACGATCTCGAAGAGTTGGCAAAAGTAGATTCATTGCCGACACTGGAAGGAAAACGTATGATTATTATGTTTTCGCCAAAAAAACCAACTAAATAAAGAAAACGAACATTACGTTCGGTTGCAACGTCCCAATTATTCAATTAAAAATAAAAACAGAACATGCCAAAAATGAAAACTAATTCCGGTGCTAAAAAAAGGTTTACCCTTACCGGAACAGGAAAAATCAAGAGAAAACATGCTTACAAAAGTCACATTTTGACCAAGAAGACCAACAAGCAGAAACGTAACCTTACCCACGCAGGTTTGGTTGATTCAACAGACTTGAACAACGTTAAATTCTTGTTGTGTCTTAAATAAGCACACTCTCTTTAATTCCATTTTAGTAACCGAATGTTTAGCTTTAAGTTCGCAGTAAGATGCGGCGCTACCATTCACAACACATTTTATTATGCCAAGATCAGTAAATCATGTCGCCTCAAGGGCAAGACGTAAAAAAGTATTGAAACTTACCCGTGGATACTTCGGTGCACGCCGCAACGTATGGACCGTAGCAAAAAATACATGGGAAAAAGGGTTGCAGTATGCTTACCGTGACCGTAAAAACAAAAAACGCAGTTTCCGCGCATTGTGGATTCAACGTATCAACGCTGCCGCTCGTATCGAAGGCCTTTCCTATTCAAAATTGATGGGTGCTCTTCACAAAGCCGGCATCGAAATGAACCGTAAAGTATTGGCCGATTTGGCGATGAACCATCCGGAAGCTTTCAAAGCTATCGTTACCAAAGCCAAAAACGCTTAATTCAAAAAATATATAATTGGGAAAAGCCGCCTCACGAGGCGGCTTTTATTTTTTTGATCGCACACATTTACATGCAATATCTGACACATACACTCTCCAACGGGCTCCGTATTGTACACATGCCCGACGCATCGCCCGTTTCGTATTGCGGGCTGGCCATGAACGTGGGCACACGCGACGAATTGCCTCACGAGCATGGAATGGCTCATTTTATAGAACACCTAATTTTCAAAGGCACCTCGCACCGAAAATCGTGGCACATCATCACTGCCATGGAAGAGGTAGGTGGTGAACTCAATGCCTACACCACCAAGGAAGAGACATTTTTGTATTCCGTTTTTCTGGAACGTTATTTTGAAAAAGCCATAGGGCTCATTGCCGACATGGCCGCTCACTCTGTTTTTCCCGAAAAAGAGATACTAAAAGAGACGGATATTGTACTTGACGAGATAGAGTCGTACAACGATTCTCCATCCGACCTCATTTTTGATGAGATAGAAGATATTCTATTCGATGGCTATCCGATCGGACGGAATATTCTGGGAAGCGCCAATTCGCTCAAACAGTTTTCGCGCGAAGATATTCTCAATTTCTACCGGCGTAATTATACCGCAGAACGAATGGTATTTTTTTCGCTTGGTGGCACTGATTTCAAAAAAATAATCCGTCTTGCCGAAAAGCACTTAAATAGCATTCCTGCCGGATTGAGGCCCCTTATTCGCCAAATACCGGAGCTCTACACGCCTCAATCCAGAAAAGAGAGCAAAGATACCCATCAGACCCATTACATACTGGCTAATCGCGCCTACACGCTCTACCACCCCGACAGAATGGCGCTCTATCTGCTAAACAACATTCTGGGTGGACCCGGCATGAACAGCTTGCTCAACCTCTCGCTACGCGAGCGCAGCGGGTTAGTCTACAATGTGGAATCGAGCTACACCCCCTATACCGACACCGGAGCCCTGACAATCTATTTCGGATCCGATCCGGAAGACATGCCACGGTGTGCCAAACTCATCGAAAAAGAGCTCAACAAGCTGAAGAGAGAACCTCTGACGGATCGGTATGTAGCAAAGGCAAAAAAACAGTTATTGGGACAGATGACTATTGCATCGGAAAGCAAGGAGAACATGGCGCTAAGCTTAGGGCGCAGCATGCTACACTTCAACCGGTTTGACTCGCTTGAAGAATCTGCTGAGAGGATAAATTCGATTACTCCGGAAAAACTACAACAGATCGCTCTGGAGGTTTTTTCGACAGAGCAACTAAGTCAATTGGTGTACGTAGAATAAAACCTCACCTCTTAATCACAAACAAAAAAGGCATCCGAATTGAACTGCCCCCCAAAAGTTGGACGGATTAATAAAAAGGAATTACTGGGACTGAGTTCGGAAATTAACCGGGCTTAGTCCTTTTAGT
>Ga0183099_1000070_pt1 | contig 112982 bp, 115 predicted proteins | sample Biomet1_FD_127788 | JGI IMG/M metagenome (GOLD analysis project Ga0183099, IMG submission 127788) | Microbial communities from bioreactor (seeded with anoxic lake sediment) at LBNL, California, USA - Biofuel metagenome 1 | ecosystem: Engineered > Bioreactor > Anaerobic > Unclassified ...
AATATATATAATTAATATATATATAATATATATAATTAATATATATATATTAATACAAAGAACACTAAGGAGGGAGGTTTTTCCTCCGGAAAACTCCCGCCAGGTGAACCCCGAGAATCCGGGGTTCTGGATGGCTAGGAAAAACCCCGCTGGGGTTTTGCCAGTGGTACGCCGAGATAAACTCGGCTTGGAAAATCACCCAGGATTTCTCGGATAAAATTCCAGGGAATAATCCGAGAAAAATCCTGGATTGATTTCGTTTGAAAATTTCACTGAAAATTCCTGAGAGTAATTTCTTGCCAGAGTGTAACCGCGCGAGGCCGCCGCCGGGCCGCTGGGCTGGGCGCCGGACCGAGACGCTGGGACCGGGGGATCGATACCGCCAGGTCAGCCTGGGGTAATCCTGGGATCCACACCGCCGGCTGCTGGCCGGAGTGGTCTGGGACTGGAAACCGTGAAATCTTGTGAGTTCCAGAGTTTGATCGCCAAAATCGATCGACAGCTGGGATACTGCCACTGGCATCGCCGCTAAGGCCCCTAGAATCGATTATAACGAATTCCTAGGGGTTAGGGTAGGCCGATGGGACCCGTAGGGGGTCGGATCGCTCAAAATCGCTCCTATGCGGTTTAAACGGCATTCCTGAGGGGTTCGGTTTTTTGGGGCTGGAATTTCGACTGGTGGAAATCCGGGGTGGTTCTGGGGGTCTGAGACCGGTCCAGAGACCTCGATTTCGACCGAGTTTCGAACCCAGTGATTTTTTCGAAAATATACCCAAAAGTGACATTGCAGTCGGTGGATCGATTTCAGCATCGATTTTAAGGCACCTAGAAAGCACGGTAAATGCATTCGACGATATAAGACCGATGAATGTACCAGTTTAAGCGAAAATCGCTTAGAATCGATTCTACGAGGTTTTAGAGGATAGTGTGAAAATGGCTAATGTGAAGATAATTTCTCCTGGAGTATTCCTTCGAGGGATCGTTTTAGGTGAATTTGGAGTGAATAATATTTCCGGTCCAGGACTATTAAATCGAGTTTTACGGAACGCTTTTGACGATACTCGAGGTTGGTCTGATCAAAAATTGATCATTACACTGACCCCTTTACAGATTCATATCCCAGAATCGGTATCAGTTTGGCGAGATATTTTAGATGATTTAGAACGAAATTTATTACTGGGAGGAGAGATTCGAGAGGTAATTCGTGACCTAACTTACGTAAATACGTATGGTTGTTTGACCTCAAATGACCCCAATATTTACCAAGATGGGATGCGAATGGCTAATATTTTATTACAGCATTTGGTATACTTTGAACAAGCGTTGCGGTTACCACTGACCTGGCAACGGTTACAATAGCCACCCAGGAGGTGCCTAGTGGAGCGTATTAATTTAGCCAATGTACTCTGTGGACAAGGGTCTGCAGTCTACACATTAGCCGGTTTAAATCCAGCAGATCATCGTACCAGATGCTTTAAAAGAGCAGCTGCGAGTTATATCTCAGAGCGGATATATGACCCAGATATCGTTGATTTAGGTCATTTAAGTGGTAATACCGATATCGATTGGGAAACACCTTACATCGAAAAACTCGATCCACAGCTGCAAATTAACGTAAATTCTACGGTAGCTTTTGGCTTAGAGATGTGTCGAACTCAGGCCATGGCACTAGTAGCGGTAGCGAATCATGACTTCGATCGCGTATTAGCAAACTACGATTCGAACCAAGCTAATGAGTTTATTCGACAGGTAGTATGTGGTATTGTAGCCACTCCTGATACTGCGCCTATCTTGTGAGAGACCATTGTGCAAGGTTAGATGCGATCGCTACTTAGGTAGCGATTTGATTCGATCGTGTAGACGGTCAGTGGATTAGTAATGGAAACTCTTAGTTTATAGTACGGTGGCTAACCCCACCGTACTATAGGTTTTATGCTCCCTAGGGTAGACGGCATAAAGACCTAACCCCGAAGGGTTAGGCACGGGTATGCCCTGCACGCAGGATATGAGAGTCTTTACGGTTTTGATCATTAAGCAGTAATATACGAGTCCATTTCTCGTTTAACTGTGTTTGATAGGTTTCGTAAGCATCACGATAGTCATCAATGAATTCTTTATACCGACCGAATTCACGACCACCTGACAGCTTCGCCAAATCGACTTCCAGTGACAGATTTCGATAGATATACGACTTAGTTGCCCACAAACACAGTGACGCAAAATCTTCGTAGTAGGGTTTCTTTAACTCCGTAAACTCATCGGAGTAACTGGCCAGACACCGTAGGGTCATGTCAGTGGAGAAGTTCTGAAAGTCTTTAATCTTTAAGACATTATCGCCCAGTAACTCTACCTGTGCATTGGTGATGTTCGGTACAGGTCGCCAGGAGTTCACCACGCGCTGCGCAGCTCGTTCGATAGGAGTTACAAAGGTCGTGTTGTTCGTTTGCCCAGGTTGCCGCTCAGCGAAGTTAGAGGTGACGTTGAGTGAGACGTTCAATACCTGGTTAATCGGACGATTCTGCGTTAAGTGTAATGGGATACGATAGATGCGCTCATAGTTAGAGAGCATCTCGTAGGGTAAGCCAGTTAAATTTAAATCAATGCATACACCACCGAGTGCATTGAGATCTGGCATCACCCGTTTTTGTATCACTTCGGCTAATATCGAAGCTTCGATAGAACGCAGTATACGCTGCTGACGCATCTTGCGGGTGTTAAAAGTATCATCCAGGATCATGTCAGGGATGTCTGAGTTCATGACCTTGCGGATAGCGTAAGTATAGGCATCCATGAGAGTCCTCCTGTAGGTTATCATAGAATCGCGCCAAACCACGTTATTTTAAACAGTAGCTACCTTAGTATGTAGGGGGATATGGGGGTAATGTAGAACGCAGGGAATTTGCGATATATATTATCCTACGTAATGTTCACTCCAGGAGTTTGCTATGCGATTAATCATCGAACTCCCACTCAGGGAGACTGAACTCGCAATACCACCCGATATTGCGATCCTAATCATTTTAGTCGAACAATTATGTTTATTACCAGGGGATGTCGCGAATGAGCGATTGAATCGTTACCCACTGGAGTATTACTATCGACAACTCCGTCAGATAGAAACCACAGGTCTATGTGACTTTACCAAATTTACGAAATTGTTTACTTCCAGTATGTATGTCGAGAATGTCATACAACTACGTCAAAATTTATTCGAGGTTATCCTGACATGAAAAACTTTACCTTTACGCTGCGTGATATATTTGCTACCGCAGAAAGTTGTTTAGCGATGCATCGGGATTCTATACGTGTATACACAGATACGCAATATAACACACTTGGTGATTACGTAGTAGCTATGCAACGTAGTGGTCAAATCGATGAGTTAAAATGGGTATTGAAACGTACTGGTAATATGGCCCGCCAGTTGGTGACATCGTTAATCCACGAAGCATTTCATGATCGATATCTGACACTGTCGGAATGGAATTCAGAAGAGATGCGTGTACAGGCAGCGATGTTGTTTGTAGGAGATGACATCGACGATGTGTTGGATACCATGCGCTCTATATTAGACCACGTACTACGTGATATCTCCAAACTGTTAGATACTGCGTCAGATAATCGTTACTCATTAATCAAGTATGATATCGTGGGTAATAAACTCGTGGTCATCGTAGGCGATGATATCCGCCATGTGGTCTTTAAAGAACGCTATGGGAACAAACGCTGGACTGGTCCACGGTATACGGTAGGTGGTAATCGTATTCAGGATGACGTGAAATTAAACTACGATTACAATACTGTGATGTCGGATGAAGAAGAGTGTGGCAATACATTCTTAGACCAGTTAAATCAGGCACTACATACCCAGATAGATGAGGTAGTACTCGAAAATGCGCCTAGTATTGTCCTTAACACCCTTGACCCAGATGCTGGAGTTACATCTGCAGACGATGGGGTCATGTGTCAACGAAGCCCAAATATCCGAGTTGACGTTCTCGGTGTTCGAACTAGTAAGTCAAAACCCCACCAGACTAAACTACAATGATGTAGATTTGATAGTTAAGTGTTATGTGGGTAGTTTATCAGTCGAGGAGATAAACTACCTGAGTCGATTAATCGTAAACTATTTTAGAAAAAACCTAATAAAATCAGATAGTTACGATATAGTTGATTATGTACAACAGCGCGATACCGTAGTCGTACTGCTCGTAAACAAGGAGTATAATTTATGCGATTAATCATAGCCAGTGATTGGTTACATGATATCACTGATCAGTTATTAGACCACGATTATCGGTCAGAGTACCCAGACATCAATAACTACGATGTCATCATCGCCATAGTCACTGGTATGGTAGATGATATCTATTTTGACCACACCGACCGAATTGATGAAGGTCGCTGGAAAGCCCACGTCCGTGCCAGATTACATGAACTATTCCGCAATAGTTTCATTAGTCGACATAACCGTGACAGTATTGGTCGCGGATTATTACCTGACCATATCCATGGGTTGTCATCGGAGATTTCAGACCTACCGGTACTGCCATCACTATATCGATTATTACATCGTCAGTTATCTGGCCATGTGGTAGAAGTAGCTAAAGTGGAATTCCCACCGAATCAGGTGATCATCATTAATTTAAAGTATCGCAGCAGTCCAGTTCGTAATTTGCCTCTGGTGATTGAAGTAAATGGTTTAAAACAGTTGATTGATGAGAACTTAGCATCACGTCGCCGATTCAAAGCCAATGATGTAAGACCTGCAGGTTAAGCCTAAGCTCGAGGAGGAGTTATGGACAATCGTGTAAATATCGTGATCGGGACGATGCCGCATGCACGTACGATATTTGAGTATGTGCAGTACTACCTGAAATCTATCTTTGCAGAAGATTATGGTTTTGAACAGACCCCACCGGCAGTGACTCAATTAAGCCATCTGGTGTTAGATCAATTTATCATCAGTGCGGCAACATCCAATATCCATACCCAAATCACTGCATTTCACAACACCCTCGCTGCTGTGTACTCTATCATCCATGCCAGATTTCCTATGATCAATTTCTGGCAGATAGAACAACTGTGTTATGAGGTGTCTACCCTACCGGCTTATGAAGAGTTAGTAGAGAAAATCGATACGGTGTTCACGCACTATATCGCTAATCGCAGTATCTGGAAATTTGATATCGCTGTAGACCATCGTAAACTAGTGATCGGTGTGGGGAGTGTAATGTGCGATTAATCATCGAGTTACCTAACTACGATGAAGTATTCCAGGAGATGCTGTCATATATGGCAGATGTCTCCATGGATGTCATTGTCGAGAGTCTGATCAAAGATTTCAATGGATTGATTGAATACTGCTATCGTGTCTATGCAGAGCTACCATTACCTGAGGATACAGGTATGTTAAACCTCGTGCAGTATATGCTATTCTCATGCCAAAATACACAACGTATAGATAGTATGCGTGATGACTGTGTGCGTATTTACTACAAAGCCATCGATAATCTGCTATACCAACTCACCCGTGACCCTAACTGGATTAATCAGTATTATCAATTAGTTAAATATGATACTGGTTGTCTAGCAGCATTTACGCGATTGAAGTTGGTGGTGGAAACGCGTCAGCGGTATCAACTCCCCGTGGAGCATGCCGATAAATTCTATCGTTTAGTACGCAGTACGCTCGACGCTGTGTGCCGCATTTAGACCCAGGAGTAGTCATGCGATACGTATTTAGTTTGATCGACCATCTGCCTGTATTGCAGGACTATGCCAATGGGTTAGTACCAGAACTGTCTGCTAGTCTACAGAGTAAGCTCGTGGATGAGCAATACCGCCTCTGGCTACCCAATCTCAAAAACTACTTGGACAAATGCTTACCCTCGATGACTTTGAATGCGCTGATCTCATTAGCCATTTATGATAACCTCGCCCCGACTGGTAAACACATGGTGAATACCTATATCCTGCTAAACGATCTGTGGTCACAACATATCGAAGCAGAGACGAATGAGTCAGATACCTACGTGGGGTCACCAATAGGTATTGATATACATCATTTTGATGACGTGTGTGATGTCGCAGCACTGCTCGCCAATACCATGCTAGACTTCATCGAGCAGATGGGAGTTTTAGACTATGAGTATTTTATAGAGATCTGTCAACGAGTACATCATCAACTATCCCGTGTTTATCGCTATGGGATTGAGCAGGTTAAAATCGTCGAGGTGTTAATTTCCAGCCGTGCTGTAATATTAACTGGAGAACAAACTAAGTTTATCGAAGTTTTTTAAGAGGGAGTATATCGTGAGATACATTACTGTGCAACCGCCTGAATACGTCCGCTGTATTCAAGCTATGCGTGCATGGTTGGATAATGAATACCAGATCTACCAGTTACCACTAATGTTACGCCGTATCGTTTGGCAATCCGCTGCTTTACGATTACACGCCATGGTGGATGATCTGATTCGATTTGATATTACTGATGAAGCACAATTAGCCCTGTGGGATGAGTTGCCGATTAGTGAACATGTCGGTAGTTATTTCGACACCCCCAACCCAGAGCGATTAACGCGATCATTGTATACCCAACTGGAAACGCTGGCTATGGATGAGAATGTCCTAGCTACGATGCTATACCGCTCAGATTACGAGCTACGCCACGGAGTACTGACCCCGAAGGGTAGTATGGACCTGGTGCAAGACATCGCTTACAATACCTCTGAGATCCTTCAAAACGGTATTGATTACTACCGTCCGATGGAAACCCTCAAAGCCCATTACCATAACCCTATTAAATCGGTAAGTCCGGATCAATTATCGACCTACGTCGATGATCCTCGCCGCTGTATTATACTACGAGTGGAGTAATATCCACTCGTTTTTTTTTGTCTCTAAAGGAGCCAATCATGGCTGATGTTTCAACACTCACACCAGGACAGACGATTAGTTTCGAACTTGAAACTAAAGTACTGGCAAATGAGTTTAAAAACTGTGTTTATCTGGGCCAAGTCACCTATGAATTGGCAGTTACTTACGATGATGTCGATGCTACTCATGCCAATATCTATTCGACATTACCCACCGGTACACCAAATGACCCACGCCAGTATAACTATATCCTGGTAAAATTACCCTCTGGTGAAAAGAAACCAGTCGGTATCCCGTGGATCAAAGATCCGGTACGAGTCGTTACTACCTGTGTAATTACAGTGAAGATCTACGACGGTTCTATTAACGATGCCAATGATGTTAAACGTGCTTTGAATGCACGTGGTTATAGTGATTTTGAAATCACTATTAACTAAGTAAATAATTACACAATTTACCCTACTATGTAAACCACTCTCTCCTCTCTAGTACGACAATGGGGGGTTACGCGACCCCCCATCTTTTGATCATACTTAGGAGACCAGCATGGCCATTACAGAACAACTACAGAATCTCGCCGCCAAGATTAATCATGAAGTTAATCTTTGCTTGAATCGTTTCTACGGACAAGAAGCTCGTCCTGCTTGGGACAAACTCACGGAAGATGAACGACATGCTGCCTTCATAGCAGTCCAGAATATCATTGATAATCCAGATATGACCCCAGCTGAATCCCATGCCAAATGGATGGAAGTTCGTTTAGCTGATGGCTGGCGTTATGGCCCAGTAAAAGACCCAGTCAAAAAGACACATCCTGATCTGGTGTCGTACAGTGAATTATCTGACGCAGAAAAACTGAAAGATCATCTATTTATCGCGATCGTTAAAGCCTGCATGTAATGCATACTCTATAAAAACCTATACGCTCAGGGCGTATAGGTTTTTATTTATGTCCGGTAGCTATGATATAGAGAGCATATGAGAGGCAGTGTTATGTCTAATTTTCTTCGTGACATTAGTGAGTATAAACGTGAAATAGATGTAGTGGATGGGTATTTCGAACAGACCTCCCTACTAATGCAGAAGATGACTGGTAAATCCAAAGACATCACTGATGCATGGTTGAAACGTGAGTTCGCTAAAGGCGGCCGTTTTGAATTTAAACCACCGGTAGTAGATATTACTATCCGTGATAAAGAGACAGGTGATCGTCGTCCATCTCAGACCGATATGAATCGGTTACTGAATTTTATCGATAAGAATAACCTGATTATCTCCCCATCGATGACCGTCTATTTACCACCAGAGCAGCGCCAGTCACTACTAGCAGTATTTACTGATGAAAATATCAGTGCGCGTGGTAAAATCAAGAAAGAGATGTTTGCTGCGAAAGCTGCCGGTAATCTGGTACTAGCGGCAAATAAAGAGAATGAGCAGAACGCGAAGAAAACTCGTAATAACGCGTTATCAGGTGCCCATAGTTCAGCCTCAACGATTCTGTATAACAAATCTACACACTCATCATTAACATCCACCTGTCGTTCTGCTACCTCGTACGGTAATGCGAATAATGAGAAAGTATTGGCTGGCTCACGTCACTATTGGGCTCCAGGTATTGTCATGAACAATATCCTGGCTATCTGTAGCCTGACTGACTTTGAAGCATTTGGCGGTTGTTTCTATTATTACCAGATGTATATGCCGACTGTAGATGATGTAATGGCATGTATCGAATACTCTACGAAACTGTTCTGGCGTAATGGTCGGGCCATGGATCGTATTCGTGCCTTAGTAGAACGCTTAGAACCATTAGAGCGTGCTGCAGTATTATACATCGGTGATTTGTATCACGTCGCTAAATACAACCCAGAATTAATGCGTGGGTTGATCAGTAAGATGATTGAACCAGCATCTCGGCTAACTGTGGATCGTGCTGAAGCAGAAAAGTGTAAAGACGGTGATACTGTTGCATTAGTATCATTGCTGTGTGCAGAACAGATTGGTTCGCGTAACTTTGATAAAGTCAAAGAACAAGACCCAGCTCTGTATGATATCTTGATTGCTACTTGTTATCAAGTCCATCAAGTGATGGCTGAATATCGTCTGTTCATCCGTGAGATACTCACTACCAGAAACGTACCGGCCTCTATCGCTAAGATGCCTGAAACGATTCGTCGTGTGTCACTGGTATCTGATACTGACTCCACGATGGCGTCTGTACAGTGGTGGGCTGAATGGTACTGCGGTAAAGATACCCGTACTGGTAAACTCGCTGATGCGGTGTCAGATTCAATGATCTATCTGGCCGTACAGAATATCACGCACATGATGGCGCGTATGTCCACGAACATTGGGATGTCGAAAAAACATACTTTCCGATATGCCATGAAGAATGAGTACAAGTTTGCGAGCTTCTGTTTAACCAACAAAGCGAAACATTACTTCTCATTGATTACTTCACGGGAAGGGACGCTGTACGAAGACCCAGAGTTGGAAGTTAAGGGGGTGGCACTACGCACCTCAAACATCCCGCCATTGATCATGGATGAGTTCCGTCAGACTATTACGTCGTTGTCTACTGAAGTAATGCAGGGTCGTAATATTAAACTGATGCCAATCCTGCGTCGTGTGGCGGAGATAGAACACTCTATCATCGAGTCCATTCAATCTGGTGATTTCCAGTACCTGAAAACTGGCACCATTAAAACCAAGTCTGCTTATACCAAACCAGAAAGCTCGTCGTATGTATACCATGATTTCTGGGAAGAGACATTTGGACCTAAATATGGGAGTGCGGGAAACCCGTCGTATGAGGTAGTAAAGATTGCGGTGGATTTGGAAACGAAATCTGCAGTGAAGAAATGGCTAGCGGGGATGGCTGATCGTGAACTCGCGTCACGTATTGAGGATTACTGTAAACGTAATGATAAAACGTTTATACAGATATTGTTACCGGAAGCGATCGTCTCTGCCAACAAAATCCCCAAAGAGATCCTAGACATCGTCAACTACCGTCGAATTATCTTCTCGTCAGTAGAGCCGTACTATCATGTCTTGGAAGCCTTGGGGGTAATGATGGTGGATGATAACCGTACTACCTTAGTATCAGATTTTTACGGTTAATCAACTATTTTGCAGTAACTCTAACAGTGGGGTGAAATGTTTGCCTATTATATGTTGAGATGACTGCCCAGGCAGTCGTTGGATGGACTGTATGTTGGCTATGGCTGTTAACTCGCGTCGTAAGGTGGATAATACCCCAGTATCTAACTGGTGTCCTGACTCACCACTCACGAGTATACCATAGTGAATATAGGGTAGTCGGAAATAGTCGAGTACCCATTGACTTTGACGAGTTTTAACGACTCGTGGTTTTATCGTCAGTGCCAAACTATGCTCAGACCACACCGTCGGTGTAAAGTACAGACTCTGTGCTACCGTCCGGTGTTGTTTGAGTAACAGGTCCAGGATATATAGGTTTGATTTCTGCAACAGATGTTCTACGCTCACCAGTGGGATTTCCCGATAGGGTAGGTCATCTGGTATCGGTGTCCCGGATAATCGATAGTAATGTCGATTAAACAGGCTAATATCGATGTAGCTGTATAAGCTGTTAAACATCGGATACTTGCGTATAAAACTATACGTAGTTTCAGTCACCCCATTTAAGGCTGCCCACTTAGCCCACTCTAAATACTGGTAGGCTAACATCGGTAGATTGATCGTGAGATACGCTACTGCATCTCCACTGTCTGGTACACCTAACTGACAATTCAGATTGGTGTGCTCATGATAGAGGAACTTAATCGGTTGTAAGTTTTGCCAATCTTTACTAGGTGTAAACGGTTCGGCATTAAAGAGGATTATCTCTAAATCACCTTGCAATAACACATCCCGATGTCCATGGCCATAATTAGTCGCTGAGGTAACCCCTAGCGTGTTGGATAACTGATACATCCGATCGGTCATTTCATAGCGTAGTTCATCGAATAACATTCCATTACGCAGACCTAAACTTAATAGGATCTTTGCTAATAGATGTTCATGCGGTACGAATTTCGCAGATGTCCAAACACGATCACGAACACGTAACAGGTTTTTATTTACAGCTGATTTAATATATATGAAGGTTGGGTCTATGACCTTACCCTTTGTCTGAGCCATGTCTGGTTGTAGTACATCCACGATAACCTCCATTCAAAGTTTTTTTACTTATATATTATCTCCTGAATCTAGTAGAGTAAATCCTCTAGTTTGATTTAAACGGAAATAATGTATATATCATTCATTGTAGTTAAGTGAGTTAAATCGCCTAACTGCTTTAGTAAACTGTCGCTATGGTAGCGACGGCTACCTGTAACGAGCGATAAAAGCTTGCGGGTATTTACCCCTGGCTATAAAATTGACGTCAATATAAAAAGGAGTTCCAAATGTCAAATACTGAAAACACCGGTTTCACTCGTGGCGCAGCATCAAAAGCTGAGACTGTTCAAGAACAAATCCGCGAACAGGCACCTCGTGAAGCCCAACAGCGTTATGTGAACGCTGGTCGTTCTGATGCATTCCGCTCAGTCGACGGTGGTTCAGCTGACCGTTTCTTCGAAACCTATTCGAAGATCATTGAAGGTAAAACTCGTGACGACCGTACTTTGCTGAAACTATCTGGGGACATCACTCGTGATCTGTCTCAGGATTATGGCTGGTTGGTATATGCGACTTCTATCGGTCAAGACCTGTACTACCATTTGCTGGTAATCGAAACTAATCCAGAACCTGTAGCGAAACGTCCAGCTCGTGACCGCCGCTACCGTACCGACACCTATGACTTCATCGCTACTATCGACGGTATCAACCGTGACGTAGTAGAACGTATCGAAGCTTGGGTGAAACAAAACGTAGCTGCTAAAGGTAACTATATCTCTACCTCTGCAACTATCATTCCATTCGAAGCTGACCTGTCTGATGCCCGTACTGTGAAAACATTTGCCCTGTCTGCTGACGATGCGAATCTGGCTGTGTCAATGACAGATGCACCATTTGATGCACGTTATATCAAAGAAGGTGCAGTAGTACGTGGTTCTATCGGTTTCACACAGGCTCCAGATGCAGTAGATGCGACTGGGTTACCACTGCGTCAAGATTTCAAAGGTGTGATCAATGAAGTGATCGATCGTACTTCTGCGAACATCCTGATGGCGAATGACCGCGGTGATACTTACGCTTCTATCTCTGGTTTTGTGAATGCTCGTTTCTACGGCATGAAACAAGCTGAACGTGGCGAACAATCATCATTGGCTTGTTACGTACCAGAAGTAGTAGTTGACGAAGTGAATCTGTACCACTCTGTGGAATTCGGTAACTTCGAACGCCTGTTCCTGGGTCTGTCACTGTTGCCACACCTGCGCACTAGCGATCGTTGGATGAACCAATATATCACTAACGTACAACAGGATGACCTGAAAGACGTCGGCGGTTTTGGTTATGGTTTGGATATCCAAGCTCCAAACTATATTGACATCTCCAAAGAAGAATATGCTGATACTCGCCTGTTCCGTTCTGCTCTGGAAAATCTATTCCTGGTAGACGATGGTGTTGATTTCGCATACTTGATCCGTGAAGGTGGTGTAGGCTACACTACTCAGAAGATCCTGATCGATATCGCTCGTGGTTCCCGTGATGCGGAAGCTGCTGCTATCTTCGCTCTGGACAATCTGACTAATGGTGTGTTCTCTGACATGTGGGCTCGTGCAAAAGGTACTACTATTGTAGCTGATGCAATCCGTATGCCTACTGGCTTCTACGTATCTGGTAGTGGTAAACGTCCAATCGAAGATATCGATACTCTGGCTGTATTGAACTCACTGAAGAACAACTACCCAGATCAAATCGAAGATTGGTTCGAATGCACCAACCCTGGCGATTGCCGTTATGACTACAACGAACGTATGACCAAATTAGTGGACATTCTGCAGTTAGTTACTCGTAACAGTTTCACCATGAAAGGTTTCGCAACCAAAGTCTACTTCGATCCACTGTTCTTGGAAGTTCTGTTCAAAGCAGTACAACAATCTGGTCTGGGTGTACAGGTTGAATTCGAAGGTGATGCTGGCTTCGTACGCAACTCACGTGGTGGTGGTCAACGTTACGCTCTGCGTAGCGACCTGGCTCGCACTGAACGCCATGGTTATGATGCACGTACTCGTCGTGATGATCGTTACGCGAATACTTCATACCGCGGCCGTCGTTAATACGACCTCTGCAAATTAATAAGAGAGACCTTCGGGTCTCTCTTTTTTTGTCTCTATCCGAAGTCTTATTGAATATATATTATCAATAGACTAGGGTAGTGAATCTTAGTTTTAACGATACTACTGGAGAGGAATTATGGCTAATGGTATCAGCTTGAAGCTAATCAGTCACGATAAAGTCTTTGAGAATACTCCATCACCTGTGATTGTTAATGATATCGCTGCGACGTTAGCTACTGGGCGTGCTGCAGAAACGATTAATGATCTCATCCGGACTCACTATCCAGATGATAAACTCAATACATTGCCTGCTTGTGAATGTGGATTGATTGTAGGTGGGTATAATGAAGGGCTGATTTGTGGCCAATGTAATACAGAAGTACAACGAGTGGTAGATCGTCCGCTACGTTCTCACATTTGGATGCGTACTCCTGCTGAAATCCCAGCATTTATTTCACCAAGATTCTGGGCTCTTTTTACTGACTACACTACTACCAAACGATTCGATCTGTTGGAGTGGTTAACTGATCCACAATACATCCCTGGTGGCCGAGGTAACTCTACACTGGATAAAGATCCACGCGTACGTGCTGTAGCAGATTTCATCGCCTCAAAAGGTATCAAACGTGGACTCAAACATTTCTACCACGATTTCGATCGTACGATGGGTATTATCTTAACACCTGAAAACTTCTATCGGTTTAAAGGCGGCAAAGATATGCCAGGTGAAATTCCACCATATATCGAACTGCGGGACTTTATTGCGAAATATCGAGATTGTATATTCTCTCGTTATCTCCCATTCCCATCCCGTATCGTATTGGTATCTGAACAGGCTGGTAACAACACCTATATTGATCCGAACATGTCCCCTGCATTTAATGCAGTTAAGACGCTCTGTTCGATTGAGAACGATCCAATGCGCTTATCCACCAAAGCCATTGAATCACGTACGGTAAAAGTCATCAAACTGTTAACGGAATACTATACCTTCTTTAAACAGAAAACATGTGGTACGAAGAAAGGGATCTTCCGTCGTCAGCTAGGTTCTACTCGATCACCATTTACTGGTCGTGCAGTAATAGCACCACTGGCGATGCATCACGAGTATGACGAGGTCCACACACCGTGGGCATGGACTATCTCATTATGCCGTGTACTATTGGAAAATAAACTACTGGGTCGTGATTTTAATCCCAGGGAGCTGTTTAGAGTAATTGATAAACACACCAATAACTCCGTAGGCCCAGGTGCAGATTTACTCGATGAGATTCTGAACGAGTTGATTAGCGAGTGTCCTGAAGGTGGCCTACCGATCGCCATGTTACGCAATCCCACACTGGAACGATTATCTGATCAGTTATTCCGCATTACTAAAGTAATCCGTAATACTAAAGTATATGCTATAATGATCAGTGTGTTAGCGGTCAAGGGGGGGAATGGCGATAAAATGGTTCAAATGTGGTTATACGGTAAATATTAACATACCATTACATCTTGTAAAGATAACAGAACAAGGTGTGTGTGATGAATTTATATTTATTACCAAATGCTGTGGAACATCCTGTTTATAAAGGATTCTATCGCTATGGTGAAACTCGATTATACGTAGATAGAGACGGTCATTTATTCGACGACGATCTATGTGTATGCATACTTCCAAAAATCCCAAAATGTGAAACAAGTTATTTACGCATCCGTGATCTGTATGTGAAAAAAGATTATCTAGTACATCGGATAGTCGCAACGTTATATTGTCCATGTCCAGGCAATCATTCGGATTACATTGTCAATCATCTAAATGGTATTAAGACTGACAATAGGGCGATTAATCTTGAATGGACTACATATTCTGGCAATACAATACACGCGTTGGCACACGGGTTACGTAATGATAATCGTCACGTATTAGTTAAAGATTTACTTAACGATAGTATCGTAGACTATTATGCACTTAATCTGGCTGCACGCAGCTTGAATATCAATCCAGGCATGTTACACAAATACCTTAACGGTAGAAAGGATGGTCCGTTATTAGATCATTATGTCGCGATATATAGAGGGGATAACTGGCCCCCGCTAACCGCTGATGATATTGGTAGAGTTAGAAATGGATGTCCGAAGAATGTTATTTACATTACCCCAGAAGGTATGAAAGTAATATGTGCAAGTGTTGGAATTGCTGCTATGCTGTTAAAAACAGCACCACGCAGTATTTATAGTTACTTAAATAAGAATTGTAAAAAGTTCATATTGCCAGGATATGAAATTATGTATTTATCCGACTATAAGGAATCCATTAAAGACGCTATTCGTAGTAGTCAAAAAACATTACAAGGTAATCATACACCTGTAAGAAAAGCAATACCTGTGAAAGTAACTGATTTAAAAAGTGGTGAGATTGAGAATTGGGACTCTGTCTTATCATTCGCTACACACGTTGGAAGTAGTAGGAAAACCATTCAAAAAAGAATATCTGTTACTAACGGATATTGGAATAGGTTTAAAATCGAGTATCTTAGATAAACACATTTGAATAATAAGTCCCCTCCTACCGAAAGGTACGATGTGGTATTTTCCCTAACTGCTGGAAAGCGCGAATACGAATCCACCAAAGCGGAGCCCGAAAGAGCAAACGTCATGGGATCGAAAGATAGAAAAAACGGATTCGCTGATATATGCTGAGAGGCTAAGTATCGGCAGGCACTAGCCTGCACAACGTGTAATCAAAGCAACAAAGCACCTAAACTGTAAAATCCTCACGGAACAGCATGGTGTGTGTCCAACGAGCATCCGGTTGCGCGGAGTAGCCCACAAGCGTTCTAATACGAACAGGTGGTGTGAAATGGGAAGGGCCTAAACGCAGTAAATCGCGCATGGCAATGATGTGCTCTTGTATCCTGTCGCTCTAACGAGCCTAGATTATGGCAGGGAAGTTCGTGTAGCTGTGAAGTTACGTGAGAACTGGTGGGAAGTCGCGTTCCTGCTGAAAGCCACGTTCGATGGTGACATGTATCAAACTAAGCTCATGATTGATAATAAAGAGAAACGACAGTTTTCCCGGTTACGTGCTCACTTAGGGATTATGGATACCGATAGTCCGCATCGGGTCAAAGGGATCATTACACTGCATCCTGAATCCATTACCATGCTGAACAACTTCCTGGATCACAATCGTTGTTAATTGTTATTAGGGGCAATATAGCCCCTATGTAAAAGGAGTAGTATATGGCTACGATTATATCGGGCTATGACGATTACGGTATTCGTGACGCAATTTATCATACCCCGGCTAAAGCTATGGAAACTTATCTGGATGATGTGTTCTCAGATCGCGGTGCCAGTCGGTTTTCAGAACGATTCTTAACCCGTGCTAAAGACCTTTACCAGAAAGTAACCGATAGTCGTTTGTATCGTTCTACGCTGGCCTCAGCACGACGTCTACGTAATCTGGGTAGTCCAGATACTATTCGTCAGCTAACCACTATGGATGAGCTACAATGCGCCTCACCAACCATGCAGCGTGTTATTATGGCCAATCCGAATATTCGGAGTCGGTTCCGTACTAATATGTTGGAAGGTTATCTGGATACGTACGACGATCCACATCCAAATGCGTATAAGCATACTGACCGTACTTACCGTCAGGTGATGGATGGGGTCGTTACCACTGAAAAAGACCAAGCGTACGCTTACACGTACCATTTGGATAAGGAGACCCGCGATGAGTTTAGCTCTGCAGATAAAGCGGATATTCGCATCACGTGGAAAGCCGCAGAACGTGCCCTGTGGGAACAAATCGAAGATCCTACCTCGCAGTATAACGCCGCGTTGGTATAATCTGATCGCTCGTGACTATTGGCCAGAGGCACCAAGTGTGCCTCGTGCTAGTCAATCTCGTGCAGTAGGGTTATTGTATAATCTAAAAGCTCAGCAGTTATGCTATTACAATAAAAACACCTTTACCTTTGAAATCCCTTGGACGAGTATCGCTCGTACTACCACGATCTGTATCTCATTTCGTTATAACGGTATTTGGGGACAGGTTAATGGCGTGCGACTCCCATGGTATGACGCAGTACGCTTATACTGGTACTGTCAACGACTACGACCACGAGGTTTAGCATGACTATTGTAATCCCCTCTCTGAGTGCTAAAGGGTTTATTCAAAACGCTGAGGAGCAGTTAGATAAACAGTTAGCGTACTATTTATCCGCTAACCCATCACAAACGTTAATCTACAATGACACAGTAGTCTCACTGCAATATGCGATCTACCGTGCTGCTGGTGACGTAGATCGTTTATGTACGATTGTTAATAACGATTTAAACGCGATCTTTACGAGATTGTTTCCAGACGGTGTTACCGTAGATGTATCTTATACCACGGAAACTAATACCAGTCGTATCAATCTACAACTGGCCATGTCGGTAGTACGTGGTAATACGAAATACGATTTAGCCAAAGCGATCAATGGCGTGAATTCTGTATTCGTAAGTTCACAAGACGCGTATAAACTGGTAACACTTTAATTTAAACAGCAGTACTAATATTGTGTTACCTAATAAAAAGGAGTTAGCATGACAGATAGTTTGATACTGCGTGAATTAGAGCGCACTACGAAATTGTTAAAAGCAGAAGTGAAAGACCCGATCACTACGATCACTTTACACGAATTCCATCAACGTGCCTGGCCGTTACTGCAAACTATCGGTGAAGACTTTATCATTGCAGATTGGGTAGCGATTACCGGGCATCCATTCGTGCAGTTAGATGTCATGGATGAACAGGGTAAAATCAAATACTCTATTCCACCTATCCTGCAGCCACAGCGTACTTCTACCGATCATGAAGTGCATCTGGTGGATATCTCTACGGAACTACAGGCAGCACGTGCAGACAGTCCAGCGTATGCCAATCGCATGATCTGGAAAATGCTCAATAATCTGAGCGATAAGGAATATGATGGCAATGCAGATGCTACCGCATTTGCAGCAGTGTTAAACCAGATCTTCACTGACCATGGTATGGCTGCACCATTTCCTACTGTAGTGCCTGCAGCGCCAGTCGCTGAACTCCCAGCACCAGCGGAGATAATCATCGATGGTTACGACGATCTTTAATTTACCTAATAAACCTTTAAATGCGACGCGATTTTGCGTGATAAGCGATGTCCACCTAGGGCATCGCAAGACACCCACCTATGCGATTATAGCGACATTATATCGATATGTGGTAAATCCAGTGGCGATGGCGCAGTTGGATGCGTTGTTGATTACAGGGGATTTATTTGACCGGTTGTTAAATCTACCGATGTCAGAAGTATCGCAGATTGATGAGCTGTTAACGAAGTTATTACGATTAGCCGCTAAGTTTAATGTCGCAGTAAGGGTATTAGAAGGTACTCCATCGCATGATTGGCGTCAATCTAAACGGATGGTCGATATTAACACCAACAACCAAATTGGTGCTGATTTGATCTACGTGGATGAATTAACCATTATGGAAGATCCTACCTTAGGATTAACTATTGGTTATATTCCCGATGAGTGGCGCACCTCCCACGCACAAACCACGAATGAATTTATCGAATTGATGGCCACCAAAGGTTATCAGCAGATTGATTTGTTATTGATGCATGGGATGTTTCTATTCCAAATTCCTGATAATGTACATATACCTGCATTTGATCAGGAGGTGTTCAGCCCATTAGTAAGATATCATATTTACATTGGACACGACCACAAATATAAAACCTGGCGTAATATCACAATACCTGGTTCTACTGAGCGATTGGCTCAGAATGAAAACAGTCCGAAAGGGTTAGTTATTGCCGATTTAGTAGACGGTAAGTTTTACAGTAAATTTATCGAAAATAAAGAAGCGATGCTTTACGATACCCTGCGGTTGGAAACGACCACTGATGAAGATGCCCTACCACTGATTGAACAGCGGATCGGGACTATGGCCTCGCAGGGTGATGGGTATTTAAAAGTATTACTACCCAAAACCACCAATCTACGCCAGTGGATTAAAGAACGACAAGCTACTACTGTAATACAACTCTCTGTAGAGTTAGTGAATATGGCTGAACAAGCTATAGTAGAGTCCGATGAGTTTACACTTAAAGACACTGCAATTCATATTACCGTAGATAACATCGCTTCAATGATAATCGATGAGTTACAAGCAGATAATGACGATCCTAAAACATTAGAGGAAGAAATCGCCTTTATCAAAGCCATGATGTAGGAGGTTTATTATGCCCACTATGTTGGATCGTACCCTAGGGTTTTATCCTATCTCAATTGCTACTTCGATGGCATTTGAAGGGGTAACCCATATGGGTGAGTATGGGGATCGACCTGGGGAACCTGAGATCGGATCGATCGAAGCGATCTGGGTTAATTTACGTACACTAATTCGTAATGCAATCGGTGCTTTTACCACCGAAGAGTATACCCGATTAGATGATCGGTGTGTGATTGATTCGGTCTTAGACGATTGGGAACAAATCCGCGATCGTATAGGTCCACAATACCCTCAGTGTGAACTGCGGTTATATCTCTGTGAGTACCAAGGTTTAGACCATGCTTTTCCCAATGCGTATTTTAAAGCCTCTGAAACTCCTAAGCAATTACACTACGAAGCACTGGAACGTGCGACGATGTCACACTTCGTAACGAATCTTAAAGAGGAGTTACTGGTATTCGATTGGAAACTCTCTGGAGTAAAACGCACCACACTGATCACCCATCTACCCATCGATTTGCTTTCATATCACGGTTTCCCTGATTTGCAATTATTAGAATCTCATACAGGTGTGATCAAAACCCGTAGACAATGGGCTTCTAAATTACAACTCGATAAAAAGGTTACTGTGATTCCGTTTAATCGGGCGACACTAGCGATCTTTGGTGACGGTGTGATGTTTCGACCACAACCAATCAAACCCCGCCGGGTACTAATTCAAATAGGTGAACAACGCAACTGGAATAGCATGACGACCATGGCCCGCATGGTTGAAGATGTAAAACTAGCTTACGAACCATTCCTACTAGAGTTCTTATTACGGTACAAATAAGATAGAAGTTATTTTTAACAGTCGCTACCACTATATGTGATAGACGATAAAATCACTACAGAAATCTGATCAGTTTCTGTATTTACTACATAAACTCTGGAGTTGTAACAATGTCCGAACAAGAAGCTAAGAAGAAAGATATCCTCAATGCGTCCGCATTTACGCCACTAGGAGCCCCAGGTGAGAACGGTGCTCCATCGCGTTTATACATTGGGGTGCGTAATAACGCCATCAGTTTCTCGGCAAAGATCGACGGTAACTATCAGAACACGCGTCTGAGTATGACGTCGTTCCAACAGCTATTGGATTCAGTCCGTCTGGCCACTCAACAAAAAGAAGAGTGGAAAGAGTCTGTACAAGTAACGATCGGTCAGGGTGATAAAAAGCGTACTGCAGTGTTGACCGTAGGTCGTGATAATGATGGTGTGATCTTCATTGCGCTGACTGTACCAAATCATCCACCTGCACGTTTCAACCTGATGCCGGAATCTAACACCCGTTGGATGAATGGCGCTGGTGAAGTATTGCCACGTAATGAACTATCGCGTCGTCGTGCACTGGCCTGGTGTAAATCCATGGAACAGTACGCGCCAATCGAAGTAGCAGAAAAGTGGGATACTGACCAATATCAAGGCGGTTTCAATAAAGGTGGTAATGGTGGTGGTTTCAATCGCGGTGGTCAAAACAATTACGGTGGTGGGAACCGTGGTGGTAATGGCTACTCTGGTGGGAATGGCAATAGTGGCGGTAGCGCACCTAGCAGCCAAGCACCTATGGTCAATTTCGAAGAGTTTGCTATCTAAATAATCCCCCACTAGACCCAGCTTCACGGCTGGGTCTAGTTAAACCCTTTTGGGTAATATATTATTACTGGAATTGATTGAGGATAGAGGAGTCCACATGAAATTATTCGTCAATCGCGAAAAGAAAATCATCATCGAACATAATGGTCGTGAGATAGATTTTCAAGATTTCAAACGTCCTAATAGCTGGAAGTTTGAACCGGAAGATTTGTTTGTCGAATTGAACCAGTACTGGGGGCAACTACCTGAGTCACGTCAGGATGAAATCTTTACAGTATATGGCCAAATCTTTGATTTATTCATGGAGTTAGATGGCCGCGATTTAATGCGTGTATTACAAACCAAGATCGCATTACTCATCGACCAATTGCATCACTACGATGATCTAAAAGCATTCTTAGGTACACTAGGTATCTCTATTCCTGATAACGCTACTGTAGAGTTTGATGCTAATGAAGGCCGTAAGCATCGTGCGTTAACTTATATTCGCAGTGAGTATGAATCTCTAATCGTAGCAACTATTCAACTACGCACTGTGTTCCCTATTTGGAATATCTTTAACATCGCCCAATCTGGCGAAGATGGCGAAAGTAAAGTTTACAACATCCTGGATACCCTACGGACACTACGTCTCACTAAATTCATTAGCGATCCACCAATGGAACGTTTAATGGAGTATGTGAAGATGGCGTATGATCATCAACCAGAACGTAATCACGAGTTAAGTTCTGTGATTGCTGGGATTAGTTCTACAGAAATCCCTAACTATCTGTTTGGTTCAGTTATAGCTAATCGTCTGATTACAACACCAGTCGATGATCGTGGTGGTAAAACCACACTAATCAGTTCTGTGTTCATGCGAGTGAAACAAGATACACAACAGCTCTCGCAGAAGTTCAAACAGCGGGTAATCGGGCGTAGTGAAACCCGTATGGGTGATTCTGAAGATGATAAAATTGGTTATCTGGAATCTTACTCTGTACGTCAAGATGTCAGTGATGATATCTACTTAGTTAATCAGGTATTCTTACAAGACTACCGTAAATCACGCCGTCATTTAGACGACACCATTCCTTCTGCGTTAGTAAAAGGATGTATTGAATCATTAGAGCATTTCCCACCAAAGCCTATCCGTAAAGAGCAGATGACTTTAGTACAATGGGTATTATCATCGATTGTTCAACCACGTGCGGTACCGCATATCAATCGTGAATCGATGTTAAACGCCATGGGATTAACACAAGCTGCTTTGATTCATTGGGGATTCCCAGAGATTGCTGCTATTATTTCCATGCACCCAATGGATATTGATAATGATGCAGTGTCTTCAAACCTAGTACAATTTTTACCGATGGATAAAGACATGAAAGATCAACTCACTCGAGTTTATCCTCACGCGCGTCCGCAACGCGACAAATCTCCGGTAAATTTAATTGCAGGCTATTTAGCAATCGAAAGCTTTGCTACTTTATTCGATGATTCAAGATGGTCAGTCCAAGCCGATGATGATATACTACGTAAATTGCGTGTACCGCTCGGTGAAGTCCGTCCTAATATCCGTCTAAAGAATTTTCTAGCAGAGTTATTAGTAATGCTAAATCGCAATTACAAAACTGCAGACCGTATTTAACGTTGTAAGAAGGAGTAATTTAAATGAGAATGGAAAGTTTGAATCTGATCGAAGTCGCCGATATGCCAGAGCAATATCGACGTGCGTATGATCTGAGTGTGAATAACGATACACTGCGTGCATTGGATTACACGCTGCGTAATGAAGGTGGGCAGTATCGACCTGCTATGCTGGTAGATGTATTGGGGAACTCTATCCAGTTAGCCACAGACGATGTAGAACACGTAGCACTGGATGTAGGTAAATGGTCTGATGCTCGTTATCGTTTTATTGCAGTAGTTACTGTAGAAGAACCAACGACGTTCCATGCCGGCTCACGTTTGGTAGTGTGTGGATATACCGACCGTTGTGATATCTCTTACAACAAAACTGTAGCGCCTGATTTACGTTTCTACATTAACTCGATTGTTGGTGTACGTGATTTATTGACCAAGGACAAGCGCGGTAATCAGTACATCCAATCCATGATCACCGAAAACTATCAAGTATTGTTGGGTGATTTTGATCAACACAACTCCCGTCACAATGATTACAAGATGCGCCCAGTGGATGTGTTCTCTACTATTGAGACCACACGTGAGCTCGGTTCATCTGATGATCAAACCGTAGATACTCGTATACTGTTTGTGAATGGTGTGGATACCAATTCACGTCGTAATAACCAACGTGGTCGATATTTAAGTTCGATCATCGAACAAGATGTGGCTGGGTACCATGCGATTGAAACCTACACCGACGATGAATACGGTGGAAACTACTCACATAACTCTGCTGCCGTGGAAATGGCTGCTAACGCAGAGCGTCGGATAGTGTCTAACCATTTCATCCGGTATTTGACGTCAAATTGTCGTAGCGAGGTATTGTACAACAAATACTTTAATTATGAAGATATGGCGGCTTTGGCCAGTGGTGGTAATCTGCGTGGGTTGGATGATATTACGACTATCGTGGAACGTGCTCGTGGTAGTATGTCCATGGAGTCGGAAAACTGGAATGGTGCTACCACGGAAACTATCATTGCTGCTACGTTAGCACAAGAGATCCCGTCGATTATGACAGATTGTATTATGTCCGGTGTGACATTTACTTGTTCTAATATGGCGTCTCGTGATGGCAGTGCAGAGTTTATCTGTACCAGTATCCATATGTTCGTACCAGGTGATTTCGGCGACCATATCATTAATGCATTCGAAACTCGTTTCATTAATGAGGTATTCCGTCCACTATCCCAACATGGTGCTATTGCACTGGATATCCAAGTGCAAGCAGATGTTGGCGGTATGACAGTGGTTGATATCATCATCGATAATAATGCCAATGAACGTTACGTATTTCCATCGTTCTGCGATTCGGTATTGGCACCAACGTTAACCCGCGATTTCAAGAAAATAGAAAACCTGGCTAGTCAGTATGAAGAGATCCGTGAACAGATCGTTAAACCAATCATTCTGAATGCACAGGGTACACCAATGTCATCTGCTGCCCCAATCCGCCCAGTACATGACAATAATCAATTCTTGAAGTTGTTCTAATTTAGACAGGAGTGTATGGAATGGAAATTATCGAATTCTATTCAGAGGTAATAATGTCTCTGGGTGCTACGGTAACCGACACAGGCGATATCGTATCGCCTGGTGGTAAAACATTTGATGTGAAAGGTAAGACTTTGGTCTTACCTACTCGCGATCGTCTGAAAGCCAATGAATGGTCTACTACACAACCATTTCACCCTATGTGTGAAGATGCAGTGATGGGTCAGTCGCCAGTAATCCATTGGTTAGCACGTACTGTTAAAATCGCATTGTCATTGCACATTGGTGCGATTATGACTATTGTACTAGAAACTGCTGCGAAACCTGAGCTGCAGGAACAAGCTAAAGATCCTAAGCTCGTAGATATCTTAGGCTCATGTAAAACCGCCAAAGCTTCCACACTCACTGCCTGGAATAAGATCATCGCGAAGATGGACTCCAAGGATATTGAAATACTGCATATCGCGTTAAACCGTGGTGGTAGTATCGAAGGTGAGAAATATCATCGCGTGTGTAACGTACACTTCCCTATACTAGACGATAATGAAGATGATGGTCTGTTATATGGTGTGAAAATGTCTAAGAACGATAAACTGGCGATCGTGGGTTTATTCAAATATATCCTCGATGGGGTAACTTGGAATTTCGGTTCGAATGATGTAGTACCGTATTTCCATTCACTGATGTCCATGTATGCGAGCTTCGTGAAGCGTTATAACTTCTTCGCTAAAGTCTTGAAACGGATTTCTGACTTTAAACCGTTGTCCACTGATTGGATTCTGGAATTGAACGACTTGCGTCAGTTCATGAACAAAATCCCTAAACTCTCTGGTAATGAAGGCGAAGTGACCCGCGCTGCTAAGAAGAAAGATATCGAAGTAGCCAAACCTAGCACCAGTTTATACGACACTATCAAAGTACCAGATCGTGTACGTGAAACTCCGGTAGATGATACTACACCACCTTGGGACGACACACCAAAGGAGGTTACATCATCCACCACCAAACCGGGCACCGCTGGCGCTATTAAGCTTAGCGATATTCTAACTAACCGTAAACCAACGTTAGACGAAGTATTATCTAACAATCGTAATAGCGATCGTCTGTTAGGGCGCGATCACCGTGATGATCGTTTTGAACGTGATTCTCGTGATTCTCGTGATTCTCGTTATGATCGTTTCGGGCGTAGTGATCGTGATGACCGTGATTTACGTCCACGCAGTGATCGTGACTCACGTCGTGATGAACCGCGTAGTGGTGGTGTGTTAAGTTTGGCAGATTTGGGTGGTAATGGACGTCGCCGTTGGTAAAACAGCATAAAGAAAGAACCGCCGCGGCGGTTCTTTTTTCTATCCATTAGCCATCGATAATATCTCTTCTACCACGCCTAAATCTGGTACCAGTAAAGATACGGTAGTTTGATCAAAGTCTTCTTGGTTACGTAGACTGGATAATTGCATAATCAACCAGTATAATTTTGGATGATACCCTTGATTGTACAGAAATCCGTATAAGTTATAGTAGAATGGCCGCGCTGCACCGTGGTCAATCGCTAGTGTGCGAGTAGCACTATGATGACGTAAATAATGTAGATGTGTTTCTAACACCGCGCGAATCAATTGATCAGCATTACAATCTGCGGTTTGGTACTTCTGTAAACTGTCTATAGCCTGCGCCATGGTATTGCCTCTAAAGTATTTCAAATATTTAACATAAAAATGAGATCAGTCGTTAGAGAGGAGTAACAAATGATCGCTACAAATATGCATCCGGAGTTAGTAGGGTGTACGACAGAATTAATGTTATATCCAGATGGATCCTCAGGTGCCCGCGTGCAAATGCAGGGTGCTCACTATCAACAAGCTCCTGTAATCATAGGTAATCAAAAGCGAAATCTGTTTACTGGCTCTGAATTTGAGTACGCCAACTATGTATTCAATGTCGTAGTAGAGCACGAGTGTAAAGTAGAACGTGTTATCCACCGTAATGCTAAGCGTGAACTGAATGATCGACGTGCAGTAGAGATTGTATTGTTCGTCAGCTATACTAGTGATGATGTAGTGCGCTCTACTATATATGACGTGATTGTGATTCCCGCATATCAATCACATCACCAGTACTTTGGGTATCAGTTGATACACACGCCTATTCTCCGCTCGGTAGTGCGTGGTGATACTAAGATGCTACGTAAAGGAACTATACTGGCACAGACACCTGGCGTCATTGATGATGAGTGGTGTTTAGGTCGTAATGTTCCAGCGATCTTAGCTTCACATCAAATGGTAATTGAAGATGCTTGTTGGATCAGTCAAGAACTCGCTGATAGTCTGATGTCCTACGGGTATAAAACCCATGTGTTCTCATTCGGTGCCAAAGACTACCCGCTGTTTCTGTATGGCGATGATGAAAATCCACGTATCCATCCAGATTTAGGTGAAAAGGTCCGTGCTGATGGTATGCTCATGGCTAAACGGGAATATGATGAACTCCTATCTGCCGTAGAGATGACCAGTCAAGCTCTGATGGAACCAGATGGACATTTTGACGAATGTGTAGTAACTGATCCTGGTGCTGAAGTAGTCGATATCAAAGTTTATCGTGATGACTCCAGTCGTAATAAAATGCAAACTCCAGTCGCGATGCAAAAAGTGTGCGATGAATATGCTGATGGTTTATCTCTGTTTCATGGTGATGTACGTCAGTTCTATCAGAAACTGAAGATGGATCGTAAGAAACCTAACTTGACCCCTAAAGCACGTCAGTTGATCCGTGAAGCTATTTACGATAACCCACGGGATCTGATCAAGAATGAAGGTCCACGTAAGAAACAGTTCGGTTACGAAGTGTTGGAAGACTACCGTATTGAAATTACTGTGAGATTCCCAATCGAACTGGATGTGGCTGGTAAAATCACCGATTGTTTTGGTGGTAAGGGTGTGGTGGGTCGTGTTATGCCGACTGCCGACATGCCAATCGATCAGTATGGTAATCGTGTCCATATCGTGATGTCAGATAATGCGATGCTCCGTCGTACTAACTGGAATCGCGGATTTGAACACTATATCAATGCGGCACGTCGTGATTGTCAAATCGATACCCTGGCGTTAGCCGATAAAGGAGATTATGCCGCTGCTTGGGATTATGTAACTGGATTTATGGAAGTGTGCTCACCTAAGTGGGCTGCTGCTATCCGTGATACACATCCTGACTCCAAAACACAGCATGAGTTTATTGATGAGTTACGTATAGAGCCACTACGTATCTGGTTCCCCGTAGATAACGAGTATGGAATGATGGAAGTGGAATCTGCTGTGAAAGCAAAATACCCACCACGTCAATCTAAACTTACAGTTACTGATGAAGATGGTAATAAGAAACTAACGGTCGAAGAGTTTATCGTCGGTGAGTTGTACGTTATCCGTCTGGATAAAACAGGCCGTGATTTCTCTGCGATCTCCGCTGGGAAATACCAGCACTTCGGGACTATCACTAAGCAACACTCTCGTGATCGTAATCGTCGTGCAGTACGTGAACATCCGATTAAGTTTATGGGTGAGTCTGAAGCACGTCATTTGAAAGCGTATATTGGAGGTGATGTGGCAGAAGAGATCCATGATCGTTCTAATAACCCTGTGGTCGCTGATGAGGTTATCCTCAGCGTATTAACTGCAGAACAACCAACTAACATTCCGGAAGCGGTAGACCGCGATCGTTTCCCACTCGGTAATAACCGCTCTATGGCGATTCTAAACCATGTGTTGGAATGTGAAGGGGTTGCCTTCACTACAGGCGAGTAATTCGTTACAGGGCTTCCTAGAGGCCCTGTAAGTGATATAGAAGGAGTATTCAATGCACCGCCCAGTTACCTATCGTTATACAGTCCGTGATTTGTTAGATTTCGAAGAAAAAGAGATCTGGCAGTTACGTGGCAAAACCAAAATGGAACTCACCTTTGATAATGGTGAGGTGATTATCACTAACACAGTGGATGTGATGATCAGTTGGTACTATTGGGCATTAGCGAATGCCTATCGTGAAATCCATATCACCCGTGATCTATTTATCGATGGTAAACGATTCACAGATGAATTACATCGTGAATTACTCTATAAAGCGATTGCCTCTACTCAAAAGCTACCAGATGTAGATCGTGAAGATATTTGGTTGTTGTCCTACCGTGATATTTACAACCGCATTTATAATGCGATTGCGATTAATCTGGTAGAGTATATGTCATCCACTACCGCTGTGGATGCTTTAGAGTTGTTGGAAGATGAAGAGATTATGGCAGCCAATGCCAAAGTCACAGATCGCCAACAAACCATCGATGATGCATACGCAGTAATCAAGAACGTCGTTTATGGCAAACGCTATGAGCGTAATCCAATCGTTCGATCGATTATTAACAAAACTGTAAAACTACCACAGATACTACAGTCAGTAGGTCCTCGTGGTCGTATTACGGATATCGATTCGGTGATATTCCGTAAACCCATCAAACGTGGTTTCGCGATGGGGTTCCATGACATCATCGCCTTTGCAAAAGAGTCACGTTCAGCTGCTAAAGCGTTGTTGTTCAATAAAGACCCCGTAGCTATCGCTGAATACTTTAACCGTAAACTGCAATTAGTTTGTAGTGTTATTAACCACTTAGTACCCGGTGATTGTGGCACAACTAACTACACTACTATTAATGTTCCAGAAGGTGACGAAGGGCGTAAAATGCTCCGTAGCTTATCTGGACTTTATTTACGTGGTGAACATGATGTGTTGTATGAAATCTTTCCTAACATGGAAAACTTACTCGGTAAATCGATTGAGTTTCGTACATCACTGAATTGTCGTCATGCGAAAAACCAAGGTGTTTGTGTTACATGTTATGGAACTACCGCATATGCTATACCATATGACACTAATCCAGGACATGTGTCGTGTACAGCGATGTGTAGAGATATCTCTCAGTTGATTATCTCTACCAAACACTTAGACTTTATCGTGCATAAGTTTATGGTGATTTTACGTGGTAAAGATGCTACGTATTTGCGTACCGATAAAACTCAACCGGAAAATGTTTATCTGAAAGAACAACCAAAAGACTCGCATGTAGTTATGCGGTTTTTAACTGATGAAGCCAAACGTTTGGTAGATATCAAATACATAACTCAGATGAACACCTATCCAATCACCCGTGCTTCTGCATTGACGTCTGCAGAGTTCTACGTACGTGATATCAATAATGGACTTACTGATGGAGCTGAAGTAGATCTGGTGCGTTCTGCAACCAAAGCTTCACTATCTGAAGAGATGCTCACCTATTTACGTGAACATAGTTGGCGGGTAGAGGGGAATCGTACCTATATCGATTTGGTCGATTGGAACTATCGTGATCCGATCTTTACTTATCCATTGAAACATGAATCGATGTCTGAATACGGGAAACGTGTAGAAACATTTATTCGTTCCGGTAATCGTACAGACGATGATGAGGATTTGGATGTGGAAACTAATGCACGTCGGGCTAGCTCGATGCTAACTGCTTATAGCGACCCTAACGCAGCATTGATGGATGCCTATACACTGATCTCGGATAAGCTACACAATATCCACATGGGACACATTGCAACGATCTTACTAGCATCGCGTGTTAACGAAGCGATGTCTGGTGATTGGACTATGCCTACTTCTACATTACGCGGTGAATTTAAGACCCATGACGAGATCATCCGTCATCGCTCTTTATCTGTCGCGATGTTGTATGGTTGGCAGATGCAGGTGTTTAATGATTTAAGTTGTTATTTACAGCGGAAGCGTCCGACTTCAGTAATGGATGGATTAATCCATATACCAGAACGGCGTGACTAGGTAAAAGAGGCGGGTTATCTCGCCTCTTTTTTTGGGAGGTTAATGATGGCAGACGTGGTAATTACCCGTTATCGGACTGGGTTTCGACTCCAGACCACCGATGCTTATCTCCGCAATGCCTTAACTGCGCTGCATGAAACGTTAACCAGACCCAAAATTGAACGAAGTCGTGGCCGTGTTTATGCAGTACCCGGAGATAAGTTTTATATCGAATCCGTAAAGGAGTCAGCGTATTATTACATTGACGCCTTATATGACCATGTAATCCAATTTATACGTAATACACAGTTACGTCGTAATTACCCTGAGTACACCATCGATGTTACTGAGGTATTACCACATGAAGGTAATTCGGTAGTATTTGATCGACATAGCCTGAATATCAAAGAACCAGAAGATAGTGATTTCGTATATCAAAATGGTATCGTAGATTATGCATCTGAATCAGGCCGTAAACACACGATATTAGAGCTGCAAACAGGCAAGGGCAAAGCACTCGAAAATTCAACACCAGTTAAGACACCTACTGGTTGGACACCAATCGGTGAATTATCAGTTGGTGATAGTGTCATTGCTAAGGATGGTACAGTTACTAAAGTTCTCGGAGTTTATCCACAAGGTAACAAACAGTTATATCGAGTTAATTTCGCAGATGATCGATGGGTTGAGTGTTGTGCCGAACACTTGTGGAAAGTATACTATATCAATACTTCAGTTAAACGACGCTGGCGAGTGGTAAATACCCTAGAGATGATGCGATTAATCTCGATGCCAAATCCACGTGTTTATATAGATCTTCCAGACCCAGAGCCAGGTGTTACTGCGGATTTACCAATACCGCCATACATGCTTGGAGTTTTGTTAGGCGATGGATATTTATCTAAATATGTAACTATTACCACACCAGATCCTGAAATTATCAACGAGATAAATAAAGAACTCCCTGATAGTTTATTGATTAGAAAACAGGATGAGATTACGTATGGCATTCTCAAGAAAAATAAGGGTCGAGCGACAAATGATTGTGTCTTGGCTCTACGCGATTTAAAATTAGCAGGATGTATCTCGTATTATAAATTTATACCTAAGGTATATTTACACGCAGATAAGAAACAGCGACTAGCGTTATTACAAGGAATGATGGATACAGATGGCACGATTGGTAAAAACGGCACATCTTCATATTCCACATCGAGTAAACAATTAGCAGAAGACTTTGTTTACTTAGTAAGGTCGCTTGGAGGCATCGCTAGAACTGCCTCTAGAATACCCACCTACACGTACAAAGGAGAGAAATTATTAGGTAAAATCAATTACAACATCATTGTGCGAATGAAGCGCCCAAGCGAGCTTTTTCGTTTACCTAAGAAAAAGAATCGCACTAATGATGATGGACAATACTGCGATACTCTAAAACTAAGAGTGAAGTCAATAGAGTCTAGTGTAATTGCACCGGCAACATGTATTAGTGTTGACCATCCAGATGAGCTTTTCGTGTGTAAAGATTATATTGTGACCCACAATACTAAACTTTCTATGAAAGTAGCTAATCAGAAAGGCAAACGCATACTAGTTATTACCAAAGCTGCTTACGTGTCTAAATGGTTAGGGGATTTATCTGAAGATCTTAACCTACGTAAAGGTGAGTTGATAAAGATCGATGGTGCTGATGGTCTGCAAGATATGATTGATATCGGTAAAGCTGGTCGATTAGACCCAGTATCCAAATCAGATCAACAGATCAAAGCCATGGTGATTTCATCTCATGCGTTAGATAAATACATCGATAACTTCCTGAAATTCGATGGTGTGGAAACACACCCATCTGATATTTTAAGACATCTCGATGTCGGGTTTGTTATATATGACGAAACCCACCAGTTATTCCGTATGAACTACTGGTCTTATTTAATCATGAATGCACCTGATGTAATTGATTTGTCAGCAACACTAGTACCAGATGATGCATTCTTAAAAGCGCGTTATATGGAACGGTTACCTGGCCCTAATCGTTACGATAAGCTAGAGTTTGATAAATACATCGATGCCATGGGTATCATGTATGGGATTGAAGACGATCGGTTAATACGATCTGTTAATAGCATGTCGTTGTATAACCATATGGCATTTGAAGGTAAGCTTTTGAAATCTAAAAAGATGCAGAAGAACTACTTTGCTATGTGTGATTCGGTATTAGGTAAATTGTACTTCAAGGATTATCAACCTGGTCAAAAGGCCCTGGTATTCTTTTCCACCCAGCAGATGTGTACTGAGTTTGCCGACTACATGCAAAAGCTACATCCCACGCATGTGGTTAAACGGTATATCCAAGGTGATAAATACGAGGATATGCAGAAAGGCGATATCATTGTTTCTACACCAGGTAAATCTGGTACTGCTGTAGATATCAAGGGATTAGTTATATCATTATCCACCGTGATGATTGACGATACCCAAGCCAATCTGCAAATGCTAGGTCGTACACGTAAAACAAAACAATGGGACATTGATGTTCGCATGGTGTACATGTTCTGTCGTAGTGTCCGTAAGCATATGCGATACCATGAAAAACGTACTAAGATGTATAAAGGGAAAGTTAAATCCCACATGATTTTAAACTCCAGCTTTATGATATAAGCTAGTCCTTCGGGACTAGCTTTATTTTTTGTCTGTTTTTATGACAGTCTTTTCCGAGGAGTATAACCATGGCGAATTACGCCGGCTTAAATCTAACTGACTTTTTATATCAAGCAGGCAATGCTTACCCAGATGTTACGACATTGATCTCATTAATCACTGATGGACAATCTGCAGAGTATTTGGCATTCCACTCTAGATCGACTTTAGAGCACGTTACAGCGATTCAGTTCCAACAGCGTGGTAAGACCTACCTAGTGAATCGCATCTCCAACCTGCGCGATACTACGGGCGCTGAGCGCTATACATCCACCCTGTGGGGTAACGATGCACTAGCAGAAGAAGATATTAACATCGCATACCGTGTTTATAAAGATGAATACTACCCATGGGTAACTATCCCAATCGCGAATATCTAATAGTCGACATAAACCTCCAGAGAGCCGAAGCTCTCTGGAGACTAATGATTTATGTTTTTCAACTGGTTCAGGACGTTCTGTGCACCCGCTGTATCGTCACGGTTAAATACCGTAGCGACATTATTCAACTGTTCGATCAAATCACGCGGTAGCTGTAAGTACTCAAAGAACGAGATTTTAAAATGATCTCCTATTTTGAGCTTTACAAACTGATCTGCATAATGGGTAAATAATGAGCCCTGACTTACGTGCTCTAGACTAGATTGCTCTACACCAGATATACCAGCATCAATACTGTACGCTTCGTTATAGGCTTCCATCAATAATGCTTTCGCTTCGATGGCAGTAAGCTTCTGTGGTAACGTACTGGTATCACTCATCATCAAGGTCTCGATAGACGAGACCTCTGGACGACGTAAGTAGAACTCATTCGATCTTATTGAATTAACGCCAGCTGGGCCATAGCCTGGGTTCTGAGCCTGGTAAGCGTAAAAAAAACCTTATCTACCGAAATCGGAACGATTGTACGTAAGCGGCCCTCCGGAGTTTCTGGTACAGTTTTACACTGCGGACAATCCACTGCTGGATAACCTACTACAGCGATAGTATTCGCTTCGATATAATCCAACACACCCTTTTCAAACTGACTGAAATCTTCATTGGTAGTAGATAATACTTCCAGTGCTTCTGCGATCGTATCGCGATCATGGATTTCAATACCATCTGGCAGTTCAATACGTTCTACGAAGTGTTCATACTTACGCATGTACCGTGCTTGAATCTGACTGCGCAGGTATGACTCACGTTCATTTTCCGTAGAGTAGTTAGACAACGCCGTAGTATGCTGACGTTCAATCACATCGACCCACTTACTAGCAGATTCGATATACTGATCAATAGATGCACGACGTAAATGCAGTTTAACCCCAGTGTCTAATTCTACCACGGACTTATCCGTGAGTTTAAACTGTTCACGATATTTGACGAGTTCATCATCAGTAATCGCTTTACGGTGTTTCACCAGCATTTCCACCTGAGTTTCAGTCAGAGCAGTTTTATCAATCCAGTTGATACGTGGCAATGACAGTACTGCTTCACGACGGTGGCCACATTCAGGATTCACACATTCGAAGATCCATGGATAACCATTAGGGTACATGGTCACCAGAATACCCCACACCAGTGTCGAGTAGTCCAGCATATCAATACGGGCACGTAAAGCTGCCTGCATACCATCTGCCAGATTAGAGACGTTGGTAGCGGTAACGTGATCTAGAATGAAATCGATCAATGCACCAGAGAATGTCGCACTACGGGCATTCAGTAACTGACCCGTGGTAGATAAACCTACCTGGGTTTTCTCCATAGTCAGTTTAAAGTCAAAGTTTACTAACTCAGCTTCCACAGGTGCTTGCAAAGTAATCCAAATACCAGAGTGGTACAATGGGAACGTAATTGCAGTACCAATACCAGATACTTTCTTCAACATATCCAACGCGGTAGGACCAGCGACGATATTACCGCTCGCTCCAAAGCGTGGGGATTGTACGCCGATCTTCACACCACCGTGATTCAACTCTTGTACCCATTTACTACCTGGTACTTCCAGTCGATCGGAGAACATCAGTTTCGGTGAATACAGCGCTGTAACGTTAGCATCGGCCTTACCAAATGGCTTACCTGCTTTATCACGTAATTCAGCAGTTACAGCCAATGGATACGAGAAGATATTCAATGGACTTAGTAAGATCTCACGACCTTTCAATTCATCCAGTATAGCTGGTTTGGTTTCTTCATAGTCGATACTCACGGCATCGACTAACATTGGGTTTTCTTCCACTGCAGGTGCAGCTGCTGTAACTACTGGTGTACTAGCAGGCGTTGCATTATCTACTGGAGTGGCAACTACCGGTGCAGGTTGTACTGCACCGAGTTCTTCTGATTCTACATCGTAAGATGCAGTGGCAGACACCAATTGAATTTTTTCACTCACTGATCGACTCCTGATTTTCGTTATTCGCCAGATAGGTATCTAGCATATGTTCATTCAATGAAGCAGTATCGATTGCGTATAAACCGATATGTCGATTACGCAATGACTCTAACTCTTCGCATAACATAATACTGCCAAAGATCATATCTTCACCAGAGTGTTTAGTTTTACGGAATTCAGTGACCCGATCTTTGATATGATCTAACTCAGCTGTAAATGTCGTGGTATCACTATGGACTTTGTCCAGGATAGCAATACATTTGTCTTTATGTTCGACTGGAAATGCTTCACCGTTATCCAGACGCTGTGCGATATCACCTAATAATGCAGTAGGTAATTGTACGAATTCATCGCAGGCTTTCAGTTGCTGATTGATCAGCGTGATGTGATTGTGTTTACGTGTCATATCTTTATCTGCATGTTTTTGAGCGCGAATGGTTTGTGCTTTATTGCGTGCACGTGCTTGTCTTTTTGTACTGGTCATGATCGGTGCCTTTTAGAGATACATCATATGGTCTTCAAATTAAATGAATACGCCGTATTAATTAACATATCCGCGTAGGTAACTATACCATGAATGATTTATATGGATCAATGATCCCCGTGGCTCGCACACCAGAGCGTGCAGCTGTTTTACTCAGTTTAGTAGAGTTGTTGTACGACGCTAATTACAGTGATGAGTTAGAACGCATTACTGAAATCGCTGCTGTGAATGATTCAGTGTTAGATTGTATCGATGAAATTGAAGGTTTAATTTTTGTCTGCACTGGTTCATTGTGCGAACGTTTAGGTCTGGGTATTGATTATAAAGATATCCGTAATCAAACTAATCGCGTTTGGCAGCTACTCGATACGGTCTGTCATCAGTTAGAAGCGTTCGATGATTACGACAGTTTACTGGCGATCTTAGAATCCGATGAACCTAATGAGATCATCATCGGTAATCTCACCAGCTTTGTCACCGCAGAACCTGAAGTAGTATTCCATGATATCGTTCACTACGTGCAGCCAAAGCTCATCAGAACGATCAAGGGCGTTTTGAACGCTAAACTGGTAGTTGGATTAGAATCTATCGATGGAATTGATCCTAAGCGCGTACAGCGCGTTATAGCGTACATTAATGCATATCCTTTAACGCCATTAACTGAGTTATTCGATAACTACGGTTTTTTACAACCTACTGATGAATTAGTACGTCACATACATCTAGCACCGTCAGATATCTTAGGTCATGGTTTCATCGAAGAACTCGGTACTGTTACCGCAGGTTTAGTAATAGCCTCTGACTTACCGCCAGATCAGTTTTATAATATCGTAGAAACTACCGCAGCTAAGATCACACCAGATGAATTCATGGAACACGCCTTGGATGTGGCGCGGGTCGCACACCGTATTGTTAAGGAGCTAGTCCATGCAACGTCTTGAGCTATTCGTATTAGGATGTAACGCAGGGCGATGGCGCTATCGTCTCTGGCGTAATAGTCTATTTACGGTTACGATTTTACCAGAGGACCACGATACTGAACCGTATGATATTAACTATACTCCAGAAGGTGTGGTCTATTTCGACCCTACTACTAGCAGTTGGCAACCTGTGGAGGACGCTGTAGCGGATACTCCGTTGTATAACAACCGTGAGTTAACGCGATTTCCGGCAGGCAGTGTACCAAATCACTCGGAACCGATCGACACTACATATGGACGAATGCTGTTTAACCACATGGTGATCTGTTATGCGTTTGGTGCGAAAGTCCCATTCCAGCACAAAATCAAACCATATGACGTCATTAATCTAATCGTACGCGACGTAGTCGATGAAGACACTGTGGTACCAGAGGGTCAGGTAGTATATCGCCCTAGTGAGTTACAACGCTATATACAGGCACTATTCGAACTGGCTAGTTTGTGTAGTTATATCACTCCCACTGGATCTGAGAAAACACTAACTACCCATCCTGATATGATTGCTACCCGTAAACGCCTATTTGAAGAAAATAAAGATCGTTTACATGATCCAGCAGTGATCACTGAAATCCAGAACAAACTCATTGCACTGGATAAAGAGTGGTTGAAAGACGATAACGCGATGGATTACTATATCGATAGTAAATCATTTACCGTTAAACGTAAAAAGATGTTTGTTATGACTGGTATCGAAGATGCTTTCGAGGAAGGGAACAAATTCGCCTTAGTCGAGAAATCACTCGCTGAAGGTTGGGATATGTCTCAACTGCCAGCGAGTTTTAACTCCATCCGTCAAGGTTCATTTGACCGTGGTCACGACACTGCACTCGGTGGCGAGAAAGTAACGTTCTTACAACGTATCTATCAGAACACGAAGATCATTCCCGGTGACTGTGGTACTAAATTAGTGGATCGTCGATTACTCACTAAATTTAACTACCGTACTTACATGGGTATGAATATCATGGTTAACGGTGCCCCCGTCGAATTAACTACGGATAATATCCAACAATATATCGGTAAAGTCGTCGCACTGCGTAGACCAATTCTATGTCAAGCGCCAATGACTGACTTTTGTACCGTATGCACCACCCGTGCCCTGGCTAAAAACCCGCGTGCTATCGCTGCAGAGATCTCTGCAGTAGGTTCTGGGATTATGTTGGCATTTATGTCATCCATGCATGGTAATGAATTGGCCGTCTCTCACTACGATTTTAACAACGCACTCTCTTAAATAGGTGATCTAACATGGCAACACCAACTACCCAAACTGAAACCGCTGCTACCGCTGACGTAGTAGTAAAAGATGTAACAGCTGCTGCTCCTGCTGCAGTGGTAGCAGATACTACTCCGAAAGTAGATACTGCTCCAGCCAATCTGTTCACTAAGGCATCTGACACTGCACAAGCACAGATCTCTAACCCTACCCGTGTAGCGGTTGTACTGGCCCAGATTGAAGAGTATGTGAAAACTAATGGTAAGACCTTGCCTGACCAGACTGCTGCTCGTAATGGCGCTATCAGCCTGTTCCAGGCGATCAAACTGCTGTGTACACTGACTGGTTCTGATCTGACTAAAGTTACCGATGCGCTGGTTAAAGCGATCGCTACCAACAAAGAAGAAGCGTTCAGTGAAACTTACGTATTCCGTTATATCAACGCAGTAGGTACTGTTCAAGAACGTGAAAACTTTGCTCGTCTGATCAATCTGTTTGTACAGTTTGGTACCATGTCTAATCGTGGTAAAATCCGCTCATTCGCGAACGTGGATTACTCGTTAGCACTGGTGGGCAACACCATGACTCGTAAACAGTTGAATGCATATTTCCCTAAATAAGCTCCTACTCTCTAGCCCTAGGGCTAGAGAGTAGTTATGTGTGTCTAAACTGACTTTAGATTATATACATGATCGTACAGGTTTTGGATGATCGCACGTTCATCGGGTATTGTAGTATCTGAGTTGATTAATGTGGTATACTCAAAAGGAATCGCACCTGCTACATTAGGATATTTAAAGTCATCGACTTCTAGTTCGACTTTGACCCAGTTAGACCAACTACGTGTTTGTACATCGACATAGATATCGATCTCCCAGGCTAATTCAACACCTGACTCACGCATTACAGGCGCATCGTTTTGCATCACTGGTACGATAATCCGCATCCGTGAAGTTTTACTAGTACCTAAAGGTTCCAATGCTTCATATTGTAATTGACTAATGCTGGTGTTGTGTTCCAGTGGCTTTTGTTTAGCGGTGAACTCATACGGTTCGGCTACATCCAATAGCCCTTCAGCACTACGTAGCTGACCTACTTTAGAGTAGTAGCGTAATCGTGGTTTCGGGACACCTGGGTTGAATGGAAAGGTCACCTCATCAAACATACGTATCGATAAGCCTGCTCCACGCTCCAGCAGTGTTTTTAACTGCTCGTCGGTTAAATGGACGAAGTAGCTATACTCTTTTTCTACCTCTACCGTAGTGGCTTCTAGAGCCACCTGGAGAGTCTCACTTAAAAAACTCATTGTATAATCCTTGTGCAATGTCTGCTTCAAAGGCAGCCAATACATCATCAATGTATGGCAAGTTCATAATATCGTTACATATCTCAATTGCATTCGTTCTACCGCCAGTGAGATTGATACCGGCACGTCGACGTGCTTCTTCAGATACACCCCGTATTGACAATACTTCCATACAGGTGGTTTCTTTCGAGACATTCAAACCGATCTCTGCAGTTGGGTAGGCCTGTAGGATATCCGCATCTGCAGTTTGTACCCGAAACATCGTTTGTAGTTCAGGGATCTCTTCGATGCAGTATAGTCCATTCTCTTCTACCGCATACGCTGGCAGCGTTACTCGTATCTTCAAGTAGTGTCGTTACGACTACCCCGTGTCACTAAGACACTGCTCATGGTGTTACCATGACGCCGAGACTATATTATCATCTTTACTCTAACGTAACTTCTACAGCTACTCGTAAAGAGGGTACTCTTTCCCTAACACTGTTAGGTACTGGTGGTTAATCCATAGTCGTTGATCGTTGACCCTAGCTCGTCTCACGACGGTCCGTAGGCCCTTCGAGGCTGATTACACATTGTACCACTTATCCAGTGGCGGGTCCTTAGCAGCAGTGCTTCACAGCACGCCCTGTTTAAGCATAGACCATCTTAACGATTGTTTCTGGGTTTCCCCACCATCATAGTCCCCTTTCGAAGTCTATTGTGGATGTTAAGCCTTAGCGCGTTCCAGCGATTAAATACCTTTTCACTCGTCAGTCACCCGACGAGGGGACAATAATTACGCAATAGCAATCAATATCCAACGAGTTAAATCAATAACACTTTCGTCTAGTTCAGTAACTACATCTGCTCCAACTGAACCAGCTACCTTTTTATAGTCTAAAAAGAAGTAGTGTAATACGTCGACTAAACGTTTTGGCATAGATGGGAATATCCCATATTCACTGATCTCTGCCAGGGAAGTAATAGTCAACCCTAAGTCGTTTGTTTTCTCATCTAATAACTCCATCGACATACTGTCGAAGATGTTATAGACCGCATACTCTGCTGGATAGTCAGTCTGCATGACTTGGTGCCATTTCAGCTTAGTATATTTATCCGCTTCAGCGATTTTTAACTTACCTACACCTAAGTATTTCTTCAAGATGTAATCTAGTGAATAGGAGGATTCATTCCCTTTCGCAGTACGGATTTTCTTAAACAAGCACATCGCATCGATGACATAGAACCCAGCTTGGCAATACAGTACATGCCATAGGTCTGCGGGATGCTGTGAGATGGTCTTAGAGTTCGTCTCTCGCTGTGCTTTCGCTTCCTTATACCAAACCTTACGGTATTGCTTAGGTACGCGTGGATCGCAGAACACATCCTCTGGCGCGATGTTATCTTTCTTTAACATGCGCAGTATTTCGGGGATATCGTAGTTCATGTTCCAGATAGATAGGAAATCTGGCATCCATTGATGCACCCGTTCCATGACTTTCTTAATCACTAAACCTGGTGTATCTAAAACGATGATCTCGATATGTTTACAACGATCTTCGGCTAAGTTTAAAGTAATAGGACCTTTCGGACCTTTAACCGTAATAGCAGATAAGTACTCTTTGTATTTACTGTTGATACGATTAATACAATCTGGAATACGGTCTGCCCACCACCGGACGATACCCAATACAACTTTATCACCCATAGTAGCAGATACTAGGATAGTATCATCAGTACCGTGAACTACGTCACGTTCAGTATCCAATACCGCTACCCGATTACGACTAATCGCATCTGGGTATTTGTCTTTGTACATCTGCTTGATAATGGTGGGTGTAGTAATATCCGCAAAATAGACATACGGTGATTTACACACCTCTTTTAGCCGAGCTTTCGGATTAGGGAATCGCATCCCTAATGCCCGTTGAATCGCTTCAGGCATATGTACCTGAGTGGTCAGATATTTATCAACCCGCTCTAAATCTTCGTGCTCTTTTTTATCTTGGTGATTCTGATACGGCTTTTTAGTGATGTAAAAAGGACGTTTAAAATTCTCTACCAATCGGATATTGGGGACCTGGTCACCATCTTTTGTATGAATGACTTCTTTAATAAGTAGTAGGTCATTTGGTGAGCCATCTGTGGCTGCTTGATAGGTGACGTACTTGCATTCAATGCCAGCTATATTTTCTTTAGGTACGGTTGCCATGACTGGTCTCCTTCATTGTCATAATAACAACAACCCATGTCTTTATTAACCCAGAGTATTTTATCATGATAAACGAAGACGAATATATTTTAAACTATATCGAAGCACAAGAGGTTACCACTGAATTCGAAGATCTGCCTTTACCAGCCCAAGAATCCTTCGATATGTCTTCGATTACCAAATACTTAAATGTTATTACAATAACTGAGGATAAAGGACATATCCGTATCGCGGGGATTAGTTCTAAGCTGTTTGCTGCTGATGTGAAAAAACTCTGGTTAACTGATCGTATCGTCTCTAACATGTTTACCAAGATGTCTAGTAAAGAGTTGGTGTTCCCAAGCTTCTTTGCGGTAGAAGTTCGATACATGTTGCAACAGTTATTGGATTCTGGTCGTGCTTATTCAAAACACACGATCCGTGATATCATCCACAAACTCGAAACCGAAACTTGGTTAAAAGGGGTGCTCGCGCCACCTACGAATTCGCTACTCGATTACGACGAGTTAAAGAAACTCAATGTGTCGCTATTACCATCGCAGCTAGACTATCTGCGCATGTATAATCAAATCGTACCGGCCTATGGCTTACGTGGTTACATGTTAGCTGCACCACCAGGTTCAGGTAAGACATTAGCAGGGATTGCGTTGTCGTTGTGTTTAAAGGCGCGAAAGACGATTATTATCTGTCCTAAGAATGCAGTCGTAGAAGTATGGAAAGCTAACCTACTGAAATACATGCGTACTATACCGAAAATCTGGACTACTGCAGATGGCCAAGTGCCAGATACTAAAGCAGATTACATGATCTTCCATTATGAGGCCCTGGATCGTGCACTCGGTATCGCTCGTTTATTTAAATCCAAAGAGTTGTGTGTATTGTTAGATGAATCCCACAACATGAACGAGATCGTCTCTGCCCGTACTCAACGGTTTATTGATTTCTGTGATCTGACCGATCCACTCGCAGTAGAGTGGGCCTCTGGCACCCCATTAAAAGCGATGGGTGCGGAAATGATTCCGTTCTTGAAAACGATCGATCCACTCTTTACCCCAGATGTCGCGAAACGCTTCGTACAGATCTTTGGTAAATCAGTCGCCCGTGCTGTAGATATCTTAGCACACCGTATTGGTATTACTTCATTCAAAGTACCGAAAGCGGATGTCATGGATATCGAGGTAATTGAAACCACAAAGAAAGTGGCATTCAAAGGTGCTGACGAGTTCTCACTGGATAAAATCCGTACTGAGATTGACTTATTCGTTCGTGAGCGTACTGTCTACTACCGGACACATTACCGCGAGTATGAAGATCAGTTTTATGTATTGCTCGAAGTCTATCGTCGGACTCTCTCGTCTAACGCTGATATAGTAGCGTTGAATTCGTATATCAAAGATGTACAGTATCTGCATCGTTACTTTGATCCACACCGGGACGGCGATTTAGTCCGTGCGTGTAATAAATACGAAGAGACCTTTATTATCCCGAAACTCTCTAATCCCCAGAAAAAAGAGTTTAGAGATTGTCGCTCCGTCGTGAAATACGTGGCATTGAAGATCCGTGGTGAAGCACTGGGTCGGATTCTCACTAAACGTCGGATAGAGTGCTTTATCGCGATGGTAGATCATGCTAAGCTCGAAATCGAGATAGAGGCTTCTGAGAAGAAAACTCTGATCTTTGCTTCTAACGTCGCAGTGGTGGATAAAATCGCTGCTTACTGTCGTGAGCAAGGATATAATCCGTTGTTAGTCTATGGCGATACCAATAAAGATTTAACACCGATTATGCGGGAATTTAAAACTAATCCTGATGCTAATCCGATGATAGCAACGTATGATTCATTGTCTACCGCAGTACCAGTCATCGAAGCGAATACTGTGGTGTTGTTTAACGTACCATTCCGCGACTATGAGCGTAATCAAGCAACTAGCCGCGTGTATCGCTATGGTCAAGACTCAGTGGTCCGTATCGTCACTGTATTGCTGGATACTGGCGCTGTGGATAACATCTCAACACGATCTAACGACATCATGGAGTGGAGTAAAGCTCAAGTCGATGCTATGTTAGGTTACGATCAAACTATCGATAAATATGAAGAAGGTGTGAAATGAGTAACTGGATATTTGATGAAGAGTCTAACGCTCCCCCTGTAAAACCAGGTAATGAAAGCTTGGGCGGTGTTTTAATTGCAGGAATTCTGGCGTTGGTGGCGGGGGCATTAGCCCATGGTGCAGTCTGGTGCCTTAAAAAAATATTTGATAAGTTATCCGGCGTATCAAAGAAAGACAATGAAGCAATGAAAAGTGCCCAAGGATTCAATAACGATAAACCACGTGTGTTATTTGAAAATAACATGGCAGCTATTAAAAAAATAGAGCTGTCGTGGCACCAAAAAACTAAAGAAGCAAAACTTAAATATTTAAGTGCACTGTTACCAAAAGGTTATGATGAGGTACTGCCTCTGATTTCAGATGCAATATTAAGTACTGTCGAAGCAACAATATCTACAGCATTACTTTGTCATCATTGTCATCTCGATAAGGTAAAAACTATCATTAAAAGCAGTCTGTTTGTAAAAAACCCAATGGAAATTGCTATTGGGGTCAATTCAGCGATCATGCTGGATCATCTATACAGATGGCACTTTTCGCCTAGTAAGAGTGAAAATGAAAAAGTGTGGAAAGGTTGGCAACAGTTAAACGATAGAGCGTATGCGATATATAACGACATTATGTCTGCAAATACTCCAGAAGAAATCGCTAAAAAGGTATTAGCCAACCAATCTACGATTGAAAAACTAGAGAACGATGCAGATACGTTTGAAGGTAAATACGAAAAAATTTACAATAACTGGGAAGGTATTTTTATTGATTCAGACCAGGAATATACAAAGCGTTTAAATTCAGATAGTCAAGAAGCAGTTACGATTATTAGTGGCTTATTGGACTGGAAACTGCAGCATGATCTGGTTAAATCAGAGATGCATTATAAACATATTTCTAGAGAAGGTGTTTATAAACTGGAGTATGATGGTAGTGATAAACTTGCCGAATTAGGCGAGAGTATGGACAGTAAAACCAACGGTATTATAGATCATCTATTTGCTACGTTGTACGGTATTGTTTATGTCGGAGCTGACATTGCGTATCCGTACAGCAACACTAGTCATGAACTGAACGATGCTAACCTCGATCTCAGTCATCGCCTTGCTAGTATGTCCAGTATTATAAATAAAATGCAGAAAGTGGTCCGTATCGGAGTTGAGTATTTTAATGATACTCCAGAAGAGATCGAATCCCGCAGTACTGGTTCTGTGGAAACTGGCTGGATCCCAACTGATCCAGAGGATGTCTCAGTGATGCCTATCGTTAAACCAGGTACTGAAGCGCTTGGCACTATCGCCGCCATCGGTATTGTATTAGCCGGAGTTTATCATTGGTCTAAGAAATACAAAGACCTGAAGATCCGACATGAACTGAAAGCTGAAACTGAAACCAGTCTGCGTGCTTTAAGTAAGATCGATCATAACACCGGGTTAAAGGCGAATAAATTCCCGCTGTTAAATCGTGTGTATCTATCTGACTTAACAGACATTGCATCGAAGATGCATAAATTAGGAGAAGCTATTATCGATTTGTATAGTCATCTGGTGTTTAAAGCCAGTTGCGGTTATAAACTATCCGATGATAGTCGGCGTAATGTCGAGTCAATCAATCATGAGCTACAGAACATTCGCTTGCGTATTAACTCACTGGAAACTCCTAATGGTGAGTTCTCAGTGCACGACGCTTTGCAGTCTGCGAATGGATTACAAGTATTAATGAAACATGTAGCTGCAATCCAATATAGTTTTGAAGAATTTGACCCGCAGGCAGATAGCGATACAGAATTAGCTAGTCAGATCGAAGAATGTGATGCTGACTCTAAAACTGCAATTGGTCAGACATTGTCTCTATACCAAGACTACTCTAAACTGTTTATGCAGATGGCTAACGATCTCACCACTAAACTCCAATCGATGTTTAAAGAGATCGATCGACTGGCTGGTAAAACCAAACCTGGAACCGAAGTTATGACCGATACTACCCCTGCAGTGGTGGAAACTGCTGAACAAGAGCCCGTGTGGGCTGAACAAGATACCTCCGATGGTTGGTGTGATTTTGATACCCATGTCGATCCTGAACCCGCTATTGAAATGGGTACTGATGAAGGTGTGGTAGCCGCTGATGATTTACAAGCTATTGCGGGATTGGAATCATATTGTGATTTGATTCAACAAACTGGGATGTCACGTGACATCTATGTCGCTTGTGAGTCAATAGTACCTGGAGTATTGGCAGCGATTAATCAACGTCATTTAACTCAGTCGCCATCTCGTACTGGTAAAACTGTCGCGTTAGAAGCCCTTCAATCGCACGTAGCTGCAATGCGTACACCAAAACCTACACAGGTAGCTACCGCAGTGTCAGATGCTGTAATCGACGTTAAATTCGCTGCTACTGCATATCGTCCGTCACGTGCCAGCTGGGTTTTACCCGGTATGGAGTCAATTGACCATATCCGTAATAGTAATCTGTTCTCTCGATTGACTGCAGCGGTACGTTATATGCGGGAATCAAAAGACTATACTGTCAAAAATTTCAAACAGTCTGGTTTTAATGATGCGATCTTTGAAGAAACAGGTATGCGTATTCAGGTGGAGTTGGATCCAAACACCTCACCTAATGCCTACGTCTATATCCCTGAGATTAATATCAATAACTCGATCATGCAGGAATGGACACGCAATTGGACAACTAATGATTCATTGTTAGATCTGAAGAAAGCCCTCGGCCGTACTACTGAAGCACTACTCGATCGTTCTACTTCGAAAGTCGGTGGGGTGTTATCGAATTTGCTAATCAAATCCTGTATCACTAAAGGGCTGATGACTGCAAAAGAGTTTACCTGTGAAGAAATCGCTGCCGTAATGATGCATGAATGTGGTCACGTGTTTACGTTCTTTGAACGTATGCTCGATATCATGAGCATGAACTACGCGATCTCTGCAGTAACCTCACGTTTGCTTAACACTGAAGATAAAAAACTGCGTATGAATCTTATCCATGAATTCGATGCAGCGTTTGGTGTGACTATTCCTGACGTAGAGTTATTGGCAGAAACTAAGAAAGGCGAAACGATCGCTACGGTATTGATCAGCGAGACCGTGCGTAATCGTCGTAATGCTGAAGGGGATATGATCTACTCACAACGTGGGTTTGAATTCTCCTCTGATCAATTCGCTACTCGACATGGTGCAGGTGCACATCTGGTTACTGCGTTAGATAAGATGATGCGTAAATACGGCAAAGATTCATCGTATAGCTGCTGGGCTATGCACATTATCAAACAGTCGACCATATTTTTACTCCACATACCCGCTGTGATCGCAGGCTTGTTTTTAGTACCGATCCTCAGTATCATTTTGATTGCATTACTAATCATATCCCGTCCATTGAATAAAACCTACGATGAGATTCCAGCGCGGTTTGCACGGGTACGTCGTGAGATGATTGATAGCCTAAAAGATCAAACATTACCAGCTGAACTCCGTCGCAGTATTTTGAGTGAGTTGGAGACAGTCAGTAATATCATCGATAAACTCGAGTACAAACGTGATTGGTTAGAAGCAGTCTGGGCACACATCATTCCATCGGGTCGTAAAGCGACCTCCAGTCAAGAACTGCAACAACTGTTAGAACGTCTCGGCAATAACGATCTGTGGATCACTGCCGCGAAATATAAATTATTATCTGAGGATTTGAAAAATGCGTGAGATACTCGCTAGCTACCAAACCAATTGTTTATTGACTGGTTTAGAACGTGCTCGTTTGCTACAAAAAGTAGTCTCGGCCGCAGTCGCCTATTCAACACCATGTGTGAATGGTTCTGTTGATGACGGTTTAGGCTTTTATCGTAATCTGGCACTGCCTATCGCATTGAAAGTCGTGTCCGAAGTTAATGAGCGTGTAATGCTCGATACACAGCAAGCACTGACTGATGTACAGGAGCTATACCTGGATCGTTACAATGTACTGAACACACCACTGATCCCAGTAGGTAAATGTGCGTTTGCATGTAGTCTGACCGATTCTGGTTTCGACTATACTCAACACTACAACTACTGGGCACCGAAGTTCTTACGTGCAGTAGTCGAGTATTTGGCTAAAACACAGGAGGCTTAGTATGGACTTAGGACTGGATATGCCAGACCTAGACCATCCTGATCTCTTTCGCCTTAATGCAGTGAAAGCTGCTCTAGATGAGACGCGCGCGCGTCTCATCTTAGATGGCGTGTGTCGATCAGATGTGATCGGGTTAGAATCATTAATACCTGGTGTAATGCAAGGTGCTAATCCTAACAGCTTTACCCAAAACACATCAAACACTAAACTCAACATCGCGTTAGAAGCGATCGATTTAAAACGATTCGCTATCATCGGTACTGCAGTTACGGTAGCGATTGGTTTACTGCTCAAGCTCTTTTACTGGTTAAAAGAGATGTGGGTACAGTTCCGGGCTAAACAAGTAACTGATGCTGCATTGAAAGAAGCAGAACATCGTTTAGTAGCTATGCGAGATTTCCTAGCGGCAGAGATCGCCAAAGAGACTGCTGATGATATCAACGGCGCTGCTGGTAACTTAGTAGCCAAATACGGTATCAACGCCTATAGTCGTTTCATTTACATGTATTTGGATAATGAGATCCGTCGTAAAGCTTTAAACTATAAAGACGCAGAAAAGATCTGTACTGAAATACTTAAAGTAGATAGCATGCAAGGTACTACACAGGACGATATCGTTCGGTATGCCTTTATGTATGGAATGATCTCTAATAAATCCGCACATATCCAACCGATCGTCGCGATGCTCCTACCTAGTTGCCGTCCAAAAGACGTGGCTAAACTCACTAATATCAATTACACCGTGGGTATTACGTATGGGTACTTGGAAGAGGTTCTAGAGTTAATCGAAGGGACCTATCGCGCCGCTCATGAAAACCGTGATATGTTGAAGTACGTGGAAGGCATCTCAATGAAGTTACGTGATTTCATTGAGAAGTTTAATGGGCGAGGTAATATGTTACCATATAACCATATATGGAACATTACCTACGAGTTAGCTGACCGTACGGTGTCTACTGGTAAAAACAGTTTAAACCGTATCGCCTATGCAAAAAACCACCAAGTAAATCCAGATCCAGAAGTGCAGGTGCTGATCGATTACTATCGCCAACACCGTTCACGTCGATATGGTCTATACGCTTGGGATCGAGACTCTGGGTTAGAATCGTTTGATCGTGAAGGCGTGCAGTTATTAAATGCACTCACTCAGCAATCACAACGAAAAGAGCTAGAGATTTACTTACGTAAACTGAAAACTCTCGCCCAGAACAACTACTACTCACAGATGTCTAGTGTACTAGAACGTATTGAGAAAGAGCATGCCTGGTTCATGAGTCATTACAAAGATGAGATGTATGATACTGTACGTGATCATCACTTGGTAGCTATTAAACATTTATCTATTACGGAAGTAGTGGATAATGCGATCGCTTTTGTTAAATCAGCGATAATGGCTACTAAGCAGATCGAGGAGTTAAACTTAGGTTTAGCTGCTGCTGCTGATCGGACATTATGTCTGTATACTAATGCAGCCCGTGATTCTATCGCGTTCATCAAAGCATAAACCGTAGAGAGAGGCGTGAGCCTCTCTCTACGTATGCTGTTTACTCGTGTTTCACATAACCAATCGCGACATCGTCGTGTATACCGATCGACCAATCTGCATTGACCACCAGTTTCTTACCTAATGTAGCTTTCGCTTTTTCATCACGTACTGTGAATACGTACTGGTCGTTATCTACCCCCATTCCAGACATCTCCACATCAATGATCTCATTGGATAGATTACTGCGTATATCAGCCAAGATATTGGAGATACTCACAGTATTACCCTGTAGTCCATTGATAATACAACTGCGTGTAGTACGATCAATCGCAGATAACAATTGACTATCACGTCGTGCTGCAGTAGAGAGATAGTAAGTAGCTTTAAACCGATTCTCCGCATCCATGTAAGCTATAGTCCCATCGCCTAATAAGACTTTGATAGACCCTAATGTTACTTTAGGATACAGGTACATAGAGGTTTTCTCTAACAACACATCATCAATGGATGGTAGGTCTTCATTGATATATTGTAGCATCGCAGCGATAGTAGTTGCCAAATACGCTTGTGTAGTTGGAGTATTAGCTATCGTGTAGCGACCATCGAATAAAAACAATTCTAAACGCCGACGTACCGAACGTGGGTTCTTCGGTACAGGATCACCGTTGGTATCGATCACTACGTCCCCTTTCAGGTATTTAATGGTACGATTACCCTGAGCATCGGTAACATAATCGCCAGCTGCATGTAACACGTTAAACACCACTTTACTATTAACGATACTGATCTTTGGTAAGTTAGTCACTGGGTCTAACTCATAAACATCTTTCTCGTATTTAGCATAAACATCTTCATCGAATCGTAAGTATTCTACGCCACCTGCTATTGAGCGAGCATTGGTCCACAGCTTAGATAAATGAGTACCTAAGTTGAGCCGTAGTCGTTCCTGCGTGATCGCTTTAGCGCCTTGGTCATCGCTAACGACGATTTGATCCATCGCAGTCTGTTTAAAATCAGCAGTGGTATAATTAGTAACACCAAAGATGACATTTAGCTCAGTACCTAACTGCATTGGGATATCAGTCGGTGTATCACCAGTCATGATAAAGTTACTGACGATCATATCGTGATTGCGATCGATATCGATGTTAGTATCAATATCAAACTGCCACACCCGTTCAGTTTCACTTAACCCTACTAACGTCCCATTTAAATACGCATATACGTCACTGTAACCACGCGGTGTAAAACTTACCTGGCAGAACACCTGATCATCGGTAAATGATTTATAAGTCGCATCAGAGCGAGTTACGATCAGTAATCGATAGCCAGTCTCAGTTTGAGCTATAGAGTATTTACCAGTACCGACGTCTACTGCCAAAGTGGTATTGGTAGTAATAAACTGCTTACTCTCGATGGTGGGATTACTTAAGTAATAAGCACGTGCTTCAAATACATCGGAGTTAGTATCTAATACGTAGTAGAATGGTGTGAACAACAACGATCGCTCGTTAACCGCAGTTACTCGATCCGATACTGACAATAACTCATAGGCAGCCTTACTACCGTAATCATCCACCTGCACCAAACCATCTTTAATGACATACAACGTTTCAGGCAGTAGTGTTAATCGATTACCATTAGCCCGCACGGTAGAGAGTTTGGATAGTTCAGTAAAACTGGTTTCCATGATGCCATTCATAGTCCCAATAGGAGTTGATACTTCGTCTATGGTAGATGCAGGCATTTCAATCGATGCGTGGTATATACGATCTGTTACATAATCTAACGATTTAGTAATAGTGAACCCTTTGTCAGATAGCGTGGAAGATAACTGTGCATCTGATACCGGTATTACTTGATTACCAATCGCATTATCGATTACTCGATCACGCAGTTGAGTAAAGGTTAAACCATTACGTCCAGAGTTAATCACATCATGCGAGTAAACAGCCAGATAGGTTAGGGTAGATAACGGAGCGGTGTACGAACTATCAGTTTCGCGACCGATATCGATCCAGTTCATACTGAACTCACCGTACTGGTAACTACGTAAATCTAGATTGAGTTTACCTTTAGTGGTATAGATATCTACACGAATATCGCCAGAGGCTAATCCATTACGAATATAAACATCTGGAATATAAACCCGTAAGTTACTGTCAGTGACGGTTAGTCTCGCGGTGGCTTTTAACGGATTAATTACCTGCTCTGAGTGGGTAGTAGGTAACTCTACCCAATTCGACTGCTGGCGCATCCATACTCGTGCATAGTAGAATTTATCTTCAAAGCCATAGTCACGTACGAAGCGTACACCTGAGACGATGTTCTCAGTATGATTAGTAATGCGATACTGCATTACGGGTAATGTGATCTTTACAAAATCCAAAGGTTTACCGTCATACGGTATCGTTACTATCTCCCAATCTAGGGTATTAGTAGACAGTGTCCGTACTGGGTTAGCTGTAGTGGTATCATATACCACCTGTAAGCCACCATGCGGCATTACACGGACTTCTACCGGATACTGCATGGTAAAGTTATACCCGGCTACTGAGAACTCACTGTCTCGTGGTAGGATGATCTTACGGATCTCTTTACTAGATAACGGTATTGCTTTCTCTTTTAACTCATCCTTACCAATCAGTAAAGTGATATTAGTATAGGAAGGTTCATCAAAGCGATCTAAATAATCACGATCAGCCATATGAGAATAGATTTCATTGTACTCAGTCGCCATCGCTACGTAGGACTTACGTAAACACTGCTCATGATTCTCAATGGCAGCTAATGAAGTCATGATCCCCGCTTCCAATAGAAACACAAACGGATTATTGGAATCAGTGAGTTCATAGTCGTCACCGTTCACCGTATTACGCAGCGTATCTAAGATACGTGATTGTACCATATTTGGATTGTAGATTACTGGTGTTAGATCACTGAGTAACCCACGGATTGTATTAGCCATTTAATTGCCCCATCACTTCATCATAACGGTCACTGTCGACATACCACGTTAATTCGTAGGTATTAATGTCTACATGCGGATAACCGTAGTAGTTAAATATCCCGATTTCGTCGTTACTGAGTTTCACCATATCGTCATGTCCCATAGGCACGAACATCGAGGTGTCTTCATCGGTAGGCAGCATATCTGGATTAAAGGTAGCTACCACATCATTAAACTCTTGGATTAGAATCGGGTCCATGTACTGTGCGATATTCGCTTGGAACTGTATATCTAGCTGGTCATTATTAGTTACGAATGGTGTATTCGCACTGACATTCATGACACTACCTAACGAGTCATTTAGCGGAAACGCAGCATTTACGATACCAATCTTACGTACATATTTGCGTGTCGGATCCATAATCAATCGGTATATCCGAGTTTGATAATCGATCTCCCGCTGGATAAGTGACCGTGGCCGTGGGATAAAAGTCCCATCACGAACACCTGCCATGTATTCCAACCAAATAGTAAATAAGGTAGTAATGGGATCCCCTTCGATGTTTCGGAAACTGGCGTTTAAACTAAAGCCATAGTTAATCTGATACGTCGAATCGACCATACTCCATTGTTCACGTTTAATCCCTTCATCGGAAGTGTAAACATCCAACGTACTATCGGGGAATCCCGTAAGACTCATTAACGTATTCGTGAGTAACGGTATAAAAGCCTGACGGTTATCAAAGTCAATTTTCGAGTTGACAGCTGAGCCTAGCTTAATACTACTTTTACTTAACGAGGTGATGTTAGACAATGGGTCTAGCATCGCGATAATACTTGCTACCTGGGAATTATATCCACCGCGTAGCATTTCACGAATCCGTCGGGAGTTACTTACGTTTTCCTCATTTAGGTTCATGTCAGGTCTGGTAAAAAAGGTATACCCAGTAGAATCGAGATTCTTCGGTACATACAGGGGCGCCATTCTATGATTAAAACCTGAGAACAGGTTAGAGATAGTTTTGCGACTGTTACCACGACCGGACTTTTGCTCGACGTTTTGTCGATGTGTGGTGCCGAATACATCATCTACACCGATTTTAAAATCGGGGTCATACGGCAACTCTTCTTCATTATTTAAATCGGTATTATTAGCCATAACTTCCTCGACGGAGATTGTAAAATGGATCCTGTTACTATAGGTGCCTCGATCGCTGCTGGTAAAGCAGCGTATGACAACGCACAACCGCTGTTGTCTGGCGCAGTAAAAACAATACAAAAAGGCTGGGAGCTCAAGGGTCCCAATTCCATCATTGAATTAACACAACCTGCTCGTAATGATTTCATTACAGTAGTGGAAGATTCGTTAATCGGTTTACCTTATACTGCTGATATCATGCAATCAGCCCTGTCATTGGTCTCAGGCTATTACCTGAGTGCTTTGACATTGATTGTTGATATTCCAGGTATTGATATCTTAGGGACATTGGATAAACTCGCCACTCATCGCGATCCGATGTCTCCAGGTAAATTCTTAAGTAAGTCAACCTTTGGTACCGAGTCATTTGACTACGGTCTACCTACCGGTGAAAATCAATTGATCGCTGCCCAAGAGGCGTTAGGCGACCAGCATAAAAAGGGTAGCACTATTCAGCAGGGTGATATTCACGCCTATGGCGATATTGATATCACTAATAACGTTACCACGGTGAAACAAGAGGCACCAAAAACCAATACTGGTATGTCGATGGGTCGTCAAAACCTGGACATCGTCAAAGAGGTCTCTAACCTTTCAGTCGGTAAGATGTTGGAAGTGAACCTGGAGCGTAATGGTAATAAAGCATCAGTAAATGTGATGATGCGTTTGATGGTGTTGAATACTGACTCTACCTCTATGAAGACTATCCTCACGGTAGGCGCCGGTAAAAACGATTTCAAAGAACGTTGGTACCGGATGAAAGCCGGTGAACTACGTTTCATTCAAGATATCGTGTTCTGTCAGGATCTGATCAAAGAGTCACGTAAAACCCGTATCAATGACAAATCAGGTTTCTTTGAACACATGATGCGTCAGCAAGGTCATAACGCAGTCGCGTCTTTGACTGGTGGTGCGACGTTGAATAACTCCTCGGCTATCCTGGTCTTTACCGAAGAAACTGCAAAAGCGGTGGAAATCGAAGTCGGCGGTAAACTGGATAACTTTAAGATCCGCGAAAAGGTCTTTAGTTATACTAAAGCGATGTTGATGTTCGTAGTAAACCGTAAATGGGAACATGTGACGATTTATCATCAGTCCATTGCGACCCCATCGGAGATGTCGGTTCGTGAGCTTAAACGAGCGGCCAAATCCTCTGGTGCAGATATCGAAGATATTCTGCGTGCATATACTGCTGGCTCAGCCCCTGCGCTGTAATAGGTGATCGTCATGAGTTTTTCCCAATACATCAAACAGTTACTACCGTCATTTGAAACCTCCAGACTGAAACAAACTCTGGCCAGTATCTGCGAAGAGATCGAAACCCTACTGGCTCCTACCGTAGAGCGTTTGAAACCGATCTTTCCTGCTAACTGGAAATGGCGGAATAAAACCGCTAAGCATCTGATGGAAGAGATCCACCGTGGTGCTCGTATCAAGAAAGTAGCTCCGGCTGCTAACGCGATCGCGATTATCGATTATACGCTGCAGAACATGCTAAAGATCATTCCGTTCGTTAAAGGTGAAGTTGATAAAGCCTTTGGACGGGAGATTGCTGCGACTGGTTTATCGTTTAATAAAACGACACTGATCCAGTTTGCTGAACTGGCTGAGTTCTTTGTTAACTATACACAGCGTCTATTAAACTTTGTTACCTCAGCTGAGTTAACGTCGATTAATGGTACACAGCATATTACCGGTGTGGGTCCGGAAGATGAAACTTGGTTAAAATCCAACCTCCCGACTTATATCACTGCGTTGCGTGTTATGTCAATTGACCTAGCGGATCTGAAATCTGATATGAATTCAATCCCCGATATGGTCGTCGATGAGCATACTGAGCAGGATGTACAATTAGTAGTGGGTCGTAGCAAAGTTGATCCAATGGGTTTTGCTGCAGTACCGTGGCCACTGTCCTTTATTTTCTCAGTACGTTTATCATTCGCTGACTGGCAAGTCGATCGATATGAGACTGCATTGGCAGAATCCAAAGTCGTCGAATATCGTGTACTGTTGATGAAACAGCAGATCGAAGAGGGTCATGGTGATGCGGCGTTAGAACGTCTCCTACAGGTCAGTGAAGATCGTCTGATGAAGCTGCGCTATAAACTCGCTAAACTGGAGGATGCGTATGAGCTCAATCGATAAGCGATTGGAGAACGATGATATTGCGCGGCTTAATCAAGCCGCTCAATTAAACGAACGCTCCGGTCAATATACACGCCGCTGGGAGCACACTGAGGCACTACTGCTGACGACACTGCCATTTATTTGGATCCTGCGTGAGCTCTCCAGTGGACAATGGTCCAATGTCTACCGTAGTAATTACGGTGCGATGATTCAGTTCTACAACGATACCGTAGGTTTTATCCTAGGTGAAAACCGTACCGTGTCTATCCACGTATGGGATGACGTCGTTAAAGATGCGATCGATCGTGGTAAGTTTGAACCTACTCGTCGTGTATCTGGTAACATCGGTACCCAGATCCTGAATAACTACACCACTGAAGTTGACACCAATAACACTGTCACTACACAACAGCGTCCTAAGATCCGTAAAGAGCTATTAAACTACAGCCATGTGGATATTGCTCAGATGTGGATCTCGCGTCATAAAGGTATAGATGACTTAGTAGCGTCTATGGCGTTACTAACCCAGATTTACCTGGTGTACGGCAAAGCAGATTAACCTACCCATATTTTGAATGAATGTGGCATTATGTCGTAATGTCTTTTTAAACTGTCTATGAAAACTGTCGCGACGGATTATAGACAGTAGTTGGTTAACCAAAAGGAACGTACAAAATGGCAAGATCTAATTGGCTATTCGGCTGCGAAGAGTTAGACGACTCTGTACCAGCTGCAGCCGTCGACGCTGAAGCAGTACCAGCTGCAGCTACTGAACCCGAGCCAGCAGTCGTAGAAGACGCAGGCGAGTCAGTAGAAGCACAGCTGATCGAAGTAGAAGGCTTGGATGCAGAAATCTGCACCATGGAAGCTGATGCCGGCGAATTGCAAGGCGATACCGAATCCATGGAGAACATGGAATCTGCAGTAGCTGAATCTGCCGAAGAAGGTGGGTTGGATGAGACTGCGGCTAAAGTAACTGAAGTCGCTATGGAATCGTATTGTGCGCGCTGGGGTATTCAACGTACTCGCGTAGCCACTGAATCCTTCGCTGGCGGTTCCCGTCAACAAGCGACTCAAGTAGCGCTGGAAGGTATCGGCGATTCGATCAAAGGTGCATTCGAAACATTCGGTAAGTGGTTGCAGGAATTCGTCAACAAAATACGTGATTTCTGGGTGAAATACATCAACGCTGGTAAAGCAGTGAAGAAGCGTGCGCAGAAACTGAAACAGCGTCTGTCTAATGGCCTGGGTGCGATTAAGAAAGATCATATCTCTGGTGCGTGGGCGAAAGACCTGCTGATCAATCAGAAAGTTGATATTGCAACTGTACTGAAATTCCTATCTGGCGCTGATAAAGGCATCAGTGGATTCGGTAAGAAAATCGAAGACGCAGTATCGTTGATCAAATTCGGCGGCGATAAAGTATTCAAGCGTATGGATTACAATACTATATTAGTCTCGTTGATTTATGCAGTCAACGGTATGTATTATCCAGGTGTTATCGGTATTTCAGAATTACGTGGCGCTGTTCGTGTTCCATCTAACGCCAAAGATCTGGAAATCTATGCTACACCAGGTGAAGGTTATTTTGTTTCCTTTACCAATCCAGATGATGGTCGTAAGTCTGTGAAATTCGCACAGCACTCTACTGAAGGTAAACTGGCTAACATCGATATCAAAACTCCATCTACCTCTGATCTGGATAAAGCAGTAGAAGGTTTGATTCAGTGTGGCGATATCATGGAAACCAAAATCATCAGCTTCCGTGATGGTCAGATGAAACTTGCACAGTTGAATGGTGAAGTTAAAGCCGCGATCGCTGCGGTGGATAAAGCGACTTCCCGTGAAGATATCCAAACTGCTCGTAAGAACGTCTGGGCTGCGAAAGACGCACTGGAACAGTATAACACAGTAACTCGTGTGATTACTAACTCGCTGACCACTGTATCAAAAGGTCTGATTGGTTATATCTCTGCTGGTATTGGTGCCTATGCTGCTGTAAAAGACGCAGTTGAGCACGAACAAATCCAAGTAATTTAATTACGCCTATAGCTGGACATAGCCAGTCATAGCACGCATTCAAAAAGGTATTACAAAATGAAATCATGGTTATTTGTTGGTAACGAAGACGGTCAAGAATCTGCCATCCCTGCAGCACCTGGTGCTGAAATCCGTACTGATCTGTCTGATGTAACTGTTGAGGGTCAACAGTCTACTGCACAACCGCTGGAAGCTCCTGCTGCTCCAGAAGCCACTGATCCTGCTCCAGTAGAACAGATCACTGGTGGTGCGGCTGTTGAAGAAACTCGTGTTGCTGTAGAAGATGGTGAAGCTGACACTGCTGTGGAATCTCAGTTAGTAGAAGTACAAGGTGTGGATAACGAACTAGACGCTTTGCTGGCTGACGGCGAAACTCTGGAACAAGACACCCGTATGGTAGAAGCAGTAGCTGATGAAGTTGCTGGCTCTGCTGCTGAAGGTGGTCTGACTGAAACTGCTGCCCGTGTTGCAGAAGTTGCTGTCGAATCATATTGCCGTCGCTGGAACATCTCCCGTATCAAAGTAGCCTCTGAATCATTCGCCGCTCGTGGCGACCGTATGAAAGCTACCAAGATCGCGATGGAAGGTCTGGGCGAAACTATCGCTAAAGGCTGGGATGCATTCGTCAAATTCGTGAAAGCACTGGTAGAACGTTTTACCAAAGCATTCAAACACTACACTGGTCTGGGTCTGTCAGTGAAAGAAAAAGCACTGAAACTGAAAGCGAAAGCTGACGGTGCATTTGGTGAGAAGAAAGACGAGAAGATCAAAGGTGGTTTCTTGGCTCAATTGGAAATCAATGGTAAAGTCGATCCAGCCGCAGTATGTTCAGTAATTTCTAAACTGGCCAATGAGTCTGACACAGTAGCGCGTCAGTTGACCACCTACGTAGGCGCTATCGTTGAAAACAAAACTGCCAAACTGCCCACTATCAAAATCGGTGTACAGGCGAAAGCACCTGGCGCATTGCCAAACGTGTCTAGCGCGTCTGCAATGCCTGGCGCTGGTTTCTTTGTAGTGACTGGTGGTGAACTGAAATTCACTCGTCACGCTTCTGCTAAAGTTGAAGACCTGCCTACTCCAACAGTAGATCAGATCCGTACTGCAGCTGCAGCTGCAGTAGCCGCTGGCGAAGCACTTGAAAAAGGTGTGATCTCTGATCTGGAAACTCTGAATGAAGCGATCAGTAAAATCGCTGACAGCAAAAGTTTCCATGGTGATGCACTGCGTACTGCAATCAAATCTGGTAAGAACGAAGAAGTGAGTAATGTACGTGATGCAGTTGCTCGCTCACAGACTGCTGTGCGTTCAGCTGCTGCGTTCCAAGACGGCGTAGTTAAATCACTGCGTGCTGCTGCTGTAGGCTTGCTGGGTTATACTCAGGCAGGTATTGCTGCTTACACCGGTGGTGCTAAGAAAGGTGGCGCTGTCGCTGCTGCGTAATCGTTTTTTAAACGGTAAACAGAGGAGCCTAGGCTCCTCTGTTTTTATGCTGCCATTTTTTGAATATTAACTAATTGAGTAACGATTATGATTAAGCCATGGTTAGTCGCCAAAGAGTCACTGGACACCGAACAGTTACCTAGTATTATGTTAGCTGAAGACCCTACCCAATCGGTAGAAGCACATGTACTGGAGATGCAGGCAGAGAATAACGAATCTGATTTATTACTGCGTGACATCGGCCAGATGTCAGATGATTTAAATAACCTCGAAATGATCGAGCGTCATATCAGTGACACCCATAACGTATCTGATGCTACTACCCAGGTGGTGGACATCGCGTTAGAGTCATTCTGTAAACGCTGGGATATTCCAGCCATCAAGCCAGGTATCGAAGCCCGTGCACATGCTGCCGATTTCTTACGTAAACAAGTAGCCTTAGAAGGCATTGGTTCAGCTATCGCTACTGGCATTAAAAAATTAATCGAGTGGTTAAAATCTCTGTTCGCTAAGTTAAAAACTAAGATCGCTGCTTTCTTTACGCTTAAAGATAATATATTGGCCAGGGTAGAACGTCTGCGGAAATATGTAGAGTCTGGTAAATATACACCAAAGACTAATGTCTTTGTCACCAATGATATCGTTGGTGGGATCGAACTCGATGGTAAGTTAGATATTCATGCTGTAGTTGGACTAATACAAAACATCGGGGCTGATTGCTTGGCAGATCTTAGTGCACTAGGCGCACAGTTAAAAAGCTGGGATAAGCCAAAGGTAGCTACAGCTACGATTAAAATCGGCGTAACAAGTAAAAAAGGTGCAGGTATCAGAGCATTACCTGGAGCCATCTATTTCCACACTGGTGTCAATGATGACGGTATATCTACATTGAATGTACAACGTAATCCATTGGTTGAAACTATCAAGCTACCAGTACTGGACAAATCCACTATGGAGTCAATTTTATCCAAAATTGAAATGCTCTATGACCGCATACCAAGAGCATTAAAAGAAATGGAGCCGGTGTATGACTCCGTAAATCAACTTAAATCATCCGATACAGATACTGCAGAAGATAAAAAGATCGTGGCGCATATGCAGACATCTGCGACCTGCCTATCTACCTATGCGAAAAACTTAACAGACGTGGTTACCAATACTTCACGTGCACTGCTTTGTTATGCAGAAGAGTCTGTGAAATTATCAAAAGCTTAAGAAGGAATAAAACATGTTACCGCGCAATTGGATTGTGGCTAAAGAAGCCCGTGATGATACAAGTCCTGAAGTAGATGAACTAAATACACCAGATGTAGATGATGCAATGGCTAATGATCCAGAGTCTACAGCTACCCCGCTAGATGACGATACTGAAGTTACACCAGATGTCGATGCTACTACCGCCGATATGGCTGATCAAGCGATTGATGTCGATATGGCTGAAGGCGATCGCTTGGCCTCCGATATCTCTGACTTACAGACTATCCATTCTGTCGTAGCCGACTCTATCGGCGATGGTGGTGCAGAGGAATCAGCTCGCCGTGTTATTGATGTGGCAGTCGAGTCATTCTGTAAACGCTGGGATATCCCACACGTCAAAGTAGGTAATGAATCATTATCTACCTCTAAGATGATCCGTACTCGTGTGGCATGTGAGTCTATTGGCGAAGCTATCACTAAAGGCTTTACTGCTTTAGTGGCATGGATTAGAGAGATCTGTAAAAAGATCGGTGCCTGGTTTAAGGGGTTGTTTACTCTGGTCGCTAAACTAGAATCCCGTCTGAAAGGTTTGGAAGCGGTTATCGATCATTTGGGTGATAAATACGGTAAATTCTCTGTAGACAGTAATGATAATCTCCATTTCAATGGTAAAGTCGATCCAGCTGCGATTGCGAAATATGCTGACCGTATGGCCGATCATACCAAAACGATGGTTCAGGATACCGTGGATACTATCTGGGTACAGCGTTCAGATTTAATCAGTAAATATCGTGAGGGTGGTTTAACCAAACTTAAGGCCCGGTGGGCGTGGGAGAAATCTTTATACACTACCGTTAAACGGATTATTGCAGATTATGGTTTAGACGAGAAAGCCTATAAAGGTGTATGCCCAATGCCAGGTGAAAACTACCTGTTCATGTTTGAACATGAAGGTAAAACCAAAATCCAATATATTCATGGTAAGATAGTCACCGATAAAAACAGTGTAATGCGTCCCACCAAAGATAAATTGGTAGATGCCTTAAAAGCAGCAGCGACTTATACTCGTTTGTATAAAGAGCGTACTGGTGAATCACATGAGTTTGTCACTAAACTCGAATCTCTGGAAGATATGCTGGAGAGTGCGGTAAAAGCCCAGCGTGACGCGAAAGCCGATGACGCTAAAGAGATCATGCAGGAGTCAGTCAAGAACCTGCGTTTAACTTTAGCTAACTCCCAATCCATTCAACGTGGTATGGTTGCTGGACTACGGGCAGGTGCCGTAGGTCTACTCGACTACGTGGCAGCTGGTGTACATTCATACGGTACTGTAGGCAAATCAGCGCCTGCTGCTGCAGAAACCAGTGCTACAGCACACAGTGATTCTAAAGAGTTAGTCGCTGTGGAATCACATAGTGATGATGCGTTGGATAAGATCCTTGCTAAGTACAAACCGTTTAAAACACATCCAGTTACTGTAACTCAGATAAAGGATGCTGAGCAAAAACTAAGTCGTAAGTTCGCCCCAGCGTATGTTGAATTCTTAACTAACTATGGTTGTTTATCTGTAGCAGGTTTGGAGATCATTGGTCTGGGAGGACCTAAACATTTAGATGTCGTAAGCAATACATTAGATTTAATTAGCGTAGATCGACACTTCCCTAAAAATGCAGTTGCGTTAGAAAACGTGGGTATTGATGGAGTGTATATGCTAATAGATGACGCTGGTCGCGTATTTCAATACCCTAATGGTAAAACACAGTACGCTGATTTACAAAGCTTTATCAAAGACGCTTTAAAATAAGTACGTCCATGTAGTAAATCGTAAGTGAGGTAGCATCAGCTACCTCACTTAAATCCTATGTCATAAATTTATCACTAACGCCGAGGTTTACATGCCGGTCTTTACCGTAGAAATACCCGATGTGGCTACCACTATTCACCGGCAGGTGATCGACAGTGTGGTGTTTAATGTTTTACGTCAAATGGGTATCAATAAAGCAGACGTCATTTACAACAGTGCTTATGGAAACAATGCACAGCCCAATGCCACTGAAGGAGAGCAACGTGATATCTCATTTGGCGCTAGCGATAAGATCGTCGTCGAAGCCAATGAACAACGCGATGATGAAGCACTTAACGACCGCGGTATGGGATTAGATTACCAACCACCTTTTTTCCAGAATAAGTTCTTTAAAATAGTCTTCGCACCTGATATGGCCCGTTATACAGTAGAGGCGACAATTACCCGTCGTGCTGCCTCCCGCGCAATCGTAACTAACTGGGCTAATGAGATGCGTCGTAAATTCGCGCTAGGACGCTCTGTAATCGAAACTGAGGCATCCTTTCATTACAACATACCATCGCCTTGCCTTAATCTACTAAACGCGCTACATAGCGCTATGGTGGCTAAAATCGACGATAAATTCCCACTGATGGATTTATTAACGAATGGCTTTGCTGATGCAGTGACGGTGATAGCAAATCAGTCAGGTGCTTATCAAGAATATGCTGTCCGTAATACCTTAACTCGGATACTCTGTTTATTTGATCCATCAGAAGAGATGGAGCAAGAGAAGTCTGATAATAACTCAGGTGCATGGACTGCTCGCTTCCGATTTACTTTTACTTATGAACGTCCTGAAGCAGTCACCTGCTTCTACCCAGTGATATTAAACAATACCTTACTACCATCAGAGTGGTGGCAGGAATATGAGATGCCGGGGATTGATGACATGCGTAATACGATACGAAACGTCTACATAGACGCACAAGACACGATTAGTGACACTACGCCGTTTGCACGTTTACCGATCTTCTTACCGAATTGTGATACACCTATTATCCCACCAATGGGGAGAGATCCTGACGAGATATCATTGGTCGCTGGGTATCTGGAGTTAGAACCACAAGAGATCACACCACTGATCCCATTATTCTCATTAACAGAACTCGGCAATGTCAGTTTCACTCCAAAGGTATTACAGTACCTACGTGAGGCATATCAGGATAATCCCGATGGGTCTAATTCGATCGTCCGTGTATTGGTATATCAAGACGGGCATAAACTCGATCCAGATCAAATCCAAGTAGACGCTGAACTACGTGTATGGGGGAATTTCACCGGAGAGATTACTTCAGTTTATCGCTTTGCGATTACTACTCGTCGTAATTGGTGTTTCTTAAGTGACGAAGGACTAGAGATCATACGACGACATCCTGGATTTATTTACGATTGGTTGAAAGATTTCCAACCGGGTCTGGTAGATAAATACCCACAGATCAATGAATCGGATACCATGGATTATCCACTACTAGATCGTCTCGCAGATGCATTATCACCTAATCCTGATAACACTGCCGCATTCTACTCTGATGCCGCCCATGATATCATTATGCTGAATGTATTAAACGGACGCATCCTTACTCACCAGCCGGGGACTCATTAACATGGCTATAGCAGGCTCTAAACTAAACCCACCGGCACCTGGTGGGTTATTTACACTAACACCGACTAATCCTCAGGATAATCTCCCAGGCATCGTAGAGCGTCAGCCTGTAATCGATCCTCGTCCTGAACGTTCTATCGTGGTAGATACGCAGTATACTCCAGCTACGCATCTATTAGCCCATGTAGAAGGTTCTAATTGGCCAGTCATTTATTACCGACAGCAGTTAGGTATTGGTGACGAACTACGTCCACTGCAATTAGGTACTACTGCCGCACACCAACAGTATCAGCGTATAGAGCATCTACCATTTAAAGTAAATTCGCCACTGACCCAATCGCAAGACACCGATACCAAAGAGTTTCAGGTGACTGGTGAATCGACGATCTTCTATGGACTGGTCCCTAATCTTGGCGATATGTTTATCGCTGATGTCGGTGATGGTCGAGCTGGACTTTTTACGTTAACTGAAACCGAACGGATGTCTTATAGTAAAGACGCCTGTTATCGCGTAGCGTATATCCACGTAGGGTATCTCAACGATACCTACCAAGCTGATCTGGATTTAAAGACTATCTCACGTGTCGTCTTCGATATGACGATGCTGGAGCTATTAGATAATCCGTTTGTAGCGGAGTCTGATTATCAACGATTAGTACGCTTACAGCAATTAGACGCTCGTTTACGTACTCATTTCGTAGAGCGCTTCTGGTCACCTGATGTACAGACACTGAAACTACCGCAACAGTTCACGGTGGTGTATGATGGTTTCCATGCGAACTATTGTCGTACTATCGGTTTAATGGATTTAACTCACCCTATTCGCATTTACCACAATGGTTTAATGCGATATGAACATGTTAAGACCATATGGCAATGTTTATACGACCTAGCTGCTGATGAAGTACCTTACTGTCATCGAACATTTACTAATGTACCAGTGTCAGTCTTTAAAGATAAACCTGTACAGCGTGGTGTGGCATTCTCTCCATTCTTGGAGACGATCTATCCTGCAGGTGAGTTTTATACCGATGATCCTGCGGCAGTAATAACTGCTGGTGCCTGGCCTACTTTGGGCACTGCACCACTAACTATCACTAATATACCATTGCTTAATGGCGTACCTTATTTTAACTTAATTGGTGGGGATGAATGTTATGTCTTTTCTCGAGCTTTTTATGACTTACAATCGGAGTCGATGTCTGTATTGGAGCGATTGGTTTTTAATATGCTTTCCGGTATTGACGTTAAGTCAGATGAATTGCTCTTGCTTTGCAATTACGTGCTTAAGCTAAGACCAATTGATCAGTTTTATTTTATTCCAGTATTGTTGTTATTAATTAACTACGCCCGCAGGAATGACATATGTCGATAGATGCATATTCCCCCGCTTTTAAGATCTTTAACTTCTGGTGGTATGTTTTAATCCCACAAGCAGCGACATTTAATGTTAATGACTACGAATACTTCGGTGTGCCGACTACAGGTGATCGCGAATGGGATTTAGCTCTGGCTAATGAAAAACATCCACGAGCGGTTACCGTAGCGGAGATGGCACAGTTGGTAGCCGATGGTGTTCCATTGACGTTAAATGACCCGACAGACGCTGCTAAAATCTATAAATTGATTGGCGAACATCTAACTGACTGGCGTGACGCTCTAACATCGCGTTTAAAGCCCCCTAAACCGCCTTTAGAGGGACTTTACGAGTTAAACAAGCTAGCAGGGTTGCTTATGCCTGTGGCGCGCGGATACGGCCTCGTAGAGGCTTACAGTAGACCTGAGCGCTACGCGTCCCGTCGGGCATTTTCTGATCAGAAACCGCAGCAGCTAAATTTATCTCGTTTAGAACACTCTAGTCGTATCTTTGATGAGATTTTAAATGCAGCCAAAGCCGCCGGCTATTCAATCAGACGTTATCAATCTGAACTGCTTAACACACAACCGCAAGGTTCTATATAAGTATCTCTGGAGTACCCCATGGCAATCCAATTCGATGCGATGCTGTCGCAATACCTGGCACAAGTTGAAGGGTTGCCAGATTTAGACTATCGTGCTATCCTCTCCGTAGGCTCCCATCAAATCGAAGCATTACGTGTCATCGCGAAAACTGAACGTGAGAACTACTTAAACAGTATGTTTGAGGAGATCCTAATATCTCTCGTGTTTGAACCCTCTGCTTATACAGAGATTATCTTACACGGACATGAAGATATGTCATTGACTCTGATCACTAAATCCTACGGTACCAATCTCTCTAAGAAACGTACCTATCGGGCAGTTTTGGTAGAGAATCGTAATGTTAAATTAGAGGGGAATGTCCAGTCGGTAGATGAAGTACAGTTAGCCGATAAACAATCATTATCGGTAGTGAATTTCCAACTTATTGATCCTGCTGCGTATAACTTACGTTTGCAGGAAGTAGGTGGGATATTTAAGAACGCGAATACCATGTCAACATTAAAGTATTTTCTAAGTAAAATACGTTTAGTCGACGATTTTGCGAAACAGTCTTCAGTAGCGGCTATTACAGCCGATAGCACGTACCAGGTTAAAGCGTTCCAACAATTAGTGATACCTGATGGGACTAAACTACAAGCGCTGCCAGACTTCTTACAGCGCCGATATGGGGTATTCAACCAAGGGATAGGATGTTTCCTGAAAAACAGATGTTGGTATATATTCGCCCCCTACTCGATCGCTAAAGCGACAGCAGATGTAGATAAGTTAGTACTGTTAAATGTACCGCCATCTAAGTACCGTAATCTAGAACGTAACTTTGTTACCAAAGGACGTACTTACACGATACTCTGCACTGGTGAAACCCGACATCAAAAACGGTCTGATACTGATGCACTAAACTTAGGAACAGGTGTCCGTTACGCAGACTCTACTCAGTTACTATCCGGCATGACTGATAAATCGAGTTCACCTAAGTTAACCCCGAAAGGTTATATGACGGAATATCGGTCCTCTAACTACAAAAACGATTATGACCATACTCCTATGGCTGGGATGATTGATAATCCTGCCTGGTATGCTTCACAACTCGCCGCCCGTGGTGGAGAGATCATGACAGTTACCTGGGAACGTGGAACTACTGATATCTTAACTCCTGGTATGCCAGTACAGTTTATCACCCCATATAACGATGGGATTAAACAGCTCTCCGGTACGTTAATCGGCGTAGAGGCATTCTCGCAAGTACCGTTAGGTGGTATGGTAGAAACTCGTCACACTACTCAGGTGGTATTGACGTTGTTCTTAAAGAAAGGTTAAAAATAACACGTATACTATGTGATGCTTTATAATCATCGGTAAAGCACCACAGTGGGTAATTGTTTATGGATGAACAGACTCACAGCCGTGCTATTTTAGCTCGTCTAGTAGGCGACTACTAGGAACTCCATTTTCGTTATTTTAGAGAGAGGCGGGCTTCGGCCCCCTCTCTCCTTTTTGTGTGTCTGTTTGATGCTGTATAAATTTTCATCTTTGAATGAAAATTTATACAGATATATATTACCTAGTGTATTCGAGTTTCACGGGCATTAATATATTTAAGGAGTATCAACGTGAGCATACCTACAGCAGCGGCAGCAATGATCATACGTAATCTTAACGGTGAAATCCTCATACAGGATCATGTCAAGCACAATTTCCTGACATGTCCTATTGGTGGGGTGGAAGTCGATGAATCTCACTCCGTCGCGATTATGCGGGAAATGCGCGAGGAACTAGGCATTACCATCATGGATTATACTACGATATATATTGGGGATATTAACTGCGGGGGTCAGTTGGTAGATACACATATCTTTGAACTAAACTCATACCTAGGTACCATCCGTAATAACGAACCACATAAATGTCGTGGACTACATTGGTTTAGTCCAGCTGAGTTAAAATCAATGATGTCTAGCGGTACCCGCATTAGTACTACACTACAAGTATACCTAAATATGTAGTTAAACAAGAGTCTTTCGAGACTCTTTTTTTTTTACTATGAGTTAACCTTTTTATTCGGTTCGAATAAAAAAATATACAGATATATATCATCCAGTGAATAATCTTAGTAGATTAGTTAGAAACTAATCAAATTTATCATTGGAGATATAAACATGGCTACTACTAACACATGCGTGTTCAGTATACAGAACACCGATAAGCACGAAAAGTTCTTATCGTTCAATAACCGCAATGTGTTGGTTATTGACCACAACTACGCGATCAATACTAAAATCGCTACTGAAAACTGCGTACCAATGCCTAAAGATGGTATGGGTCGCATCACTGAAGCGTTCGATGCTAAAGGTGCTACACTGTTCTTACGTTCATCTGTATTAACTATTCTGCGTGTCGAAGAACCAGCATTATTGATGCCTGGTCAATGCTATACTACTGAATCAGTTAACGGTGATTTGTATTGGGTGTTCATCCAGCGCGAAGACCGTAAATCTGGTTACCTGGTATCATTTACTGATGTTGTCGTAGAAACTGTATTTGCTGATCGTTTAGAATCAGTACACTAATCGATAATCAAAAGGAAAACTATCATGAGATACTTCACTGTTAAAGGTAACGTTACTACTGTCCGTCCAGGTGGCCGTCCACAGATTACTCCTATAGAGCGTGTAGTGCGTGAAGACGCCCTCTGGCTATCTACCGATGGTGTGCGATTAGATGGTCAGGACATTCAAATTGATTCTATCGAAGCGACCGAAGATGTAGTAAAAACTAACCCGGCATTTAAACGCTTGTTACAAGTAATCGAGCAACAACGACAATGGTGCTTTAACATGATGTTCGATGAGACCTTATTCGAACAACAAGCCATAGCATTAATTACTGGGTATGTTGGTGAAGTATCCAAACCTCAAACTGAGTCAGAACGTAATACGTTAATCACACAATACCACGTGCGTGCACGTGCATTAATGGTACAGTAGTTTACTACTGTCTAACAACGTTAGCTAATAAGGAATATCTCTATGCATTTCATCCAAGGCTTTATCCGTAAAACCGTAGGTACTATTGATGCCCGTGTGGCTTTCGAAGGCATTGCCATCGTAGTAGATTTAGGTACTCACTATGCGATTAATGGTGTAGAGTTACCTAAGGAGCAAGTAGAATATCTGCAGCCTGTAAATGCCACACACGTTACCTTAGACTTAACTAAGTATCAATTGACTATTACTAGTCAAGGTACACGTGCTCCAGTAACTAAATCCCCCATGGATGAGCTAATCACTACACAGCGTATTAAGTTGGAAGCAGCGATGCGAGAAATGCGTCGTGCCAGAGCAGTGTTCGATCCACAAGTTTATCTCACGAAGTTCCAAGATCGTGCAGATATGTTTAAAGTAAATTACGCGTATGCACTACGTAATAACGAACCTGGTTATGCACGTAAGCTAGCCCGTGAACTAGCGTCTATGACCCAGTCATTAATCTTAGATGTCTATGACGAAAAGACTGCGGCACAGCGTCGTCGTGAGTTTAGTATTACATTTAGAACATAAAACCCTACCTACTAGCCCCGACAGGGCTAGTAGGTAGTTATCATCAAAATGCTTTATTTTTTTGCTTCAGCGTACATTGCTTCTAATAAATGGTGCACGTCAGCACCACGATAATTACAGAAGTAGAACCCCCACTCGCCTTTTACCACACCTACTGTGATTAACCCCAGGTTAACTAATTCAGTACGACCTACTTTAGAGATTAAATCCCCAGTATTCACAGGTCCGTGCATATAGCACTGCGCCAGTACTTCACTAGCTGCACTTTTAGAGGTGTATAGCTGTCGAGCAATTTCGATTAACCGCATACCACTAGTTATTTCAGTATCGGTGCTTAAACTAGGTACTATATGGATTACATTTAACAATTCATCATCTGTCATTACATACTCCTCATTAATTACTTAAGAAACTTAAATCATCTTCACCAGCCATACTAAACGCATTCACTGATGTCAGCGAGCTATCGTATTCTTTTTCTACATCCCAATCAAATGTACCGAGTTCTACGAATGGTAGTACGCAGTAACGATGTTTGATAGGAGTATCGGTTAACGTACGATGTTTCCCACGCTGTAGCTCCAGGAAACTTCGATCACCGTTTTTCGTGATACCCAAGAAGATCTCTAGATCGACTTCGTTATCCACAGTCGTACACCCATCGTACAAACCTTTACCTGGTAGGTTGCGGACAAATTTACCTGGGTCCATCGAATACATCGCTTTTGCAGCAGGCGATAACTGATGTGGACTGATCATCGCGATTTTCTTAGACGAACAGATATTACGGGCACGACGATACATTTCACGGATTTCTGAACCTACTGCACCATTAGACAACCCAGTCTTATCTGCTACACCTAAATAGTCAATACGGGCAATTACGATATGATAACCCTGTGCTTCGTAATAGTTAACTAATGCACGGAAGGTCTCAATCGAGAAGTCAGATGAGATATGGCGTTCAAACTTATATACCCACCCACGTTCACGGAGTTTCGCGGAGATATACTTCGACGCTGCCACTGGATCTACTTTACGTAAATCGACCGGTTGTCGCTCAAAGTACTCATAGATCATTTTGTAGGCTACTGGTATGTTAACGTTCAACTCATTCTCCAAAGAGATATCGAGTATCATCGCTTTCTTACCAGCTGGTACAAACTGTGCTGCATCATTAAACAAACACATACCTAATGACAGTGCTAAGGAGAACGTCGTTTTCGCATTGTGAGGTAATGCTGGAGTTACGATACACTCACCTGGCGCTACGCCACCTTTAATGCCTAGCATGCGATTGACGGCTTTCCACGGGGTCTTTAACACCGCACCAGATAACTCATCTCGCATTTCACCGAATACGTCAACAAATCCTTCATCATCCTCTGACGATACCGATTGTACAAATGACAATGGTCTACCATTGTTAACCGCAGGTCGATCGAACTTCTCGATTTCACGACGTAATGTACTCACCGTCTCTTTAATAGTAGAAGTACCATCATCGTTGTTAATCGCAAAGGAAGCTTTATTGATGAGTTTACGGATTTCACTACGATTGATAAACAGGTGTAGCTGGTTAACAAAGTTAACGGTATCGCTCGCTGCTTCAATAGCAGTCGGTGCATCCGGTAAGACCTGTTCCAATGCCTGTAGCATCGTGTGGTCAAATGGACAACTAATACGTACGCGCTGTAGTATCGCCTTTTTACTAAGTTCGAAGTCCTGCTCAAGAATATCGTTGATAATATGACGCAAACATAATGCGGTAGCTCGCTCGTCGTTGCCCGCGACTATGTCAGGTAATTTGATTACCCCGATGGCTTTTTTGATTAAGTCATTGTGAGTAGACTTATTATCTTGAAAAAGTTCGTAATACAGAATTGCTAAGCAATTGACTAACGCTAATCTCTCTTCCATTTTCGAATCCAGGATTTGTCATTATGAAATTGGTATACGTGCCTGATTGGTTATCCAGTTATTTAACGGAGACTAACCAACCCCTCTCAAACTTATCATCGTCGCTAATGACTTCTATAGTATCGAAGGTTGATGTAATTAATTACTATAAAGCTCAGTATGACTTCGCTAAGTTTCTGTTTAATCAAATCGATCCATCGATGATTTACAAAACCGACCCCATGCAAGTAATGCTGCATAATCCAACAGTACCTGAATTTCAGTTGTATGTAAAAACTCAGTCAAAAGATATCGCGGCGATTAACGCCGATGAGTTCGGATTTACCGTCGAACATGACCCATCGCAATCAGTAGTTTATATTATAGGGAGTTGTGACACTGCAAATGCCCTGGGTAAATCTCGTACTGTCGCCCAAGCGATCCTCTCTAAAATCTTTAAATCTGGTCAAGCCCACATCCGGGTGGAAAATCAATTCACTGATAAAGGGACTGTATTAAGAGAGAATCCGATTTTAGCACAATTGTATGTGAAGAGTATTATCTCCTGAATATAATGCTGCTATGCGGCTAACTACAGGTTTTTTACTACTTTGTCTGCATTCGTCATTTATATGACACTATTTGTTTTTGTAGAATTGTTCTATATCATGCATTTATTGCAATGTTATGATGTTTAACGGTTATACGTTTTGTAATCGTCATACTGGCTGTTGGCGACGCTAGCAAGCCAACACCTTTTAGATTAAAACCAATATACTTAATTAAGTAAGTGAAAAGGATCGAACCATGGCCAAGATTAATAAACGTGGCGGCAGCCCAGTTGAAACAATGCTGTCCGCTGTTGCCAACGTAATGACTCGTAATGATGCAATGCTGCGTGATGAATCACTGGTAAAACATCTAGTAGGTACTGAAGGTTACAACGACGCGCAGGCTCAAGGCACTCGCGATATGGCGACTACTGCTATCGTCGGTCAGCTGGAATCCAAACTGGTTCAAGATTTACCAGCAATGGAATCTCTGTCAGAAGCACAGAAAGAAGCAGCAGCTATCGTTGCAATGGCACGCTCAAACCCACTGGAATATTTCCAAGCGGCAATGCGTACTGATTTCCCTGCACTGGAAGCATACTCTGCCGATGCCCCAATGCTGACTGGTGGTCGTCATGGTTCACAAGACTCTGATGCCAATGTCCTGGGTCTGGAATATTTCAACGAAACATCTCTGGACAAACATATGGCTGCGTCGTTGGTATTCAACGTACAAGCGGCTCGACAAGGTGAATTCGCTGAAGCGTTCTTCCCAACCCTGACCATCGACCCAACTGAATGTGGTCTGTTGATCGAAATCCAGAAAACTATGATCCACCGTGGTGTTCGTCATGCAATGCACGACAAAGACTCACAAGGTTACCAACGTCGTAACATCCTGGATGCTGCTACCGATTATACTGTACTGGAAGATCGTTCAATCGATTTCGTACCGTACATGAATGAAGATGGTTCACGCGATGCTGATTTCGTTCCAGCAACTCTGAAAGCCCCTGACAACGTAGTACTGGGTAACTACTCTGTACGTACTAACCCACTGCTGATCACTGGCACTAAGAAAAACCTGATGCGCATGTCTGCTCACCCAGGTCTGGTGACTTCTGGTGTTCTGGATGAATCAGATGAATTCGACGGTCGTTTTGCTCTGAGCGAAATGCTGTTCCTGGTTAAGAAAGCTGGCGAAGCTGATTCTGCTGGTAAACTGGTTAAATTCAAAACCGTTAACCTGGCTCGTGCGTCATTCAACAAAACCCAAGAAGGTGATGGCCGTGAGCTGTCTCTGGAATTCCGCGGTGCTAATTTCATCCTGCACGCTGACACTGTTGATGCAGTAGCTGGTGCTGATGTACCTGCTCTGGCTGACCTGACTGCTGGTGGTTACAAACTGCAATTCACTGTAACTGCACATGCAAACGTAAACATCCAAACCGGCGTTGAAGACTTCATGGCATCTGCTATCGAAGTAACTGGTCTGGTTAATGCTGACAATGCAAAAATCGATCCTACTGTAGGTACCGGTAAAGCATTGGTAGACGGTATCTCTATCCGTCCATACGCGTACAACTATAAAGCGACTCGCTCTAACAGCAACCGTCGTTCTAAAGGTCTGTTGGTAGATTCTGTCACTGAACGCGAACGTTATAAAATCACCCTGGGTTCTCCAATCACCAGCCGTAAACCAATCGGCCGTACTGATAACTCTCAGGCTCTGAACGATCTGATCACTGCAGCGCGTATGCGTAATGACAACCTGGCGATCACCAAACTGCTGAACTACTCAGAAACTTTGGCTGACATCGTTAAAGGTATCACTGATCCATACCAAGTAGTTTCTATCGAAGGTGCTGGTCGTCATTATATCGCACCATGGTTCGAAGAAATGTCATACGACGTACAAGCACAGATCGCTGCGCTGGGTACTACTGATGTGGCTGACAGCATCCGTGCTGGTGTTCTGCTGCAACTGCGTGACCAAGTAACTCGTGCTTACCAGCAATCACGCTTCCAGCCTGCTCTGGAAATGCTGTCTGGTTACACTCAGTCTAAACCGAAAGTTATCATCGGTACTGACATCGTTACTGCTAATTGGTTGTGGGAAAAAGGCGACCTGCGTACTCTGGGCGATGCCTTCGAATACCAGATCGTTACCACCAACGACAAACGTTTCTACGGCCGTATCCAATGGGCATTCCAAGTAGGTAATGGCGGTTATTCTCCTCTGAACTTCGGTAACATGCTGTGGGTTCCTGAGCTGGTAACTGACACCAACTTGACTCGTAATGACTCAGTGACCAATGAACTGACAGTACAGCCACGTAACTATCACGTAGTTAACTGCCCAGTTTCTGGTGTTATCGCTGTTAAAGGTCTGCACGATTATATCCAAGGTAAACCTTCTATTGGTGTACAGCTGACCCAGTCTCTGGACAGCTTGATCACTGACGTGACTTTGGATCCAGTAACTCCAGTTACTCCATAATCGTTTTTGATACTTAATTATACTACCCTAGAGAGCTTCGGCTCTCTAGGGTTTTATGCTGTGTGTTATTAAATACAGTGATAACTGTTTATATGTTAGCAATCTAAAAGCTAAGATTATTGGAATATATATTATCTCTAGATAACCATGAACGTGGAGGCGCTCGTGTCCTGTCGGAGTTAATATACATGAATGTGATACACAATCCAGAACTACATTTAGGTGAGTATGAAAGAGGTCGCGGTGGGTCTGTAACATTTACACAAGACATTTATAATCGCATGGGAATACCCATCTACGTGATTATGCGTAATGGTTTTAACTATGTGGTACATCCATCATTAAACGGTACTGGGAAGTACGCGGTTAATGAAACTATCGTCATAGATAACCATTTTTCCGCTGCAGGTAACTGTAGCATCAATGTTACTAACCATCCGTATTTAAGTGAGGCAAGTAGTAAGAGGTTATATGGCGAGTGGTTAAAAGCATCCGCTACTGATTTAGAGTTTTATCATGTCATTCATGGTAGTGATTTAGTCGACGGCAGTGTTTATGTAGATGCATTTGATATACTGATCTCTATAAAGCCTCCCGGCGAGATCCCACCGCATCCACGTAGTCAAGCCTCATTACTAAGTCAAGCGGCACGCACGTTAGATTTTACCCATGGATTTACCTTTCAAGTTAAATTAGTGAACAATTCGATCCCTGAGCGTGATTTAATCAACAATGGGAAATACATCAATGTAAATGGGCATGTCGGACGTATACAACCTATCCACGACTGTTATATGGCCGATGGTATCTATATCCTCACCAATGACCCTAAATACGAAGGTCAGTGGCAGTATCTCGGCGAAGCTACTGATACTGGGCCAATCGTCTTATATGACCTCCCAGAGTTAGCTTACTCTAGGGGTGATGTAGGGAAGCGGTTGGAAGAGGATAATCGTATTCGTGTCCAAGAGTTAAAGGTAAAAGAAACCCAATATAAAACCGATCTCTTAGAGCTCACCCGTAGGTTTGAGGAGGAGTCACGTCAAGCTGAGTTACAACACAAAGAGCAGCTCCGGTTAATCGAAGTGGAGCGGGCTCAAACTGATGCAGCAATGCGTGCCAAAGGCCAGCAGATGGATTTGCTCTCTAAGTCCACCGAACAGGTCATGAACACGAGTCTATTGCGTCAGAAGGCGATGTATGAGGGAATGTCACATGCTCGCAAGAACACCAGCGAAAATATAAAAATGATTCCCACCATACTGAATTTCATAACGACGTTTTTAAATTCTAAGCAGAGGTTTGCAATGCTCCGCGATGCATTAGTAAAAGTAAAAGAACAGATGCCGGTCATTAACCACGTGGTCGCCAATGGGGTGGCGTACAGCGAAGGAATTTACATCGAAAGTATTATTGATAGTTTGATGAAAATCGCGTTTCGTCACACAGGAGATCGTCGTGGCGATAGTTTACCTGATAACTTTCGGTATACTGGATATGAACATGTAACGCCAGAAGCGGAGTATTTAGAACGCGCTAAAGGAGTCACTGCATCTAAGTACACCAAAGGTAAGATGAAAAACGCGTTAAACATGGCACGCACCGATACTTACTTAGTTAAATACGTCTTTGAGAATGATGGTCGCGTTATTGAGAAATACGTGGCTATACCGTTCATTCGTCGAGGTGGCTTGATCACAGTAAATGGTGTGTTGTTTGGTATCGCTCCAGTATTGAAGTCTCGCGGGTTATCGTTAACATCGAAAGGGTACTTCGTAGAGTTCCCTCGCACTAAAGTCGCTTTTGAACAGCTAACTGAACAGTTCTTAGTGAATGGTAATATTGAACATATCTATATGCCCTTTACCACGAACTTACACGCGGCTGCTAAACCGTCACAATCCTCAGTACCGGCAGTGGCGAACTGGTTATTTGCTAAGTATGGTTTACAGGGTGCGTTTAAGCTGTATATACACGAAGATATCGAAGTGTATGATGTAGACTCCCCTACACTCGCTACGATTGATACGAATGTCTATGCAGTGTGTAAACCCGATCCACACGCCAAAGGCGGTCGTGGTCAGATTGCGATCGTATTACCGAAAGCATCATTGACTGCACAAGCTAAAATCTTAATTGGTTCTGCGTTTTATATAGCTCGTCGTAATGTCTCAGATATCGTGGCAGAGTTTGTGGATGATCCTACTCAATGGCAAGCAGCACTTGGTGCAGCTATCTTTGGTCGGGAGTGTTCTAAACAACGCCGTTGTGATGATATGCAGTTGCATTTCTCTAATATCGAACGTTATATCGATGAGCGGTTTCGACAGGAGCTGATCATGGAGTCAGTGGATTGTGAAACGATCTACGATTTCCTGTTCTATGTGATCACTCGTATCACTGAGCGTACTGGTGGTGAAACGACTTCTATGGCACGGCTATGGGGTCGGTATTACACCACCAACGATTACCTCTTACGTGATCTGCGTGAAGCGATATTTAAAGCACATTTCCAATTAGTACGATCTGCACGTAAAACCCAAGGGGCTCCATTAGCGTTTAATGAAGTCACACGGATTTTAAACTCCAATATCAAACGTGATATCATTCACTCAGTTAACTCAGGGCATGGTGAAATCTCCCCGTTTATGACTGCGTCAGATAACATGTTGATAGGTTTAACGTCGCACTGCATCGATCAAACCGATGCTCGTAAGAAATCCACTGGGAAGAAAAAGGTAATCGATTTAACTGATCCGGCTAAGCATCTACACAGTTCTATTGCAGAAGTAGGGTCGTTAGCCAATCTACCTAAATCCTCCCCGATCGGTTTCTCACGAATTAATCCGTACGTCCGTATGGATCAGCAGTGTCGTATCGTGCAGAAAAAAGCGTTCATAGATCTAATGCGAGTAATCGATGCCGACATCCGTATGAAAGGCGTTTGATTGTAATAAAGCTCGGGTATATATCATTACCCGAGCTTTAAGTAACCTATGTGTGTATTATTAAGAAAGGAGTAGTATATGTTGAGTAACTTACGTATCGAATTACGTGGTCATGCAGATAAACGTTTTATTGATGATGTGTTAGATGAAGTACTGCGTTCATTGACTGGTTCACGGGATCGTTTACTGGAAGACGTTTATGCAATTATCGCCAAAAACCGTATGGAGAATGGTGATGCAGATGATTTCTTTCAAGTAGTCGCTGATGTCGCTGCGTATGGCGATTTAGCCGCCTACAGTAAAAACATCGATTTAACACGCGATCGAGATGCGTTCTTCCGTCTGGTAGATAATGCATTGGAATACGCGGTAGCGGTATTTACGATTGAAGATCGTGATCTGTCCGATACATTACCTACCGATCGTTACAATAGCTATCGTAGTTTGGAAGACAGTTATCGTAAAGATGTATTACCTACACTGCGAGATGCAGGACGTAGTAGTCGTCGTGACGACCGTGGTAGAGATGATCGTTATGAGCGGGATGACCGTGGTGGTCGTGATATCCGTGACCGCAGTGGACGTGACTCTGGCTATACCAACTACGGTAATAGTCGTGATATCCGCGATACTCGTAGCCGTGATGATTATACACAACGTCCAGCTCCACGTCGTGTAGATGATCGCGATGGTACTGTAATGACCGCCTATGGCGCTGGAATTCAACCACAGCGTACTGAGCCAGCTCCACGTCGTAATGAACCATACGCTGGTGGTGATCAGTTGTCGAACTCTGATCGTCCACGTAGCCGTGAACGTCATGCTCCAGCTAATACTACCGAAACCTTTTATGGATCTACATACCCCATGGAAAACTACGAAGCCCACGAACTACGTGCATTGCAAACACCTACTCGTGAATCAGATGCTATCATTATCCCAATGGTAGACTTTACCCGCACCCCTGAAGTTGCTGTAAAAGAAGTAGTGGAAGCTAATCCAGAGATTAAAGAGTTAGCTGACGTAGTTAATTTTGTCACTGAATGTGAATTCCCTACATCTACTGCAATAGTTGATAAACTAGTGGGTAAACAAAACATGACATTGTTCCGCGGTAATCAATACCGACTACGGAACATGCCTGTGGTGCTCCAACCTGCGTTTGAAGGGGTAGAGACATTCAAGTCATTTACCCAGTGGTATAATGCATTACAGCGCGCTATGCAGTTGATCCATAAACTACCGGAAGATCAATTAGATTATCAGGCAGTAGCAGTGAGCTTCGTGCAACAAGTTAATGCCGATATGACCCGTCTGTTTAATATGATGTTGTCTATTATTGATGATGAAGGTGCTTCAGTAGTTAGTTTTGTAGATCATGCAGATGCTGCATTCAGCTGGTTACAATCACCAGATGGTGCTGATATCAATCGTCTATACCAGACCCTGGAACCAGAATTCATTCGTCATAACTACGCAGTATTAACTGATGCTGAAGTAGAGAAAGTCAATGAAGCTGGTAAAATCCTCGGTCCAGTAGGTGCTACCAATGATATTAAACATTGTTGGATCGCTACTCGGGTATTAACTGTACATTACCGCGATAGTATATTAGGTAAGAGCTTGCAGTTGACTACTGGTAAGGTATGTAACGTAGATTTCAAAGCCACACCAGATTTCTACAATGCTTGTGCACGTATAGTCCGTTTACGTAACACCCGCTTGAATATGGGACTGATCTTATTGACCGATTCATTAGGCCATCAGATCCAAGTACTGGCTGGTAAAAATGACGGTGGTCAGATTCGAGTTAAATCATTTAATTCGTAAGGAGTAACAGTGGATATCGTTGTTAATCGTAGTTTAATCGTAACCGAGGACATGGAGACATGTCCTCATTTAACCACCGGTGATAAAGCTGCTTATGTAGTGTATGCCAAAGAAGGTGCTACTGAATTAGCCAAGAAAGGTTATTGCAGTAAATGTTATCATGCATTGAAAGTCACCCAATCGGAGTAATATCATGCCGATAGAAATCAAAGTAACTACTAAGAAGTGCACTATCGATATTCGTGAAACTGTGGTAGTCGGTATCACTACATTCGAAAGTGAAATCACTGCTAATGTTAGCGATCCACGTAAGCAGATTGTGCAATATTTGCTGGATTTCAATTTCACAGCTAATGATCCAAATGACCAAGCCGTACTAGATCATGAGTATCAAGATTCATTGAAATTGATACTCATTACTGAATTGGTATATGGTCGAGGTTATGTAGTAAATAACCCTTTCTTTCTAATCCAAATTATCCCATCGGAGTAATTATGGATATTGAGTTATCGTTTATTTGCCTACGTCGGACGTGGCTAGTAGATAAGGTTACCGGCACGATCCCGATTAAATCATACACAATAGTGTTCACTGCCGATGATCACTTAGGTATCGGTCCAGCTGTAGCCAGGTATATGGCAGAATACATGTTGAAGGCAAAATCCCTTGACGAACATCAATCTTGTTATACGGCGTATGTAGATATAATTAAATATCTGCGTGAGGAGACATTTAAAACAGATTGTGTAAACGAGATATCTACACGGTTCTTTACCATCAAGTTTCGCGCACTATAACACAGCATAAATACTTACCTACTCCCATGCGGGAGTAGGTAAGCTATGCTATCAGCTAACTTTATTTTTTGTCTGCATCCAATTCAGTAGCATTCATTTCATCTACAGCGCTATCCACTGCATCAGCATGCTCTTCTACCAAATCACCTGTGGTATCATGGTCTTGTAGATCAGGGTCCTCGTCAGGGTTTAAGGTGTCTTCCTGGTCAGTATCGACTTCGGCTAGATCACCTCCTTCGTTTGCATCATCTACCCCTCCTGCAATATCTGCATTAAAATCATCACTGAAGTCATCCATACCACTACCAGTAGTATCTGATGGATCAGTAGGTTCAGTATCATTGAAAGCTGGATCTTCTGCAGTAGGTGCTACTTCTTCATTTTCCGCTAATGTTTCCATACGTTTACCTAGCCGTTTATGGAACTTAATCAACGATCTGGCCAGACCTACGTTCTCATCCACCATACTAACGATATTTTCTTGCATGTCATCTGCATCTAATAGATTCAGCAGATCTTTATCGATATCGTTTTTCCGCATCCATTGACGTAGGATATAGTTCTTGATCGTAGCAACCACTTTGTCAGCATCTTGCCCTAACTCAGTATTACTTAATATCTCACTATTAACCCATGCTGGTAACCATTTATCCAATGCAGTGCTATAATCTTCAAACGCTTGTGCTTGAGAGTTTAACATGCTGGTATCTGGTGGCGGTAATGATAAAGATAGTTTCTCCACAAACAACGTCAGGTACTGATTGATTTCAGCAATATCTTTGGTATCATTTTTATCTGAATCCAAATACGTTTGAGCTACATCCATCAAAGCATCTTTTAAGAAGCTATCACTGTGGATATAAGTTTTAGCGTAATGGGTGATTAGCGGGGCTAAGCGTTCCTGGGTTTTACAGATACGTTTGGTATTGATCAAATCTTTCGAGGTAATCTGAGTAGCAAACTCAATGCCCTGTGGATTTAAAATCAAATCCGGATCCACCATCAAACCACGATAGTGTTGTTTCGCGAGATTCTCAGATACTTCTGAATCAGGTAGTTTGTAATCAGGAGTGTCATCTGACATCGCGATCTTCGTAGATGGATAATGTTCATTCCCTACAATCGACCAACTAATACCAGCATTACCGATATAAGCCATGATGTCATTCGGAGTACCTTCAAACGGAATACGATTAGCAAACTGCTGCATAATCCGATGTTGGGTATCTTCGATAGTTTTCTCTGGTTCACGATCATCTGGATCCAGGGTTAGCTCAAACTGCAGATTACGCGTAGCGTTCAGTGTTGCACCTGACATAGTTGCAAACATAAACGCAGAACGAATAGTGCTGAGCATCTTATTACGATCTAATAACGATCTACCTACACCCCAATCGTTATAATCCAGAGCAAAGTAACAGAACTGTTCTACTGGGATATACAGGATTTGAGTAGCTTTCTTAGATAGTGCCCGTGCCATCATCAGCTGATAGGCTTCCTGTGGTCGACACATCCCCACACCTTCACCATACACACCGTTCTTCAACGCACCGATCAGTTTAGCTTCCACCAAATCACTATAGGAGTCATGCAGTCGCTGCATGGTCCATTTCTCTTGATTATGGTTATAGCCCATGCTAGTAGCCACATCTTGAATGATCTGTGATGATGGATTACCGGCTAACCATTGCATAGCGACGTTGTTATTCAGTAAGCTCTGACGAGAGATAGGATTACCTGTCTCATCTAGCATAATGTAATAACCGATGTGGTGGCGCATATTACCAGGTATATGTACTGGGATAATGGCTTCTGATGGGATGTGTTGTACTAGTGGTCTACCTACTGATTTACGTCCAATCATTTCATGGGTTTTAACCTGCTCTACATTCTTCAAACTGTAGACTGGGTTTTTATACACATCGTTATCTTTATAATCCATACCCTTTTCAGGTGCCTGGTCACGGTTAGCACCATCACTGGTCATTACTTGTAGTGGTACATCACCGCGTGCTTCCAAAGCAAAGCTTGAATTATATGCAGAGGCTATTTTTGACTTCGCATGAGTTTGACGGAATCGTTGTAGTTTCATTACATCAGCATTATCTGTAATGTAAATAGGGCCTAAATCGCCGGTAGTGATTTTAAGATCAGCATCGCTAGCTTCTACCGCATGTGTAGTAATAGCTTCAATACCGACGTACAGCTCACGCGCCGCATTAGGATTACCCAGTATCCCACGCGGTGCTAATAGCCGTTTTGATTGTGCGTTATTAAACGACTCGAGTGCTACTTTACCACCATCGTTAATGATCGCATCTACCGCAGACTCTGGTATGATCGCTACACCATAGGACCCGGTTTTAAACAACACGTCGTACAGGATTTCCTGCAGATATGTTTTTAATGGATGCGTGTGTTCAAAGTAATCTTTAACGACCTGTAATAAACCTGCTTTTAATTCAATAGGCATTTCATCAGTAGGACAATCAAAGTTCACGACCGTGGTGACTAAGTCCTTACTAGATAAAATCCCAGAGATAGCGATTTCAGCTACCTGTTGTAAATCAGGTAGGATATCAAAGATCTTATCGGCGTCTTCAATACGTTCCATACTGTCTTTGACAATCGGATACATTTCGTATTGGGAAGGTATACGGGCTTTGTGCGCGTTCTCGCCAGAAGTCTGCATGTGTCGTGGAGTAATGAGTTTATTCATTACCGCCTGACTGACCAGCTCAGATTTCGTGAGCGTAGTCCGTTTTACATTAGTCATTTTCGTTATCCTTTATTAGGTGAAAATATGAACGCGTTTTTCAAAATTTATTTTGAGGACACGATTGCATTAGTTCGTTCGATGATCATTAAATTTGATGCTACGGCCGACGCTATGAATCGTCCTTTGACCGAACTCGGTGTTGAGATACCCGTCGATAAAGCCAAATGGCGTTATTATAAACACCTGGCTGGCGAGTATCATGCATTAGATACACAAATGACAATCAAATCACTCGATGATTCGTCAATCATAGTATTCAGCAAAGAAAACTTAGAGATACATAAAAAGACGCGTACGGTTTATTTAAACAACGTTAGTTACGTAGATGCATTAGAATTATTATACCCAATGCAGTCAATCCTGGTGCGTGGGATATTGCACCCGATCGCACCATCAGTAGCAATTGCTGCCAACGATGGTCAAATACTCTATCATGATACTAAGTTCATCGAACCACAAGAACAATCAGTGATCCCTGAAGCAGAACGCTGGATTCAATCATATCTTTATCGTTACATGATGGAGAGTTATACACTTACAGATGAGCTATTTACACCCGCAGTTATTGGACAGATCTATACCCATCTGCCGGTAAAGATCCTCGGTATCCGTTATAACGCGGTTAAAACTGCTGAGGCACATAGTTTTCATATCAGACGTTATCTAGCTTCACATAATCGATTAGATGAATTCGTTGATTACATGACGTTAGAACAGCAGTTATACCTGTATCGTAATATCCTGTATATCCAACGCCATACCGGTATGTCGTTGACTTTCGATGATCTCATTGAACACTTAATGACCTTACGTAATTTACCAGTGTATGATTATCGGTTACGCCAACAACGTATTGAGTTAGCTAAGCAAGAGTTGTCACCTACACCAATGTTTGTTCGTACTCCTATCAATTTAGATACTACACTCGCTTCACGTACTGTGGACGAGTGGCCTGTGAAAGACATCATTTATAAAGAAGTCTCACAGGCAGTAGATAATTTGATGTATGTAGATAATCAAGTATCGATTACGAATGAGCTGGTAGAGAACTCCTCGGTTAGTAATTTACCGACTAAGATCGTTCATGCAGCCGCTATCGATCCAGAGGATCTCGCTTCAGTGAAACTGATCGATGTGTTGATCTCTCACTGGGCCCTACTCGCGTGTAATGGTACTTATACTACAGAAGGTTCTATCCTTAATCCTATTACTGGCGATACCTGGAAGCTTAATAGTACCGAGTTATTACTACTGTACATTTATACGTATATGTACGGTTACCATGGTATACGGTTAACTGAGTTTCCCTCATTTAAAGCATTAGATGTAGCTAAACTCAGATGGATCCCTAAAGAAGAATATCTTAAAGTAGTGGCACCGCATCAGTATCAATACTGGGATCGACCCATAGAGTTCTTCCAGGAGACGTATTATGAGATTTATAATACCATCTCATCAGCAGATGATCTGATGACGCTGTGTGCAGATCTATTGCAGAAGAAACGGTTACGGCATCAATATGTGTTCCAGCCACATCGTACTTGGCAACGTGCAGGGTTAGAATCACTGTATAATTACAGTTATCAAGATGTTATCGTACAGCCATGTATTAAAAACGTGGTAGATTATGCAGATTGGTTCCGTGCATTGAACTTTGACTGGGCTACACTATCTATGGATGAGTACCAGGAGATGGCGTTAGAAATACTGGATGCTGGTACATCGTACGACGCTAAGAATATGATCGGATTAAAAGAGATACAATCAGCAATGGTTAGACTCTTTAAACGTCTCTCTTCTTATACCGTACAGTTTATCGAAGAGGTGATCTCAGATGACAATGTCATCGTTGATCCACTGATCGCTACTCCAGACACTACGATGGAATCGCTGAAAGGTCATCGTTATATCAGTGAACCTGAGTTAACAGTAATTAGTACTTCATTTAAGGCCCATGCTCCAGTTATAGATCAGCGTGATCCCACTACTGTAATCGAAATGACTCCTGTAATTGATCGTAGTTACAATGTCGATATTACGGTCGATGTTGAGTCAGTAGGTAAAACTCATTTCACAGCATCGCTATTAACTTCTCGCTGGGGAGTGTTATCAGTAAAAGATCGTGTCATGTGATTTTTTTAACATAGGAAGTATCCTATGTGAACTTTAGACGCTTAGGAGAGAAGAGAGATGGCTTTTAAAGTGGATCTGTCACTCCCATCCAATGAGATACTCCTCGGGATAATCAATTATGAAAACCCCAGAGCTAACTTAACCTTTAAGAAAGTTAAGTTCTCACCGACGGGATGTCTACCTGCTAACTACATGGGTCGCGATACTAAAATCGACGTTATCCCAATGCCAGGTTCAGGACTGTACGGTACCATAACGTTCTATTATACCAAGATTGACTTAACTGCCTATTTAGGTGATCGATTATTGATCATCGAGCCAGGTCAATATCGATACACTAATGAGTTAATGCCAGAGATCCTCGCTCAGTTTGGTATACGCGTAGTAGCGGCTGATATTATCGCTGATATCGTACCTACCGAGGGTAGAATCCAGGTACGCTTCTCACCGAAGTCATTACTGTATAAAGGTGTTATTACACTCAATCTTGGCGAACCATTTATACCCTTAACAACACGCGTTGGTAACCGTTTGTTAGACGGATTTTATAAACCACCTATTTAAATTAAAAGGAAAACCAGACCATGGCTGATTCATCCAGTGCCTATGACGGGAAGAAAGTCACGAATACATTATCTGGTATCCGTGTACAGACCGCCCTGTTTCTAGGCTTGCCATTGACCTATCCGGAGAAATCCACCCTCAATGAACATTTAGATGTATTGAGTACGATCACTCCAGCAGCTACTGCGCGTCCTACCTGTCAATATTTATCGATCGGTAACAAAGGTCACACTACTACCGCTGAATCCGATGGATTAGCTGGAGTATTGCCAGTAGCACATGAACCTACTGATTCAGCGCCATATGGGATCATTCCATTCGTACTGCGACCAGTAGATTCTGATCTGTCGGATGACCTACGATCACGTTATGCACTGCGTCGTTTAGAAGAACACAACGGTAAACGTTACTGGGCTTATTATTTACGTCGTTTAAGTTATATCGGTGATACGGTACAGGACTACTACACTAAAGTCCGTGATGGTGTAAAAACGATTGTAGAGTTTAAATACTCAGATCTGAATTTATATCCATCACAACCTACACTACCCGACTACAACTACGATGTTACTGATACACTCACTGCATCCGATGGGGACTACGTACATGCCGCAGCTGGTATTAGCGTTACACTCGATACATTTGATATCGAAGAGTTAGTTAACGTCGCCCGTGTGAAATACCAAAACCCGACTATGGCGATCATGTCAGAGTTCTGTCTGTGTTCTGGTGTAGATTATACTGCTACTGGTGAGTCAATGGTAGGGTCTCCATTTACCTATACTGAAGCAATCGGTGTACAAGTCGCGGTATTCTTAACTACCTTTGTAAATGTTGCGTTTAACAATGGTGGATTAGGCTACGATTTCCAAATCGGTCAAACAGAAGCAATGGCGTTGTCGACAGTCGTGTCGTAAGGTTGGTAGCTATGTGGTTACCAGACCCACCTGCGCCAGATGTTATACGGCTAATGGGGATCGATCCAGGTACAGATACTCTTGGGGTCTGTATCATGGATATCGACAGTACTACGTATGCCCCCACTGTCGTGTGGGGACATACCTATCGTGCTAGCCGGACTACTGACCGGTGGGCAGGTTACAGTGAAATCCGTGGTATGCGTGATGCGAGACTGAAATCACACCAGTACGAATTATCGATTCTATTACGTGCTGCGGAACCGACGTTAATCGCTGCTGAAACTCCGTTCTTTAACCGTAAACGACCCAGTGCATTTGAAGCGTTAGTAGAGTGTTATGCGATGCTTCGCGATACAGTATGGGAATACTCACCTACACTATTACTAAATCGTATCGATCCTGTTATGGCTAAAAACTATATCGGTGTCGATCACCGCGGCACAGATAAATCTGATGTACGGCGTGAAGTAGCACGTCACTACGCCAGTCGATGTGCTGCCGGTATCGATGTTCATCGTTTTGATGAACACACGATCGATGCTATCGCTATATGTAATGTGTTATTACGTAATACGTTATTAGGTGAAATCGTAGAGCGGACTAAGAAAACCAAAAAGGTGGGTTCTAAACCACGTGGTAGTAAACTCGGTCCAGCGAAAGTACCGCGACCACGTCGCAGTAAACGCCGTCGTAAATGACTAGAGTAGCCTTCGGGCTACTCTAGCGTTTTATGCTGCGTGCTATTTTTAACTTAATCAGATATATTGTGTATTTATTATTAATGGAATACTGCTTTGATCAGATTACACCAACAGTTATTAGACATCACAGCATGTCGATTTAAAATCGTTATACCGGAGGTAGTTAAAGCTATGCTCAATCTACCAGTCGATAATATCATATTGGCACTAATCCACGATTACTTAGATTACCGTACACGTTATCAGTGTGGGTATAGTGAGTCAGTTGCTACTACTACAAACTTCTTCGCACATTGGCGCGATCGACATCTTAATATAAAAAAATATAATGCAGCTGACCAGTCGGTATGCCGTAGTTATATAAAAGAGATCTACTCGCTATTAGATGGTTTATGCTCAGGTACTGCACACAGTGTATATCGATTAACTGACGATGGGGTGTTTGGCTGGGAAATCCAGATACCTGGTAGAACATTACCCATAGATTATTTCGAGAATAGAACACTATCAATTAAAACCCACATGAATGGAGTTATCCCCCAATGCTTTCTCGTGAGTACTACAATACACTCTGTGAAACATTAGCGCAAGCACATGGGTTAATGGTCACATGGAATAACCCATTAGATAATGATATTTATCTAATAGAGGATTATATCGTGATAGGGGCGTTCCAACACCCCATAGAACTGATTGTAAGCCTCTTACACGAAATCGCGCATACAAAACTAATCTACCCTACGGTAGGTCATGTCTGTGAGCGTACATGCTGGCTGATGGCGTTTAAAGCACTACGTGATTTAAACTTACACACCGAATTAAAATACTCCCATTTAAAACGAATATTAGCGAGGATTAAACATGAGCCAATTAATCGCACTCACTACCGAGTACCTCAGTCGATGGCCTGTCATCGCTGCATATATAGCTGATCGTCCAGAGTTATCAGGTTGGCTATTAGTAGATGATCAACAGCCCTGTAGCTTAGTGATTATGTCACCCCAGCGGATACATTATATCTACACCGTCCCAGATGCACGTCGTGGTGGATATGCGACGCTATTATTAGCACACCTCCTACATTCTACCTACGTGCAACAGCCGTTACGAGTTACGGTACCTAAAACAGATTTAACAGCACTGCGATTGTTCATAAGTAGCGACTTTGAAATCGTAGGGTTTAATCACAGCCAGAAAGCACCCAGCTATATATTGGAATATAAAAAACCAGCCTTAATTGTCCAACATGTAGACACTTTACAGATCGATGCCGAGTGTAACGACCTCTTAAATAAAATCCATGTAGTAGAAGCATTGCCCATATATCTCTGATCAACCCTAGGATTGATCAGGTTGTTATGCGATCCCATCTATATTAGTAAAACAAATACTATGTGAAGTGTATCCTACTTCATCCCATTTAATAACCAGAAGGTGAGTGACGATGTCCTTAATCGATTTCACACATGGTAAGTTCGTGAAAGCTATTAACACTGCGAATAATGCCGCGTTCTCCATTAACGATTTTGTGTTCTCAAAACCACGTGTGAATAGCGCAGGGTACATCGGCGGTAACACACTGATTAGAATGCAACCTCGCAATCGTGATACCTACGACGGGTCTACTGTCTTTGGCTATGATCGATTAGATTTAAGTGTACTATCCACTGCTACCGGTGGGGTATTGGCAGTACCAGAAACAGTAACTGATCCTTACGCTATGCTACCCTACCTCCATCAGAACTATGGCATTGGTGTAGCTGCACATGACCTGACTGCCAGTATCGATATGAAAGGTGCTACAGAGTCATATACACTATCCCGTTTATTTAATACTGGATATAATCACTCTGCTAACACTACTAAAAACATCAACGCTGTACCAGCAGAACAAACCTCCTGGACCTACGCCAGTGATACTAAAATTCTGACCCAGCCTACGGATGCCACTGCCGTTAGTGGTATAATCACTCCTGAGGCATTTTCTGACTATGTGTTAGATGTGACTTTAGGTGGTAATACTGATAATGGGTTTATGGGTATCATATTAGCTGCGTACTGGGACTCAGCCGCTGGTCAGATGTGTACTTTAACCTGTGATATGACGTTAGCTGCCTCGGTTATACCGAACATCCAGTATAACTTTGGTCAATCACTGTCCGGTACTCTAGGCGGGTTCGCCGCAGGTACAGTGACCAGTAGACCATGGGTACAGGCAGGTACACGTCGAGTACGTGCTACCCGTGTCGGTGATATCATTACTGTGGAAGTATATGGTTTCAGTATCGTACAAGATGGTAACGTCGTTTACGGTACTAAAGTAGTCGATCTAAACTCTGATGCACGACTGCTCAAGTTTAAAACTGCAGCTAGAGTAGGTGTAATTACCAGAAACAACGCCGGTGGTTATTTTAAGAACTTCTTATTATCAGCCCCTGCTCGGTTATTGACACTGACTGCTTCTCCAGATAATCATTACTTTACCGGTACTGCAGATTTTGTTATTGCTGGTGGTAGTGCTTTGACTGAGACTCCATATACGTATGATCCTGTGGTACACACGGTAGATCATGGTAAAACCTTCGCAGAGACCTATCGCTGGCCATTAAATATGACCGCTGAGAAAACGACTATGCAGACGCTAACAGCCTCTACAATCGATTTTAAAGCATTGGCAGTGGCTCTGCAGAAAGTTACAGGCGATACATGGAAGTTCTCTGGCATTGCTCCTTATAGCCTGGAGGACGCGATCATTCGTAAAGTAGGGACTGCACAAGCCACCTGGGGTGTATCTACTGCATATACCTACGCAGTAGTGATTGAGTTATCTTCGGCATGTACTGCCTTAGAAGGTAATCTACTATTACATTTTAATTAATAACGAATTAGGATACATGGAATGCTAAAGTCACGTACAAATCCAATTACCGAAGCTGTGAACTATCTGTATAACATCGACTTCGCTGATATCGCTGAGTTGTTCGATGATGTAGCAGTAGGTGATATGCTTCCATCTAAGTTCTTACCGATCTTAGGAGGTGTCACCGGAGACCATTGGTCTATGGCAGCACCTGCACCTTACACGCTGGCTGGTTCCCGCGTGGTGTATAAAGGAGTGCCGGTAGCTACTCACCCATGCTGTACATGGTTTGAACAGATCGTGGTAGTAGCACTCGCTCCAGAGTGCACTGCATTACATGGCAATTTAGTATTCCATTTCCGTCGTTGTTAACTCGATAAGGGGTGTTTATGGAAGGGTTCAAACTCTCTCCTTTGGAGGCGTTGTTTTCTTTTTTAAGAGCAGCTAATCCGACATATGCTAATAAGTTGATCCCTGAGAACTTTACTATCGGTACGATTACCAACCTGGGCACTGCTAACCCAAATACGAAAGTGGTATTACAAGGTACCGGTGCTGTGGTGTCAGGTAATATCACGGTCGCCTATAACCGTTTAAATATCAAAAAAGTATTTAATGCGTTTGGGTCGGTGTTAAAACGTCCAGTGGTTAAAATCCATCGTCCAGATAAAACTACCACTACAGTTACAGTGGCTCAGATCATCCAGGAAATCAATGAAACACTTGGCATCAATTTCGATACTATCTCTGTGTACAAAGATTTTGCTGGTAGTACCAGCATTACATTACCTGCAATAGGTTCGTACATCGATGTAGACATTCCAGTAGACGGCAGTGCTAGTACGTCATTGCGATTAGTACCAGATGCCGCTAATCCATTGCAAGTGCGGATATTAGTAGCTGGCTATACTATCGTTGCAGTAATTACTGATCGTATGATCAGACCGATCCTTGGAGCTACTCCTTTAATGACACTACGTCAGAATGGGTTGATCAATATCAATGACGGTAAAAAGGTAGCGCAGTTCTTGGCCTATAACCAAGACTTTACATCGGTATTTGACGGCATTAACCATACCACTGAAACTGGTCACGGTGTCATTACAGGCGCTGCAGTAACGCGGTTTAATGCGAAGATGACTGAATTAGGTATCGGGATATCGTGTAGTACTAGCTTGAAACTCAAATCAGGTGAATACGCACACAACATCTTTAAATCTACTCCAGATCCATTAGCAGGCGGTAATCCACGTTTTACTAGCAATGTATTAATTGACACCACTAACTTAACGTTAGCAGATGGGTTCTCAGTCGCTGGGACATTGCCACTAGGCATTAAACCAGTAACTAAGTTCTCAGTAGGTCCTCTATTACAAGAGATGTTAGCTGATATCGATTTCACTGCTGAGTTAGCGACATATGCGACTGCTGTAGCTCCAGCTGGATATGCCAGTGCATTGACGTTGATTAACACTGGTGGTTCTGATGACACTACAGTGTGGTGGTCATTAAATTCGACGTTGATTACGGCGATCAATGCTAAACTAGTAGCTGCAGGATTACCTGCGCTACCTGGGCAATTCCGTATCGCTAATCGATATATACCTGCGGCAGCTGATGCAGCGGTACTCTGGCCATTACTGTGCAAAACCACTGCATCTCGTACAGTACCTACCCGAGCTAGCTGGTCTACCTATAGTTTACAAATCAACTATGTGAGTAATCCACTAGATGCGACGGTACCTACGCAGCCACTCTGTTTGTACTTTAATGCTGGCTAGTAATTAACTAAGGTGGTGATCTATGCCATACTCAGTCGATATCGCTAAGCCAGCACTCACCCTCTTACTCGAGGAGTTTAACAGTGAGAATGGTAGCTCGTATACGTTTGACGATGTCAGTTTTGTAAACTTTAAACCGAATGGGGGTCCTAATGGATTGTCTTCGATTGGTATCGAGTTAAAAGACCAGTCAGTTTATACTGGCCAAGTAACTATATACTACAACCGCATGGATCTCTCTTACATCTTTAGTTTAGTCGGCTTGTTTGTCAAGTATGTTGACTATGTGGTGCCTACGGATCGCCCTGTAGTTAATACTCGGTTACTCCAAGAGATCGCTAGACGGTACAGATTCCCATTCAATCAAGATGAGTTTAACTTCGTGGATACCGATGGGGTGTTAACGATTATCGCCACTGACACTAATGTCGCGTTTAAAGGGTCGGTTGTTATACAACCATCCATACGTGATCAATTAGATATGTTAGGCATATCGATCCACACTGCATCTCAGTTTATCGAAGATGAGATCATTACAGTTTACCCGCTGATATAACGGAGCTAATATGAGTACTTTTTATACTATCCTCACTGATCGAGGCAAGTCGAAGCTATCGACGTGTATTGCACAGGGCACCAGCTTACCCTTATCCAAACTGGCAGTCGGTGAAGGTTTGAACAACAGTATTTATCCACTGGAAGCCAACCAAACCGCATTGAAATCAGAAAAACACCGTGGTGATATCAATGCGATCTACCGTGATGTTACGAACCCGAAATGGATCGTAGCGGAATTAGTGATCCCAGTAGACCAAGGTGGTTTCTATACCCGTGAAGCTGGGGTGTACGATACCGACGGAGAACTATTCGCAGTGGGTTTATTACCCGAGTCGTATAAACCTGCGGTCTCCTCTGGCGCTGCTAAAACCCAAACTATTCGATTAGTCATCGAAGTAGGTAGCGATGCTCAAGTAACACTCGCCGTAGATAATTCGATGGCGTTTATTACTCAAGCTGGGCTAGCCGCTCAATTGGATCTAGTGAAAGCTCAGTTCATCGCTAAATCTGACTTTGTATATAGTTTTGCTACGAATGGTTATGCATTACTACCAGGTGGGTTAATTTATCAGTGGGGTCAAGGGTATGCCAATACACAAGGGTATTGTGATGTGACTTTCCCAATCGCACTCACTACGATACTGTTGGATCGACAGGCACTGCCACATCAAACCACTGCTGATAATATTCAACGTAGTATGACTTGGGCTACTGACGTATATCAGGGGTCGTTAACTATGACTCGCTATTTAATGCGTAAAGAGGGCTCAAAGAAAACTGATGGGTATTTCTCTTGGAACATCACTGGTAAATAGGAGTTCGTAATGGCCACACGTTTTGCAGCCTCTACGGGCTGCTTTTACCCTTACTCGCAAAACTACACGGTATTACCAGACGATATTTTTGAGTGTTCTGACGCTGATTACGTATTAGCGATGTGTCGATCACCCCGTCAATTATTGACAGTGGTGGATGGTCATGTGGTCGTAATAGATCCGCCTGAACCTACACTAGCGGAATCTAAACTGGCATTGAATAGTACTGTCGATGATCATGCTGAGATGGCCCGCAGATCTGCGCTAGTGAATACGTTGCGATTAGCAGAGTATGAAGTAACTGCTGAACAAGCACTGGCTTTTAAATCTGCAGATTATTTAGGTACACCGCCACCTGCAGTGCAGTCGTGGATAGAAGTTACTAATCAAACGCCACAAGTCGCTACTGATCAAATCTTAGAGATGCGTCGGCAATATTTAGATGCACTACTAACGATACGAGATTTACGATTACACGCTAAAGCAGAGATCGATGCTGCTGAAGATGTAGTTGCTGCTGAATCTATCGCAAACCAAGCAATAGAAAATATAGACGCAATCGGTGCACTGGTTGCCAATATTTAACCACGAAGGGGTCTGACCAATGCCATACATTGTTGACTTTAACAAAGCCCCGGAAACATTACTACTGGAATTAGTCAATTCTGAAAACAACGCCACATTAACCTTCGATCAAGTGGAGTTAATGCCACCTGAGGTAGAAACCACGAAACTGGGGTATAACACCAAAACTCCTATTCTCTGGAAAACTACCTCGGATATGATCGGTGTGGTGAACGTTTTCTATAACCGAATTGATCTAGACGTGTTGTTCAGTTTAACTGGAATTAGCTTAAAAGAAGTTAATCTCGATTTGGATGAGCAGCTAACTCCTATTATCAACGATAAGTTCTTTGATGAGCTACATCGTCGGTATAACGTGACATTCAGTAGCAATGATTTCGGATTCACTGGTGATACTGTAAAAGCATTAACTGCCAACGCAGATAACTTTGCATATATAGGTACCACTAGTTACGATATCGAACGATCACTGTATACTCGTGTACAGTCTACACTGTTAGATGGCTTTACGTTGATTGATCCATCTGATATCAAACTGGTGTTGATTAATCAAAACCTACCGCTGTATCAATTACCTGCTCGATTTACCGCAGATAAAGCATCTGCTGAGTTATTGACTATAGGGATTGACTGCTCAGATTTCCAGAGTTTCTTGGAGCTGAATGCAGATGGCAGTATTAAATACTTTACAGAGCTATCGAATCAGTTAGCCGCTTACGGGTTACCTGCTTTCTCTAACTCTACCGCTGGTAATAAAGCTATCCGCTACGCAGTAGCTGATTATCCAGATGCAATACAATCTTACACGTACGTCGTAGTCATTGAGTCGGTAGTATCAGCGACTATGTCAGGACGGGTTATGCTTCACTACACAGTAGCGACTTAATGAGGTAATAATAATGGCTATTATGGATTTAACAATTAATGCTGTGTTAGCTGCAGTAAACTCAGCCAATGCAGGGTTAGCATTAACGCTACCAGAAGTACAGTTCTCTGCACCACGTGTTAATGATGCGACCTGGCAAGGTGAGACCCTGTCAGGTAATACCTTAATTCGTGTAACACCAAACGAGACTTCTAAATATACCGGCACTACTGTAATCGGCTATGATCGTCTGAACCTGTCGGTATTACAGACCCTGCTAGGTGGGGTGATGCGTTTACCTGATACTGTAACGACTGTCGCTGCTGCGGTGCCATATTTCGATGCATTGTATTCATTGACGATAGTACCATCTGATTTTGTCGATGGTCCTATTACTGTAAATGCTGATAGTACACGTACGCTGACACTGACTGCAGTGGAAGGTGCTATCGCATGGATCGGTACAGCGAGTTTCTCAATCAAAGCTGCTCCGGTATCAGTGAACAACGTTATCACTAATACTGTATTGGATGGTTATCAATATCTGCATGATACCACTAAAGGTTTTGCTGAGTCTTATTCATTCCCAATGGACTTCACGCCAGAATTTGCGACGATGTCTACTATCACCCAACAGACCACGAACTTCGCTACACTAGCTGCGTCTTTAACAGCTATTAGCGGCGATACTTGGGTGACCTCAGGTACTGCCGGGTTCTCATTGGATGGTGCTGTAGTGTTGAATGCTGGTATTAACCAAGCAGAATGGCCTACTAACCATAACTATAAATACGCAGTCATTATTCAGTTAGGCACTACCTCTACTAACTTAGAAGGCAGTCTGATCCTGCACTTTAATGATCCTGTAGAAACGTTTGACCCTAATGTAGTATAATGTATTAGGAGAGTGACTTCGGTCGCTCTCCTAATGTTAGTGTCGATTAACTTAATACAAGGTAAATATCATGGCTAAGAAAGGTGTTAACTATTTATACGGTATCGATTTCACTGACCGTAAAGCGATCCTGGCGACTATCTCAGTAGGTCCAGTACACGATATCATAGCTACACTGCTAAAAGAAAAGACTAATGACCAGTGGGAACGTTTAACTACTGAAGGTTACTCATTGGTTGATGCAGTCGTAGAGTACAACGGTGTTAACGATTTAACTACACGTCCAACTATTTCTTCTTACAAGAATATTTGTATCATTAAGTTAGGCGAGTGCTGTACCGAAGTCACTGGACGCATCTATTTGCATTATAACTGAGTTAACGCCGTTAACTAAAGTTGACTAACTATTCCACATGACGGAGTTATTCCATGCAAATATTCAGAACGCAGCGAACTCCATTAGCCGAATTCCAAGAAATCCTAGCTACCCAAGGTAGTACTGGAGATCGGCTAGATTGGTCTAAGCTGACCTTATCAAAAATTAAACCAGTATCGAATGTCCGCAATACGTCAGTAACTCTCACTGGACAAGCTGGTTCTGGTATTGTGGGAACCATAACCCTCAATTACAACCGTATCGACATCAGTCGTTACTACAACAAAGTAGGCGCGGTTAATAAGAAACCAGTAATCCGATTATCCGCTGGTATTACAGGCAATAAAACACTCACTGACGTGATCCAGCAGATTAACCAGGCATTAGGGTTAAGTTTAGAAGCCAGTGGTGTATATCGCGATTTAAACAGCGTATCGTTTACAGTACCGAATAAAAATAGTAGTATAGCAGTGACGTTGGTAGCGAATACCAATATCAGTGGGCTCGGTGAGACCTCATTACGGTTAGTACCAGGTACTACCTTAGAAGTAGAGTTCTTAAATATCGGTGCCGTATTAGCTAACGCTATGCCAGTGCGTAACCACGTACCGTTCTTAAATGGGAATAAGATAAAGAACAATGCTGGTTGGGATATCTCAATTGATACCCCACGGACGATCCCAGACGTATTCACGTATGGTATTGATTTAACCGCGGTGTTACACATGGCTAGCTTATTAGATGGTCCAGACTACCTAGATAAAGTATCCGGTACCGGCAGTGCTACTATTTATCGTATTAAACCGTCGTTTATGACCGGTATTAATGCTAAGCTCGCTGCAGCTGGTATGCCTACTATCGACCCTACCTGGGTATTTAATCCAGCTAGCTCAAGTTACAACACTGCCCTGGTGTATATCATCAAAACAACCGATGATGCTAAATTAACCGCATCTCGGATCAACCCACAGTATTCGCATGTACTAGAGATTCCATACACAGCGTTAGTAAGTGCTGAGGATCTAATAGATACACCGTTGTACTTACACTTTAACTTATTAGTCTAGGAGGTTTAAATGCGTGCTTTATTAAAGCAATCTGGACTAGATGAGTTTCTGTCCAAAGCCCAACAGCGTAATCCAGACTTTACAGTCACTCCAGAGACACTGTTACCGTATTTAGCTACCGTCAATGGTAGTGGGGTTAACACCACTGTGAAATGCGTAGCAGATGGTCCACAATCCGGTTTAATCGAATTTACTTATGATCGCGCTGACCCAGCTCGACTGTTTAATAAGTTCAACGTCGTTACTAAAAAGCCTACGGTATACATCACAGGTGCGCCAGGGGACTCGGTGGCATTGAGTACTATAACAGCTGCATTAAACCAGCGGTTAGGTACTCAAGTACAGATCGGTGGCACTTGGCCTGACTTTGCCGAGCAGTCTATAGTAATGCCTGCTAAGGATAGTAAACTCGATACTACACTAACTGTACCTACTGGTACTGGGCGTGGTGATACCAGTTTACGATTAATCCCAGGGGCAGTATTAAATGTCGAGTTGTATAACCGTGGATTGAATATCGGTGACGGTATACCGGTACGTCAGTTAAACCCATACTTACGTACCGATAACGCACTGAATCACGTTTATCCTGAAGCTGGTCAAACTCTGCCTATGCAGTTAGTTTGTTATGCGTTAGACTTTACTGAGATATTCGGAACATTGGCGGTGACGTCATCGTGTCTGAATCGTCAGGGCGTTGGTCCGTATTCTTACGGATTTATTGACGCTACTCGTCTTGCAATCAATGCCATTTTAAATAATGCAGGGCTACCTGGCATTCGCAGTGATTATCGCTGGTCCTATACTACTCAGAATGCTACCTCGGCATTCACACTGGGGGCGTGTAATACCAAGTTAACGGCAGATCGAGTAGACACCCTAGGGGTCATCAACCAGTCATTTGATAATTCGGTTAAAGTGCCTGCTATCGCGTTTGAATCGATCCCAGGGGTGTATAACACCGATGTCTATTTAAACTGGCAGTCATTGAAATAAAAGGAACGTAGATTATGCTTAAATTAAACTCAGCTGATCCGCGTACTGAACTACTGCAGATCCTGCGTCAACAAAACCCTAAGTTCCCAGATACGACTATTGATAATTTATTGATAGTCAGTGTGGGTGCTGGTACCACCAAGAACTCTAAGCTTAAGTTCTACCTGAAAGCAGCTGCTGGTGCTTCAGGGATGGCCGAGGTGGAGTATGATCGTCACAACTTAGGTAGTTATCAGAACAAATTCGGTAGCGCGTATAAAACACCAGTAGTTAATATGTTCGGTACTGCTGGTGACGTTACCAATACTGGTACAGTAATGCAGCAGCTGAAAGACGCATTAGGTATCGCTTTTGATACGACTGCACACCCAGATTTACAGAGTACTGGATTCACAGTACCTGCGAAAGGTGCTATGGTGGATGTGGCGATATTGCCAGCGAGTAGTTCACTGCGTTTCGTAACTGGTGTGGCTGGCAATACTAATACGAACTTAAATATTAAGTTGTGTAATAAGGGTAGTAATATAGGCAACAAATTAACAGTCCGTAAGATCAACCCATTCCTTCGCAGTAATGGTACATTGAACTGGACGTTAGATACTACCTCCACACCAGCGAATGCTTGGGATCGTTATACTGATGTATTGTTAGCGATGATCGACTTCTCGGATCTCTTTAAAGGACATCCAAGTGGTTCTGGGTTGTTCAGTTCGGTAGGCCTGAAACAATTCAAGTTCTTACCAGCAGTAATGGCTAAAGTCAATGCTAAATTAGCAGCAGTAGGTATTACTAAACAGTATAGTCAATCAGATGCATACCATCTGACTTGGGTATTGTTAAGCGGTGTTCAGTACTATCCTGATAGCTTCTGGACTTATGCTGAAGGTGCTTTCTATACTAACACTACTACGTATAGATTGTACTCGACCAGTGGTGCAGCTATTCGTACTAAACCAACACGTATCGCTCCAGGGTTCTCTCACGTATTGAAAGTGATGTATCCTGGTAAAGCAGACACAAGTATACCATTTGCTGATACTGCAGCTACTGACTCGATGTTACCGTCACAACGCTGGTGGTTATTCCAATATAACGCATAATACTAACTAAGAGAGCTTCGGCTCTCTTGACTTTAAGACTCAAAGTTTATGACGCAGTATTGGCATAATACGGTGTCCATATTGTGTAAGAAACTATATTTTCTTCTACAACCCCAGTCGGCACCGGGGTAGGCATTAAACCTAGTGTGTATACGCTAACTGATATTATGTAGGAATGTAGTATCAATTCCGCATAATCCTACACGTCCTAACTTTAATTAAAGGTGACTGAACCATGGCACGATATGTTCTTGACATGACCCAAGCTCATAAGCAGTCTTTTATCGAGCTTGTGAACAACGACAACGTTACTACAATCGGTAGTAACCTGACTCTGGACGACGTGAACTTCGTTGGTGAACGTGCAGTTGATCCAGTAGCTGAAGCCGGTATCCCACGTGGATTCGCAGTAACTCTGGAAAACTCCCAGTATCCAAAAGACAAAGTAACAGTATTCTGGAACAAACTGGCTCTGGGTGACGTTGTTACCATGCAAGCCACTGACTTCCAAAGCTGGTACGATCCAGATACTTGGAATGCTGAAACTTCACCTGCAGATGCACTGCCTGCATTCGCTGCAGCTGCATTGCGTGCAAACGTTGACGTCAACGTTGCGATGGAAAACCTGGTTTTCACTCGCGAATACAACTCAACCGAAAACTACTACTACATGCGTGTAGCAGGTACTTCAATGGTATTCGTTGTTGATACCCTGTACCGCATGCCTAAGCACTTCAGTGAAATCGTAACAGTAACTGAACTGAACGGCTTCATCTACTCACCAATCGCTCCTGAAGCAGTTGTAGAGTAATCCGCAGTCAGTAGTTTCGGGCGGTAGTTAGTGTAGCTACCGCTTAGTTAAAAAATCTCCCTATAAGGTGATCAAAGATGGCATATGTAACTGATTTTACCAAAACTCCTAAGTTGATGCTGATCGGTCTGATCAACAACGACAACAACTTCGGTCTGACTGAAGCTGACGTGGCATTCCGTAACCTGGCCGTAGAAGTTGCACCAGAAGGCAAAACTTACAACACTTCAGTTGAAGTGGACCTGCTGACCGACGAAGTTGCTGATGACTACGTTAAGTTCTTCTACAAACGTGTTGACCTGGTTGAACTGTTCAGCCTGATCAATCCTAAGTTCCGTGAAGTTGACGTTCCTGTGGACGCAGTCACTGGCCTGCCAATGGACAACGAAGTATTCGTAATCGAATTGCTGCGTAAGTTCGGTGTGGCGTTCAATGCTGCTGATTTCACATGGGTACTGAAACCAGAAGGTCAAGGTCTGATCACTCTGACTGCGACTGCTGCTAACTTGGCATACACTGGTTCTATCGATATCGACGTTGAAGCTTCACTGGCTACTCGTGTTGATAACACCCTGTTGGACGGCTTCTACAATCCAAACGTATAAGCTTAATACTCCTGGAGAGCTTCGGCTCTCCAGGATCTTATGCTGTCTACACACTGGTTTATAATTACTAGTAGAAATATCGTATGTAAATTACCCACTAAGAGGAGCACGTTAACATGGAACCAATGGATATTACTTTTGAAGGTGAGCAAGTCATTATCGCTCATTATTTAGGTGTAGATCAAAATGTGTTAGTAGTTACCGAGTACCAAGGTGAGACCCCGCATAACGGCTTTATCGTGCCATTAGACGAAACCGAACCTGACTATGTACTACGAGTCACCCAGTCGATCTCTCGCCAGTACGCTGAGTTTGCGAAGCTTTATAGCAGTCCACTGCGCGGTAATATTCGATATACTAAACCACTACTCAATTTCAAAGACTACCGTAAAACAGACGTATCACATATCAACCGATTAACTAGTCTAACTAGACAGCTGTTACAAGAACAACAGTTCAATGACCCTGGTGTCGGCACGATACGCATGGTCACCGGACACGCTGTGTTACCAGGCGGATATATCTTAACGACAGATCTCTCTAAATCTATCGATCCATCTAAATTCGATGTTACTCTAGCTACACAAATAGTAAGTGAAAATTTGGTAGGTAAAGTAGACGACCGGTTGTGGGATTTGGAAAGTTATCGACTCTATCGTAATCTGATGACACTGGATAATATCATCGCTAATGAAGCCTTGCCTGATGAAGCAGATTTAGCTTTATTACGAATAGCTAATGGTGCGATACCTATCAGTGACCACGCAGGTGAATTCGTTTATCTGTCACAATTTGGTCTCCACTATCAACCAGTGTTTATAGGTTCCCAAGGTCGTCTCTGGCCAGGAGTCTCAAAGATCTCCTACGAAGGTTATCACAGAGCGATGTCAATCATTGACAGTTACATTGAACTCCAATAAAGGATACGAATAATGTTACATCTATGTTACACTTACAACACTACACCGCGTATTCCACATGCAGAAGTATTAGTACTGCGTACTGTAGCTGATATTCGTTCTGCTGCTAAAAAGATGAAATTCGATAAGTGGCCCGATGGTGGTTATATCCTGGAAATCAAACCACCTCGCATGACCCCACTGATGACCTTCGGTAAAGTCGAGTTCATCGAAGAGGTAGAACGCCTTGGCACGCACTACAGACGATTACCAGACCGTGACGTATACCTTTGCTATGCTATGAACTACGATGCGATCACAGCGCCTGTGGCAGGCGTTAAAACGCAGCCATATGTCCATGCTGACGTAGTTACTAACGTCGAAGTAGAATTCCCTGCTTTCTCTGTATTTGATACTGAGAAAGAGTTGATCGGTTCGTATGTGTTTGAGTTCTTTGATGATGTCGGTGTTTATACCCCAGAACATCATTATGTTACTAATGATTACACTGATCCCATTGACGTACATTTCCGTGATTTAACCAAATGGGTTAAACGTGCCTCTGATTTAGAAAAGATCATTATGATCACCTCTACTCAGATCAAACCACTGGCAGATCGTACCTCAGGTAAACTGGCGATGGTGTATATGCTCATCGATCGATATAATCGTCGATATATAGTACGTATGCCCACTACTCCAGTAACAAAACGCGATTTACCACGTATAGCTAAAGAGTACGATCTACCTGATCTAGAACAGCAGATCCAGCGTAGTGCTGCACCACATTTGTTATTACCATGGGGCTATTGGTATAATGAGCTAGGCGATGACTCAGCTGATGTCTAATTAGTTATTTTTTATCGCTGATATCCATATTGTAGAACTATAACTAGGAAAATGAAAATGGCAGTTGAAATTCGTTACATTTACGGTGGCTACCAGATCACCGAGCCCGGTTTAAAACGTCCAGCACGTAATGCACAAGAAATCCGCACAGTAACTAACAGTCTGTGGGGGATTGATCGTGCTACAGAAGTTTGGTTAGTGTTGGATAATCGACATTTCATCAGTTACACCAAAAAGCAACTCCAGGCAGTAGAACAAGCATTATTGGATTGTATCCAAACCGCCCGGGATTGTGATCTAGATTTGACTATTACGATGCGTCGCGAACTGCGTAATGAAATCAACCCTAAAGCAGGGTTGGTGTCACGTAACCTAGGTATTACTGAACACTCAGTAACTATGGTGTATCCACATGTAGATATCGGTCGTCGTGTAGTAGCACCTATCACAGAGCGTGTATTAAAAGCCGTAGACTCGGTAGCTATCGGTGTGGGTAATCAATGGCATGCTTTACGCACCGGTAAACGTGATTGTAACTGCCCGTTCCTACCTTATCAGTGGGCGACTACAATCGCGCAGTTAGGCGATCTCCATCCGATGGAATCCACCGACGTGACCTTAGCTGATGGCAATATCACCTATCGGTTTAAAGATCAGTCTAAACGTGAATGGTCGTTAACCACACCATGTTTCCATTTAACCTACGATGAAGCGATGTCGCTGATTCAAAAAGACGAGCAGTCTAAGCGTTATCTGGAAATGTTCTACAACTCTACCGCTAATCCAGTCGCTCGATTAGCCGATGAAGTTATCAACATGTTACTACCGTGGTCTTGTCGTGTAGCGCAGAATCTAGCCTAACCTGACGGCATGGACGTGTAGCCACTGCCTGGACTCACCTCCAGGCAGCTAAACTCGGAGACAGTTATGCGTTATTTTACAGTAGTAGGGTCCCGTAAAACCCCAGCTAAAGAAGCGAAGATACTGCGTGATTTTAGTGAGCAGTTATTGCGTGCGGGTTGGACTGGGCGGTCTGGGTTATCTGGCGAGGCTGACTTAGCTTTAAACCGTGCTTTAGATCGATATGACGGTTTAGCAGAGCTGTATATCCCATGGGATCGCTTTAATGACTATACGCATGGTGCGTTAGACGGCCGAGTGATCTACCCGAAACGATTAGGCAATGATGCAAAAGCTAGTGCTATGGTAGCTGAACTACACCCAGTGTGGGAGAGGTTGAGTCGTGGCGATAAAGCACTACACACTCGTAACGCATATCAAGTATTGGGTAAAGATTTAGCTACGCCATCTGACGTATTAATGTGTTGGGCACCAGTGAATCGTGCAGGTCAAGTACGAGGTGGTACCGCTACTGCGTATAACTTAGCAGACCAACACGGTGTACCGGTATTTAACATAGCAGTACCGGGTCAATTAGATGCACTGGATACTTGGATCGAGTCGAATGTAAATGATGTATCTAAAGGTCGTGGTATATCCAAATCGATTATTTTTACGGACGATACACCATATATCACGGTACCTATTGGGATGTATACCGGCAACTTGCAATCGGTAGTGCGTGGTGATTTATTTGCCAGAATAGAAGTTGAACATAACCAACCCAGCGGGTCGAATATATTTGTAAATCATTAATCCAAATAACCTCAGATATATGTTATACCCCTGGAATAGCTTAACTAATGCTTTTAAAAGGAGTATATCATGGGAGTACTATTTTCGTGGCCAGTAATCGTTGCGGTGCTAATAGCTATCGCTATCAAAACTGGTTATAGTCGTAAACTCTACTACGCAGCCCTCGGCACTGACTTACGCGCAGTAACGAAAGATGAATACGAGTTATTCATGCACTGCTACACAGGTCAACTAACCTACGAAGCCATAGGTAAACATATTGAACAATATACCGATCTATTAGGTAAAGTCAGAGCCACGATCAGTCTCAACGAGGGCGACTCTACCTACTACGTATCCAGTCACTGGTGGCGGCGCCATGCTGACCGTGATTTTAGATAGAGTTACTACTAGCAGCTATAGCTGACATGGGGTAATTTTAAGTAACGAATTAATACCACTTCAGTGGTAGTTAATCGCTCGTTTAATATACGAGTGTGGATCGTACTCTCTAGAGAGTACGCTCAGCAGGGAGAGTGTTGGATATACTCAGCACTCTAAGCTGGGTCAATTAAAGGGTAGCGTCCATAGCGAACCTTTTCTTAGGAGTTTGTAAATAACTCCATTCGACACGATAATACTATAAACGGTACAAACTGGAATACCCAAATAACTAGGAGGCTATTCCATGCATAACAAAACGTTAATCCATAAACAAGTAAGGCAATTCCCTAATCTCGAGTTCATCGGTGTCGAAGAGGACGATCAGATGATCGTCTATGGCATCGTGGATGATCGCACTAGCAAAGCCTATCTCACTGGGTTTGGTGTAGAAGAAGATTTTAGAGAGTTTAAATCTGGCTACTATTTGTTAGTCAATGAGACGGCGTACGTAACTATGGGTTACGGCACTATCGAAACCATTAACACGTTAGAAAACACACACGAATCGGATAAAGTTCAAGACCTCAGTGAACGCGATATGCGTCAACTGTTGGGGCAACTCTTTTACGATTCTGTGCATTAAGGTCTGGCGATTGACCACTGATGTGTAACTTTAACGACAGGGGGCTTCGGTCCCCTATCTTTATTTTTTGTAACACTGGTTAAAATAAAATTAGATATATATCATTTCATGTACCAACGACAATTTATTAAAGGAGTAAATACACATGGATCGACATAGACGCGCTATCGAACACGCAGCTACTGCTAATTTCTACGAATACCTACACGGTGAACGTACCTGGCATATACTGCTACCACATCCGGCTACTTATAACATCGAAGATGAAGTAGTGCGCTTGGACCGTATTATGACTGCGTTAGAACGATATAACGGCTATCATTTAGATATATCCACTACTGGGACTACATCCTTCACACAAAACGAAGAGTGTATGACGACGATTGCGCTAGTTTTAGACTACCGCACTACTGCCCTGTACGTATTTCAATACGAAACGGATCATGTAAATATCACGATAATTATCAGTAAACACGGTGCACCTATCGCTACCCGTAAACTGCTGGATATTCGGGATATACAAAACTTAGATACACATTTACCTTGGGATTTATTATCTCGCTAACTCGGTGCTAGGTGGCTTCGGCTGCCTAGCACTTTATGTCGTTTAATTAAGGATTACTATCATGACTACTGTAAAATTTATCACCGTGGAATTACCAGCGGCCTCACGTAAAGCATTCCGTTTAAACCTAACTCCTGCACTACCAGAGTTAATAGAGTTAAATCTATGGTCCAACCATGACGATTTATCACGCTGGTTAGAATTACATTCTGATATAGTACAGGTCTCAGATGCTGCCATTGTACCAGGTGGTGTTTATACGCTGATAGTGGCGGAGTTTGCTGACTTTACGTTATATGGTTATTTACAAAATGAAATATATCATTGGAGTACGATATCTAAACGTAACGTCCGTGGTGTAATCCACACTGCAAGCAGTACATACAGAGATTTGATCTACGCTGATAGCACCGGTGATGCTACCGCAGATATACCTTACAAACAGCATCCTAATGCATTGCTCGTGGGTGTAGATGCTAAACCATTGTTAGATCAATATGCGCTGCTAGATAGTCGTTTTGTATTAACCCATGGTCGATATATTACTTCATTTAATCTCAGACATCCGCTGAACTGGGTAAATGAAGTATGTCAACACGCCTGGTATCAATACCAAGTAAATAAGGTGTATAATCTACCAATAACTACTGTTAGTGATTACTCATTCCCACATGAGCTACTAGAGTCACTGCAACAGCTGTACAGTAACCCCAGAGCTAATGCGATAGACTTTACTAATCTAGATGCACCAGTGGAATTTGTAGAATCAGATATTATTGATGATGACACTATCGAGCTATGTTTAGCTAGTTTAACAGATCCGCTACTCACTTACGATGAAGATCTCTGGTTACACAATGTCGGACAAGTTGAACAACTACTATCAGCTATCGCTACCACTAACCCTTGAGTATATGTCGAGAGGGTTTATAAGGAGTTATTAAATGTATCGTTTACTCTCAAAAGACCCTCTCTCTGAAATGTACGTGTTAAACCTCATAGTAAAGCTTATGGTGCATTTTAACACTATAGAGCTAGATCTGAGTGAATTACCGCCTAGTGAGCTCCTAGAGGCCTTACAGGCAGTATCTGATGATAATACTATCGCATATTTAAATTATCAAACTGGCGCTATCCACACCCGTACAGTGGGTGTGGATTATCCCCTATTAAAACTTGGTACCGGTGTAGTAACTGATGCAACTAACTGGTATCAACCTAAAGTCACTAGAAAGCTCTTTAGCAACTACTTTAACCCACGTACACCCAAACCTATCCCAGTACAAGCGATGCTCTCTAAAGCGATCCTATACGCGTATTACGCAGGGTCGTTTACAGTAGATAGAAAAGCGATGCTAACCTACACTGCTCCAGGTGTAACTACAGATGGTATCCGAGGGGCTATCCGGTACTTAGTATTAAAACCACGCGATGCGAGATTAGTGTTACGGGATATCATACTCCACACTGACGCTGTGATGGAAAAAAGGATTGCATTAAAAGCGCTTCAGTTACAAACACTGCTCTCGGTAACCGAGTTTAATGATCATTTATTAGGCGGTATACCCTGGGGACTGATCCATCAGATCGCTAAAATACATTAGGAGTTTTTATTTACGGAGTGCGCCTTTCTTGTGAAGGCGCTTACTACCTAGATTCATTATTTTTTTGTCTCCCATTTCTGGTGAATATTTTGCCACAGTAATAAAACAAGGATCTCTTAAATGTCAACCCCACAAGTAATCAAACGCGATGGTAGCCAAACTGCATTCGACGGTTCACGTATTTGGCAGGCCGTCTCTCGTGCAGGCGATGCGATTGGATATAAAGACGATATCTATTTTGCCACAGTAGCTGGTAAAATCAGTGAAATGTTCGCAGGTCGTCAAACCGTAGATATCAATGAAGTGCAAAATGCAGTAGAAAATCTACTGATGGAAGGTCCAAATAAAACCCTGGCCAGAGCGTATATCGAATATCGTCATGATCGTGACAAAGCCCGTGAACGTAATTCGCGACTGAATAAAGATATACAGGGATTGATGCAGCAAACTAATCCTGAATTACTGAATGAAAATGCCAACAAAGACAGTAAAGTCATTCCAACTCAACGTGATCTATTAGCTGGTATAGCAGCGAAGCATTACGCTAAAACGCATATGTTACCACGTGATGTCGTACAAGCGCACGAAGCGGGTATTCTGCATTATCATGATTTGGATTACTCGCCATTCTTCCCGATGTTCAACTGTACATTAGCAGATGTTGACGGGATGTTAAAACATGGTTTCAAGATGGGTAATGCAGAAATCGATACTCCTAAATCGATTCAGACAGCCACTGCTGTTACTGCACAGATTATCGCTCAGGTAGCCAGTCATATCTACGGCGGTACGACTATCAATCGTATCGATGAAATCCTGGCACCGTATGTAACCAAGTCGTATGAAAAGAATCTACAAATCGCACGTGATTGGGGTATTACTGAAATCGAAGCTTTCGCCCGTACACGTACTGAAAAAGAGTGTTACGATGCATTCCAGTCACTGGAGTATGAAGTTAATACTTTACACACTGCTAATGGTCAAACACCATTTGTAACCTTTGGTTTTGGTTTAGGTACCTCGTGGGAATCTAAGCTGATTCAACGTAGTATCCTGGAAAACCGTATTGCTGGTTTAGGTAAATCCAAAAAGACCGCGATCTTCCCTAAACTGACTTTCGCTATTCGTGAAGGTGTCAATCGTCGTCCTACTGACCCTAACTACGATATCAAACAGTTAGCACTACAGTGTGCTTCTAAACGTATGTATCCGGATATCCTGAACTACGATCAAGTCGTTAAAGTCACGGGATCTTTTAAGGCCCCAATGGGGTGTCGTAGTTTCCTCGGTGTTTATGAGGAAGACGGTAAACAAATCCATGATGGTCGCTGTAACTTGGGGGTTATCTCGCTAAACGTACCACGTATTGCCATCGAAGCACAGGGTGATGCAGTAGCGTTCTGGGATATCTTAGCCGATCGGCTGGAATTATGCAAACGTGCTTTAATGACACGTATTGCGCGATTTGATGGGGTAAAAGCTCGTGTCGCTCCTATCCTCTATATGGAAGGCGCTGCCGGTGTTCGACTGAAAGCCGATGACGATGTATCGGAAATCTTTAAGAATGGCCGTGCGTCGATCTCATTAGGTTATATCGGTATCCACGAAGCAGTGCAGGCGTTATTCGGTGCAGACACTCATATTTTCGAAGATAAAACCAAAGCAGAGTTTGGTTTAGCGATCGTCCAGCGTTTACGCGATGCGTGTGATGATTGGAAAGCATCCACTGGTTATGGTTTTAGTCTCTACTCTACTCCATCTGAAAATCTCTGTAATCGTTTCTGTGCCTTAGATGCCAAAGAATTTGGTACTATCGCTGGCGTAACTGATAAAGGTTACTACACTAATAGTTTCCATTTGGATGTTGAATACGCTACCAATCCATACGCTAAGCTGGAGTTCGAAAAAGCGTATCCGGCTATTGCTAACGGTGGTTTTATCTGCTATGGCGAATACCCGAACATCCAACACAATTTAGAAGCGTTGGAAAACGTCTGGGATTACTCCTATGACCGTGTACCGTACTATGGTACTAATACTCCTATCGATCAATGTTTCGAATGTGGGTACGGTGGTGAGTTTAAATGTACCAGTAAAGGTTTTACCTGTCCTAAGTGTGGCAACCATAACTCAGCGACTGTCTCTGTGATTCGTCGTGTGTGTGGATACTTAGGTAGTCCAGATTCTCGACCATTTAACGCCGGTAAACAAGAAGAAGTAAAACGTCGTGTAAAACACATGTAAAATAAACACAGATATTTAATATACTCGGTAAACTCTACTAGATGGCTACGGCTGTCTAGTAGAGACTAATATGTGTTTTTGATTAAAGCGGTTGTCCATGATGTGTTAATTAAGGAGTATTGTCGTGTTAGAACTAATCACTGATTTAGATCGATTAAACGATGAGCAGTATGCTGCTCTACAGGAAATGTATGACGGATTAAACGAGGTCGAGGATCAGATCTGTCAGCAAATGAACAACGGTTATTACACTGGGGCTAGTACGTTTGGCGAGTGGTATCAAAACCGTATACAAAACGGTGACGATACCACTGTAGTGCTTAATAAAGTAGGAGAGGTGTATGTTGGATTCGCTACCTATACTTATTACCCAGACGATCGTGACGTCGGTTTAAGTATGGTATATGTTAAACCAGCACACCGGAGACAGAGCTACGCTAAAGAGCTCTTAGACTACGTTATGACGCAGGTTAAGTTACTGGACGCTAAAGGTATCTATTTAACAGTACTATCGCCTAACATCGCTGCTAAGACGTTATACGTGCAGTATGGCTTTACACCCGCCATTGAAATGCATCAAAGGAAACTTTAAGATGAAAATGCATGCTATTAGAAGCCATTATCCGTTATCACTCCGCGGTGTAACGTTTGAAATACCCAACGCCACTAAATGTATTACTGTAGATCGTGCCGACGGTACGATATATGCCTGGTTAGTAACGCCGGATGAATTGTGTTTACACGAAAAGAATGGGTTCTGGTGGGCACATGAATCTGACGCAGTACACGTGGGTGTAATGGACGATCAAACCGATTTTGATTGGACTAAACCATTGTGGGTATTGGATCAGTCTGATCAGTTTAACGATAGAGGTGAATAGTGAGCAATTTAACACAAAAACGGCAGGCTATCGCTAAAGCTACATCTGTACATATCCACTCGACGACGATTGATATTTATAGTACTGGTCCGATTACTTTGCAAGACACCTGTATTTTTAAATATGACGGATGGTCTCTAGAAGTCCGCGACGTCGTGGATTTCGGTACAGAGTTAATTAAAGTAAAATCTTATTTAGCCTGGATATTCATGTTGATTGCCGGTACCCCAGACCATAAAGGTTTGAATCTCTTAGGATATGAAATTCGTCGGTCAGGAGCGAATATCATCGTACATTATCGTGGGAGTTTAGTGTCTACGAAATCAGGATTACGGGCCGCATCCAACATAATCTGTAAATGGTATAAATCACAGGAGACTACGCATGGGCATGTTTGATAGCTTATATGCAAAGCAGAATAACCCGTTTGGATTACCGAAAGGGGAGTGGCAGTTTAAAGATTTGGATAATGGTCTTTGCCAATACACCGTGGATCGTCACGGACGTATTACTGCGCGTGAAGCAGGTATAGATACCGGATATCCATACACCGGTAAGTCGCACCAGGATGCTTTAAATGGTGACTTAACCGCTGATATCGATGTTTATGTCGATAAATTAAATAGTGATTACCATTTACGGATTCGACGTAATCGAGTGATTAGTGTAATTGGTCCATGGAATACGACGGTCTGGCAACGCTGGACACCTACCTACTTAAATGTACATCCTTTACGTCGCCTATGTGAAATGTACATTGAAAAACAATCAATTACATTGGGTGGTGGTAATATATGGCGCCGTCGACTAAAGCAAGGTAGTCTACATTATCAGCACGTAAAATCAAAAGTTGAGCGACTGGCAGCCAAGTCTCCACGCAAAGCACATAATTATCTGGATCGTATTGGAGTATTACGATTATATCCTTAATGAGGTAATAATAAATGAGTGAATATTTCAATGAACCATGGGGCGACGGTTACACAGCTAATTACCTACACCATTGCTTAATTTAATCGTATCAAAGGAGTAAATCATGGGTACTGATATACATGGGTTCTTTCAACGGCGTCCTAAGACACCGCGTCGTAGCGATTACCGTCTAGTACCGCGTTGGCGCTCAGATGAGTATTATGGTCAAGATTACCAAATCAATGTCGATGTGTTGGGATTAGGTGACAATCCGAACGACTGGCGTAGTTTCGACCGCGAAGTGTTAAGGGATCGTAATTACATACTGTTCGCGATCCTCGCAGATGTGCGCAATGGCTATGGATTTGCTGGCTGTGAAACCCATGACCCAATTAAACCCCTGCGCACTGGCGAGCAATCCAGACTCCCTAACGATATTTTGTTCAGCCCACGATGTCAGACATTATCCCCTGGATCAGATGATTGTACTTACAATAGCCGCTGGCTAGGTTATCATAGTCAGCAGGTAATTACAGCTGAAGAGATCCTCAGTTATGATTTCCAACAGCGATTGGTTGAATACGGTGTGTTTGCAATCGACGAGTTCATAAAGTTCATGTTAGGTGATCGTGATGTAGGTTACAGTTATGATGTATGGGGAGAGCCGATCGTCAAACATCCGCGGGTGGATTTAACTGACGGTAAAGCCGTAGTCTTTAATACGAAGGGTTATACACACATCCCAGCGAAATGGAATGACGATAAACCTATTATCGAATACGTTAAAGACTTTGTAGCTGATGTCAAACAAATCGTTGCCGATAACCCAGATTATGATATACGACTGGTAATCGGTTTTGACTCCTGACCCGAAGGTCAGGAGCAGTAAGGAGTACTTTATGCAATACCCAATCACACAGATTCCCACGTTAAACGTGGAGGATCTCGCTAACTGCACTACCGCTTTGCAGTTACTGCGTCGTGTCTGCGCGCTGTTAAATATGGATACTGAAACTAACCCAGTATACCAAGCTATCTATAAAGTGCGTTACTGGCGAGATGAATATCTCGATTATGTATCCGATTATGACTACCGGATACTATCTCGCGTATTAGCAGCCCCGATTACAGAACGCCGGATGTTTCAGTTGCTGTATCTGGAAAATACTATCGGGTATTATGCCCGATATTACGCTAAGCACTCCGGTGTTTGGGCGTCATTAGTTAATCTAAAAGGAGTATAACATGAATACCAATAGCCGTTGTAAACGTAACACTGCACGTAAATACCAAAAGAACCGGATACGCATCGCGTTTAAATTACGCCAACCTCAAATCTCCCTGAAACATCTGGATGTATCAGATTTAAGTTGTCAGCCATGGGGTACGACACCTTTAGCACCACGTGCTATGATGTTTGGTGGTCATTGCCGGTTATATCCCCGTGTAACACCTAAGGAGTAATAAATGATCAATCCTCGCTTATTACCGGTATGTATTCCTAGTCCCACACTAGAATTTAGATTACATACTTGGTATAATGAAAATAGAGTTAACCGTATATATCGTACACTAGCCGCATATATTCGTGCCGTAGCTAATTATCGCACTATTCGAAAGTTGAATAAAAAGCGACTCCCTGGTCTATGTCGACGACGACGCTACATCCATATTGCATTGCGTAATTGTCGCCCACAGAAGTTAAAACGTGGGAAGATATATGGCCCACATAAACGTCGTAATTCTCGTAAGGATAGGGTTCAGTTATAAACCATATACGGAAGATCTATTACAGACGTATTTCCACAGCGGTATTGACACTGCCGTAGTCTGGCGTTTAGTAGAAGCCATCCAACAAAAATAAGGACTCTGTAGTGGCACATTATATCGAAAACAGTGAGTTATACTTCGCTACCGGTATGTCTCCCAATATTGAAACTCTTAATCTGCGATTAGGACTCCTGTTTAAACTCAGCGATATTCATATCGATCTATCGGAGTATGTAAAACAGCTAGCCTGGGACCCTGTCGTAGGACTTAACCCGCGGCAATATCTCAAACATCTCACGATGCTGCTAGGTAAAGCCATGGGTGGGTATATTATCCCTCAGGGTGTTGACAGTAGCCACTGGTATCGTGTAGCTAACGATCTTGATATCATCCTGGTCTACCAGTATGCGATTGAGTGTGGTTATGGTAGTGGTGCTAACCTAGCCGTTAAATCAGCTATACAAAATAGACTATCTACCCACCCTAATGCCCGACTTTATCCAGATCATCTGATCGAACTACTGGACCCCACGTGTGGCTAATCGATATCTCGCTTTATTTGGTAGTAACACTATTAGCGCTATACTCGGTAACGTGTAACTTTAATAGTCAATCACTCCCCGGATACGATTGGTTAGTAACGACTCTCGCAATCGTATTACTAATCTTAGGTATTAGCTGGGGATTTGCATTATTAGTACATTTACGTAAAACACTTAATAAGGATTAATCTATGTCGCGTACTCACGAGTTAATGG
>Ga0183099_1000071_pt1 | contig 111633 bp, 90 predicted proteins | sample Biomet1_FD_127788 | JGI IMG/M metagenome (GOLD analysis project Ga0183099, IMG submission 127788) | Microbial communities from bioreactor (seeded with anoxic lake sediment) at LBNL, California, USA - Biofuel metagenome 1 | ecosystem: Engineered > Bioreactor > Anaerobic > Unclassified ...
GTTTTTCCCGATGGATGGACGGGCGGCCAGAATGGATAGTTCCCCGTTTTGCCAGCCTCCAAGTAACTGGTCCAGGTCGGGTAATCCGGAAGAAATGCCGTTGCAGATGACCCCCTGCCGGTATTTTTCGATACGTTCCATACCGGCTTGCTTCGATCGGTCTATGACGGTTCGGGCATCCTGCATGGCGTTGAAAACCGGGATGTCGTGTTCAATGGCCTCCAGTTTCTTGTACGCTTCCAGCAGCAGGTCTTCCCCCTTCTGTTCCCCAAGTTTGGCCGTTTGCACCAGTTGCGAAGCGTAGATCATGACCTTGCGGCTGATGAAGGCATCGAAGACCAATGCTGCATGTTCTTCCAGGTGGGCCGTGCTAACCAGTTGGCCCGACAGATTGGCCAGGTAGAGTATGCCTCCGGCTTGTTCCACGGTCGGGTTGTTTTTCAGTGCATTTCCAATGGTTACGAAGTCTACTGGAATGCTTTTCTGAAACATATTTTCGATGCAGGAGTAAATTTCCCGGTGTTCGGCGGTAAAAAACATGTCGGCGCGAAGGAGTTCATTGACCCGCAGAAAGGCCGTTTGTTCTAGGAGCAATGCGGCGATAACCAGTTGCTCGGTGTCTTTGCAGATTTGTTCGTTGTTAAGCATCAATAGTAGAATTGGTCGTTAAACTTCTTGTTGTGGAGATAGGTTAGGGCCTTGACGCAATAGGTCGATTTGGCCAGGCTGTAAAAATAGTTGCGAACATTCGATTCGGCCTTGTTGCGTTCCGTGGTGGAAAGCTTTCTCCAGCTTCGGTAGGCCGCCTCTTTGTCCACAGCCTGCATACTGGTGATTCGGTGGTAGGTTTCCCAAAAGGTTTCAAAGTCTGTGGTGTATTTGTTTTTGCCTTGCGGGTCGGAATGGCCCACGTAAAAATCGTAATGCACCACCCGAAGGCGTGTGGTGCGCTGAAGGTTTTCCAGCTCGATAAAGCCTCCTGCGGCAAGCTCAGTGAAAAAACGTCTGGTTCTCGATTTGTTCCAGTTGAAGAGTGTGCTCCAGCGCTTCAGTGAATGGAAAGCCTCTCCGCGATGACATATCCGCTCTTGAGTGCCGACTTTCTCTGTACGATCTGCGTACTTGGTGTGCACCATGATCTGTACGAATGCCTCGAATTCCGTTAGTTCGTGTTGGGCCATGTCCAGATTTTCTTTGATGATGTTTAGAGGCAAACGCAGGTATTGCCCGTCAAATTTGTTGCTTGAGTCGATGGTGCTCAGTTTTAGCCTGGTTTTGATATCCATGATGTTGCTTTATCTGTTTCTTGAAACGATCTTGAAACGATCTTTTTGTTTGTTACCTGTTGATTATAAGATTGTTGCGATAGAATTGAAAATAAAACTGAAACAAACTTGTACCCTATTATAATAGAAAATCAAGATATTATCTTCTCTTCGTTCAGATAATAGGTTTATATAAACGCACGCAAGAAAAAATCTCACGTGAGACTTGGGAAGCTTTCACGTGAGAACCGAAGCGTTTTCACGTGAAAGTTTTGGTGTTTAAGGCTTGAAATTTGCCCTTGCATCACTGGGATGCAAGCCTGCTGTGAAGTATCTGGGTTCTCCCAGGTGTTGGATGATGCAGCTGATCTGCCTGGGAGTCAGCACGTGGTTGTGCTTTTTGTAATTTGTTTTTTTTAGTTCTCCAATCAGGTAGGGGTGACTGTTAATTAATCGCATGAAAGATCGTAGAGCATTTGCCGGAGAGACATTCGGAAAGTAAAGCAATGCTAATTCTGTTTTTGACATGATCCCTTGTCTCTTTTCTTCTGTGTTCATGTTTTTGTTCATGATGCTGATTTTCGTGTTGATACTACTTCTTGTTTGGAATACATTGGCAAAGTTATAATTCATTTTCATTCAATAATTTCTTAAAAGCCTCAAAAAGGTTATAAAATGGTGAATTTGTTTGTCTTTTAACTATTGTAATTATAATAAAATCAATGCTTTAAATGTATAAAGTAGACAAATGTAGACAAATATAGACAAATAGTGACAATGTTAATTTATATACAAATTAATGCTGTATTTTTGCCCTGTCAGACGAAATCCGGCCGGAATCGAATGCAAATGATCAATTTATTCACTAACAAAAAAATGAACAATTATGGCAGTAAAGTATTCGGTTGTACAACAGAAGTATGACATTACCGGAAAAGGCATGTTGAAGTTTTTTGCAAAAGCGCAATCAACGGGAGTGATGGATTTTGGCTCCATTTGTGAAACCATATCCGACCGCGGCACAGCGACCAAGGGTGATGTGATGGCAGCCATCGATGGCTGCATTTATGCAATGAAGTCTGCTCTGAAGGAAGGCAAGATTGTCCGTCTGGGCGATTTCGGTAGTTTTCAGGTGGGTATTTCCAGTGAAGGAACCCTGACGGAAAAGGAATTTTCCTCCTCCAAAATCAAGAGTGCTCACATCCTGTTCCGTCCGGGCAGCGACCTGACCAACATGCTCACCAATCTGTCGTACCAGAAAGCAATAGCCGCTGGTACCACTACGGATGAGCCGACCGAAACAACGCCTGGTGCGACTACTGGTACAACGACAGGCGCGGGCACTGGTACAACTTCAGAATCCGGCACATCGGAACCCACCACTACCGGTGTCTAAGGTTTAGGCATGGTTAAGCCCCTCCGATCATGTCTCCGTTCTTCGGATTTTTCCGAAAATGGAATGTGCAAAACCGAAGGGGCTTTCTTCACTCCCGGAAAGTCGGAGAAATAAGCCCGGCTTTCTGGATTTCTTTCATTCTAAAAACAACAAAAAATGGAAAAAATAAAAAGTTTTACGACCGTAAGCATCGCCGCTATCCTGGCTTATTTTGAACCCATTCAAGATGTGCTGGTTGCCGTTACCTGGCTGTTTATTTTGAATTTTATGTTCGGCCTTTTGGCTGGAGTGATAGCCCACAAGGAGCAATTTAACTTCCGAAAAGCCTTCGTCTGTGTTTCTGAAGCTTCTGTGTTTCTGCTCTTACTGGCGGTGGTCTTTTACATCGGCGATCACATTGGAGCCAGAGCAGGAGCCATGCAGGCCGTTTCGACCATCACGTATGCCCTGATCTATTTTTACTCGGTCAATATTTTCAAAAACCTTAGACTGCTGTTTCCCGGCAGCAAAGCCATGGCCTTTATCCATTTTCTCATCAGTGTGGAAGTGCTTCAAAAATTCTCTCGTTGTAACAATTTTATAAAAAAAGACTATTGTGAAAATCCTGATTGACAATGGGCATGGCCTGAATACCCCAGGCAAACGCTCCCCAGCCTGGACAGACTGTTCACAGCTCCTCGAATGGCGTTGGACACGTGAGATTGCTGGCCGGATAGAGGAAAAGCTGAGAAAGGCAAACATCCCTGTTCAACGTATTGTTCCTGAATATACCGATATTCCTCTATGGGAACGTTGTCAGCGGGTCAACAAGATAGCCAGGACTGTGGGTGCCGAAAATTGTCTGCTGGTTTCCCTGCACGTCAACGCTTCCGCTACAGGCAAAGCCCGTGGATGGGAGATACACACCAGTCGGGGTCAAACTCTTTCCGACACCTATGCCACGATTTTCTGGCAAGAGGCCCAAGCCATCCTCTGCGGCACCACGACCTCCATGCGAGGCGACTACACCGACGGAGATCCCGACTGGGACAGCAATTTTGCCGTGCTGCGCGATACCATCTGTCCCGCCGTCCTCACGGAAAACCTTTTTATGGATAATAAGCAAGATTGCCAATATCTTCTTTCCGAAGAAGGCAAGCAGGCGATCACGGATATTCATGTTAACGCCATCCTAAAGATTGCCGTCGCCCAAGCAACGGCTAAACCGTACGATTCAGACCTCGATATGCAGCCGATAGCCGCAGGAGACAAACAAAACCAATCCATCTAAAACCAACCATCATGAAATTGAAAGGAATCTTTAAGAAGATCTGGACTTTTCTGGCGAATATCCATAGAAAGACCGGTTTTCTTTTCGACAAATTAAGCGCCGAAACCCAAAAACTCGTTCCGGTAGCCGTGCACATAGTACAAGCCCTAAAGAGCTTCCCCATCCACTCCCAAGTCGACGATGTGGTCGCTATCCTCCTCGGGACACTGCTTCCCAAATACAGCCTGGTGGTTACCGCCCATAAATGCTACCTGGAAGAACATATTCCCAAATGGCTGTGTGAGCTCAAAGTGGCTCAAAGCATCGTGCAGATCGAAGACAAAAACGAGCAGCTCATAGCCATTATCAATGCTCTAAATATTTCAGATACCAAGAGCACCGAATACCTTGACTTTGCCACCAAATGTTTGTATTACCTGAACGGAGGAGAAGACGGCAAACTAGGGTGGGAAGATTGCAGGGGAATTGTGCAGGAGTATTATGAGGGGTATGTGAAAGATGAAGTAAATGAAGTGGCGGTATTATAAAAAGGTCTCTCCTTTGTAAATGAGAAGATCCCGGCAGATGTTTATCTGCTGGGATTTTCTTGCTTATATGGTTTTAGTTGTTAAAAGCCTGATTTCTAAATTCTGACTTTCGATAAGGTTATATACGATATGAAGACCGAAAAGGATTTTCTAAAACAGTGTCGAAGATGAGATTTTTTCTGGAAAAAGGACTAATTGTAGTAAATTAGCCAGACCATTTGTAAGAACATGAAAGATTTGATTGCCTGTTGCGGCTTAGATTGTGAAAATTGTGATGCTCGTATTGCTACCGTCAACAATGATAATGAGCTACGTGAGAAGACTGCCCGAAAATGGAGTGAGATGAATCACGCTCCTGAGATTACAGCAGAAACCATCAATTGTATGGGCTGTCGTACGGATGGAGTAAAGTTTGCTTATTGCGATCATTACTGCGAAATCCGTAAATGTGTAGCTGAGAAAGGATTTAATACTTGTGGTGACTGCAAAGAATTGGAGCATTGCCAGACCGTAGGTGCCGTATTGAATAATGCACCCGATGCAAAGAAGAATCTGATTGACCGCCAAAGAATGATGACAAACATCTAAAGCTCTTTTTTGTAAGGTTCGGTGTAATTCTTAGACTAACTTTATGCATGCCTTGCCAGCGCTACCGTTGTCCGGCGGCATAGTCTCCGGCTCCGTTGGCCCGTCCTTGTGATTGCTTGATTCCTGCGGTTTGTCTCTTTCAGAGCTGAAGCAAAGGGGATGGAAAAATATTCCTTGAATAGAATTTTGGGGATAGTTCAAAGATAATGTCTTAAATAACGTATCTGACTGTTTTTGAAGTAGATTTGACCAATGGCGTTTTTGAGGATTGAAGCGGTTGGTTTTGGATTATTAATAAAAAATCTTTGATACAGAATAACTAAATTAAAATTTGTGTATTTTTAGTGTTTGAAAAAGCGGAGATCTGGCAATTGACTGAGCTTAAGAAATAGAGGCCGCTTTTAAGAAAATATTCTACAAAGCCCATAAAATGCGCTTTGTAGAATATTTTGAGTGAATTTTAATTTTAGTCGGACAATAGTGATATCATATATGTAGATGGTACAAAATAATAAAACCTCAGAGCTTCGTTTTACTTTTATTGGAATGGTTTTTGCTCTTGCAATAAGCAATGTGGGAATTCAACTTTCTGATTTTGTAAATAACGGGTATTCTGTATTTTGTTATCCTGACGTTCTTACTCATTTATTTTTATTTATTTTTATAATTGCGAGTAGTTGGATTGGATGGAAAAACTCTAATGCAAGTGGAAATAAACAAGATATTGCAGATTGCTTCGGCATTTCTTTTATTATACTTCTATTAGATCTTTTCTTGGTTTTTTGTTATTTTATTTTGGTGGAGAGTGTCAAGAGGCTATATAATGCTCCCGATTATAAAAGTGAAATTTTATGGAGTTTGATAATTTTTATTGGATATTTTTTCTGGGATATAATTACGATTTTTGAGGTTAAAAATAAAAATAGACTTAAGATTAAGATTCATTGGAAAGACCTACTGAGTGATGGATATCAGTCTTTAACTTGTGCTATTATTTTATGTCTGTTGTATTTTTTGTTAAAGGACAATAATCCAACAAAAATATCAAGTGTGTATTGTCGATTTTTTATTATTACTTATATTTATCTTATTTCGGGGTTCAAAAGCTATAACGTTAATTTACAAAGATAATAAGTCAATATTAAGAAGACTGGCCAAAATGTTAAAGAAAAGAGTAAATATATTCGTAATAAAAAGAGCCTTATTTCTTATTATTACAACTATTATCCTGCCAATTATTTGTATTATTGGATTTTTTGCATTTATAATTTATAGTTATTATGTATAGAATTTTTATTTCTGGACCATATACACAAGGTGATGTTTCGATAAATGTGAGAACGGCAATGAATATTTCAAATGATTTAATGAATCATGGGTTTGCTCCATATTGCCCTCATTTAACACATTTTTTACAGATTAGCAATCCTCAACCTTATGAAAAATGGCTAGAATTAGATATGCATTATCTCGTTTTGTGTGATGCTGTTTATAGATTTCCGGGTGATTCTCAAGGGGCAGATGATGAAGTTAAGCTTGCTATCGAAAAAGGAATACCCGTGTATTATTCTATCAAAGAGCTTTATAAAGAACTATTATAGATGAGTCCGCGTGGATGTATACAAATGGCTTAACCGTTCGTTGGGACGGTATTATTCAGTCGTTTTGTAAGCTGACAATTAGTAAACAAATCAGACATTTAACTATTATCCAAAAATTCAAACTAGGATATAATGAATCAAATGAGAAACTATTTGAGCAATGTGGAATTTTATCACGTTACAGCCACTCTTATGTATTTGCTCATAAGATAATAAGGTTCAACTATGATAATGCAAATTCTTAAACCATTTTTTTGTAAGAGCTTACAACTGTTTTCTTTGAGATCTTAAAGAAAGTAACAAATAAAAAGCTTTCAATACAAAATTAGATTAATTTTGTACTTTGTGTTTGTTTATAATTAAAGCTAAAATATTGTATTTGATTGATGTTGTATTTCTGTTATTAACAACCTTAATTTTATTTGTAGATTTAATATTTATGATTGATAAAAAGCAGTTCTTTCAAGTATTTAAATAAAGTAAATTGTAAATAATGTCGAAAGTAACAGATGCGAGAATAAAACATGAGTTGGATCTAATAAGTAGTGACGTTCTCAATGGATTAAACTACAAAAGGAATGAATATGCAAGAAGCATTCTGAATTATCCAGCAATGATGGTTCCTTCTGTTCAGGAACCCATTATTAAGTGTCTTTCAGAAACATTTACTGGCGAAATCAACCTCCTTGATCCATTCATGGGAGCCTCAAATACATTAGTTACAGGAATGAAATATGGGATTAATATTTTCGGCCAAGACATTAATCCTCTTTCTCTTTTAATCAGTCAGGTAAAAACGACTTATTATACAATAGAAGATCTTAAAAGGGCTGAGGAGTCACTGAAAAACAAAATTGAATGTGATTTTTCTACAGTCATTGAAGTCAATTTTAATAATATTGACAAATGGTTTGAGGAAAAGGTACAAATTGAACTTTCAAAACTATATCGCGCTATAATATGTGAATCAAGTTTATCGATTAGAAAGTTTTGTTGGGTGACACTTGCAGAGGTTATTAGACTTACAAGTAACGATAGAACATCTACTTTTAAACTACATAGGCGATCGATAGAGGAGATACAGAACAGGAATATATCTCCAATCGATGTTTTTTTCTCTATATTAAAAAGGAGCATTCAAGATGTCAACGACTATTGTTCCGTTCTTTCTGAAAATAAATTGATTGAGAATGGACAGTATAAAAAACAAGCACAAGTTGTTTGGGGCGATACATCGAAAGAGATTAACTTTGACGAATCTTTTGACTTGCTTGTTACTTCGCCGCCCTATGGGGATAATCAAACAACCGTTACATATGGACAATTTTCTTTTTTGCCTTTGCAATGGATTCCAATTGCTGATATTGATAGGTCAATAAATTTCGATTATTTAAAGACCACACAAGAAATTGATGCCAAAAGTTTAGGAGGTAGAAGTTCGCATAGCTATAAAGAGGCTGAAGAAAAGTTGTTTGATTCATCAGAAACACTGAAGCAATTATTCGATGACTTCAATGAAGCAGAAAGAAAACGTGCAAAAAAAGTTGTAAACTTTTTTTACGATTTGGATCAATCAATTGATAATATTCAATTGAAGCTTCGAAATGGAAGCTATATGGTATGGACTATTGGAAATAGAAGTGTTAACAAACGAACTGTGAGAAACGACTTGATTCTTACGGAGTTGCTGAAGTTAAAAGATGCTGAGCTTTTAACTGATCTTGATAGGGATATTTTAAGTAAACGTATGCCTGGAAGAAATAATTTCTCAGATACCATGAGCAAAGAAAAAATATTGATTTTTAAAACGCAAACTTCTAAATGAAAGACTTTCATTTTGATATAACCCCCCATATTGTTAAACAGCTTGGAGAGCAATTGGTTTCTGATGAGATAACAGCATTACTGGAATTGATAAAGAACTCTTACGATGCTGATGCAAGTTATGTTTCAATAGATATTAATACAAGTGGTCAATATCTAGAAAAAGATTTGTTTTTCAAAAACCACAAAGGATTCATCATCATCCAGGATGATGGATTTGGAATGAGTGAGGACACAATTCTAAGATCATGGCTTGTTATTTCATACTCGCAAAAACGAGCCCAAAAAGATAGTAAGATACTGACTCCAAAAGGGAGGACACCTCTTGGTGATAAAGGATTAGGACGGTTAAGTACTCAAAGATTAGCGGATACGTGTGAGATTTTCACAAATGAAGAAGGTAAGGAAGGATCCCATGTGGCATTTAACTGGAAAGATTTTGAAACTGAGATCACTTTAGGAAGTGTAAAAGTCCTTTCGACCACATTTAAGTCAAATCCACATAGTGGAACTACTCTTTTTTTAGGTAATATCAATCATGCTGAAGTTTGGGAAGGGTCAAACCTGGAAAAGTTTAAAGGCCAAGTTTCTCAGATTATATCTCCTTACAAGGAAAATCGACCATTTGATGTCTATCTTTCAATTAACGGGATATCTATTGATTTGGATAAATCAAATGAAAATCTTAGAGATCTTGCAATATCAAGATTTGGCTTTACTTTCGATGGTAAAGCTTTGATCATCAGTGGCAAAACGAAACTTGCAAAATTTATAGGTAAAAACCCCGATGACTTTAGATCGTTTATAGAACCTGATTCAGGAAAGAAGTTTCACGAATATCTAAAAATAAAACAAAGTGATTTAATTTTTCATCCATTAGAACACTTCTATTTGGGTTTTGAAAAAACATTTTCTTTAGACGAGATAGGTGGTTTGGAAATATTGGATGGTGAATGGGCAAATCCCGGTTCATTTTTTGGAAAGATTGATGAATTCAATCTTAACAAATGGGCAGAAACTATTACGGAAGTTTTTGGAAAACTTGCCAATTATCGAGAATTTGCAAAAAGCCAAGCTGGAATTAAGATTTATAGAGATGGTTTTGCTGTTATTCCTTATGGAATGAATGGTGTGGATTGGTTGAATTTGGGTGGTGAGCAGACAGGTGGATCTTCGTATTATGGAATAAGGCCATCTAATGTAATCGGATACTTCTCAATTGATGAGGGGAACAATAGTAATCTGAAAGATAAAACTGATAGACAGGGGTTCATCTCAAACTCATACTCAAGAAACTTCTTTACGATCTCATCATTTGTGGTAGATGAAATAAATAGATATCAGGAAAAAATACGCAGAGCATATAATGATTTTCTTAAAGAATATAAGCAAGAGAAAAGTAGTATAAAAACCGTAACTCAGGCTTTCAATCAATTAAAAGAAACAAGGGAACGAACTAATGAAGTAAAAAAAGAATTTGAGAATTCAATAATCACTGTTGCAAAAACTATAGACGATGCAGATAAAATAGTCAGAAAATCAAAAGGAAATCAACTTTTTGCATCGGAGGAAGAAAAAGAAACAGGGAAAAGGGTAGAATCTATTCTGCTTGAGTTGAGACAAATCCAATCAACACTTGATAAGCTGTCTAAGGTTGTTGAAAAAGCCGAGAAATTGAATGATGTAATTGATATTCTCGAACCAAAGATACAGATATTGGAAGAACAGTTGGGGAATTTTTCTGAATTGGCAAGCTTGGGCTTGATCTCAGAGTCTATCAGTCACGAATTTAATTCAATAGCCGATAGATTATCGGAAAAATCTGGATTTTATTCTAATAAATTGAAATCAAAAGCGTTAACAGACTCGGATATTTTCGTCCTTATGGAATATATTAATTCAACAGTTAATGGCCTAAAGACGCAACTTAAGCATTTGGATCCTGCATTAAAATATAATAGAGAGAAAAAGTGGGTTTTTAGTATTTCAGATTTCTTTTCTGACGAAAAGGAATATTATAAAAATAGATTTGAATATTCCAATATTGATTTTGACATAAATGTTATTCAAGACTTTTCAATATCGGTTAATAGAGGAAAGTTGACTCAGGTGATTGATAATCTTCTCAATAATTCCGAGTATTGGCTGAAGCAAAAGCGCAAAATTGAACCAAGTTTTAAACCTGGTATTTTGATTGCCATAGATAGCCCGTGGATATACGTTCAAGATAATGGGTACGGAATCCCCAAAGCTATAGAAAATCAGTTATTTGAGCCTTTTGTGACTACAAAGCCTCGTGGAGAAGGGAGAGGTTTAGGGCTTTTTATTGTACAACAACTTTTGGACTCATTTGAGTGCTCAATTATACTTGAACAGACCAGAAATAAAGATGATAGAAAATATATTTTTGCTTTGAATTTGTCTAATATTATAGAAAATAATGACTGAAGCGAATATTCCAGTGGTAAGTGAATCAGAGTTTATTGTCCAAAATTCGATTGATATAACTGCACAAAAAAGAGCAATCAATAGAATTCTTAATGAACTGGATGTAAAGAAGATTATTTATATTGATGATAGATGTTCAATTAATGATTTGAAGGAGTCATTCATTGGAAAAATGAAAGCTCTTTATCATACGAAACCTGAAAGCTTGAATTTTGTCGATTGGGAACAACCATCTATGATTTTTGAAAAAGCTATTAATGTACTTTGGGAAAATGCTGATGATCCTACTAGAAAAGATTTTTATATAAGTCTTTTAAAATATGAAGATCAGAAGGGTGAGTTGGCAAATTCTTTTGCGCCACTAAATATGAAAGAAGTACTTAAAGAAAGAATAGATATATATTCCCCAACTCAATGGGAAGAAAATAAGGATTCTATTATAAGAAAAATTGGCGATAGATATAAGGTCTTGTTTTTATTCGATATTGAATTCAATTATTCTCCGCTGCCTGATGGCCGAAATGGCCTAAATTTAGTTCAACCATTATTGAGTAATAATGATATTAGTGATTATATATACTGTGGCGTTTTTTCACATCTTTTCGACGTCAGTGAAGAGTATGAGAGAAGAACGAAGTATTCTCTTTCATACTCCCTTAAGAAGAATAGGTTTTATACCATCTCAAAGAAACGATTTAGCGACACCAATATATTAACAGGTTTAGCAGAAGGTATCAAGAATGCTTTGGTGATAAATGAAATTGATGTTCTAAAAAATGAGACAACCAGGATTATTAAGTATTCTTATCAGAAATCAATTAAGGAAATAGCAGATTTACAACCAGATACATTTAATCATATAATTCTGAGATCTTCTAGAACTGAGGGTATTTGGGAAATGGCTACATTGATTAGACTTTCAAATTTGATTTCAATAAATTGTGCTTTAAAAACCTTATTACCATCAAGAAGAAGAAAAATTATTAATGCCAATCTTGAAAAAATAAGAACAGTAGAGAAAATAAATACAGGAGCCCATACAGATATTGACAGAACACAAATCAAAAAACTTAGGAAAAGAGAAATCTATGTTGATGGAAAAATCTTGAATGAGTTGCATTTCCCAATATCTAATGGCGACATTTTTTTAATAGGAGAAAAAGAATACATATTACTTGTTCAACCCTGTAATATTGAGTTAAGGAGCTGTGGACGGAGGAATGGTGATTATGATATCGGTTTTATTCTCGAAATTCAAAAAATGTCCGTCGAAGAATATGACCAATCACAAAAAAATAAACTCGTTGCTCTTGGAAAAATTGAAGATGAGAACCCAGAGTCAAAAGACTTTAAATTCGTACAATTCTCAAAATTTCAAGCTGTAAGTCTTTCTCCTATTGATTTAATCGTATATAATTCAGATGGTCATTCGAAGATAAATTTAAACATGCAAACAATTGAAAATAAAGAAATACAAGATTCATGGAAAAAAAGATATAAAGCCCTGTATTCTGACTTTTCAAAATACAAAGACTGCATTTCTGCCTTTAGAAAATCAAGAAGCATGTCAAAAACTGATCTATTAGACATGGTTTATAATGGATATCTGTTTAAAGGTTATACCATAAACAACGAAAATGCTTTATATAAATCAACATTGACTTTTGATATAAAAAGAGTTTCAAATTATAAAGCACCATTTTCTTCAGATTTGTTGCAAAAATTTATGCTTTATATGTCCAGAAACGCATTTGATCACGATTTTGCCAAAGTGGATAAAGATTAGTTATTAAATTGAGCAAACATTATTAGGCACTGTTCCTCTGATGATGCGGTCAGGAAGGCCATCTATCTGTCAATCATGGAGATTGAGAAAAAGTGGACCCAGCCTATTTGGAACTGGGCCTTGGTTCTTAACCAGTTTATCACTATTTTTGGTGATAGGCTAATCCTCTAATAATCAGAAGTCCTAATTTCTCATTTACACAAAATTCTGGATAGGCCTATTTTTTCATTTACACAAAAGTCAGGATAGGCCCGTTTATATACCAAGAAGATTTTTCATTGCCCATTATTCGCCTTTTCGTCAAATTGTTTTTCATCCATTTGCAATGGACCGAGTATTTCTCCTGTAACCTTGACAATGCCTTTTGTTCCTGCAGTCAAGGTGATACCTCCGTTCATCAAATTGCCGATTAAGTCTACAATGCCGTTTTTGACATTCACTTCGGTATTATCAAATTCGTCTACGTGTATTGTGAATTCGGTTCCACGTACACCACAGATTGCATTGGGTGTCCTGATTACTGTTTTTTTTAGTTTTTGACCAATAATAGACTGCTTTATTTTTTCGGCTGTGTTGGACAAATCCTCTCGGATATCCATCGTTTTGTTGGCAATTTGTTCCTGAACATGATTATTTACTACATACAAGTCTCCTTTCATCAATTTTGGCACATGAGTGCCATTTTCATCTGTTACAATTTGAATGGCTGATTTTGCGCCTAAGAACATGTTTTCGCCTCCGTTTTCGAAGGCGTAATTCAGCTTCAACCGGCTGTTAAGGCCTGTGGCAATCCAATCGCCCGGAGCTAAATCTACGGATTGTGTTTCTGACAAGGTGATTCTTTGTCCATTTAATTTTAAGACAGTCACCGAACCTTTGATGGCGACGATTTTACAATTAAAATGAACCGGGGATTTTTGGGTATTATCGTCCAATGTTTTGAATTTTACGCCATCGCTTCCGTCTAATTGTTTATAATCTTTCATCATGCGGTTGTGTTTTGCCTCGGCAACAGAGTCGTTGTATTGTTTTTGTTTGGCAAGTAATGCAGCCAGAGCTTGTTGGCTTGGTGTTTCTTGTTGCTCTGCTTTTTCTGTATTCTTGGCGGATGGTTTGTTGCTGAATAAATTGTTTAGGGCTGTAGAAAAAATATTCAGCATAATAGCCTTCTCATAGTTGGTTTTGTAGGAAGAAGGTGTTCCGGAAGAAGATCGGTTGTATGAGCTGCATGTCGTTTTATGGTTGCCATTCATGCCACCGCATTCAACACACTGAATTCCGGTTTGGCTGTAACTATAAATACTGAATAGCAGAAACAGGGCCGGTAAATAATATTTTATTTTCATGGCGTTTCGGTTTTAGCGTTCCCATTCGTAAATTTTATCCTGAGCAGCACGGGCATCGGGGGCATCGGGTAATAGGAGCAGGTATTTTTTCATGTTTTTTACAGCTCTTTCAAAGTCTTGCTTTTCAGCGTAGAGCAAGGCCATATTGTAGTATGCTTGGGGGTATGCTATAGGGTCTATTGCTATTGCTTTGTCAAAAGTATCCAGTGCTTCGGCAAACTGTTTGTCTTTGGCAAAGGCATTTGCCTGTACAATGTATTTTCGTTGTTCTTCGGTAACAGTGGGTTTTACTTCCATTTCCCTGTATTTATCTGCTAAAGTGCTGAATTGAAGACTATCGGCTACTCGGATGCTGTCGTTGGTTCTATCAATCAGGGGTTTCTCGTACAGAAAGTACTTGATGGCATAGAGATCATCGGCAAGCCAATCAACGTTGTAATCAAACCACATATTCTTGAGTTCCAATACAGAGTTCTCTTGTGTGTCTTTGTCATTTTTGAGTTTTATGACTCTTATATTCTGATCCCGTAGATCGGTGAACCGTATAACCAGTTTTTTATTGGAGCCGATATTTGCCAATTCCAACCGGTCGTCATAAATCGCGAAATGAGGTTTTTTCTTATTGACAATTAGTTCGTTATCTGAATCGTATCCGCGAAAATAATCGTCTTTGTAATCGCCGAATCCGTTACGCCATTTTGGCCAATCCTGAATCTTATTAATATTGGATTTTAATTCTGCAAAAGAGTGAACATCTTTAGGTATTTCCGGAATTCTATAATAGGGCACTTTCAGTTGCATTTCCGAACTGGATTTCCATTCACGCAGTTGGTCCGTTGAGTATTTTATTTTTTGTCCGTAAGTTAGTGTAGCCAAAAGCACGAATATCCATACTGAGGTAAAATGTTTTGTTGTCATACCTTTCGTTTTATGGTTTTAAAGCTTCAATTCCCATACATAAATCTTATCCTGTGCAGCACGGGCATCTTCTGCCGAAGGGGTCAACATCAGGTATTTTTTCATATTTAGAATAGCATACTTGTACATGCCCATTTGTGCGGCAATTAATGCCATGTTATTGTAAGCCGGAGGATAGGAAACTGGATTTAGTTTCATTGCTTTTTTATAAAGCTCTAAGGCTTCTGAATATTTTTTTTCTTCGTTGAGGGCATTTGCCTGTATAATATACTTCCGCTGTTCTTCTGTTATTGACGGTTTTGTCTCTGCGGCCTGGTATTGTTCTGCTACCGGTTTAAAAACAGTCAATATGGAGTCTACATTTAATTCTTGATAGGAATGATGTGCAACGGTGTATAACTGTTCCGCGAATGCTTGTGCAACATCCTTTTTGTCAAAGACAAAAGTGACTCCTTGTACAGCGACTTCTCCTTCGTCACTTTTTTCTTCAAAATAAAGTTTTATTGTTTTATTCGCCATGTCTTTATAATAAAAGAGCACGCCTGAGTGTGTTTCAATTCTGTCGTCTAATGCTGTAAGACCATACCAGGCTCCGCACCCGGCCATGCCGTTGACATGCTTGATATTGCTGTTCAGTTCTGCTATTAATTCATCTTTGTACGTTCTCAGAAAAGCCGGGGTGTATGTTTGTATTCTTGTTTTCTTTGGATTTTCCGGGTTTATTACTTCTATCTGAGCCTGTGCAGGGGGCGTGAACAGCAAGGCTGTGAACAACATCAATAGTGTGGTTTTTAGTGGCTTTTTCATAATGGTCGATTTGGTGGTTTTCCCCTTCGTAAACAACACACTCTTGTCGTAAGTTGTTTAGAAACAGCTAAAAATATGAATATAATTTACATTGGCAAAATAATACGGGTATTTAGAAAAAAGAAAGCCGACTGAAGAAAATCGGTATGCCGAGGAACGAAAGGAAGCGATGCTCGGTAATAAACGAAAAGAAGCTGCCCTTTTGAGACAGCCTCTTCGGAGGTGGGATATTTGAATGGTCTGATGAAAAGCTTTTGGACGTTTAATGCAGTATCTTTTTTATGGCGTTGTACAATTCTCCGGAAATACGCTCAAATCCTAAATCGGTGAGGTGGATGCCGTCCACGGAGGCTTCGCCGTCTTTTCCAATCAGGTTGTCGGAGGGTAGATAGTACATGTTTTTATCGCCTTGTTTTTTAAATTTGATATATTCTTCCCGCAAGGCTTTGTTTTTATCGGCAACCACTTTTTGCATGGATTGATCGAAACAGGAGTGGGGAAAAGTAACCGATTCCACCAGGAGAATGGGGGTTTCCGGGTTTTCTTTTCGTAGGATTTCGACAAAATGGGCTGTTTTTTCTTTCAGCTGCTGGAGGTTGACGTTGGGGATAAAATCAAGGACAAACAAAGAAACATCGTGCCTTTTTGCCATTGCTTCGGCGATCTCGTAGTCCAATTGGCCGTTTCCGCTAAATCCCAGATTGATGAATTCCCGGTTGAACCTGCGTTCCAGAATGTTTGAATAGGACATCCCCGGTCTGTTGGCGCATCCGCCTTGTGTAATGCTTGTACCATAACAAACGACAGGATGTTTTGTTTCCGGATAGCTGAGTGCCGGTTGCAAAATGGCTGCTGTGGAATCAATGCCTATGGACAAGGAATTGATGCCGTCATAAAGCGGAAGGAAAAGCAGGTATTCTCTTTCTTGGGCGGACATGTTGGCAATGATTGTTTGTTCGTTTGTTTTGGCATTTGGCCTGCCTGTATTGACAAACTGCCAATGGTCTTTTGTCCATGCGTAAAGATCGAGGCCTTTGATGCCGGTTGGGGTCATGTGGTTCATGCTTACATTTTCGTACAAATCCCATTTTGCAGAGATGCTTGTGCTGTTTGAGCGGAAACGGATGGCCAGGCCGGAGGTGTTTTTGCCCAGTTGCCATACCCGGGGACGTGTTTTGTCTTTTAGGTAGGAGGGCAGGCGTTCGTACCTGGTTTCCGTATCGTTCGATATTTTCCCGATCAGTGGGAATTGTGCCGCATCGTAATATTTCGTTTGCCCCGACAGGAACGGGGAAACTAGTAGAATGGGTATTAAAAGGAGAAGTTGGTATGGTTTCATCTTATTAATAAATGGCTACGGCGTTTGTTATTTTACGTTGGGACCCGTCACTTGGCTTTATGGTCTGGGTTCCGTTGATCAGCATGCAGGAAGATCCGCCTCCGTCCAGATTCAGTGCTTCGGTACAACCTATTTCCAGCAGCAGGTCTGCGACATTCTTAAGCGTCAATCCTGGGGTTGAGGCTGTCATGTTCCGGCCTTCGCAAACGAAAAAGAGAAGATAGCCTGATGGGGTATAGCCGATGGCTGAACGTGGATTGGTGGTGGTTGCCCCAATGCCGCTGGCTGAATCGAACATTTCGTTTTCCCACAGGTTCTTGTATATTCCGCCTTTTATGAGGATGGGGCCGGCTCCGATGGCTTCTTTGGGAGCCCATACTGTTCCTGTTGTGGGAAAGGTGGCTGATGGGTAGACCTGAGGGGCTTCGCCTGCCTTGTTGGGTGAAGGCGATGTATAGGTATAGAGCTTTTGGGCATCCGGCGAGTAGCTCCAGTTGGTGGAGAAGGTGCCGTCTGAGTTCAGGCCGAAAACGCCGGTGGTAGGATAGTAAACCGTGCTGGCACCGTTGTATGTCCTGTATACCATTGGCTGGTGTGCTTTTATCGTGTTTCCGTTTTTGATTAATAACCCCAGGGAGTAGCCGTCCCAGAAATAGCCGCCGTTCATGACAACGCTTGGTTTTGAGTTGTTTTGATAGAACTGGGTGGGCGTAGGTGTTGGTGCGTCGTAATGTGCTTCTCCCAAAACCGAAAAGCGGGCATTGGCATCGTTCATGTTGGCAACGGCAATATAAGCTTGCACGGATTTTCCATCGACGGTTTTGGAGTATTTGTATACCGACAGATAGGAAGGAAGCGTGCCGAAATCGTTGTCTTGTACCCATCCCGCACCTGTTGGATCGAAATCGGGCACGTAATAGGTGTATTTTAATTTATACGTGATCTTAAGGCCGTTGGCTTTGACTGTAATTGTCGGAGATTGGTTGAAATTGAACGTGGTGTCCAGTGTTGTGGGGGAGACCAGGCTTACTCCGTCTGCCAATGTCATTTCGAGTTCAACCTGGGACACATCGGCTCCTTTTCCAAAATCGATGGATATAAAATGCGCAAAGTTGTCGATGACAATGTTTTGTGCATTCTGGGGGCTCAATACTTTTACATCAACAATGAGGTTGTCTGTTGACGGCGTGTTATTGCTGCTTCCACAGGAGAAAAAGGAGACCAGGAAGAGTACGAATAACGGAATGATTTTTTTATTCATTATCTATTTCGTTTTAGTAGGATTTCCATTTTTAAGGACTCCGCCGGCACGCATTCCGTCTTCCACTTCTTTCCACAGGTTGTGTTCGATGATATGCACGATGTCAAAAAGCATCAGTCCGTCCGATTTTTTCAGGTCCATTTCTATGCTTTGGGTCAGTCCTTTGGGATTGTCGTAAAACTGACTGACGAGCACGCCTCCGAGAAATTTGTTTTTTCCCATTATTTTGCGGATATTTTCACAAGATCCTTCCACGCAATACCATATATTTTTTTGAGCCTGCAGATCGGTTTCATTTTTGACTGCTGGATTTTCCGACAGGTATTGTGCTTTTGTGATGCTTGTATAGTAATTGCCCACGGTGTAAAGATCCATCAATTCGGCATAGCCGGTATTTTTGTAAGTAGGGGTGGCCCAGTCGAAATCTTTTGACGGGTCATAGTTCTTGCTTGCGAAGTTTACGCCGACTTCGAAATAGGATGGGTACCAGGCTCCGGTATATGTTCCAAAGGATATTTTGGGATTGACTGCCTTTACCGTGCTTCTGGCTTTTGCCATAAAGTCATGGATGACCGTAGCGCGCCATTCCAGCCATTTTTGATAGTATTTTCCTTTTTTGGGGTATAGGTTGCCTTGTACGTCTTTTTCCCACTTATAGATATCGTCTGGATACTGATCAAGTTTGGTGCCCAGGTAGTTCTCGAATTTCTGACGTGACAGGTCTGAAAAATCGGCGGTAAAGCCGTCGTAACGTACACGGTCGAGTATGATGCCGTCCAGTTTCGGATATTTTCTTGTTACCTCTGCAAAAATGTTTAGGATGTATTTTTGGAATTCTTCGTTTGAGGGGTTTACCATAGCTGAATATTTCTGTTTCTCCTGAGTGATGGGGATAAACTTCCTGTCGACTGCAGGAGGATAGACGATGGATGCCCAGTCTGATTTTCCCTGTTCGTAGATGATGCCTTTGTCTACAAAGTTGTGACCGGCGACAAACGTGTTCATGGATGCTTGCACTTTCAGGCCCAATTTATGGGCTTTTTCAATATAATAGCCCAAATAGTCAAAGGTGTAAACGATGGGCTTTCCATTCCATTCGGTGAGCTTGGGTGCGTATTTGCTGTCGTAAAGTACGTGGCCGGATATGGGCCGGATGTCGACAACGATATCGGTAAATCCAAGTTCTTTAATTTTCAGCAGATAATAATCGATGGTGTCTTTGTTGTTGAACCGTTGTATATTGCCTGTTGCATCCAGCCACATTAAGGCTGTTTTTTTGCAGGGGGGAGTATGGCTGTTTTTTGCATTTATAAAACCGGCATTTAACAGAAGGAGGAATAGACCAATGTTAAGCAATAGAATTTTTTTCATGACTTGTATGATTTATTGTTTAATGGTTGTCTTGTAAACAGTATGAAAGGGATCGGTGACGCAGATGTCGATCACTGAATTTTTAGATTGAGGTGTTGCCCGGAAAATATGGTCTGTCTTTATGGCTGAAATCCATTTGAATTCCAGTTTTTCTTTGTCGGCGCACATCTTTACAACTTCCGGATCAATGCTCTCACAGCGTGTCATTTCTCCTTTGGCCTGGCCGTTTTCAAACCATTCTACTTTCCAGTTTTTGTCCCAGTTCCAAACATTGACAGAAACATCGTTTGGAAAGTCGGCGTTGCTTCCTACCGGGTAAGCTCTCATCTGATACGTGCTGGGATAGCCTGCGCTTTTGAAATACCAGGTAACGTTGTCTCCGTCAATCTTATATACACCGTATCCAATGGGGGTTCCGTCCAGGCAGTAGTCTCCCTGCCACCAGGTGCCGCAAATGGCTCCGGTATTGTGTTCGTAGATGGAAGCGGAATGGATGATGTTTCTATTGTAGTGCATGTGTCCGGTAAGAATATGGACTTTGTAGGGTTCCAGCATTTTGAAGAGGGAAGAGACGTTGACGGTCTGATCCCCAATGTTTACTGCTGTGTAGGAGAATGGTTGAGGCTTTTCGTCCAGACGGGCGGGAATGTGCATTGCCAGAAAAACCGTTGAGCCTTTGGGAACGTAGGACAAATCCTGTTCCAGCCATTCGAAAATCCGTTCGTCTATGTAGCCCATGTAAAAGTAATCCCGTCCAAAATAGAAGATATTGTCAAGGACGATGTAATGGATTTTTCCCCGGTTAAAGGAATAGTTGGTCGGCCCAAAGGTGTTGCTGTATCTTTGGGTGGATGTTTGGTCGGAACGGCCGCCGTAATTCATGTCGTGGTTTCCCAAGACTCTGTAAAAAGGAATGTTTGCGCGGTTTAGATTCTCAATATATTTTGAATATAAATTGGGCATATCTCCTGCCAAATCTCCACAATCGATGCCGAACGCATCCAGGTTTTTATTTTCGTTGACCGTATTGCGGCAATCTTCTACCACTTTGGCGTAATGGATGAAATTATCTTCTTTGAAGAACTGAGGATCTGCATGTACCAACAGCAGATGTGTGTTGTCGTCTTTGGGATTTTTTCTTAGCTCAAAATTGTATGTCGAAGCTTTTCCGGGATTTATTTTCTGATAAAACCGGGGAACGTTTAGACTGTCCGGCGGAAGATATCCGGAAGGAGTTGATAGGTATACAAAGGCTGTATTTCCGGATGTTGGTAAGGTATAAGAACCTTTGCTGTCGGTGATCACACATTTTTCTCCATCGGTTACCACCACTTTTTCCAGGCCTTTGCCGTTGCAGAGAACCTTTCCTTTTATGGTAAGGGGCTCTGCGGCGGAAAGTGCATGGCTGACAAGGAGAAGAACTATTAATGCTAAATTTCTCATAATAGACTGCATCTTTTCAAATTAAAACGGCCTTTATTCTATGGCAAGGTCAATGCCTTTTTTTGCGTAATCCCATTGGTTGGCTTGTTTGAGGTGAATCATGTCAAACAAGAAATAACCGTCGCATGCATCCATGCATGCTTTTACAGAATTTACGATGGCCTGGTTTTCGTCGGCCTGACTAACCGAATTGGAAGAATCCCAGTTGCCGACATCAGGACCGCCTGCAACCATGGGGCAATCTCCTTTTGTTTTGTCTTTTGCCAGTTTGCAGAATCCTTGCATCGTCCATTCTGTGGTGCCGTAGACTTTAAGAGGAGAGGCATAGGCTCCGATAAGCATCTGATCCATTAAAGCAGCATAGCCATAGTTTTTGTAACTGGCTGTTGCCCATTTGTAATAGGAAGAGGTTTTATAGTCCGGACTTGCCCAGTTTACGCCGACTTCGTAGTAGCTGGAATACCAGCCGCCAACATATACACCGAATTTGACGCTTGTATTGACAGACTTGACGGCGTCGCGCGCTTTGGACATAAAATCGTACATGACTTTTGCCCTGAATTCCAACCATTTGGTAAAGTAGGTAGGGTAGGTGCTCATCGAAGCAATGGTGCTCATGGTGGCTCCTGCGGGTAAAATGTCGTCCGGATAATTCGTTACTTTGGCTCCTCCGATGTATGTCTGGAATTTTTGGCGGGTGATGTCCGAGAAATCGCACTGAATGCCGTCAAAACGTCCACGATCCAGGAAGATGCCATCTAAATTGTATTTGGCCAGGTCTTTTAATAGATTGCAAATATAATCCTGAACCTCATCGTTTGCAGGATTAAAGAATTTCGTACCGGATCCATTGTCCATGGTGTTTGTGATACCTGTAGACAGATTCTCATAAGTAGCCCAGGATTTCTTGCTGCTATCTCTGTAGAGAATTCCTTGATTACCCAGTCCGCTGCCATTGCCGCCAACCATGGTGTTGAAACCTGCATGAACTTTCAATCCCAATCCGTGCCCTATATCTATGAATGCCTGCAAATAGTCCCATGTTGCAGTGCGGTAAACTTTTGAATAAACGCCGTTAACCCAGGCTCCCAGCCATTCTACTTGCTGAACGCCATTGACGGAGGATTGGAACAGAATATCGCCTGTTGTTGGACGGACGTCTACCACAATATCGGTAAAACCGGCATTTTTTGCCAAGGTCAGGTCTCTGGTGATGTTGTCCTTGCTGTTGGCAAAGTCATTGAAGTTTGCGGCCGCATCAATCCAAATGAAACGGGGTTTATTACTGTTCTCTGCAGTTGTTGAATCGGGGAACTCATAGTCAACATGTTTGTCAGCGGTGCTGCAAGAGGTGTTTAATACTAAAAGAAATCCTGCCAATAAAGAGGCAGCGCAGAATTGTATAAAATGGATTGTCTTCATAAAGTAGAAAGACCTGCACCTGTATGGGTGCAGGTCTTTTTTATTGGTTGATAAATTTACATATCGATACAGTCATACTGAACACAAACGACGCATCCGTTTGTAAACATGAAATAGAGGTACATGTAATATCCGTTGTCCGATACCTTTAATGCAACGTCACCGGTGCCGTTTGCATTTTGTCCGCCATTGTCTTTACCTCCATAGAGGCCGGCAGCAACACTCCATGTTGCAGTACTGAAGCCGGAAGCGGTACTTACATCGTACAGATAAACTCTGTCGTCGCTACCCCAGGTAAACGAGTTGATGGTGCTTTGTACGGCGTATGGGCACTTATTGAATACCACATAGTCAGCGGCATTTGAAATCCAGTTGGAACTGATCGTGGGACCGAAGTTTTTAACTGCATTTGTGGTACCGTTTACCCATGCAAATTTATAAGGAGATGCGTAGAAAGCAACAAAATAATCGCTGTTTATGTTGTCTGGATCCGTATAAATGACGTCGCAGTTGTTGCTCCAGCTGCCACCAATACCGCTAATTGTAACAATATCCGGTGTTTGTGACTGAAGAACACCTCCGATAACTTGCCAACGTGCAAATTTATTGCCTGCAGCAAAAATCGGAGCGGTAATGATGGCATTTCCATCGATACTGCCTTTTACAGAGATCTTGCGTCCCATAGCCAAGCCACCGTTCCATTCGATGAATGGTTCCGGAGTTCCTGTAACACCCTTGATTTTCCAGATCTTGAATGCACCGGCACCAGGAGAAAGGTTACACATCAGGATATTGTTGTTGTCATCACACGTATTGTAGAAGTTGATCAGATTGCCAACGTTGCCTGCCAGATCGACTGTTCCGGCAATTTCACCCGTCTTGCGGTCCAGATAGATGCTGTTGTATCCTCTCGTATTGACAACAACGTAGTCTTTTGTTGCGGCAATACCGGTTGTTATGTTCAGAACGCTGATTCCAAGTTCGGAATTCAGTTTCTTGGACCAAAGGATCTTGGCACTTCCGGCACGGAAACCGAGGTCTATTTTTGAAGGAACAGCTTTCTTAACTGTATAAACGGCGTTTGTCGTCCCGTTCTGGGCGGTAACGGTGATCTTTTGTTCGTTGTCGTAGTTTAGCGCTGTGGCTGTGGGATCGGGCGACATGGTGGCACCGTGCGATATGGTGGCCGTAGCCAGAGCTGAACCAATAGCGTCAATAGAAATAAGAGAGATTGCTTTGTTTGCTTCATCAATAACACCTGTCAAACCCAGAGATTTAAGCTGGAAGTCTGTAATAGCGCACTCGGCACTTTTACGAATTTCTGCAACGACTTTATACGCTTTCTTATTTTTAGATTGATCGGTGACGGTAATGTTGTTTTCTTTTGTGAAATCCATATACAGGATGGCCGGAGAAATGGTCACATTATCATCCAGATTGGCAACAACTCTCATGTTTGTCAGATTGGACATCGTCAAAACAGTTTCCGAGGTCCTTGGGTAATTATAGGGAAACACGATGGTAACGACTCCGTTAACCGTATCGATTTCGCTGGTAAATGAATTCTCAGAACTTTCATCGTTAGGGAAAGATGCTGTGATACTGTTAATTCCATTACGCGAAACGGAAGGGGTCAAGTTTTCAACGTCCTGGCAGCTATTAAACCCAAGCAACACTGACGCAACAGCAAGTATTGATAAAATTTTATTTTTCATCACTTTTATCTTTTTAGTATTATAACCATTCGTCGTATTGAACAATCAGGGAATTGTTCTGTAATTCATCATCTGGAACAGGAAGAACGTATGTTTTTTGCAAGAACTTGCGATCCTGGTAGTCCACATCAATGTATTCGTAATTGGTACCCGTTATCTTGAAACCGTGGCAACGATAGTTGTTGTATTCCGTGTGGGCCAGTTTCCATCTGCGCATATCCCAGAACAATTGTCCTTCGTAAGCCAACTCGACTTTACGTTCGTTTCTGTAGTCCTTGAACCATTCATCACCTGTTGTGAATTTACCGGGGAGGCCGACACGTGCACGAACTTCATTCATGGCCGATTGGGCTTCTCCTATTTTGCTTAGCCGGTATGCGGCTTCTGCTTTGTTCAAAAGGACTTCTGCATAGCGGATTTCTACCCAAGGTTGGGTACTTGGGGTGCTCTTAACATTGATCAGCTTCTCGTTCATCAGTTTTTTCAGATAATAACCGGTGGTCGTATAGCCGTAGGTATAAGGCTGAGCCCTGTAGGCCATGAACATACCATAGGTGCCATTGACGGAATTTTGCATGACATTGCCTTTCCAGGTGCATCCCGGGTAGATAATGGTTGCTTTGAAGCGAGGTTCCAGGCTTTCATAAGGAGGACGGGTTGCTGTGGTTGAATGATAGGCAGTCCAGTCCATTTTGGTACCGTCGGCCTTTTCGTAACATTCCACCATTTCTTGTGTTGGAGTACCCAAACCGCCATATTCGTAACCGTCGCTCAATGGCACATAATCTTTATCAAAAGTATGGTATGGACCGGAGGTGTTGTAATCGAATTCCAGAAGGGACTCTTTGTTGTTTCCGGCACATGCATTGGCATAATCGTCCATCAATCCGTAAGAGGTGGAGTCTATGACAACATTGGCTGCGTCATAGGCATCCTGCCAACGTTCGGCATACAACATGGCACGTGACTTGAACGCTAAAGCACCATATTTGGTGACACGGCCTTTATCGGCAGAAGATTCCCATTCTTTAGGCAGGTTTGCAATGGCATAGTCCAGGTCGGATTCGATCAAATCCCAGGTTTCTTCTTCTGTGCTGCGTGCCTTGTTCTTTTGCATTTCATCGAGACTGGTGTAGAGAATGACTCCACCATGACGTTTGGCCAGCTGGAAGTAAACAAAAGCACGGAAGAAACGAGTCTGGGCTTCCCATAATGTATTTTGGGCTTCCGTATAAGTGGAATATTTTCCCATTGAGTTGAGGAACTGATTCATTCGTCTGATCTGGGTGTAAGCGTCACTCCAGCAGTCGTAGAAGCAACTGGCTGTTGTGATTACACTGGGATTGAACACATAGTTGTTCGGATGGCCGGCTTTGTGGCCCAGGGCGTATGAACCGTATTTGAATGCATCGGTCAAGCTTTCGGTAAGGCTGCCTGAAAACTGAAGAGATCCAAACTGGCCGTATTTGTTCAGATAGGTGTAAAAACTATTTACATACAAGTCTACACTTGATTCGTCCTCCCAAACTATCTGACTGGAAAGACTGCTTGTAGAGGTCAGGTTCAACCAATCGTCGCAGCTGCTGAATCCAGCTACCAGTGTAGCTAAAATCGTTATTTTGAATATTTTTTTCATCATTTTCAAATTATAATGTTAAACTAACACCTACAGAAAAAGTCTTTTGTTGTGGATAGTATCCATTGTTTACACCAGGCTGTTCAGGATCGATATTGTATTTTGTAAGTTCGCTGAACGTTAGGATGTTAGAGCCTTCAAAATAAAATCTAAGACTTTCGGCACCCCAGGATTTGGTTATTTTCGAAGGGATGGTATAGCCTACCTGGAATGTTTTCAAACGTACGTAATCTCCGGATCTGTACCAGAAGGTGGAAGAGTAACCGTTGTTGTTGCTTACATTGACCAACGACAAGCGAGGAAACTCAGCATTTGTGTTTTCTTCGGTCCAGGAGTTTTCTGCAAGATAAACAGGTGAGTTGCCTCCGTGGTAGAACAACTTTGTAAAGGAGGTATTGTCCATAATGCCGGATGAACCTGTTGCTGTATAAACACCGGTCAAAGCGACTGTACGGCCAAAGCCTGCCTGGAAGAGGCAATCAAAATCAAAACCTTTCCAGCTTCCGTTCAGGTCTAAAGAGGTCTGAAGTTTGGGATAAGCACTTTTTCCGACGTAACCCATATCCTGAGCAGCTGTAATTTTGCCATCGCCGTTTCTGTCTTTGTATTTGATGTAACCGGGGAGAACATCGTAACCAACGACTGTTGCAGAATTGTCGATTTCTTCCTGAGACTGGAACAGACCTTCGGAAATGAAACCAAGCTGGGAACCGACTTCTTTGCCGGTCAGTTTCAGATAGTCCGGTGTGTTTTCAGAGTCACCGGCATAATACAGCCATCTGCGTTTTGCATACGAAGTGATTAATTTTGCACCATACTTAAAGTCTCCGATGTGGTTGTTGTGACTGATTGTAAAGTCAAAACCACGATAGTCGATCTTGTTTTTGTTTGCATAGGTAAAATAGTATCCACCCATTGAAGAAGGATAGGAACCGCCAACAGAGGAAAGCAGATCGTACTGGTATTTGTAGAAGACATCAAATTCAATGCCTAATAAGCCTTTCCAGGCGGAGAATTCTGTACCAAGGTTGTAGGTCAGACATTTAGCCCAGGTTAGTGTCGGGTTGCCCAGGGTAGAGGTATAAATCATACTTTGAGGACTACTGCCAAGAACAACCTGGTTTGTTAATACGGTCATCAAGTCCAGATACTGATAGGCACTGACTGCTGAGGTGGCTGTTTTTCCTATACCTCCTCTGATCTTCAGGTTGTCTACCCAATCGGCGGTGAACCAATCTTCGTTGTTCATTCTCCAACCAAGAGATATAGCAGGTAGATTCACCCAACGGGAACCGTTCATTCCACTGAATAAATAGCTACCATCCCGACGCATAGAGATCTCGGCCAAATAGCGGTCGTTGTACTCGTAGTTTAAACGGCCTACAAAACCGATTACACGGGATTTGGAGCTGGAACCGCTCAATGCAGCATATTTTTCTTCTCCGCTACCTGTTTGATTGGTAATGTAGCTTAGTTCATCCAAGGCGAGGAAGTCCAGGCCATAACCGGTTACGCCAAGAGCATTGCCATATTGGTTGCGGGTTTCAGCAACGGCGATTGCATTGATTTTGTGCTTTCCGAATGTCCTGTCGAAATTGACCATTGACTGAGTAACCACATTGGTTGAGGTAGAAGCGGATTCCGTCAAAGAGGTGTTTCCTGAGTTGTCGGTATACAAGCTGTAGCTTAAGGCTTGTGTCGTGGCGCTTGGAGCAGACACCAACAATGTTTTGAACGGTATGGACAGGCTCTTGATGAATTGATAGGACAAGTCATAGGCGCCCATAAATTTGAAATTCAATCCTTTCAGCCAAGGTGCATCGTATTTGAGCGAAAAATTTGACTGGATATAGGTATTGTTTGTTCTGTAATAACCGGATTGGTCGATGGACGCAATAGGGCTTACCGGGGAAGAGTTTGTGGGAGTTGCGGTATAATACTCCTGCCCGTCGTAAGTCATTGTTTCCGGAACGTAAGGCAATGCACGTACAGCTTGTTGAGGAATGTTGTGCCAATCATCCGGATCTGCGGAGTAACGGGGTCTCGAACGTTTCTCAATACGACCGGAAATGCCCAGTTCCATGGTGATGTCCTTGTTTATTTTTGCGTCGACATTGGAACGAAGGTTCATACGATCGTAATTGTATTTGTCGACGTTTCCTTTCTGGTTGAAGGCTCCAATGGAGGTGAAGAAGTGCACTTTGTCACTACCGCCGGTTGCGCTTACGTTGTTGTGCATGTTTGTTCCTGTACCGAAGACTTTCTTGTACCAGTCGGTATTGCCCCAACCATCAACGCCATCTTTCATTTTTTGTACCTGAGCTGCGGTAAAGACTTCGTCGTCACCATCCATGACTCTGGCGGCATTATACCAATAAGCATAACCGGGACCGTCAAGCCATTCCATTTGGTTGGCGTTCTGGCTGATACCGCGAGTTCCGCTGTAGCTGATACGCATTTTGTCGGCTTTACCTTTTTTCGTTGTTACGATAATGACTGCTGAAGCGTCCAAACCGTAAACAGCGGCAGATGTTGCGTCTTTCAATACGGAGATTGATTCTATTTCGTTTGGATCAATTTCGTTGAAACTACGCTGAACACCATCTACAATATAGGTGGCGCTTTGTCCGCGGACCAACAATGAAGCGGCATCGCTACCGGGCTGTCCGGAAGATTGCAACATGGCGACACCTGCCACACGGGCACCAAGAACATTGGTGATACCCATCGCAGGAGCTTTCAGAAGTTCTCTGTCGGACATCGTGGAAACAGCACCGGTCACACTTGCCCGTTTCTGAGTACCATAACCGACAACAACAACTTCGTCCAATTGTTTCCTGTCTTCTTGCATCACAATCTCCAATGTGGTTTTGCCATTTAATGGAACATCTTGAGTTGCGTTTCCAAGATATGAAAATTGAAGCACGGCATTCGGCTGCGAAACATTCAGCTTGAATGTTCCGTCAGCATTTGTCATCGTACCAGAACTGGTGCCTTTTACTTTGACAATGACTCCGGTCAAATTCTCTCCTTGTGCGTCTTTTACTTTCCCCTGTATAGCTATGGCTTGTGCATATAAACCACTGGAGAATAAAAGAAAGCAAGCACACATTAACGGAATCAAGTATCTTGATTTCCATTTCAATAAAGTGACTTTGTTCTTTTTCATGAAAGAATTAATTTAAAGGTTTAAATGATTTATTGGATCTGATATTATAGTTGCATTTTTCTATTTAATGCCAAAATGCTCTTTGTACCTCTCATAAAGATACCCGGCCTGCAAATAAGTAGAGTTGGGACTCATAAAATGAGAGAATTCAAATGTGATGGCATTTTCCATCCCTGCTTTTCTGGCGGCTTCCAGTTTCAACAAGAGCTTTTCCCATTTTATGGGTAAAAAACGGATGGGCATATCCCGGTCAAAAGATTCGATGTTTGTCCAGCATCTCATTCCGTGTGCATCCGTTAGCTTTTTATTGACAACGAGGTATTCCGGAAGTTCATGATAATCAACCTGACCATCCTGAAATGCCATGATATCGACTGCTCCTTCTACATTCGTCAGAATGTCGTTCCATTCTTTTTCATGCTCTTGTACGGTGATGGCCTTGTCGCTGCCGGTCATGACCTGGTCGGTCTTGACGCCATGGATATAGGGAGAGATCATCGTCGTCAGATTGTTGGAAACGGCTTTGGCATGTTTTCCCACTTCGGCATAAATCTTGGCCATGTTTTTGGTACGGCGACTGATTTCCTGAGACAGGTACCATCCCTGAAACGACGCATGATGTCCGTATTTTGTCCATACTTCGTCGATCAAAGCCATATTCAGGTCGATCTCCTTTTGAAAAGAACCTTCTATCCAATATTTTCCGGAATCGTACATTCCGAAATAAAAGGCCATGTTGTGTTTGTCGGCCAGTGTCAGGAACATTTCTACCAGGTCAACGGGAGGGTAGTAGACGTCTTCCGTTTTCAAGATACTTTCAAACGGAGAGGCTATCCATTTGCCCAGACCGGAACGTATCATTACCACGGTGTTTATTCCCATCGCCTTCATGGCCACGAAGTCCTGATTCCATTCTTTTACGCCCCAGTTTTGATGAGGGATGTCCCAGCTCACTTCGTCTAAAAAAGTGGCTTTGATGGGCATTCCTTTAAAAATACCCGGGGTTTCAAACATTTTGTTTGATAAATTTCCTTTCCGGCTTTGGGAAGATTTTCTCACTGCTGATGTAACGGCACCTACCGGTTGGCTGTTTAAGGTGCACGCAGCGATGACGCTTCCTGAACCTAAAGCCAGGTTGCGCAGAAAATCCCTTCTTCCGTTTGTTTCATCTTTGTTCATACGTCGATATCTTATTTGTTTTCAGAAATTTTTTCCAACGTTTTCCAGCATTGATACATGCCTCTTGGTACATGGAAGCAACCTTTCCATTTTCCGCCTTTTAAAGGCAGCAAAACTTCACCTTGCCGGTTTAGATAGCCCCACCATTCCGGATATTCCTGATCTTTGAAATGAGACCAGGTATAGTCGTGCACTTTTTCAAACCATTGCAGGCATTCTTTTGAACCTGTCAATTGATAGCCTTTCAAAAGAGAAATCAAGGTTTCGATATGAACCCACCACAGCTTCTGATCCCATTCCAATTGTTGGGTAGGATGTCCCAGGCGGTCCATGAAATAGAATATGCCGCCGTATTGTTTATCCCAACCGTACTCAACCATTGTTAGAGTGGTTTTAATGGCTTTGTCGATTAAGTCGGGACGGTTTAGCCGTACGCCCAAATCCATGATGAACCACATGGCTTCGATGGCATGCCCCGGATTCATGGACCTTCCTTCAAATGTGTCGGATAAGCTTCCGTCCAGTTCTACATTTTCAACGACGATGCCACCGAGTTCCGGACGTAAGAACACTTCCATGACTTCATGGATGCAATCATCTATTGTTTTTTTCAGAAAATCGGCATCGATGAGGTGTTCTATTTCCAACGACAGGTTGCAAAGGATCATGGGCAGGGCAAAGGTTTTTAGTTTGCGTGTGCCCGGGTATGCTTTGTTCCATTTTCCTTTCGGATTGTCCACTTTGGATAAGACAATGTCGAAGGTCTTTTTGGCAATATCGGCATATTCCTGATTGCCGGTAGCCAGACTCAGTTGCCCAAAAGCCATTGTGGCGAAGGTGTATGAGAAAATGTTGTAGGGCTCCACCAGGGGATTCCCTTTCCGGTCGAGCGCAAAATACCAGTTGTAGTTGCCATCGTGCCCGTATTTTTTTAGAAACTCACCTCCCTGAATGGCACAGTCCAGCCATTCCTGACGTTTCTCCACCTTGTTGTAAAGCATGGAAAACATCCATACTTCACGTCCTTGAAGCCAAATGAATTTGTCGGTATCATATACTTCTCCATTTCGGCCAAGGCAGCTGAAATATCCGCCGTATTCTTTATCCTGTGAATTGTTAAGCCAGAAAGGAATTGAATTTTTAAGCAATTCATCCCGATATTGAATTTCTAATTTTTTAAAGTCCATGATAGTTAATTTAATGTATTACTGTTCTTTATTCGTTTTCTTTAGCCAGAATCGTTCAATTTCTTCCAGTGATTTTCCAGCGGTCTCTGGCATTAACTTCCAGACAATAAGCATGTAAGGAATACACATCAGGGCAAACAGGAAGAATGTGCCGGCCGGAGTCAGCGTTTCAAGCATCCATGGTGTAAGCTGTCCGATGAGGTAGGTCCCAACCCATAACGAGAATCCGGCGATGGACATGGCCAAACCCCGAATTTTTGTAGGGTACATTTCCGAGAGGAATACGAAAATGACAGCGCTGATGGAGCCTGCGCAGAAGAAAATGTAGGCAAGAAAACACACCAGTAGGAAAATGCTTGTCAAACCCCATGCTTCTCCATTGAGGGAATAGATGCCAATCAGAATCAGGGAGAGGATCATTCCGGTCACACCGACATAGACCAGCTTCTTTCGTCCCACCTTGTCAATGATAAGCAGGGCCAGGATGGTGGTCAGCATGTTGACTACGCCAATCAAAGACTGATAGAACAGGGAATCTCCGCTTGACAGTCCGCTTTTTTCAAAAATAGAGGGACCATAATATAAGACGGCGTTCACACCCATGAATTGTCCCAAAATGGCAATGGCGCAGCCTATTACAACGGCTTTGCGGATTCCGGGTTGGAACAACATTTTCCAGTCCGATTTTTCCTGATTTTGCAGCATTTGCTTTGTTTCGTCAATCTGGAATGCGACGTCTTGTTTTTCGTTGTATATTCTAGAGAAAATGCGTTCGGCGGCATCCTCCTTGCTTCTGACAATAAGCCATCTCGGGCTTTCCGGTATAAAGAAAATGACGATCAGAAACAAGATGGCAGGCAGTGATTCGAATCCCAGCATGCCACGCCATATCTCCGTACCGAAGACTTTTTGCAGAAGAGGATTTGAGGCTACATAGCCCACGGAAATATCCAGTAAATAGTAATTCATCAGGTATGCGGCAAGAAATCCTGTCGTTACAGCCAACTGGTATAAGGAAACCAACCGTCCGCGGTGTAAAGCCGGCGATATTTCCGAAATGTACAACGGGCAGACAATGGATACGATGCCGATGCCTGCACCGCCTGCGATACGCCAGATCACCAATTGGTCGAAACTGCCGGACAGGGCGCAGCCAAAGCCGGAGGCTGTGAAAAGGATGGCAGAAAGTATCATCGTTTTTTTGCGTCCGATCTGATCACTTAATGCTCCGGCAAATACGACACCTATGATGGAGCCGATCAATGCACAGCCCACATACCAGCCACTCATCAAAGTGGTCAGTTGAAATTGCGCCGTCACCTGAGATACCGTTCCTGAAATGACTGCGGTGTCGTATCCGAAAAGGAGTCCTCCCAATGCCGAGACTACAGAAATAAAGGCTACATAGCCCATATTTTCTTTCTTATTCATTTTTCGGGTTATTTAATATTAAAATATTCTTTGTACCTATTGTATAGATTTCCGGCTTGCGCATAAGACGATTGCGGGCTCATGAAATGTGAGAATTCAAAGGTGATGGCTTTGTCGTAACCAGCTCGTTTTGCGGCTTCCAGTTTCAGGCGAAGCTTATCGAATTTGATGGGTAAAAACCGGATGGGCATGTCGCGGTCGAACGATTCGGCATTTGTCCAGCATTGCATGTGGTACTTGTCAGCCAGTTTTTTATTTACGCTAAAGAAGGCGTCCAGTTCGTTGTAATCGATCTGTCCGTCCTGGAATGCGCAGGCATCAACGACATCTGAAATGCCGGCAAAAATTTCGTCCCATTCTTTTTCGTGTTGTTGAACCGAAACGGCGTCTTCTTTGGTCAATTTGGTGCCACTTGCCTGAACGGCTTTTTTGCCGTCTATCCAGGGAGAAATAAAGGTTGGCAGTCCATTGGATACATCTTTGCATTGTTTTCCCAAAGTATGGAAAGCTCCGATGGCTCCTTTGGTGGCACGACTGATTTCGCCGCTGATGTACCAACCCTGGAAACTCTTGTGCTTGGCACCGTAATTTTGCCAAACTTCGTCAATCACATATTTGTTGTCTTCAATTTCATAGCTCATGTCACCGGTCTCCCAATAATGCCCTGTGTCGTAAAGTCCGAAATAAAACTTCATCCCGTATTTGTCGGCCAAACGCAAATACATGTCCAGTAAGTCGACGGATGGCATATAGCATCCTTTACCCAGCAAGTATTTTGAAGGGTAAGTGATGAATTTCCGGTAACCCGAACGAATCATGATGACTGTATCAATACCGATGGCTTTCATGTTTTGAAAATCCAGATCCCACTCGGCTTCTCCCCAGTTTTGATGAGGAATGTCGTGTGAAATTTCGTCCAGAAAAGTTCCGGAAATGGGTAGACCGCCATTTTGGGGCACAATCAATTTACTTTGGAGTGAGGCATTTTTTTTCGGTACAAATCCTGAGGGTAAAATCAAGTCTTTGGATCTACGATCGGAAGCAAAAGCATCAATACGAGGCAAGGCTAGTGCTCCAGCGCAAACCATTGCCGATTTTTTTATAAAATCCCGCCTGTTATTCATAATAAAATCGTTTATTTTTTAATGTATTCACCATGTATGTTTACCTGTTTGTTGTCAAACGGGTCCAATATTTTGTCAATTAATACCGCCATTTCCCGTCGGGTGATTTTTTTCTCAAAATCCGGTTTCTCGTTGGCTCTCATGGAGGAATAAGTGCTTCTGAAGGAAGCGTCTATGTTTTTGGATGTTGAGCGTTTTTCCTTCTGGGCAATCTTTTTAAGAAGGATCAAGGCATCGTTCCAGTTTAATTCTTTGTTGTCGGATTGATCGATCTTTATGTATGGATAAACATCTGTAAGCCCTTCCAATTCGTTCATCTTTAGTGTGGAGTCGGCCCTGAACCATGTTTCATTGCACCATTTTACGCTTTTGCCTTCACCTTTCAATATGCCCGTTGATCCTACCCGTTGCAAGGCTAAGAAATCGGGGTGATTTTTGGGTACATCCAGATAGGGGAGCAGGTAAACGCCATGTTTCAACAGCGATTTCTGAACATCACGCACTGCGACTTTGTCGATGCTTTTATTTTGTAGAGCCGATAATGCGCCCAGAGTTCCTGCTGCCTGCCCGATTTGCAGGGTCATAGGTTGCAGGCGGGTGGTCCCGTTGACGATGTTGGATACGGAAATGGATTTTTCGGCAACGATCAGTCCTTCCACGTTTTGAGGAATCAGTGTGCCCAGTGGCAATCCATAGGAGGGTACAGGGTGAAAGCTTAAATCAGGGAGTTTTACATCGCCGTTGTATCTGTTATGGTGATGGTCTACAGGATAATCGCCGGATGCTATACTTGTCCGATAAAGTTTTTCGGGTTGTGTATACGGATTGAGAATGTCATTTTCCGTGAACCGGACCAAGCCATGAATACGCCTTGACTCCCGGTGATAAGGAATGAAAGGCAGCTTATCAAAAGTGGGGTATTCGTCGTCGGCCAATCCCAGTGTATTCATTCCCAATTCTTTTTGAATAAAATAGACAAATCCCATTGTCACGCTTTTTGCTTTCTTCAAGGCTTCAACGCGTTCTGCCGGTGTCATTTCTAGAATGTTCAGATAGTAGTCGTTTCCGGATCCGGGCCAGTTGATCATGTATTTATCATTCGGAAGTTTACCGTAAGTGATCATTCCTTTTGGGGTCCACGACGGTTTTCTGGGTCCTGAAGTGATGTTTGTCAGTGGATTGATGCAGCAATTAACGTATAAAGTGGAATCGTAATCGGCCGGACGTGCAATGCGGACATCCTTTTTATAGTCTTTTAGTACGGCTACATACGTTAAATCCTGTATAATGTCGTACGCTTTGTCCGGAGCTGCCAGTTCGCCTGTGATACGACGGTCTTCCATGCCGATGTCGTATTTTACGCCGCACATTTTCGCTACGTCGCCAAGTTCGGTTGCATCGATCAGGATCTTGCTTTTGACGTTGAACTCTCCGTTTGGAGTGGATATTGAGGCAGTCCAGAAGCCGTTTTGCCTTGAAACTTTTTGAAGAGAGGAATTAAAATAGACCGATAGGTTTTTTTCTTTCTTTGTTATTGTTTGAAATATTTTGTTGCCCACGGATGGTTCAAACTGTGTGTAGCTTACCCAACCTGTAGCCAGTGCTTCACGGCTTCCATAGTGACTAACGAGGGAATCTCTGAATTCTCCCCAAAATCCACTGGGAAGGTCGTTGTTTCCATCAATGGCACTAACACCTGCGCTGGTAAGCATGCCACCCAGCCAACTGGATTCTTCAATCAAAAGTGTTTTTGCTCCCAAGCGGGCACTTTCAACGGAGGCTGCTGTTCCGCTGGCTCCTCCGCCTATAATCAAAACGTCGACGGTTTTCAGCTGGGCGTGAACTGTAGAGCAACCCAGTGCTAATAGTAATACCAGCTCGATATGGCTATTTTTACTTGAAATAGCATTTAAAATTTGAGAAACAATTTTTTTACGTGTAATCATTGCATCTGAATAATAGGTCTGAATAATTATTAACTCGGACAAATATATAGAATTATTTTACAATACAAGCTTTAGTTATTAATTATTTTTATTAAATATCGTTTTTAACATATCGCGCATTTAAAAAGCAGAATTGATATTGGTTATAGGCCAATTAAAGGTTTATAATCTTCTTTTATAAATACAAACAACAATCAATGTGTTTGTGTTTGATGCGTATTTTTTTTAAAATTTAGTGGCCTTATTAATAAATACCAATATAAAATTCGTCTTTAATACAAAAAATCTTTATTTTTGCACCATTAAAACCGATTTTACCTACAAATACAAAATGAATCTACATTTTTTACAGGAAATTAATCCCAGTTCAAGAAATGCCTTGTTAAAAAGGGATATTCTTTGTTACTACATCAATAATGGAGAAAATACATTAGCTGATTTAGGAAAGGAAATGAACCTGAGTATTCCCACAGTTACAAAATTGGTCTCTGAATTAATAGAAGATGGATTTGTAGTTGATTTTGGCAAACAAGAAACAACGGGTGGACGTCGTCCGAACATTTATGGACTGAATGAAAATTCCGGCTATTTTATAGGAGTAGATATCCGGCATTTTTTTGTAAACATTGGATTAATCAACTTCAAGGGTGAGATGGTTGATTCGCAGGTGAAGATTCCATACAAGATTGTTCATACACGTGAATGTTTTGATGAACTGTGCGATATCATTGAAAACTTTATAAAAAGTACCGTTGTTTCTAAAGAAAAGATCTTAAGCATTGGTATCAATATCTCCGGACGTATCAATGCACAAGCCGGTTATAGCTACAGTTTTCTGAATTTTGAGGAAAGGCCGGTTACAGAGATTTTTGAAGAGCGTTTGGGCATAAACGTGAGCATAGACAATGACTCCAGGGCAATGGCTTATGGAGAATATTTGAAGGGCTGTATAAAAGGTGAGAAAAATATTTTATTCGTAAATGTCGGCTGGGGGCTCGGTTTGGGAATTATTATAAACGGCCAGCTGTATTACGGAAAATCCGGTTTTTCCGGTGAATTTGGGCACATGACCGCCTTTGACAATGAGATTCTTTGTCATTGTGGCAAGAAAGGTTGTCTTGAAACAGAAGCTTCTGTTTCCTATATATACAGATCGTTTTTAGAAAAAGTAAATAATGGCTATTCTTCCCGGTTGAGCAAGAAAGTCATGAAACAAAACGAAGAGATTACGTCTGAAGATATTATCAGTGCTGCCTTGCACGAAGATATGCTGGCTATTGAGCTGACTGAAAATGTGGGAAACACTTTGGGCAAGCATATTGCAGGACTGATCAATTTATTTAATCCTGAGTTGGTTGTAATTGGCGGCTCTTTGTCGGCAGCGGGTGACTATTTGCTTTTGCCGTTGAGGAGTTCAATTCGAAAATATTCCTTAAATCTGGTCAGCAAAGATACCGAAATCAAGATTACGAAGTTGGGAGATAAAGCCGGTTTGTTTGGTGCCTGTTTGCTGGCTCGAAGTAAAATGATAGGACTTATTTAGGTATTGAAAAACGCTTATTTTTTCAATACAAGATGCGTGGTTGTTTTTCCTTTGATAAGGTAGGCTCCGGCACTTAATCGGGAAAGATCGATGACCATGCTTTCTGAACCGGAAGAAACGGGATATCCATTGATTTCTTGCCCTAATACGTCGAAGACTTTTAAACCGTCAAGTTCCTCCGATTTACCTTTAATTTCTACTTTTCCAGATGTTGGGTTTGGAAAAATGTCCATTGTTGAGGTTGATCTTTGATCTGAAACGTCAGTTTCTGTGTCAATGGAAATGTATTGTGCTTCCGTATGGGTGGTCGATCCGTAAGTATTTGAAGTTGTCAGTGAAATGTCGTATTTTCCCGTTGAGCTGTAGGTTATCTGTGGATTTTTTAGGGTGCTTGAGGATGGCGTTCCACCAGGAAAACTCCAATTATAGGAGTTCGCTATCGGTGTCTGACTATAAAAGGAAATGGTTTTATTGGGGGTTGCGTGTCTCTGGTCTGTCGCAAAGTAGGAAGTGGGTTTGTTTTCGTCAAAAGGTTCCAGTTTTAAATAATCTATTACAAGCGTATGGGAAGTTGCATCTGAAGAACTGAAAGGACCGGCCCAGGGGAGATCTCTAAATCCAATAATTACTTCCGAGGATCCTGTTGCAATATTTGTTTTGTGTGATTGTTGCAAAACATGATCAATGTAATAATCAATCCGATGAACGCCCCAATCAATGGTATAGGTGTGAAATGCATCGTCGATTAGTGTCTTGTCATTGCCCAAAACATCAACGACTCTTTTTTTTGCAATGGAAGAAGGAAGGTCTGTGCTCGTATTGGCATTTTCCCACGTATTAAATCGTGCGTCAGTCCATCCGGAACTGCCTGTGATTGGATGAGGAGAAGGAGTAGTTTGTTCATCATCGGCTACAAGCTCGATATCAATTTCGTTGAAAGTCTCGAGTTCATTGTATGTAAAGAGAAACCCAACTAAACCTTCAACAACAGCTCCTTTCATTTTGACCTCTATACGCTGGCCTGGTGCAACTTTTCCATACCCAATGATTTGAAAAGGGTTTGTGCCTAGATCGTTGCTGACATCTTGATCGATGGTTAAATAGGCAAAGCCGTCGCCGGGAAAAACTTGTGATGTGATTTGTTGGGGGTTTATTTTCAAGGTTGTATACCAATAGCCTGAACCGGTTGGAAGACCTGGCTGGTTGAAATCTTCAAGATAAGTCACCTGGCTCAATAGTTGGAAGGAATTGAGAAAAAGGAAAACGAATAAAAATAGGACTTCTTTAGGATGTCCCGAATGCTTTTTTTTGTTGGCCGCTTGTGGTTTCAATCTTTTTTACTGTTGCAAGTTTAATTTTGGATGTTGATAGCTTTGTGCCGATTTTTAAGCGATAAAGATATTGCTAAAATGGGAATTAGCGCAAAATTTATTACATGGATATCTCAATAATGACTATTACCCGTGGCTATGGCTTACATTCGTGGGCAACAGGATGCTTTTTTCGGCGATTTTGTTGCCGGTTTGTGGTTTATCTTTCAGATGATGGCAGTCTTGATGTTCAGTTCAAGGATCATCATTGAAAAGTCGTTGGTGAGGGTTTTCCTATCGAGAAGTCACTGAAACCTAAATCTGTTGTCTGAAAAGCATCCGTTTTAAAGGTGTTTTTGCCATATCCGGGAATGATCGGATAAAACGAAACTGAAATTTGAAAAGTGTTAAGAATCAAGTTCTCATTTTTTATCAGAACACCTATGACTATTTGTGAGTAGATTCTCTTGTCTTTAAAGCCAGTCCTGGCATTGCCCAACATGCCAAGTTGGTAGCTGAAGAATGGGCCAAAACGGAATCCGATAACGTTCCAGGGTGAATAGGCTTGGGTTTGTAACGAAACCAACAAGCGGCTGTTGCCTGACAAGCCTGTTTTTTTGAAACCATTGATGCCATAGCCTTCGTTGAGTGTCAAGCTGTCGTAAGGAAATCTGTCGATGCCTATCTCTATCCGTGGCTTTACAAATTGTCTGAATCGCCATTTTCCAATTTTGAACAAATCGGTAAAATATTCAATGTCTGCTTTAAAAAGTCCTTCTTCGGCCTTTGAGTTCCGAAAAAAAGTTTCATAATCCAAGCTATAGCTCAAATATCCCCAGGGTAAATAGTTGCCGACAGCATAGCGTAGTCCTGCCATAAAACGACCGGAACTGTTTTTTACCTGATATCCGCCCGTAAGGGACAATACCCTGCCAATCGGTACATCTTCTGTCATTCCATATTTGAATACATAGTTGTCTTGGACATATTTTCGGGTTGAAAGACCAACGCCTGCCAGATAAAAGTTTTCACTTGAAAAGAAGTGGAACGGGTCGTAAAGTTCTGGTGGACTTATAAGATAATGAACGCGCAGATAACGTATTGTCGTGATTAGATTGGTTGTGCGTTCATCCATTGAATTTCCTTTGAAAAGTTGTTGCGCATGGCCTGCCCAATAATCCTGGGAGGTGAATTTGCAAACCAAAGGAATGAAAACCGAGCTGCTGTCCATAAAAGTTACTCCTGCTGCCCATTTGGCCAATGGTGAATAGAACGGGCGTTCAAGCGTCAGGCTTTTACGATAGGTATTCTCTCCATCCACATCATAGTGCAATGCAGCACTGATATACGTATTCCTGATATTTGGAATGGAATAGTTTGTACTGTATGCATAAATGCCTTTTGTCAGGTCTCTTGTAAAATTATTTTGGAACTCGTGCCCTAAGCCTGCAAAATTTTCTTCGGTGAAATGTATTGTATTTATGGATGTTGAGGCTATGATCTTAGGGATTAGGCTCCAATTGTCCAGGATACGAATGTAAATGTCAACGGAGTCGGATTTTGCATCAGCGGGCTTTATGTAAAAAGAAACATCTTTTACAAAAGTCCTGAGTCGCACCAATCGTTCGGACTCCTTGACAAGCAAGGAATCAAAAACTTGATTCTGACGGATAAGCATGAAGTTTCGAATTGTCAGGTTCTTGGTTTTGATGTGAAGTTTGTTACCGACTTTTGTGAAAAGGTTTTGAGATGCGACAATTTTGTCGGCTATAGTAAAGCCAAACGGGTCAAGTGTCTCGATATGGATGTGCCGGATGACTTTTCCTTCAAAAGGCTTGTATGATCGTTGAATAAGTTTCTTGTTTCTAAGCTTTACTCCACGTGGTTTAAATAGGATGGCGTATATGAGTTTTGTAAACTGGCTTCGCTTGGAATAAGATTCGATGTCTTTATAAACTTGGGTTGTATCGTTTTGGGACTGAACATGTCGTGAAAAGACTGGTTCATTTATTAAGAATAAGGTGAAAGCCAGTATTAAAATATTTCTGAACCACATTTCTAAATGAAGTTTTTTCAGGTCATCTGTTTGAACCTTTATGTTTAGCTAAATTCATGGAAATTATTAATCTTCCTTCTTCAGTTTTTCTTTGACATCTTTTTCCGCTTCTTTTTTTCTGAGGACTCTTTCTTTTACGGCATCTTCCTTTTTCTTTTGGGCTACTTTCGATTTCTTTTTAAAAAATCCTTTTAAGAAAAAGCTGCTTTTGGCGGCTTGCATGTTTTGATCCAAACCATGACTGCTCTTTTTTAGGTTGACAATGGTTTGATTGAGATTTTCTGCAATTTTGGGGTCTTGTATCAGTCTGGATAGAGTTCCGTCTCCTTTGTTTATCTTGGTCATGATATCTGCCAACTGATCTGTGATGATTGCTGCATTGATCGCCGTTGCTTGTAGGTTTTTCATGATGGCATCCGTTTCCACAGGCTCTTTTGATGCTAAGAAGTCTCCTTCTTTTATCACAGGGCTTTTATCACTGCCTTGAGTGATGATTACTATACGGTCTCCAATGATTCCGTTTGTGCCTATCGCTACCTGACAGTCTGATTTGATAAAGGATTGAACGTCTTTTCGGATGAATAGGTCCACTTGCACGGTTGAGTCGTTGATGATGAAAATGTTGTCTACAGTGCCGATATTGATTCCGGAGAAGCGAATGTTGCTTCCTACCTGTAATCCACTTACGTTATGGAATGTTGTTGTAAGTTTGAATACTGGATTGAACAGATTTTTTTGCTTTCCAATAATGAAGAGGGCAAAGACAAAAAGAGCCAGTCCTATTGTAATGAAAAGCCCTAAGCGTACTTTGAACCTAGTGGTGCTTGTATCCATTTTTTGTTGTGTTATTTAAAGAATGACCTGATGGAGATATCACTTGATTTCTCAAATTCATTTAGAGACCCTTCCAGATATACTTTTCCATCCTGTAACATGATAAGGCGGTCTGCAGTTGCACGTGCACATTCGATGTCGTGTGTGATGATGATGGAAGAGGTTTTGTATTTTTTCTGGATATCATTGATGAGCAGGCTTATTTCATCGGATGTCACAGGGTCAAGACCTGTGGTTGGTTCATCATAAAGCATGATCAAAGGGCCAACGACAAGAGTTCTTGCCAGGCTGATTCTCTTTCGCATTCCACCGGACAATTGTGATGGCATCTTGTCTATGGCATCCGATAAGCCGACATTTTCCAATACTTCTTCCACTATTTCGTTCGTCTTCTTTTTGGAGAGGTCTGTTTTTGTCCTGCACAATGGGAATTCCAAGTTTTGCCTGACCGTCATGGAGTCATAAAGAGCTCCACCTTGAAACAGGAAACCGATTTTCTTTCTCAACTCTCCCAGTTCTTTTGTGTTGAGAGAACCTACGTCTTCGCCGAGTATATGGATGATTCCACTGTCTGCATTCAGAAGACGGACAATGCATTTTATCAGGACAGACTTTCCAGACCCTGATTTTCCAAGTATGGTCAGGTTTTCTCCATTCAAGAGCTTGATGGAAACACCTTTAAGAACCTCCTGACTTCCAAAGGATTTGCAGAGGTCGGTGATTTCGATGACCGGAGTGTGATTAATGGTTTCCATTCTTGGATTATTTGATCATGTCTGTTATTTGCACTGCGATCAAATCTACAATCAGTACCGAAAGGGACGCCAGGACTACGGCCGAATTTGCAGCAATGCCGACACTTTCTGTACCACGTCCGGCATGATACCCTTTATAGCAACCAACAATGCCTATGACTGCTCCAAAGAAAAAAGATTTGATGAATGCGGGCAAGAAGTCAATAAAACTGATGGTACTGAATGCCTGTGAGAAAAACAGGACAAAAGTGACATCGCCTTTGATGTTGACGCCGGCCCAACTTCCAAGCAATCCGAATGCATCGGCATATAAGATTAACAAGGGAATCATGAGTGTTGATGCCAACACTCTTGTAACCACTAGATAACGCATGGGGTTGATGGAAGAAACCTCCATGGCATCTATTTGCTCCGTTACTTTCATGGAGCCCAGTTCCGCACCCATGCCTGAACTGATCTTTCCTGCACAGATTAGAGCTGTGATGACCGGTCCCATTTCCCTGATCAGGGAAACTGCTACCATACCCGGCAGCAATGTTTCTGCACCAAAATGGACAAGAACCGGACGTGTCTGGATGGTTAATACCAATCCGATGATAGCCCCTGTAATTGAAATGAGTGGTAGTGTCAAGTTCCCTATTTGGTGACATTGATGCATGAATTCCTTAAATTCAAAATGTCCTGAAAATGTTTCTTTCAGAATATTTTTCATGAAGATGGCTGCATTGGCGACGTTTGTCAGGAAACATTTTATGGTTCCGGTTTTCGGATCTGTGCCTTCGTCCATTTTCAAGGGCCTTTTAGCCGTAAACTCAATGACATTGTTTACAGTCATTCTTTCCATTCTATTTTTTTCTTTAGTTTGTTGTCTTTCATGTCCGTTAAACTACATGAGAGGAAGCAAAGATGAAAAATATGGTCATGGATTGTGTTGCATAATTCTTGGAATTAATTACATACTTAACATATTTGGTCAGAAGGAAAAATGGGGAGATGAGAACTTGGCTGCAAAGGTATGTTTTTGGGTTATCTACCATGTTCATTCTTTTGACACCTCGTTCAAAATGATTAAATTTGAACGCACAAATTAATCATAGATCATGGATATCGAACTAAAATATGGTTGTAACCCCCACCAGAAAAATGCAAAGCTGCATTTTGGAGGGGCTGTTTCTCCTTTTAAGGTGTTGAACGGAACGCCGAGTTATGTAAACATACTGGATGCTATGGCTGCATGGCAGTTGGTCAAGGAGCTGAAGGCCGCCACGGGCAAAGCCAGTGCTGCTTCGTTTAAACACGTTAGTCCCGCCGGGGCTGCCATAGCCAAACCCTTGTCTCCTGCATTCCTGCAGTCGCAGTATGTAACGGAAACCGGACTTTCACCCGTGGCTACGGCCTATATTCGTGCCAGAGGAGGCGACAGGATGTGCTCTTTCGGCGATTCTGCTGCTGTAAGCGATACGGTTGATGTTTCTCTGGCCAAAATCATCAAATCGGAGGTTTCGGACCTCATTATTGCTCCTGCATACGAACCGGAAGCGCTGGAAATACTGAAAGCAAAGAAAAAGGGCGGTTATCTGATTCTCCAGATGGATCCAGCTTACGAACCGGCCGCTCTGGAAACCAAAGATGTTTATGGTTTTACCATACAGCAGGAACGCAATAATGCCGTTATCGACAAGGCTTTTTTCAACAAGTTTCTTTCGGAAAATAAAACTGTGACGGAAGAGGCGCTGGAGTCGTTGATTGTTGCTACCATTGCGTTGAAATATACCCAGTCCAACTCCATTGCCGTCGCTTACGACGGACAGCTGATCGGTGCAGGTGCCGGACAGCAATCCCGTGTGCATTGTCTGCGTCTTGCCTGTAGTAAGGCCGACAAATGGTTTTTGCAGCAACACCCCAAAGTCTTGGCCCTGGAGTTTGTGGATGGTCTTAAGAAACCGGAGAAGGCCAATGTGGTGGATCAGTTTCTGCTTTGGGATGAGTTGTCAGACAATGAGAAGAATCTGATGGCATCGCAATTGAAAACCCTTCCAGAGCCTATTTCCGCTGAAGAGAAAATGGCATTTCTTGCGCAATTCAACGGCATCAGTCTTTCTTCAGATGCTTTTTTCCCTTTCCGTGACAACATTGACCGTGCCAATCGCAGCAATGTGCAGTTTATTGCTCAGCCTGGAGGTTCTGTCCGCGACGACATTTGCATTGAGGCGGCCAATGAATACAATATGGTGATGTTTGAAACAGGAACCCGTTTGTTTACGCATTGATTTTTAAATTGACAGATTTTTTATGAGACCCACTTCCAAGGTGTTTCTGCTCGGAGCTTTACTGCTGGTAGCTTCCGTTGCTCAGGCCCAGGATACCACCGCAAGGGTATCCCGTCCCAGGGTGGCATTGGTGCTGAGTGGCGGAGGGGCCAAAGGTTTTGTCCATATCGGAGTGCTCAAGGTGCTGGAAGAAGAAGGTATTCCGGTCGACATGATTGTAGGCACCAGTATCGGAAGCCTTGTGGGCGGAATTTATGCCATCGGATATCACGCTTCTGAAATTGAGGCTATGGTAAAATCACAGAACTGGGAAAGAGTCCTATCGGATGATGTATCCAGAAAAAACCTGTCAAGAAACGATCAACTGCTGAAGCAGCGTTACGCGTTTTCCCTGCCTGCCTCTACGGAAAAAAAACCAGGTCTCCCGCTGGGACTGATTAAGGGGCAAAATATTATGAACCTGTTTTGCAACATCGCGGCCAATGTTCCGGCCAACGCTGATTTTGACAAACTGCCCATCCAATATGCCTGCATTGCCACCGATCTGGAAACGGGTAAGGAAGTGATACTGAGGAACGGCTTTTTACCTACGGCTATGTTTTCAAGCATGGCTGTTCCTGTGGTGTTCCTGCCATCCGACAGGGATAAGCTTTACTTGATTGATGGAGGTATGGCAAACAATTTCCCGACCAATGTGGCCAAGAAAATGGGGGCGGACATCATCATAGGCGTCGACATCAGGAACGATATTTTTACCCGGGAAAATCTTAAGACGGTCAACTATATTGTCGGTCAGATGGTTAATTTTCTGGATCAGAAAAGCAATCCAGAGAACGACAGCCTTTGCAACCTGATTATCCGCCCCGATGTGAAGGATTATCAGATGACCAGTTTCAGCAGGCAGGCTGCAGATACCTTGATCCGGAGAGGAGAAAAAGCCACCTACGATTTACGGGAACAGCTTCGGGAACTTAAAAGAAAATATCGTCTTGAGCCCAATAAGGTATCCAGAGAATTTGTGGGTACCAATAGCTGGTACATTACGGACCTGTCTTTTTCCTGCAAAAGCCAGCTGGATGAAGAGTTTTTGCGAAAGACGCTGAACCTGGAAATTCCCGGCGACTTGTCTTCGGAAGATATATCCGAAGCTATTGAGCGGCTTTATGGACTGGGTGGCTTTGAGAAGATCTATTACAATCTTGTGGATGACGAAAACGGGAAAAAGCTGAATCTGAACATTGTCACTGAGAATAAACTCATTCAGAACGTTGGTTTTAAGGCCAACACCACCGATGCTGCAGCCATCCTGCTCAATACCACTAAGAAAAGTTATGGAAAAATGTTCGGATTGCTGTCTGCCAGTATGGAACTGTCCGCCAATCCTGGACTGAGTGTCTTGGTCGAATCGAACAATACCAGTTTTCCGACTTTTGGTACCAACCTGAAAGTCAAGTATCTGAACTACAATTTGTATCAAAATCAGGAGAAACTGTCGGAAGCAAACGTTTTCCACACATCCACATCGTTTTACGTTTACCAGCCTTTCCTCAAACGCAATTATCTGGGAATCGGAATTCAGGAGGAATATTTCCACAGGAACATTTTTGGAAACGACAATAAGTCCGTGTTGCCCGCCGGAAAGCGGGATGCCTTTTTGAGCAGCGCCTATGCTTACCTGTCGTACGATGATATGGACGATTATTATTTTCCCCATAAGGGAACCACCGTTTATTCCGAGTTTTCCTTCAATGCCGACTGGGCAAAAAGCGGTGACATCATCCCTGCTTTCCTTTTCAAGATGAACAATGTCTTGCCGTTGCATCCGCATGTGGCTTTTTTATTCAATCTTTACGGACGTGCGCTTTTCAAAGAGGATTTTCCGGATGCCAAAAGGACCATGGTCGGAGGCGAACCTTATTCGCTTTATTTCAATTATTATCTTCCGTTTGTGGGCCTGTCGGCAGTGAACGTGGCCGAACGGTATGCCTGCATAGGGCTGACCGGACTTCGGTTACAGGTCTCCAACACACGGTATGTTTCGTTTCTTTTCAACACGATGCTGCAGAACACTGAGTTCAGACCTTGGGCCTATTCGGACTGCATTTACGGAGGTGGAATCAAGTTCTCACAAAAGACGCGGCTCGGGCCTCTGGATGTAACGTTGGGTTATTCCGACCGTTACGAGCAACCTAGTTTTTCCGCCAACTTCGGATACTGGTTTTGAAAAGAACAGCAGTTTCGTTTTTGCATGCTGTCGTTTCTTCTCATTGTTTTTCCGTCAGGAATTTCCAGAATCGTGCAGGCATGTGCTGACGCTGGAGCTTGGGATTCATGCGTTCCCGGATGGTTAGGGAATGGATGTAGGACTTCCAGAAATCCTGGAACATTTTTTCGTTTTCTGCCATTTGCCCCGGAAGCAGTTTTCCTGTTATCAGGGCAGATGTTTCTTCGTCCTCGAAGGTGAAAGGCTCTACTTTTTTAAGGTCGTAATGATAACCGTATTTCCGTAAGGTGTCGAAAATGATCCATTCCTGATCACAGAAACGGGAGCTGAAATAATCGACGGCCACCGGCAAGGCATTGTATTTCGGTGCGATGGGGGCAAAGTACAGACCGTCGGCTGTTTTCTGGAAACGGACAAACTGGCGTATGTATTCGGCTTCCTTATAAACGCTTTTAGCCAATTTCATGACGGCCAGCACCACATCATCCCCCATGTCGGTTTCTATGGAATGTGGGCTGTCTATGCTTTTACGGATGAAGTGGAACAGCAACATATCCGATTCCGGCTCTTCGGACAGCCATACAGCCTGAATCATGTGGCAGGCATAAACCGAAAGTTTCTTTTCCAGGGCCTTCCAGACGCGTAAGGCTTTTTCATCTTGAGTATAAACAATGTAAGATTCGTCCGTAAATAAAGGCAATGGATGACCTTCCGGCAGCAACTGGTCCGGAAAACTGCGCCGGCTGTAAGCGTCAAAAACGGCTGTGAGCAGGCCGTCAAACGTTTTGTCGTATAGAAAAACAATCATGTTTCGGGCTCCTCCAGAAAAAGGATGGACAATTGGTTGGAAGGTACGTTTTTTTTGCCGGTGGGTTTTGTGGTGAGTACTTTGCGGACGTATTCGGGAGTGGCCTCCTGAACCGTAAAGGCAGGAAGTTGGCGGCAGGTAATAAAATATTGCGCTTTTTTCATGACAACGCCTATCTTTTTCAGCTTCTCCGCATCCAGGTATCCGTGTTTTCTGGCAACTACGATCAGCTTGGCCGATTTTACGCCGATGCCTGGAACCCGGAGTATTTTGGCGTAGTCGGCCTTATTGATGTCTACGGGGAAAAATTCGGGATGGCGCAGAGCCCATGAGAGCTTGGGGTCGATGGTCAGATCCAGGTTCGGGAACTGATCGTCGACAATCTCGTTTACCCCGAACTGATAGAAACGCATCAGCCAGTCGGCCTGGTAAAGCCTGTTTTCACGCACCAGGGGTGCCTGCTTGAGTGCCGGAAGTCTTTTGTCGTATTCATTTACCGGAATATAGCCCGAATAATAGACCCTCCGCATGGCCGCTTTGTTGTAGAGCGAAGACGATAACCTGAGTATCTGGCTGTCGGTTTCGGATGTAGCCCCTACGATCATTTGTGTACTTTGTCCTGCCGGGACAAAGCGTGGAACATGGTGATATTTTTGTTTTTCTTCCTGATAACGGACTATTCCCTGCTGAATGGAACGCATGGGTTGGAAAACTGTTTTGTGGTCTTTCTCCGGAGCAAGGTATTTCAGGTTTTCTTCCGTAGGAATCTCAATATTGACGCTCATGCGGTCGGCGTACAGGCCAGCTTCGTCAATCAGGGCCTGGCTGGCTCCGGGTATGGCTTTTAAATGGATGTAACCGTTGTAACGATGCACGGTGCGGAGCTCCTTGACGACGCGCATCATTCGTTCCATCGTATAATCGGGGCTGTTGAGTACACCTGAGCTCAGGAAAAGGCCTTCGATGTAGTTTCTGCGGTAAAATTCCAGCGTGAGATTTACGAGTTCTTCTACGGTAAAAGTGGCTCTTCTAAGATCGTTGCTACGTCTGTTTACGCAGTAGGCACAATCGTATAGGCAATGGTTGGTGAGCATGATTTTCAAAAGGGAGACACAACGTCCGTCCTCCGTAAAGCTGTGGCAGATGCCCCAACCCGCTGTGCTGCCAAGAGCACCAGCCTTGCCTTTTCTGGTTGTTCCGCTGGAAGAACACGATACGTCGTATTTAGCCGATTCCGCCAATATCTTGAGCTTTTCAAGAACATTCTCATTCATCTCCGTTTCTCCCCGATCATTGACCTGTTTTTCCTTTTTACCTTTTCCTGCATCCTCTGTTACCCGTTTTATAGGGGTTGCAGCGTGTGGACGAACAAAATCAAATATAAGAACAAATTGGATATGCCCCAACTGAATGGGAGACTTTTTCAGTTGATCTAATTGATCAGAAATTCCAATTCTTTGCTTGTCATACTCGGTAAAAACTCAATAATCTCATAATCCGCCACTCCGTTGATTTTGAACGGATCGCTATTGATTACGGTATTGACGGCTTCTTTATTGTCAAGATTTGACAAGATGACACCTCCAACGCGAGGTCTTCTGCGACCTGAAGCGATGAAACGCCCCAAACGGTATTGCTCTTTCAGGTATTCCACGTGAAGAGGGAGAAATTGGTCGATGGTGGTTAAAGGGGCTTTGTATGTAAGAATGATGACAAACATGTTCTTTAATTTAATTTAATTTAAATGAAATGATTGATTGGACTCTACGATTTTATGAATTTCTTGACGACATTCTTGTGTTTGCTGTTTATTTCCAACAGATAGATGCCTTTTTCCAAACAGCTTACGGGCAGCTTGCACTCTGAGGTGCTGGCTTCGGCCTGCATCTTCTTCTTGCCGTTGAGGCCGTAGATCGAAAGGGTGGATCTGGACTCCAGTCCCTTGATTACAAGAACGTCGCTTCCGGGCTGAAGCAACGTGCGGATTTCATCGTCGACGTTGCTTGGTACCGGCACGCCCGAAAGAACGGGTGTGCTTTGCATAATGGGGTAGGACTGAATCTCCGTGCCATCCTTGATATGGGTTTTGAGGCGGTAATAATAGTCTTTGCCCTGCTGGGTCGTTTGATCTGTGTAGGATATGGCATCGGGGGCAATTTTTGCCAGATCGGTGAAACTTCCGGTGTCCATTTTGCGTTGTACGATGATGCTGTCGTTTTCGGCGGTGCGGTTGGTCCAGCTTATTCTGAGGTTGGTGCTTTGACTGGCCTCGATTTTGAGTTTGTAGGGTGACTCGGGCCGTACGTAAATGAGAATGTCCTTGATTTCGTTCCAGGTGCGGTTTTTGCGGTTGTAGATGGTAAAGTATCCGCCATCGTCCCAGGCCTGAAAAGGTACGCCGTACTTGATGGCCATGGCCACATCGGTGCCGTAGGCGCACATTCTTGAATTGTACTCGCAAGCTTTTACGAAACCGAATTCGCCGAGGTTTACGGGTATGTTGTTTCTTGTGGACCAGCCTGCTACGTCTTTGAATTTTTGTTCGGTGGCGGAAAGCTGGGCGTCGCTGCCATAGGTGCCCGTACCTTCCAGACCAAAAGGCCAGGGGTCGTAGGAGTGATAATAGCCAAAGAGGTATTTGTCGGTGGTGGATGGTATGACTGCTTTCAAGAGTTCAGGAGAATTTGACCATAGATAACCCGAGAAAAAGACGATGCGGGTGGGGTTTGTTTTACGGATGGTGGAAAGTGTCCTGGCGTTGAGTGCGTTGGTGCTGCTTTCGCTCAAGGGATTGGGCTCGTTGATGATTTCAAACAACAGACTGTCGGGATGGTTCCTGAATCTGGTGGCGACCTGGCTCCAGAGGCTGTCGAAACGGGCAATGGAAGCGTCTGTGTAATATTTTTTGATAAACTCTTCGTGGTGGGCGTTGAGGATGATGATGAGTTTGTGTTTCAGTCCCCAGTTGACGACTTGTTCCACGCGTTTCATGAAGGTGGCGTCGACGGTGTAGGGGGCCGAACTGGAGATGTGCTTTTCCCAGGTTACGGGTATGCGAATGCAGTTGAATCCTGCACTTTGGTAGTCTTCAAATTGTGCTTCGGTGATGGCTTGATTTCCCCAGGTGGTTTCTCCGTTGGGGGCGTCGAGCGAGTTTCCGATGTTGATGCCCCGGGGCATGAGTTTGACGGCTTGTTGGGGCGTGAGTTGAGCCTGCAGGGAGCCTGTTGCGAAAAGTGTGATTCCGTATAGTAAAAGAGTTTTTAAGGTGTTGTTTCTCATGTGGATATGTTTAATATGCTTTCGTAAAGATAGCATTTATAATTTGAATTCGGCTTTTGTGTATACGACTAAAGCCAGCCGTTTTCTCTGTACCACGCGATGGTTTCTTCCATGCCTTCCCGCAGGTTGTATTTGGCCTTAAAGCTAAGATCTTTTTCCAGAGGGGTGATGTCGCAGATCCAGTTGCGTTGTTTCAGGATCCTGAATTTGTCAGGGTTAAGGAGTGTGGGCTTTCCTGTGATTTTTCCGAAAATGCCTGCAAAAACGGAAACGATGCGGACGATCCACAAAGGAATGGTGATTTTGAAGACACGGTCTTTCTGGAGGGCATCTTTCACGATTTCGGTATATTCCCGGGAGGTGCAGACATCGCCGTCGGTTACAAACCAAGCCTTGTTTTGCAGCGGAGATTCGATGGCATCAAAACAGACCTTTGCCAGATCCTTGATGTAGATGAAGCTGAGTAATTGTTTCTTGAAACCAACGGCTACGTCCAGACCGGAGTTGATCATCCGAACCATCGTATAGTAGTCTTTTTCCCTGGGACCGTAGACGCCTGTAGGCCGTAATATGATATATGGAAAGTGGATCTGTGAGCGGAGGTAGTGCTCGGCTTGCATCTTGCTTCGGCCATAGGCTGTGTTGGGTCTGGGGGTATCGTCGGCCCGGAGTGGGGTGTACCTTTTTTCGTCTCCAGGGCCAAAAGCGCTCAGACTGCTCATGAAAACGAACTTCTCAGGAATGTTGCCGCTGTTCCTCAACGCATCGATGAGGTTCTTGGTATGGCCGAAGTTGATGCGGTCGAAGTCGGTATCTTTGGCACTTTTGGTGATGCCGGCGTTGTGGATGATGTAATCCCATTTGCCGTTTTGGGCGACATGGTTTTCGATTTGTGCATGGAGCTTTTCGGAGTCTGTGTAGTTGAGGTCTATGAAGTGCAGGGCCGGGTCTGTGAGAAATTCACGGCTGCTGGTGCTGCGTATGCCTGCCCAGACTGTCCAGCCTTTTTGGAGGGCTGTTTCTACGAAAAAGCTTCCGATGAAACCGCTGGCTCCTGTGATAAGTATTTGTTTCATTCTAACTGTGCAAGGTTCTTCTTAAGTGTTTTTGCCATAGTCCATCCGGTCAGAAGAATTTGCAATCCTGTCAACAAGGTGCCGCCAAGGAGGATGATCCCCCAGATAATGGGGCGGGTGACGGTGAAATCCAGTCCCAACATACCCTGGATGTTGTTTCCCGTTGTTGCATCCTTAAGAGCGATGTAGGCAGAGGAGAGGCAAATCATGACCATAATGAATCCAGTGAATAAAGATACTTGTTTTATGGCTCTGGAATGAAATTCGGGACTGATTTTTTTGTGGAGTAGTCTTTTGGCTGAATAGTATCCGGCAATGGGGCCGAGAAGGAGATTGAATACGGGAACGCCCATGAAGAAACCAAATGCCAGGATGTTGTATACCAAATAGATCCAGCCTGCAAACCATACAGGCAGGGTGTAGAGTTGCTTTATCCATTTTCCGAGGTACCGGATGTCGACCATGATGCCGATGAGGATGCCTGCAACCAGGTAGAAGAGGACTCTGCCTTCTGCCTGGTCGAAGTCAAACCAGGCGGCTATGGCTAAAATTCCGAAGAGGATGGGAAAAGTTAGGCCGACAAAGATGGTATATGCTGTCTTTTCGATGTTTTTCATGGTTGGAACTTAGGCTATGTTTTTCTTTTTGAAGTCAACGAGGCAAAGCAGGTCTTCTATCTGCGCGTTGTGTTGGACACTGACTGTGAGGGGTATTAATTTCCCTGTATGTTTTGATTGCTTGAAGTCGTCTTTGATGCTTTGGCTGATGGGCAGTTCAAGCAAACTGTCGAGGTGCTTTTCGGTGAAATAGAAGGTCACTTTGAAATAGTTTTCCCAGATGGAAAGCCAGAATACGGTTTTTTTCTTGAACTGGGCTTTGCAAAGCCATGCTTTCCCGTCGTTGTAGTAGCGCCACTCGTGATCCATGCCAAACTCTTTGTTGCCCACGGTTTCAAACAAGTTTTCGATAACGGGAAACACGTTGCCGAGTGCGGCTTCGAGCACTTCGGGATCGGGTATTATTTCGGGATTGGTAAGCTGTTGCTTCTCCATGTTTTATTTATATCTTTGGCATATAGGTTTATATGCCAGCATAACAATTGTTTTGAAATTTTGTTCAAGAAAATTGTTACAAAAAGGGTTCGCATTCGTCATAAGATTGATATTCTGAACAATAAAATCTGTCTCTGAATGAAAAAACACGTGATCCTTTTGACTTTTTGTTTCTTTACTTTGGCTGTTGCTGCTCAGGAAACGAGAAAAACGATTTCAGCGCTTCGTATTGAAAAACCACTGGTTTTGGATGGTATTCTGAATGAGGCGTGCTACGGTCAGACGGTTCCAGCCAGAGATTTTGTGCAGATTCAGCCGTATAACGGAAAGCCGGCGATGCAACCTTCCGAGTCCTGGGTTTTCTTTGATGAGTCTGCCATTTACGTGAGTGCCATGCTTTACGACAGTGCTCCGGACAGCATTTTTAATTATCTGACCACAAGGGACAATACTGGAACAAGTGATTATTTCGGTGTGTACATAGACCCTTTCAATCAAGGCCAGCTTGCTTTTGGCTTTTTTATCACGCCATCCGGTGTTCAGATCGATATCAAGGCCACCAAGGTGAATGGAGGAGGTGACAATGAGGATTCCAATTGGAATGCGGTTTGGGAGAGCAAGACCCGGATAGTGGATAAAGGGTGGACGGTGGAAATGCGGATACCTTATTCCGAGCTTCGGTTTTCGGAAAAATCCGGCAATACGTGGGGAATCAATTTTTGCAGGAATACAAGACGCTACAATTCCAACACTTCTTGGTGCCTGATAGACCGAAAAATCAATGGGTTTATAGACCAGCAGGGACATTTGACCGGTATCAGGGATATAGACCCTCCGGTGAGGCTTTCATTTACACCTTATCTGGCCACATACTTTGAATCAAAGGGTGCCGGCGCCGATGATTTTCTTTACAAAGGGGGACTGGACCTAAAGTATGGCATCAACGAGAGCTTTACACTGGACATGATGCTGGTTCCTGATTTTGGTCAGATACAGTCGGACGATAAGCAGCTGAATCTTTCGCCTTATGAGCTGTACTATAGTGAAAACCGACAATTTTTTACGGAAAGTACGGAGCTTTTTGAACGCGCCGGTATTTTTTATTCGAGACGCATCGGTGCCGGCCCGAAGTTTTCGGACAAGGTAACGACGGCCGACAACGAAGAAATAGACTATAATCCCAGTGAAACACAGCTGGTCAATGCCACCAAAATTTCCGGGAGGACAGATAAAGGCTGGGGTGTGGGCTTTTTAAATGCGATGTCGTTGCCTTCGTATGCCAAGGTTAAGAATACGGATACCGGCAGGAAACGGGAAGTTCAGGTGCAACCTTTCACCAACTACAATGTTTCTGTGGTGGATAAGTCCTTGAAGAACAATTCGTACATTAGCATTATCAATTCAAGTGTGTATATGTTTGACAGCCCGTTCCGCGCCAATGTAACAGGCACGGAGTTCGAGCTGAGAGACAAGACCAAGACCTATGCGCTAAGTGGCAAGGGCGCTTTGAGCGTTAGGGGGGAAGAAGAGAAAGAGAGCGGCTACTATGGGTATCTGGCTTTGAAAAAGAATAAGGGAAACTTTCTTTTTGGTCTGGAAAATACGGTTTATTCGGATACCTACAATCCCAACGATCTGGGTTATCTGCAAAACAATAACCAGATGCAGATCAACCCCTGGATTTACCGTCAGATTGCTGAACCTTTCTCTATTTTCAGAGAGTTGAACGGAGATATCTGGTACAACTACAATCGCATATACAATCCCAGTGCTTTTTCCAATCAAAAGGCCGGCTATGAGTTGAATGCAACCTTCACAAACAATTATCAGACTTATTTCAATGGTGGATATCAAACGGAAACTTACGACTATTTTGAGCCAAGGGTAAAGGGGCGTTATTATTTTGCTCCGGCTTCTGTATGGAATAATTTCAACATCAATACGGACTGGAGAAAGCCTTTAAATTTTTATTTTTATTATGGTTTTACCAATTACCTGAATTCCGGCCAATTTTCGAACACGGCAGAGTTTACGGCCAATTATCAGATTGGCCAGCGTCTGAAACTTAGCTATGATTTGTATTTTAAGGAAGCGAAGAACAATGTGGGCTATGTGGCCAATAACGATGCCAACGATTCCATCCATTTTGCAAAAAGAAACGTCTATACGATTTCAAACGTAATTTCGGCCTCGTATGTGTTTAACAACAAGATCAGCATGACATTGCGCGGACGTCATTATTGGTCTGGTGCTGAAAACAAGATTTACTACTTATTGCAGGATGACGGGGCGTTGGCCGTAGATGCTTCCTACACGGAGAACAAAGATCAGAATTACAATGCCTTAACGGTGGACATGAATTTCCGCTGGGTGTTTGCTCCTGGATCTGAATTGGTTCTGGCCTGGAAGGATGCGGCTTATACATCCAACAACCTGTTTAAGAGAAATTACCGACAGAATTTGTGCGATTCCTGGAGAGACCAGGCCAATAGTATTTCAGTCAAGGTGTTGTATTACATAAATTACAGCAAGCTGATGCATCGGAAATCCTGAAGAAACGTTTGTCTTTGCGGTTGTGATGCTGTATTGTTTGTTGAGCAGATTGTTTCGCGTTTTATAATTGATATTCAAACAAAAAACGGGGCGGCTTCATCGCATGATGGAGCTGCCCCGTTTGCCAACCTTAATCAAGAAAAAACAAATTTGTTTATCGGGTATTGTTCTTGGGTCTGTTTGATCAGAAATAGCCTCCCTTGTCTGTTATTTCGTGGATGGACTGGCCTTCGTGCACCCATTCAAAGATTTTTTTCTCGTTTTCCCTGATTTCTTCTGCACGGAGAAGAACATCGTAAGCAATGTCGCGGGGTACAGCCAAAATACCGTCGATGTCTCCAAGAATAATGTCTCCAGGCCTTATCACGGTATCTCCGATTTTAATGGGGATCTGGTAATGAGTGATGAGGCAGCGGCCAAGACTTCCGTTGGATATTCGGTATTCATAGAATACGGGAAAGTCCGTTTCCAGAATTTGGTGTGTATCGCGGATACCACCGTCAATACAGGCTGCCTTCAGCTTTTTGCCTTTGGCTGTGGCCGTCATGACACCGCCCCAAAGGGTGGCTTTATTGTCACGGCTTGTGTCCCATACGACGAATGCGTCTTCTTTCATCGCATCCAGCATTTGTGTGCGGAAATCCATTTCTCCCTGTATCATGACATTGGGTGAACTTTTTACGGTAAAAGCAAATCCGGCTACTGTGCGGTATTCGCGCAATGGTTTGATTCTACTTGGCAATGCCTGATCCAAGAGGCAGAATTCGCGCAGGACGTCATTCACGGCACCTGTATAAAGCTGTTCAAAACGACTGAGCAGCTCTTTGTCGGGTATGGGAAAAGTTGCCTCCGAAATTCTTTCTCTTTCTGCTATCAGTTTTTCGAGATTCATCATCCCGATTTCTTTTTTGTACTGATCAACGCTCATAGTTATGTGTATTGAATGTTGTTTATTGTTTAAAAATTTAGGCCCATGCCTCCGTCTACGAAGATGTTTTGTCCGGTGATGTAACTTCCGGCATTGGAACAAAATAGGAGAGCGGCTCCTGCGAGGTCTGAAGGGTTGCCCACCCGGCCCAGTGGTATCTTAGCTTCGGTTGCTTTTTTATAAGCTTCATCTTTGAGCACTTCTTTGTTTCGACCGGTCAGAATGGCTCCAGGAGCCAGATTGTTGATGGTCACTCCGTGAGGACCGAACTGGGGAGCAAGGTTTTGAACCATGCTTAACTGGGCAACTTTGGAGGATGCATACGTGATCATCTGCTGATGAGGTCTGACTTGCTGCACGCTACCGATGGTAACAATCCGTCCCCATTTTTTTCTTTCCATGACAGGATAAAGTTCCTGTATCAGGAATAAGGTAGCGCGCAGGTTGGTGTTGATCTGTGTTTCAAATTCTTCGGGTGTGACTTCATTCCATGGTTTACGGCATTGAACGGATGCGTTCAATACCAGGATATCAATTTCCAGGTGGTTGTCATCCATATATTTTGCAATGGTCTTTGCTGAATCAACTTCGGAAAGGTCGCAAGGAAGGAGGTGGCAATCTACGCCCATATCTCTGATTTCTTTGTACGTTTCTTCCGCCAGCACTTTTCCTGAGCGATAGTTGACCACGATGTTGGCACCGTTTTCTGCGAGTACCAGAGAAATGGCTTTTCCGATGCCCTGGCTGCCGCCGGTAACCAATGCTGTTTTCCCTTTTAGGCTGAATGCTTGTTTAATATTCATGAATATTGTTTTTGGAATTGAGAATGATTTCTTCGCAGTTGTTTCTGCAAAAACAACTGTGGAGTGGAATCATTTTTTAGATGCTTCCTACAATAGGGAACCAATCCGGACGGTAAGTATCCTGATGGAAACGAGCATAATAATCTCCTTTTTCATTAAAATACCTTTCGTATTTTTCCATCTTTTCTTCGTCCAGAGCGACGCCAAGGCCGGGTCCGGTAGGAACTTTGATGCATCCGTTTTCATATTTCATAAGACCGCCTTGAATGATATCATCTGTCAGATAATGATAGTGAGCATCACCGGCAAATGTCATGGTTGGAATGGTGGAAGCGGTGTGTAGCATGGCGGCCAGCTCGATACCAAATTCGGAGCCACTGTGCATGGATACGCCCAGGTTGAAAGTTCGGCAAACTGCAACCAGGTCTTTGACGCCTTTTGGGCCTTCCCAGTAGTGGAGGTCGGTCAGTATGATATCAACGGCGTTCATGTGAATGGCAGGGCCGAGATCATCGAATTTGTTCGGATACATGTTGGTAGCGATGGGAATTCTGATCTGTTTACGTACGGCTGCATTTCCATCCAGACCCCAGGAAGGGTCTTCAAAATATTCAATGTTGAGGTCTTCCAGGCGGTGTCCCATCTGGACGGCTGTCGTTACTGACCATACCCCGTTGGGGTCAATACGGAGGCCGAAGTCGTCACCCAGGTTTTTGCGGCAGAGTTCAAGTACTTTCACTTCTTCTTTCGGAGCCATGACACCTGCTTTCAGTTTCATCGTGTTTACGCCAAGGTCGTTGTGGAGTTGTCCGCAAAATTCAGCCATGTCTTCGGCACATTTGTCGTGTCCGCCGCCCGGACGGTCGTAACGCCAGAACAGGTAGGCAATGAAGGGTATTTCTTTTCGAATGCTGCCACCAATCAGGTCACTCATGGGGCGGTTTAACACTTTTCCCTGAATGTCAAGGCAGGCAATTTCAATAGCTGCGTATAATCTTGAGTTTGAAAGGTAATAGATGCTTCGTAAAACTTTTTGCTTGATGATTTCCAAATGAAACGGATCGAGTCCGAGGATCCTTGGTTTCAATTTGGCAAAAGCGCCGCGTTGGTCTCCACCGCCGATTTCTCCCAATCCTACAATGCCTTCGTCGGTAACGATTTCGATAATTGTGCGGATAAAGTATCCTGGATGAACTCCGGTGTTGTGCCTGAGTTGTGCGTTTGTCGGGATAGCGACCGTTCTGGCTTTTAAATCAATGATTTTCATGTTCTTGTTACTTTTTATATGTTCTTGTTATTCAACTGTGCGTTGATGATATTTCCTGCATTTTTCAGTTCTTCGAGTGCCCTGCTTTGCATGGTGGTGTTAAATCTGGTTTTGGGCAGATAAACGCCAAGACTGGCTATGACTGTCTCGTCCTTGTAGATAGGAACAGCCAGACCTACGATCTGTGTATTGGAGATTTGGAGTGCCAGTTGTTTTTTGCGGATTTTGTTTAATTCCATGAACAGGTCGTCCTCGTCTTCTATACCTGGCCATACTTCCGGTTCCGGAAGTCCGAAACGCTGTACGAATACTTTCCTGTCTTTATCGTTCATACAGGCCAGTATGAGGCGCCCGGTTGAGGTGCTGTATACTTTTTTCTCCTTCTTGTTTATAATCTGAAGTTCGTGGGTGCTTTTTGCTTCATAAAGAACCAGACGGATGTCGTCCTTGATGACGGATAGTATGCAGCTTTCGTTTAGTTTGTCGGCGAGTGCATTGATGGGCTCTGCTGAGGCCGACAACAATTCCTGTTTGTGTGAATAGTTACCGGTTAGTAAATAGGACATCGAACCTAGACGGTATCCTGTTTTCCTGCCATGTTGCTCTATGTAACCACGGTTAACGAGTGTCTTGATGATGTTGGCACAGGTTCCGTTGTTCAGACTTAGCCGGGAAGAAATCTCGCCCAGGGTGTAGAGTCTGGAACGGTCTTCAGCAAGGAGTTCCAAAATGTCTAATCCTCTGTTTATTACTTGAATCATATTTATTGATGCTTAATTGTGTCTTTTTTATAGAAAAATTTTACTGCTATGAAAATGCAAAGGGCTGAAAAAACATAGACTGCCGATAGTGCCGAAAGTCCCCAGGATAAGCCCAATGCTGGTTTTATTTTCCCCAGAAGAAAAGGAGCTGATGCTCCTGTTACAAAGGAAAACATCTGCATAAGGCCTGTAGCTGTGGATCGGAACCTTGGCTCGACCACGTCGTACAGGGCTGCAAAAATATTAGAGTCGTAGATGCCTCGGAAAAGTCCGAACGATGCCAACGCCAGGTAAACGACCAATGGCGTGGTTCCAAACCCCATCAGGAAGATGAACGGTGCTCCCAGCAACAAACCGCAAGCCTGCACGATGCCACGCATGCCTGTTACTTTTGCCTGGAACTTGTCTGCGATGGATGCTCCCAGCAGAACGCCGAAGAACGCGGCTGCGAAATGATAGAACGTGGCGTCAAAACCGGAACGTGTCAGGGAAAAACCGAATTTCTCATGAAGATAGGTCGGCATCCAAGTCATGAAACCAACATTGACAAAAACCATGCCTGCAAAAGCAAGGGTGAGTAGCAGGGCTGTTGGCTTTTTGAAGAACATACCCAGTGCTTCCCCAATGCTGGCTTTTTTTTCTCCGTTGGTTGCAGGCTGGGGGTGGGAGTCTTTTAACTTTAGTCCGATGGCAATGGAAAGCACGATGCCGAGTGCTCCGAATAGATAGAATGCGTTTCTCCAACCCCAATTGTCAGCAATCCATCCGGCCATGTACCCGCTGGCGATGATGCCGGCGTAAAGGGCAGTCTGATGTATGGACATGGCCGTAGCCCTGGTCTTGTCGTGATGCTCACTGATCAGGGCGTTGGCGGATGGAGAATAAAAAGCTTCTCCTCCACCTGTAGCTATACTCTGCAGGAATATGAGCTGGATGAGTACGGTGGACATTCCGGTAAATAAGGTCGATGTACTCCAGATGAACAAGCTGATCATGAGTACATATTTCTTGTTGGTGCGATCCCCGATAAAACCTGCGATGGGAACCATGATACCGTAAAACAGAATAAGAATGGAGGAAATGAGCCCCATTTGCGAATCTACAAGATGCAGCTCGGACTTGATGGCAGGCATGACAACATTGAAAATCTGTCTGTCGCCTTGGTTGAAGAAGAATGCAAGCCAAAGCAGGGCAACCAATTGCCATTTGTAAGGAATATTGAGCTTTTTGTAGTGTTTCACAACGGTGTTTTATGGTATTAGAAATAAGGTTAGGTTGTTTGGTATTGAATGGTGTTGATTATTCTTATTGCTTATTTTTATAATGATTTATGAGGCAAATATATATTTGTTATAATAAAAAACAATGCGTTACGGCCGTTAATTTTTTGTTATTTCAGGTTTTTGATTGATGGCAATAGCTGTTTTGTGTGATTCTTTTTGATGGTAATTATCATTTAAACAGCTTTTTATATGTGTAATAAATGGCATGGTTTCTATTTTATATTATAAAATAATGTTTTGTAACATAAAATATAAATAGTAAGGGTATGTTTGGTTTTGACTTATTTTGCAATCATGAAAAACAAAGGATCGGATGTCACATTCCGTAACCTGTCGTTTGGGATAGTGCCGTTATGATTTTCGGAAAAATCACAAATTCATGTAAAATTGTATGAATAATCTCTATTTGTATTTTAATAATATAAAATAATGTTTTATAACACAAAAAATAGTATGAAACCTTCATCTGTTTTTATTTATTTTGCATTTAAAAGTGTTCCGGATACATTTGTAAAAGATTGTTAAATATAAATTCCCCGGTTGTATTTTGGAATGATTTAAGTGTGTATAATAAGTCAGGTACAATTTGACAGTGAACAAAAGTTCGTTTGAAGGATATATGAGTCATAAATAATTGAAGAATGAAAATAACATGGCTTGGACAAGGAGGCTATTTGTTGGAGATAGCCGGACAGCGTTTGCTGGTTGATCCTTATATGAGTGATATTGTTGAAAAAAAGACCGGTTTGAAACGTCTTATTCAGCCACCTCTTCTTATCGAGGACTTGAATCCCGATGTGATCTTTATTACACATGACCATATGGATCATTTTGATCCGATTGCATTGCCTAAAATTCACAAGAGTTATCCAAAGGCTTTGCTTGCAGGGCCGGATAGTGTCATTCAGAAAGCGCGGGATCTTAATTTCAATCCCTCTGTGCTCATTGCTTTAAGCACAAACGAAAGTCGTGATTTCGGTTTTTTTAAGATTACGGCAACACCGGCATTTCATTCGGATCCATTTGCTGTTGGATGTTTGATACAGGGCGAGGATACTCTGATTTATATCAGTGGCGATACTTTGTTTACGCAAACCCTGGTCAATGAGATCAGACATATAACACAAAAAACCATTGATATGGCTTTCATTTGTATCAATGGAAAATTGGGCAACATGAAATGGGCAGAAGCGGTCACTGTTGTGGGAAGGCTTAAACCAAGATTGGCCGTACCAATGCATTATGGCATGTTTGCTGAAAATACGGAGAATCCCTCCCTGTTTTTGGATGGTTGTGAAAAAAAAAGGATACCGGCTTTGGAAATGATTCCAGGTAAAACCGTGACTGTCGTCTGATACGCTATTTAATAACAATGATAATCTGAATATGATGATTTTTAGGACTCTACCACCTTTATCTGCTTTTTCTTGTGCTGGTTTTCGGCATAAAACCCTGTTCTTGGGTTTCTCTCTGATCCTTTTTTCAGCGTCTGCTTTTTCCGAAGCAAAGAATGTTTCTATAGATCCTTCCGTGACTTATCAAAAGATTGACCACTTTACGGCATCCGACGCCTGGAGTGGCGGCTTTGTGGGTAAATATTTTCAGGAAGCGCAGAAGAATCAGATAGCCAAGTGGTTGTTCTGTCAAAAAACGGATGAGACCGGAAACCCTCAAGGTATAGGACTTTCCATGTGGAGGGTGAATCTTGGTGCCGGCACCCTGGAGCAGGACAGTGCAGATATTATGCCCTATCAGAGAAGGGCTGAATCTTTTATGACCAAGGATGGAAAATTTTATGACTGGAACAAGTGCATCGGCCAGCAGTATTTTATGCAAAAGGCGGTTGAATATGGTTGCAACAACTTTTTGCTCTTTTCCAATTCTCCATTGGTGCAATATACGAGAAATGGAAAAGGTTGGTCCCAGTCCGGTAAGTTCTCCAATCTTAGATCCGATTGCTATGACAAGTATGCCGATTATATGGCCCAGGTGGCTCAGTATTTCACCAGGGATAAATCCTGGAATATTTCCTACATCAGCCCCATAAACGAACCTCAGGTTGATTGGACCAACAATCGCCAGGAAGGTTCGGAGTGGAAAAGTTCCGAGATGAAAAGGCTTTTTGTTGCGTTGGACAAGTCTTTGAATGATAAAAATCTGGAGCAGGTAAAAATTCTGATAGGAGAAGCGGGATCCTATGATCACCTTTATCCTGCTCCCGGTTCAGAAAAAACCTATTCCAAGGACGATGAGCCCAGTTCTCAGATTGCAACATTTTTTGATCCTCAGAGTCCCAATTATGTGGGCGATCTGAAAAGACTGCCCAGGCTGATATGTGGGCATGGCTATGGTACACATACCACCAATAAAATGCTGAAGGACACCCGTGAATTGCTGAAGGCCCAGATTGACAAATACGGCCTGGATTTTCATGAGTCTGAATGGTGTTTGCTTCCCAATATGGGATTGAAAGAAGCAATGGATGGATTTACGAAAGACTGGGAACGTGGCAACCATGCGGGTATGCAGCCGGCTCTGCTTCTTGGACGCATTATTTATAGTGATTTTGTTTATGGAAATGCAAAAGCCTGGGGTTACTGGAAAGGTATGGAAATCAATGGCGACCATGCTCTGATTGCGGTGTATCCAAAAGATGGCAAATTAGAGAATGGAGGAAACGTGCGTTCCAATAAATTACTGTGGGCGCTCGGCAATTACAGCCTGTTTATTCGTCCTGGATATACTCGCATAGGTCTTCAGGGTGCCGACGATCTCAATACGCTGGCGGCTTCGGCATATATGGCTCCGGATAAGTCACGCATTGTGGTGGTCTATGTCAATTCATCTTTTGAGACTTTCCCTGTAAAAGTGACTTTACCTAAGGAATATGGCAGGAAGGTGAAGGCAGTCTCTGCTTTTCGTACCGATGATCGTTCGGATTTGGCCAATATGTACGTTCCCGGAACATACTCTCCAAAGAATCAATATACGGTTGCTCCGCGTTCTTTAATGACCTTGGTTCTGGATTTGTAAAAGGATAACTGTTTGATAAATAATACTATTTCAGGAAGCGTGTCTTTTGCTGTTTACCGCATTCGTGAACTGATTTAGTAAAATACCGCGAGAAATATCCTGTAGATTTATAATAAATGGCAATTTAACACTTAAAAAGTTGGAGCTTATCGTCGAAATGGGTATTTTTATCCCTGAAAAGCATCCTGAAAAAGTGCTGGGTTGTATCATTTGTATTTTTAGGTAATAGAATTACAATTGCAATCATAAACTAATATCAACATGAGAAAAACATTAACGCTGTTATTGATGACAGCACTATGCGCCTATCAACTTTCAGCGCAATCAACGACAGCAAACACCACTCAGAACGACTCTTATATGAGTGAGGCTTATTGGAAACTCTGGAATCCGGAAGTTCAAGCCAAAATAGACAGCGATATTGAAAAAAACCGCAAAGCTGATGCTGTATGTCAGTTGACCGGTATCCCTAAGGGGACAGAAATAAAAATTGAACAGATTTCGCACGACTTTATATTTGGTGCGCATATTTTCAACTTTAACCAGTTGGGAAAGAAAGAGTATAACGATAAGTACAAGGAACTGTACGGTACGCTTTTCAACTCTGCAACCATTGGCTTTTATTGGAAAAAATTTGAGATGCAACCCAACCGTCTTCGGTTTAAGGAAGAATATTGGGATACAGAAGCGTATTGGAACAGTGTGGAAAATCCCAAGGAACAACCAAACTGGCGTCGTCCTGCCACCGATCCGGTGGTGGAATTTTGCGAAAGCAAAGGTATTCGTTTGCATGGACACCCAATGGTCTGGGGCATTAGAAGCTGGCAGCATCCGGAATGGATTTACGACCAGTTTTGTCCTGCAGATGAGAAGGAAAAATTAAGCAAAATCGGCGAGGAAGACAAAAAGAAGATGACATCTGCCGAAATTGAAGCCATCGCACCGGTTTATACCAGGGAACTAAATCGTATTTTCAAAAAACGTGTAACGGACCTGGCCAACTATTACGGAAACCGTATCAAAAGCTGGGATGTTGTCAACGAAAGTTCTTCTGACTATCATGGCAACTGTGTGACTGGCGACGCTATATGCAACAGTAAGGCCTATGGTCTGATGCCTGGCGATTATACTTACCATGGCTTTAAGACAGCACAAAGCCTTTTGTCCAAGGATGTGATGTTAAACATCAACGATTACTCAAACAATGAGAACTATGTCAATCAGGTCAAAGACTTGCTTGCTCATGGTTGCCGCATAGATATATTGGGCTCACAGATGCATTTGTTCGATCCCAAACAATGCCTTGACATTGCTGAAGGCAAGCTTATTGAAAGCCCGAAGCAGGTATGGGCCAAAATGGATCTTCTTGCAAAAGCAGGTTTACCCATCCATTTGAGTGAAATTACCATAACTTCTCCCGGTAGCGATGCCAAAGGATATGGCATTCAGGCCGTTATTACCAGAAACCTTTACCGTTTGTGGTTTAGTATCAAGCCTATGATGGGAATAACCTGGTGGAATGTAGTGGACGATTGTGGTGCTCCCGGTGAACCTTCTGTCTCTGGCCTGTTCACCAGAGATATGCAGCCAAAACCATCTTTCTATGTATTGGATCATCTGATCAATCATGAATGGAAAACCAACATGACTGTCAAAATTGGCTCCAAAGGTGACCTCCGGTTCAGGGGATTCAAGGGACGTTATTTGATAAGCTGGAAAGATGCGTCCGGTATTTTGCAACAAAAGGAATTTTATCTTAAAAATGATGGAGACGGATTTAAGCTTTGAAAAGCTTTTTAAGACGTTTCTTAGCACGTCTATTTATTTTATTTGAACAATCAAGGAGTCGGCTAAAAGGCCGGTTCCTTGAAGTGTTTAAGTAGGCATGGACTTTGACCAATAACCAAACAACAACCATAGTTATGAATAAAAACATCTTTTTACTCGTTCTGATGATTCTCGTGAACATCTCTTGGGTGTATCCTGCCAAACAGCAGGAATACGACATCTGTATTTATGGAGGAACTTCAGCCGGGGTCATTGCCGCTTATTCGGCAAAAATGATGGGCAAGTCGGTGGTACTCATTGCCGCAGACAACCATATCGGAGGATTGACCACCGGAGGTCTTGGGGAAACCGATATAGGTAATAAGAACGCCATCACCGGTTTGTCCAGAGACTTCTATCGTCGTATGGGTGCTTATTACGGTACGGATGAAGCATGGAAATTTGAACCTAAAATGGCAAGCAAAGTCTATGAAGATTATATTTCAGAAGCCCAATTCCCCATCCTCAAAAATCAACGCCTCAAGAAAGTGAAAAAAGAGGGTAAATGGATCAGCACCATTTATCTGGAAAATTCCGGTAGACCAGGGAAGGGCGTTCGTTGTATTTCAGCCCGCATGTTTTTGGATTGTTCCTACGAAGGAGACCTAATGGCTAAGGCAAAGATTTCTTATACGGTAGGTCGCGAAGCAAACAGTGTGTACAATGAAACCTATGATGGCGTCCAATTCATGGAAGGACACCAATTTCCTGATGGCATCGATCCCTACAAAATTTCGGGCGATCCCAAAAGTGGACTATTGTGGGGGATATCCAATGAAACGCTTGCCCCCAACGGTACTGGTGACAAAAAAGTGCAGGCATACAATTACCGTATTTGCCTGACGGATGTCCCCGAAAACAGGATCCCCATCACCAGACCGGAAAATTACGATTCTACCAAATATGAACTTCTGCTCCGTCTGATCCAAAAAACCGGAAAAACCACGATCTACGACTATTTCATCTGGAGTGGCATGCCCAACCATAAAACAGACATCAACAACCGTAATGGCTTTTCAACCGATATGATCGGTGCCAGTTGGGATTATCCGGAGGCATCCTACAAGAAACGCCAGAAAATAGTAGACGCCCATACCGATTACACAAAAGGTCTGCTTTATTTTGTCGGTCACGATCTACGTTTTCCTGAAGCACTTCGCAACCAAATGTTGAGATGGGGCTATCCGAAAGATGAATTTACCCAATACGGAAACTTTACTCCTCAGCTTTATATTCGCGAAGCCCGTCGCATGGTTGGTGAATATGTCATGACCCAAAGCAATTGCGTCGGTAAGACGGTGGTTTCGGACCCTATCGGTTTGGCAGCCTATACCATGGATTCGCACAATGCACAGCGTGTCGTGGTGAATGGCATGGTCAAGAATGAGGGTAATGTTGAAGTGGGTGGTTTTCCTCCATACCCGATTTCCTACCGTTCGCTTACTCCGAAAAAGGATGAATGTGCCAATTTGCTGGTACCTGTATGCTTGTCGGCAAGTCATATTGCTTACGGTTCAATCCGTATGGAACCTGTGTTCATGGTTTTGGGTCAGTCTTCAGCTATTGCTGCAGTTCAGGCTATTGATACGAACAAGGCAGTTCAGGATGTAGACGTTCAGAAAATCCTGAAAATCCTGAACGAAGACCCTTTGCTCAAAAGTCAGAAATAGTAAGATTACTGCTGTCCTTTTTGCCGCTTTCGATGAAATCCCGACCGTTTTAAACGGATATGGATACCGGAAGAAGTTAAACAGATTCAGCAATGAATGAACGAATAGTCAGATAATCATTTATACAGACTTGGTGAAATGCTGTTTTTTTCAAGTCTCAATAACCGAAAAACAATGAAGAAAAACATTTTGACATTATTTCTTGTGATCCTTCTTGGGGGATTCTGTGCCCCGGTCTTTTCGCAAGTACTGGTTGAAACTGAAAATTTTCAGAATAAGGGCGGATGGAGTGTAGACCAGCAGTTTACCGACCTCATGGGGTCGCCTTACTTGTTGGCCCACGGTTTGGGAAAACCGGTGGCAGATGCTTCAACTAAGGTGGCTTTTCCCAAACAAGGTACCTATCATGTTTATGTGAGAACCAAAAACTGGGCCGGATACTGGACTAAGAAAGAAGCTCCGGGAAGATTTCAGGTGCAGGTAGACGGGAAGAACCTTAAACCTATATTTGGCACTCAAAGCACCGAATGGGGCTGGCAATATGGTGGTACTGTCAATATCAAAAAGAATGAAGTAAAATTGGCCCTGCACGATCTGACAGGATTTGAAGGACGTTGTGATGCCATCGTTTTTTCAACCGACAAGAAATTCCGTCCATCCAACGATTTGGCTGAACTTTCTGCTTTCCGTAAAAAAGCATTGGGTTTACCCGAGATGCCGGAACTTGCTGGAAAATTTGATATAGTGGTAGTGGGCGGAGGTGTTGCTGGTACCTGTGCTGCCATATCGGCTTCCCGCAATGGCCTCAGGGTGGCCTTGATTCAGGATCGTCCTGTACTGGGTGGCTGCAACAGCTCAGAAGTTCGTGTGCATTTGGGTGGACGTATCAATCTGCAACCATATCCTGCACTTGGCAATCTGGTCAATGAAATAGGTCCCCTTCAGTTTGGAAACTCACAACCTGCTGCCAACTACGAGGATCAGAAAAAACTGGATGCTGTAGCTGCAGAAAAAAATATCACTCTTTTTCTGAATTTCCGGGCTTATGCGGTTGAAAAGCAAGGTCAGAAAATTGCTGCCGTTATGGCTAAAAACATAGAAGATGCCAGGGAACTCCGGTTTGAGGCTCCTTTGTTTGTGGATTGTACAGGCGACGGCACCATCGGTTATCTGGCCGGTGCTGATTTTCTGATGGGACGTGAAAGCAAGGCTGAATATGGAGAAATGACAGCCCCTGAAAAAAAGGATAAGATGACCATGGGCTCTTCCGTGCAATGGCGTTCCACAGAGAAACCTGCAGCTTCTGCCTTCCCGGATATAGCCTGGGGGCTTCCTTTTGATGAAAACAAAGTCATCAAGCTTAAAGTCGGAGACTGGAACTGGGAAACCGGCATGAACTTCGACCAGATTAAAGATTTTGAGAAAATTCGAGACTATGGCCTGATGGTCGTTTTCTCCAACTGGTCATACCTCAAAAATCATTATTCCGGTAAGGCCGATTTCAGCAACAGTGAACTCGAATGGGTGGCATATGTGGCAGGAAAGCGGGAATCCCGCCGATTGCTGGGAGACCTGATTCTTAAGGAGCAGGACTTGACTCAATCCGTGCAATATCCTGACGGAACGGCTCCGACAAGCTGGAGTATAGATCTGCACTATCCAGATCCCCAAAACACGAAGATGTTTCCGGGACAGGAATTTCTTTCCATAGCCAAGCACATCAAGATCTACCCATATCCCATACCTTACCGCTGTCTCTATTCCCGAAACGTCGAAAATCTTTTCATGGCAGGCAGGGATATCAGTGTGACCCACGTTGCTCTTGGTACTGTCAGGGTGATGCGTACCACCGGTATGATGGGGGAAGTTGTCGGTATGGCTGCATCCCTTTGCAAGAAACATCAGGTGATGCCAAGAGGTGTCTATGACAACTATTTGGACGAACTGAAAGATCTAATGAATGTCGGTGTCGGCAGAACCGACCTCCCTGCCACTCAGGAATACAATATGGGTGGAACGCTTATGAAAACAAACAAATATTAATTCAATAAAACTATGAAAAAAAATATTGGCATTTTTGCATTATTGCTGTTAATGGCTGCACCGGTTTTTTCAAAATCCTGGAAACTTGTCTGGTCCGATGAATTTAACTATACCGGTTTGCCCGATTCCACTAAATGGACAAACGAAGTAGGCATGGTCAGGAACAAGGAAGCGCAGTATTACACCCAAAAACGTATTGAAAACAATAGGGTTGAAAACGGCAACTTATTACTTATTGCCAGAAAAGAACCATACAAAGGTGCTGAATATACCTCTGCAAGTCTCAAAACCAAGGGTAAATACCAATGCATGTATGGTAAGATTGTAGCTCGCATGAAGCTTCCAAGGCAACAGTCCCTGTGGCCTGCATTCTGGATGATTGGTACCGATACTTCCAATCCGCAGTGGCCTTTCTGTGGTGAGATTGATATTATGGAACAAATCAGCAGGGAGAATAAAGTTTATGGCACCATTCACTGGGCTGCCAATGGAAAGCACGCTCAATACGGAACAAAGGTCGACTGCGATGTGGAAAAATTTCACGATTATGCTATAGAGTGGGATGAGAAAGGTATTCGTTGGTTTGTAGACGACAAACAGTATTTTGAAAGCAAGAATGACAGTATCAAGACGACGGATGGTGCTTTTAATCATCCTTATTTTCTGATTGTAAATCTCGCAATTGGCGGAGGCTGGCCAGGATATCCGGATGAGACGACCTGTCTTCCTGATACGGCTGCTATAGATTATATAAGAGTTTATCAGAAAAAATAAAGCCACCAGAAATTACATAAAAGATTGATTGTTCGGATGTCGTTGGATTTTTAGAGTTGGTTATGGGTCCAAATGAACGATCAGCCGATAAGTTTTCCATTGGCGTTCATGTTTGCCAAGAAGGACCTGAAAAAGATTGTCTGGAATGGCTGGCTTTTCAGGAAACCTTCAAAAATGATTTGTGTCTCATCCTTAAAACGATTAAATTTATCCCGCCAATGGGTAGGACGGTATGGCACACTTCATTTCGATGAAAATAAACTTTAAACCAAATAACCAAATAATAAACACCAATCAATTAACAACGTAATGAAAAACAATCTGAAAAAACTTGCCTGTTTGATGGCACTGTTTTGCTTGACAGCCGCAGCTTCTGCGCAGTCATTCCTCCATACCAGGGGGCAAGATATTGTCGACGAAACCGGCAAAAGAATTTATCTCCAGGGTGCTAGTCTTGGAAACTGGCTGCTGCCGGAAGGTTATATGTGGAAATTCGGTAAATACGGAGACCGTCCCCGCACCATTGAGAAGATAGTGGAAGACCATCTTGGCAAGGAAAAGGCCGGGATTTTCTGGAAGCAATATCGTAAAAACTATATCACCGAAGCCGATATCAAGCGTATAGCAGAACTGGGCTTCAACTCGGTACGTCCTGCGCTGAATGCCCGTTTGTTTTTGACGGAAGGCGATAACAATGAATTTGTGGACGAAGGTTTTGAATTGCTTGACAACCTGATTGGTTGGTGCAAGAAATACAACCTGTATGTCATCATCGATATGCATGCTGCTCCTGGTGGCCAGACCGGTACCAATATTGACGACAGTCCAAACAACAAGTGCGATCTTTTTACGAATCCCAAAAATCAGGACTTACTGGTCAAACTGTGGGTCAAGATTGCCGAAAGGTATAAGGATGAACCTACGGTTGCTGCTTATGACCTGTTAAACGAGCCGATACCAGAGAGCACCGGTGCTGACAAGCTTCACAAGGATCAACTGGTTCCGATGTATGAAAGACTGATTGCCGCTATCCGCGAAGTGGACAAGAAACACATGTTCACCCTCGAAGGCTACAACTGGTCAAACAACTGGTCTGTATTCAACAAGCCGTTGGACAACAATATGTTCTATCAATTCCATTACTATTGCTGGGACCGTCCAGACAACCTGAACGACATTACCTATTTCCTGAAAAAAAGACAGGAACTCAATACGCCGGTTTGGGTAGGAGAAACCGGTGAAAAAAACAATGCCATCTATTTCGCCACTACTCAGCTTTTTGAGCGTTATAACATCAATTGGTCTTTCTGGCCCTGGAAGAAAATGGATACTCAAAATACACCCTATTCCATCAATCCTCCCGAAGGCTGGCAAGATGTTGTTGGCTATTCAAGGGACAACAAGGCTGTTACCGCCAAGGATCCCCAGAAGACGTTCGATCAGTTGCTTGAAAACATCAAACTTGAAAATTGCGTCTATTATCAGGATGTCGTCAATTCCCTGTTCCGCCGCCTTCCTCTGAAGATTGAAGCTGAAAACTACGGGCACGATGGTTACAACAAGTCTTATTTCGTAAAGGATACTCTTTCTCTTTCCTCCAATTATCGCAAGAAAGAGCCCGTTAAGGTGCTGATCATCAATAATGATAAGAAATCTTTGATTTCAGAACAGAGCATTATTCTGAATGAGACGGAATGGACCTGCTATAATATAAAGTCTTTGGATAAGGTTAAGTATCTTATAACCATGAAAGTAAAGGCCAATGATGGTCCGGCTGAGTTGGTTTTTGCCTTGAACGACAACTCTTACACTGTGAAAGTCAAGAATACCGAATGGACTGAAATTCCAGTCAGGAAGCTAACCTTCAAAAAAGGAGACAACCGGATTTTGGTATTTGTTAAAAAAGGAAGTATAAATTTTGACTGGATGAATATTCAGTAATACCTATTTGATATTAAGAAAGAAACAGCGGTGGATGAAAATCCACCGTTGCTTTATATGTTTAAAAAGATGATAATGAAAAAGACCAAACATGGTTTATTGACCGCCATTCTGATTGGCGGGAGCATAACCACGGCATTTGCCCAGAATGTTATACTCAGACAGAATAAAGAAAACGGAGTTTACAGGGATGGCGAGAAAATTCGTGTAACCATGTATTTGGGAAATCAACCAAACGATTCCGTATCTGTCCGTGTCTGGAAAAATTTTAGCAATCAGATTGATGAGAAAGTCGTAAAGTATCCGGGAGATACCGTGACCATTTTCAATGAACCCCTGAACAGTCCTGGATCCGTCATCTTTGAAGTTCGAACTGGATCGAAGTTTGCAAGCATTGGTTCTATCGTGGATCCCCAGAAATATTCGCCCGGTACCCCGTGTCCCAAGGATCTGGCGAAATATTGGAAAGCTGAGAAGAAAGCCCTCAGGAATCTGCCGATGAAAGTCTCTTCCATTCCGGTAGATTCTATCGAGAAGGGCTATGAATGCTATAATGTAGAGATCAACTGTCTGGGACCGAAACCGGCAAGGGGTTATCTGGCTAAACCCGCTTCTGCCAAACCCGGTACACTTCCCATTGTTTTGAACCTACATGCTGCCGGTGTGGCCGGATCATGGTGCCTCTCAAGACCTGAACTTGCCATGTCTTATGCTAAAATGGGAAACGGTGCCATCTGTTTCGATCTGAATGCCCATGGAATGTTGAACGGACAGCCTGCATCCTACTATCAGGATCTTGAAAACAATGAATTGAAGGGATATCAACAATTTGGCTTTGACGGTACCAGGGAAATTTATTTTAAGGCCATGTATTTGCGTCTTCTCCGGACGTTGGACTATCTGACAAGTCTGCCCGAGTGGGATGGAAAAAGAATACTGGTTGTTGGCGAAAGCCAGGGTGGAGGACAGGCTTTGGCTGCTGCCGGCCTGGATCCAAGAGTCACCGCTGCTATTGTGACCGTGCCTGCCCTTTGTGACTGGGGAGGAGCTGTTACCAACCGAAGGGGAGGTTGGCCTGTTCCCAATGCTGTCAATATCCCTGCAAAAGTATTGAAAATTACACCTTATCTGGATGTTGCCCATATTCTGAAAGGCAGCAAAGCGACCCTGGTAGCCGAAATCGGTCTGATAGACCCGGTTTGCCCGGCCGCAGGCATCTATTCCGCTATCAATCAGGCAAAAGGAAATAAAATTTTATTGCCTGTTCCTTATAGAGACCATCATGTATCACAAACGGCGTATACCAAATATTGGGAAGAAACGACCTACAAGACAAAGATGGATTTTATGCGCGATTTCCTAAAGTGACCAAACTCTAACCAAACAATAATCACTCAAATCAAACAAAAATGAAAAAAATGCTTTTACTTGCCAGTGTTTTTTGTGCACTTGGCCTTTCTGCAAAGCCCAAGGTGGATGTTGCCAAACAAATGCAATTATCCCTTAAGCAGTACAAAGGTATGCTGGCTTCATGTAACAACGATTACACCAGGTTCCCTCAATCTATTAAGCCTGATGGCAAGACTATGATGATGAAGAGCGACTGGTGGTGCAGCGGCTTTTTTGCCGGAAACCTCTGGTATCTTTCCGAGTACACCAAGGATAAGGACATTGCATCTGCTGCAGATGCCTGGACTGTTGCCCTTGAGAAGGAACAATACAACAAAACCACCCACGACCTGGGCTTCATGCTTTATTGCTCTTACGGTAATGGTTACCGCCTCACTAAAAATCCCACCTACAAGAAAGTCTTGCTTCAGGGTGCTGAGTCTTTGAGCAGCCGTTTTGATCCCAAGGTTGGTCTTATCAAATCCTGGGAAGGTTTCAAAGGGTACAAGTATCCTGTCATCATAGACAATATGATGAATCTGGAGTTCTTACTTTGGGCAGCCAGGGAATCCGGTAACAAGGATTTCTACAACATCTGCATCTCTCATGCCGATAAGACGTTGGCCAATCATTTCCGTCCTGACAATAGCAGTTTCCATGTGGTTTGCTACGACGCCAATGGAAACGTAGAAGCCAAAAAAACAGCACAGGGTTATGCAGACAATTCTGCATGGGCAAGAGGTCAGGCATGGGGTTTGTACGGCTACACTGTGATGTACCGTGAAACCAAGGATAAGAAGTACCTGGACCAAGCCAAAAAACTTGCTGCATTCTATATGACTAATCCGAATTTGCCAAAGGATAAGGTTCCTTACTGGGATTACAATTCTCCGCTTATTCCCAACGATGTTCGCGATGCTTCTGCGGCAGCCATTACGGCTTCTGCCTTGTTGGAACTAAGCTCTTATGTGGACAAGAAAATGAGTAAGAATTATTTCAAATTTGCCGAAGATATTCTGGTAAGTCTGTCAAGTGATACCTATTTTGCTGCTGAAGGAAATAACAATTTTCTACTGAAGCATTCTACTGGTCATAAAATGGCCAACAGTGAGGTGGATACTCCTATCATTTATGCCGATTACTATTACTTGGAAGCACTGATCCGTTACGATCGGTTGAATAGAAAAAAATAACGGCTGGTTACCGTAAATGAAAAGAGGGAATTTCGGAGACTTTTATCTCCGGAATTCCCTCTTTTTTTATCGCGATGTCCGCTTATTTCAGACTGAAGTTCACTTTAGACCTGATGTCTCTGGAAGATGCTGCAACCAAAGCCGTGAATTCTCCGGGTTCTGCGATCCAGGCTTTTTTCACGTCGCTGTAGAATTGAAGCGCATTCTTGTCGATGGTAAATTTGACCACTTTTTCTTCACCTGGATTCAGCTCAATTTTCTGAAACGATTTCAGTTCCTTTTCAGGACGCATTTCAGAGGATTTCTGATCGGTGATGTAAAGTTCAACAACTTCTTTTCCTTTTACGCTGCCGGTATTTTTAACAGGAACAGAAATGGTGATGGTGCCATCTGCCGATAGGCTGTTTTTGTCGGATGTCGCCTTGCCGTAAGCGAAGGTGGTGTAGCTTAGACCAAAACCGAAAGGAAACTGTGGAACGATCTTCTTGGTGTCGTACCAGCGATAGCCTACCAGAATGTCCTCTTTGTAGATTTCGTTGATGCTGTCGCCAGGATAGGCTATATTGCCGAAAGAATGAGAACCCCAGTCTGTCAGTTTTTTCCCGAATGTGAAAGGCAGTTTTCCGCTGGGATTGACATCGCCGGATAAAACATTGGCAATGGCCTGACCGGCGGCTGATCCCAGGAACCAACCCTGAACCAGGGAAGGAATACTGTTGATCCAGGGCATTTCATATGCATTTCCGCTTAGCATGACAGCAACAATATTCTTGTTGACTTTGGCGATTTCGGAAATCAGTTGATTTTGTCCGAATGGCAGATCGTATGTGATGCGGTCATCGCCTTCAGAGTCTTGTTGCGAATTTTTGTTCAAACCGCCGACAAAAATGACAAGATCGGCTTTTGCTGCAAGTTTGACAGCTTCCTGTCTGAGAGAATCGGCGTTGCTGTTGGCTTTCGTCACCTGACTGTAAACAGCCTGACCTGAAACATAGCCTTTGGCATATTTTACCTTTTCTGTACCGAATTTTTCGGTAATGCCCTGAAGAGGGGATATTTCTGTTCTGGGTTTTAGTTCGGAAGAACCTCCGCCCGCGGTGAGGCAACGCGTTGCGTTTTCACCGATGACAGCGATGGTCTTGTATTTGGATCCATCTACTGGAAGCAATTTTGTGCTGTTTTTCAGGAGCACAATACCGTCTTCAGCAATTTTACGGCCAGTTTCGAGGTGTTCATCCGTAGCCAGTGAGCCGTAAGGACGGTTTGGATTCATATTGGTGCGGAAGATGAGCCTAAGTATGCGGGAAGCCTTGTCTTCGAGGGTTGACATGGGTACTTCGCCCGATTTAAGCATCTTGAGGTAGGGGGCTGCCAGGTAATAGTTGTCATAGGCAAAAGCCGTGTTGGTAGACAAGCCGTTGGTCCAGGTGCCCATCTCGATGTCCAGGCCGTTGAGTGCAGCTTCTTTGGTGTCGTGTGCACCGCCCCAGTCGGTAATAACACATCCGTCAAAACCCCAATCCTGTTTCAATATTTTGTTCAATGTCAGTTCGTTTTCACACGCGTGTTGCCCTCTGATCTTGTTATAGGATCCCATGATGGTCCATGATTTTCCTTCCGTGATAGCGCTCTTAAATGCAGGTAGATAGATTTCGTTTAAGGCTCTGTCACTTAGTTCTACGTTGATGTGTCCGCGCCATTTTTCCTGATTGTTGAGTGCATAATGCTTAACGCAGGTAGCAACTCCGTTTTCCTGAACACCTTTGATGTACGGAATAACCATTCTGGATGCCAGATAAGGGTCCTCACCCATATATTCGAAGTTACGGCCATTCAAAGGGGTACGGTAGATGTTCACGCCAGGACCAAGGATCACATCCTTGTGACGGTAGCGAGCTTCTTCTCCAAGAGCTTTGCCATAGATGTAGGACATTTCGGGATTCCAGCTTGCGGCCAGGCAGGTCAAAGCGGGGAATGCGGTGCAATAGTCGTTGGTCCAGCCTGCATGTCCCCAGCTGTCCCATAGGATTTCCATACGTACTCCATGAGGTCCGTCACTCATCCATATTTCCGGAATTCCCAGACGTGGAACGCCATGGGTACTGAATTTTGATTGTGCGGTACACAATTTTACTTTTTCTTCCATCGTCATTCTGGAAAGGGCATCTTTTACCCTTGCTTCAATGGGCTGGTTGTTGTCTAGATAGATTGGCTTTGGTGCCTGAGCATTGACGTTCAAGCTCATCGCTGCCAAAATTGCGGCAACTAAAAAACTTTTGGATTTCATAATGTATTATTTGGTGTTTAGTGTGGTCTTTTCCTTTCTTTTTATTTCCGGCCGATTGTTCCAAACCGGTCTGTGTTCCGGCTGCAGCAACCGGAACACAAATATAGTGGATTTTATTTGCTCTTAACGTATTGTAATGCTGAAAAGTAACGGTCTTTTTAGTCGATTTTACCCTTTATTGTTTCTTCACAATGTCATTTCCTACGAAGATCCGATAGTCCTTGATCCTTCCGGATAGGCTTTTGTTGGCTATTGGGACGTAACGGAAACCGGAAATATTCTCCTCTTTTCCAAGATCAACCACCATGTAATGGGGGTATTGGGGCTTAAGGTTTCCCCATTCCGAATGCCAGTAATTGAAGGTTTGCCCGTCGATTGCATTTTCAGCACTGCCGTTTTCCTTGGTCAATTCTTCGCTGCTAACATAGGCTATAGTCCAATTTTGGTGGCTGATGGCTTTTCCATTCAAATCCAGCACATCCATTTCTGCAATGGCGGCATAAGGCTTATTGTCCATGGAACTAAGCGCTTCAAAACAGAAAAACCGACCTTTTCCGGCTGTTGAAAACCGGATGGTCTGCATTTGGTCATCGGAGGCAAATGTCCCTTTATGGATGGCTTTTTCCGGGTCCAGGTTCAATTGGGCATTCTGACGCTTGGAGCGTGAGAAATCTTTTTCTGGATGAAGTTCGTTCAGGATCGGTTTGTCAAGTCCCTGCAATGTGGCTTCTTCCGGTCCAAGCAAGTCGAGCACGAAAACTTCGTTGTCTCCTTTTTGAAGCCATGGAGCCGGAATATACATGGTTTGTGTAGGACCGATATTCCAGTAGCGGCCAAGGCAATGCTCATTAACCCATACAACCCCTGTACCCCACTTGCTGACATCGAGGAAGACGTCTCCGATCTTTTCTATCCTGATCTTACCACGCCATATTCCAGGTTGGGACTGTGTTGTCATCGATTTTTTATAGTTCATCTTGCCTAGTTGTTTGTCTTCATAAGGCAGGTTAAATATTTTCCACTCCTTGACCTGAATGGGCAATGCCTTTTTGTCCAGAAACTGAATGGGGGCTATCAGACCTTTACGATCGTGAACTTCAGGCCCGAAGTTGATGCGCCCCATGGCATGTACCAAGATGTCGACAGTTGCTTCCTTATTTCTTTGGGGAATACGAATCTCAAAATTTTGTTTACGTCTGTCCATTACGCCGAGTTTTTTCCCATTCAGAAAAACCCAGGCGAAATCGTGTACTTCCTGTACTTTAAAAGTGCATTCCGGACCCGCTGGCAATAAGGTTCTGTAAAGGATACTGCCTCTTGCCTGGTTGTAATATTCCATGGTCTTCGGGTTCTTGGTGAGAATGGGGGCGGGGAGGTTCTCAAAAAGCGGGGCAAATTCGGTCAGTTTTACCGAAGGGAAAGTGGTGGTGGGCATGGCTGCCGGAGGCTCCGGTAATGCCGCTTCGCCTGGCATAAGGTATTTGGAGATTAAAGTACGTGTTTCTTTGAACTTGTCCGTTACCCAGCCGGCTTCACTGATGGGTGCGCCATAGTCGTAACTGGATGCATCCGGTTTGAAGGGTCTGTCGCCCCCGGCCCAAAAGCCAAAAGTTGTGCCACCATGGGCCATATAGATGCTGAACGATGCTCCGACCTTGAGCATGTATTCCATATCCTTAAGGTATTGGTCGGTGTTCCCAAATGTATGTGGTGTACCCCAGGTGTCAAACCAGCCAGAGTAGAATTCTCCGCACATAAGCGGTCCTTCAGGCAGAACCTCACGTAAAGCCTTGAATGAACTTTCTGGATTGGAACCGAAATTGGCAACAGGAAACAACTCTTTGGTGAAACCTTTCTTGATTAGGTAGGTGGGATTGCAGTTGAACAGAGGTACTTCAAAACCTGCATCAATCACAGCCTTTCTCATGATTTTCAGAAAATCCATGTCTTCGGAGTAAAATGCATATTCATTTTCAACCTGAACCATCAGAATAGGCCCTCCTTTGGTAACCTGCATGGGAGCCAGTATGCGGCCTACTTCCTTCAGGTATTTTATGGAAGCCTCCAGATAGATTGGATCCTGAGATCTTAATTTGATATTGTCGTTTTTGAGCAACCACCAAGGGAGTCCTCCCATTTCCCATTCTGCGCATGTATAGGGACCAGGTCTTAAAATGACCCATAGGCCTTCTTCTTGTGCGATCTTGCAAAATTCGGCGATATCAGCCTCTCCGTCCCATTTAAAAACACCGGGTGTTCGTTCGTGAAAATTCCAGAATAAATAGGCGCAAACGGTATTCATTCCCAGTGATTTCATCATTTGCAGGCGATGTCTCCAGTATTCTCTGGGAACACGGGCGAAATGTATTTCACCACAGCGTATCTGAAAAGGTTTTCCGTCGAGCATGAATTGTTCTTTGCCAATCTCGAAAGTGTGTTTGGTTTTCTCTCCGGCAAAAGAAGCAAAAGAAATAAGTGTAAGCATGCAGGCTGTAAGCAGCGAAACCTGCAATAATTTGGTCTTTGGCATCAGAATATAAGATTAAGTGTAAAAGTAACATTTAAAGTTTTACAAAATTAATCAAAAATCTGTATAAACAAATAGATAGGTCAGCTTATTGTCTTTGACTTAAGGGGTTGTGAGCTTTGTCTGAAAGGGGATGGCATTGACTAGTCTGTCCCGTCCTAAAATAGCGTTACAAAAAAAAGTAAAGCTATTTTAGGACGGGACACATTTTTGAATAAAAAAGGGGGAGTATACGGCGGACACCTTAAAGTGAAACCGTATACTCCCCGAAGAAGTTTCTTTATTTTATAATCAGAACTTATAATCCAGTCCGACACCAAAAACGTTGTTTGTACGGTCATAAACATCCGTTCCGGCAAGTGCCTGACCGTTGTAGGCCGTTGATGTTTTTGTCCATGAAGCATAGTTGGTGAAAAAATAACCGACGTTCAGTTTCAAATCCTTGGTAAGTTTCATTGCTCCGCCAAATCCTACGGAGTAGGAATCCAGGCTATAGCTCATATCGCTTTGGTAAGCGTCGTTCACTTTCGTATCGGTGAGCTGGACGCCGGCACTGATCAGAAACCTGTCGTTGATTTCATATTCCGTACCAAACAGGTATTCGTCGAGACCTCCGTCAATGTTCTTTTGCTTGTCTTTAGCCATTCTGGCGTCGGAGTCGAAGAAGTGGTGGTAACCACCGTTGACTGTCCATTTTTTGCAAAATTTGTACTGAGCTCCAGCGGAAAGAAAAGCTGGAATGTCATTGGGCGTTATTACTCCATCGGCATACACTCCGTTGGTCAGAGCACCTGTATCATCTACTTTCGTATCGTTCGTAACGTCGATAACGCTTTTAAATTCATATTTTGCGGCAAGGTTGAGTCCGTTCTGGTTGTAGTTGATGCTAAGGATAGGAGAAACGCCCCAGCCAGACTGTGAGCAATCGAGTTGCTTGTCCGTGGTTGCTGTTGCATAGGAGGTCATGCCGGCTGTTGTGAAAAAATCGGGAGCCGAAATCATGGCACCTGTCGAGTTTAAGACTGGATGCACCGGGTTGATCTTGATATCGGTGATATGGCCTAAATAACCATTCTCGACCAGGTTGACACGGAGACCGAGAGCTGCAGACCAAGCATCGCTGATCTTGTAAGTGCCGTTCAGTTGCAACCCGAAAATATAGGAACTACCTTCCAGGTAGGTATCCAAGGAATATGCCGTCGTATTCAGGCCTTTGGCTTTCAGGCCTAATGGCAGCATGGCTACGCCTGATTCAAAAGAAGCCAGTCCTTTGTCAAAAGTGACTTTACCACCACCTCCAACAACGGCAAACATAGCGGAAAGCACATATTTGTCTTTCTTGTAGGCCATCTGAATACTGGGTACTATGGGTGAGTTGGTTTTGCCGTTGAACGTTTTTGTGGCATTGCCTTCGTTGTTGGCTTTAAAAGGCTCAAATGTGGACTCGATGGTACGGGTCTGAATAACGGTTTGATTGTTCAGCGAAAGATGAAAGCCATCGGTCAGCATTGTAAGGCCGGCCGGGTTGGTGTGAACGGCGTCAATTTCAGTAGAGGCGTCGCGGGCAGGGTTACGTAAGAAATGGATATTTTGATTTGTGTTGGATATTAAACCACCGGCAAAGGCCGTAGTAGCAACCACAGACATAAATGCAAACATCATTAATCTCTTCTTCATACATTGAATTTATTGGTTAATAATAATTGTCGTGTTTTGTGTGAGAGTGGGGGAAAGGGGGGCTATCTTTTTGTTGGATTCAAACCCGAATCCATTGTTATTGCGGGCGAAACCTTTTTATTTTAGGCTTCTTTATTTGATAAAAGGTGGTCTTATCACTTATTTATGATGCGACAAAGGTAATCATTTTTTCTCATATTTGACAAATCTGTGCAATTTTTGATGCCAAGTTTCTTTGAGTAAGTGAAAAACAGGGACGTAATCTGTTTTATTACAGCTATTAACGGCTTATGAAAAAATCGATCTATTTGGGGGAAGGGCTCGGCCTTGTAGTTTTTATTCCATGAAGAGTGAGAAAAGGAGGACGATCAGGATAATGGCAATCAGTAAGATATATGAGTAGGGGTTTGCAAAGTTTAAGGTCCAGCCCATAGCCGGATTTTTTTTCGGTACAATAATCCGATAATCCCTCCGGTTTTTGTAAAACATTCCTTTCCAGTTTCTGGAATCTCTGATGGTGGAATCTTCAACTATTTTTTCATTTTTTGTTTTCATCTATTTTTTGAATGGGTATTTGATGGATTCTCCCAGATCCAGAAAGATGGTTTTCGGATATTGGAAGTCTGGATTTCCAAGTCTGTCTTTCCTTGAGAACATTTCATGATAGGATTCGCGATGGCCTACTGAATGTTGCAGTTCGTTTTCGTGTGCAGGTATGAACAATTGGTTGGCCGAAGCGGATCCACTGGCTGATTCGGCCGCTGTCAGAAAAGATTGGATGTCGTTCCAGATGGAGCCGATAATGATGTTGGCCGGTTTGTAATTGGCCAGCTTCTTTTCTATTTCCCGGTTGCAATTGTCTCCGTTGTCAACGATGCGGATCCCGTCTACATCCAACAGGTAAACATTGCATGGAATGTCTTTATCCTGATATCCATGGAAACTCAGAACGTCGATGCCGGCAATTTTTTTTGGTGTTTCTTGTGATTCCGGCAAAATATAGAGATTTTCAGAGTCTTGCGTGATGTTTTTGAATTCCGGCATGACGACGGGTTTCCCCGATTCGAGCATTTCCCGGATTAATGGAAGGGTATAATGGTCTTCGTGGGGATGTGTCACAAAGAGGATGTCGATTTGTTTTACAAGGCGTTGATAGTCATGGTCTGTCCATATCCTGTTGCTTTCAGGGACAAAGGTTTTTCCGTTTTGGTCGTGCTCAAATAGGGCGGGGCGGGAGGTCATGTCTATGGCAATGGTATGATTGAGGGTTCTGAAGATGAACCCCATGTTGTAGACTTTCCAGATAACCATGCCTTTTGTGGGCCTGACGGTTTCCAGTTCGTTTAGAATTTTTTCTTTATTGATGGTTATATAATCAAATGAGGCTTTGTTGTAAGCGGAAATCTCCTCAGTGTCAATTTTTTGGTCATAATTGTTGACGTGAAGTGGATAGTCGAGCAGCTGAAAGATGTGTTTTCGGATTTCCTGGTTTTTGGTTGTTGGCGGAAAGCCCTTCCTGAGTTCGGACACAAATCTGTGTGTATCGCCCATCCAGGCGTAGGGCTCCTTCTCCATCTTTGCCTTTTGTGCGGTCAGAAACCGATCTATTTGTTTCGCCAAGGGAGTCCCCTTGAAATCGTTGCTGAAAGATTCTGCATATTTCAGCATGTCATTTCGAAGCTGCTCGTTGTTCTTTTCCGGCCAGTCAAAAGAACAAAGTGTAACGATGATCAACAGAATAGTGGTCAGCTGAATGCTTAAGCAGGCTAGTTTGGAAAGAGTTTTCATTGGTTGTCGGGGTCGATGTTGTTTTTTTCCTGGTGTCTTGTCGGCAAGGTGATCAGGACGGATGTTCCCACGCCTACTTCGGATTGGAAGTTTATTTTCCCCCCGTGAGCCTGAATGATGTTGTAAGTGATGGATAAACCTAGTCCGGTTCCTTTTCCCGGTTCTTTGGTGGTGAAGAAGGGATCGGTAATTTTAGGAAGGTTTTCTTCGCTGATACCACATCCGGTATCCGTAATTCGTATGCTGGCAAAGTCGTTGTTGTTTTCTGTTCGTATCGTGATGATCCCTTTGTTTTCTATGGCCTGGCAGGCATTGACGAGAATGTTTATGAAAACTTGATGCAATTGTCCGCAGTTTCCCAAAGTGATGAGATCTCCGTTTGCGTATTCCTTGTTGAGCTCGATTCGGTTGTCCATTTGGCTGTGGATAATTGTCAGGCAATTTTCGATGATATAATGTATGTCACATATCTCATCGTAGGTTTGGTTGTTTCTGTTTAACTGATTTAAACTGGAAACAATGGAACTGGCTCTTTCAATACCGGTTTTAATGCTGTTAATAAACAGCCCCAGATTTTTATTGTTGTTTATGTCTTCGTCCAAATAGATTTCAAGGCCGGCCAAACCACCGGAAATGAAATTGAGCGGGTTGTTGATTTCGTGTGCCACACCGGCAGTGAGGACACCCAGTGAGGCCATCTTGTCAGCCTGATAGAGCTGAGACTGGGTTTCCTTTAATTCGTTGAAAGCTTTTTTCAACTCTGCATTCTGCGTGTTTATCAATTCATTTTTTTCCCGCAATTCTTCAATGTAGATGTTCAGTTTCTTTATGGTTAGGTCGAGTTCTTCCGTTTTGCTGTCGACAAGTTGTTGCAGGTTTTTCTTATGCCTGCCAAGTTCCTGTTCGGTCTTCCTTAGTTTTCTCAGGTGCTTTCTTAGAAACAGATAAAATAAAATGGACGTGATCAGTACATAAAACCATCCTTTGTATGTTTGGATTTCATTGTTCAAATCCAGGTCTTTGATCATTGTATTGAGTATCTGATCGGAAAATAGGATCCATAAACAACCTATTGTCAAGTAGGCAAGTGTGATGTTATGCTCAAATTTCAGATTTTTCATATTTACCTATGATTTGTGCTGATTGAAAAACAAATATAGAAAAATTATTGAATCTCCAAAGACTTTCGTAAAAAACAAAAACCACATCCCGTGGAAGGAGTGTGGTTTTTTATGTGGATCCTGTCAAATAGTACTATTATTCGCTGATAAAGAGTCTTTTGCTTGAGAATCTGGGATCGCAGGTAAGGTTTACCTTTAGCTTGCGAAACCCAGCTTCGTCTCCGGCGGTCGGGATATGTGTCGAATGCATTTCACAACCTTGTAGCCGTGTCAGCGTCTCCAATGCCATCTGTGCGGCCGGATTGCTTGTTGCGCTGATGGCTAGGGCTATTAGAGTCTCTTCAACATCTAGGCTGACTTTTTTCCCATTCAGCAGGTCTTTTTTCAGGTGGGTGACCGAATCAATGATGCTTTCCGGTAAAAGTACCATATTGTCCGGAAGGCCGGCCATGTATTTGGTGGCGTTCAGTATCATACTGGAAGATGCATGAAGCAGCTGTGAATTTTTGCCAGTGATGATGGTGCCGTCATGAAGTTCGATGGCAGATCCGCAATAAATTCCGCCATAGCCTTTTCCCATTTCCTCGGCTTCCATAGCCGCTTGTCTGGCTGGAATCACCACATTCCGGTCTTCTTCTTTGGCTCCGACCTGGTCCATGATCTCTATGGATCGGTCCAGGGTGTCTTTTTCGGTCAGTCCCATGGCATATTCCACTGTACTTCTGAAATATCTCCGGATAATTTCCTGATAGGCGGCTTCCTGTACAATTTTATCGTCTATGATGCCCGCACTGGCGCGGTTGACCCCCATGTCTGTGGGGGATTGGTACATGGATTCTCCACCGGTTATTTTTTCAAGGATGCTCTTAAGTAGGTTGAACGCTTCAATATCGCGGTTGTAATTCACAACCTCCAGGCCGTATGCTTTCAGGTGATGCACGTCGATCATGTTTACATCTCTCAAATCGGCTGTGGCTGCTTCGTAAGCAATATTGACCATGTGCTTGAGCGGAAGATCCCAGATGGGAAACGTCTCAAATTTGGCATAACCAGCCTTAATGCCTTGTCTGTATTCGTGGTACAGGTTGCAAAGGCAGGTTGCGAGCTTGCCACTACCCGGTCCTGGCCCTGTAACGACGACGATTGGTCTGGTGGTCTTGATGTATTCGTTAGCACCGTATCCTTCGTCGCTGACAATTTGTTCGACATCCGTTGGATAACCTTTCGTTGGGTAATGCAGGTACACTTTGATTCCTCTCAGTTCCAGTTTGTTTTTGAAAATCGCAGCTGCAGGTTGGTTCTCATATCGGGTGATGACCACGGCGGCAACATTGATACCATACCATTTCAGGTCGTCGATGCTTTTTAAGGCGTCAACATCGTAGGTGATACCAAAGTCGGCTCTGATTTTATTTCTTTCAATGTCACCGGCATAGATGCACATGATGACATCAATTTTATCTTTTAGCTTTTGCAAAAGGCGCATCTTGACATTCGGGTCAAAACCCGGCAAGACTCTTGCGGCGTGGTAGTCATAGAGAATTTTGCCTCCACATTCCAGATACAGTTTATCGTTAAACCGGCTTACTCTTTTAAGAATGGCTGTCGTCTGCTCCTGCAGGTATTTTTCATTGTCAAAACCGATGCGTTTATTGTTTTCCATTTGTTTTTTCCGATTGTTTTGAGCAAAAGTAATTATAAGACTTTAAATATTTGTCATCATGTGGGCCAGAGATTCTGGGAATTAATCAAAAGAACCGATCCTTTAATTTGATATATCTGTCACTGTAAACGATGTCAGAATCTTAAAGCTTATCTTATTGGGGTATGCAATTATTTGCGTTTGCTTTTGAAGGGATGTGTTGTAAAGGTCGGATGGAGGAAGCCTTTTCTGCCTAAATATGCACTAGGTAGGTTTTATTTGATATGGGGCGATTTGTTTTTTAATGCAATTAATTGCGCTAAAATGTATTTTAATTTTATTTAGTTGCATTTTTATTTGCATTTTGGATTCTGATGTGTTTATTTAGCATCATTATAAAATTAATATCAATAATCATGAAACACGTCTTTTCTTTACTGACTCTTTTATTCTCGACATTCATTTGCTCGGCTAAAGTTTATGAAATTGCTGATTATGAGTGCTACATGAACGATGGGTGGCAGCTGGAATCCTCGTCCAACCTCAAAACAACTGGGAATTTTATTTCAATGCAAAAATTTGCATATAAAAAATGGAATGCGATTAATATCCCCTCTACTGTATTTTCTGGTTTATGTCAGGTTGGTAAATATAAGGACATCTATTATTCTGATAATCTGGAAAAAGTTCCGACCAAACAATTTAACCAAAGCTGGTGGTACCGCAAAGAATTTGAAATTTCCGGCTACAACAAAAACCAATATTACGAACTCCGCTTTGAAGGTATAAACTACAAGGCTAATATCTGGTTGAATGGAAAACAGATAGCTTCACAAGCAAATATAGAAGGCCCTTTTCGCATGTTCAACATAGACATTTCCAATTATGCAAGCAAGCAAAATGTACTGGCGGTAGAGGTTCTTCCTCCGTCCAAGACCGATCTGACCATTGGTTTTGTGGATTGGAACCCCAATACTCCCGATAAAAATATGGGGCTTTGGAGAGGAGTAAAGCTGCTGCAATCCGGCAAGACATCCATAGACAATGTCGCTATTTCCTCTAAAATAAACCTGACAGATTATTCCGAGGCAGATTTGACCATTCGGGCTGAACTTAGAAACCACTCTTCAGAACCTGTGCGCGGTTTGTTGAAAACGACCATTGAGGGAGGTATCGCTTTTGAAATACCTTATGATCTGAAAGGTAACGAAATACGAACCCTTGTTTTGGACAAGGACAATATCTCTGCTTTGAATATGAAGCATCCACGTCTGTGGTGGCCCGTAAACATGGGAAAGCCCGAGCTATACCATGCTGAGTTTTCTCTTCTGGAGAATGGCAGGGTTTCGCAAGTCCGGAAAGAACGTTTCGGTATCCGGCAAATATCCGACTACACTTTCAGCATCGGCAGTTATCTCCATCGTGGTTATAAGATCAACGGCAAAAAGATTTTGATTAAAGGCGGTGGTTGGGTAGACGATATGTGTCTGGCTGATAATGATAAAAAAGTGCGCGACCAGGTTGAATATGTTAAACACATGAATCTGAACACCATCCGTCTGGAAGGTTTCTGGGGCAACTCACAGGAACTTTATAAGGCTTGCGATGAAAACGGAATTTTGCTGATGATAGGCTTAAGTTGCCAGTGGGAGTGGGAAAGCTACTGCGGACGTAAAGAAAGTGCATTCATGTGCGTGGACACCGATTCGGACATTCGTCTCGTTTCCCGGTCTTTTCAGGATCAGGTGAAATGGGGCATGAATAATCCAAGTATTTTTCTTTGGGTATTTGGCAGCGATAAATTACCCTCGCCAAAATTGGAAACCATGCTAAATAATTCTGTCAGAAAATACGATACGGACCGATGCTTTCTGTCTTCCTGCAAAGGGCGTGGCTCAAACGAAAATGATTATGTGATGAGCAGTGTCAGCGGTGCTCCCGGTTCCAAAATGTTGGGACCCTACGATTACGTACCGCCCGTTTACTGGTATGAAGATACCCAGCTGGGCGGTGCTTACGGATTTAATACAGAAACCGGTCCCGGAGCCCAGATTCCACCTATCGAGAGTCTCAGGAAAATGTTAAAACCGGAAGACCTGCCTTTGGTAAATGGGAAAGGCTGGCAATACCACTGTGGCCGGAATGAATTCAACACGCTGGACAGGTTTATGAAAACCTACGAAAACCGATATTGGAAAGATACAAACATTGAGGATTTCGCCTTTAATGTTCAAATGTCCAATTACGAGGCCATCCGGGCAATGTTTGAAGCATTTATAGTAAACCGCGATACTCAATCGACCGGAGTTATCCAATGGATGCTAAATTCTGCCTGGCCCGAAATGTACTGGCAACTTTACGATTGGTTCCTGAATCCCAATGGTGCATTCTACGGTACAAAAGCAGCCTGTCAGCCGGTGAACCTGATTTATAACTATAGTGACAAAAAAGTTTACCTGACCAATGAGTCCAACACGGATCAGGCTCTTAAAGTCTCCATCAGGGTTCTTGACCTCCATTCGAAAATAATTTTTGAAAAAGAACTGGAAGCAAAAGCTCCGGCCTTATCTATTAAACCTTTGTTGGCCGAAGAACTGAAGAATCTTGATCCGGAAGTCTATTTTCTTTCTTTAAAGCTTCAGGATGCATCCGGCAAGGACGTTTCCAATAACTTTTACTGGCTTTCCGGCAAGGACGATGTAATGGACTATGGAAAATCGGATTGGTTTTATACTCCGCAAACCCAATTTGCCAGTTTTGCCCGACTCAAAGATCTGAAAAAAGTAAAGGTCGAATCCGAATGCAGTTTTAGCAAGCAGGGAGACAAAACCGTAGCAACTGTAACTCTTAGAAACAGGGCCGATCTGCTGGCATTCTTTATGGAAATGCGGATAGTGGATGCCAGGACACGACAAACCATTTTACCAGTTTTTTGGTCGGATAACTACGTGAGCCTTCTTCCTGGTGAAACCAGGACCTTTAAGGCTGAGTTCAAGAGTCCGTCGGAAAAAGTTGAACTTGTATTGAAAGGATTCAACGTCGAATAACGATTACAAACAGAATAATAATATGAATAACGTAATAGGAATAGATTTAGGGGGTACATCCATCAAAGCTGGTAGAATAGAAGATGGCATCATATCGGGACAATGTAGCCTGGATACCAGGGCTTCCGAAGGAGGAGAAGTCACCCTGAATGTATTGAGAAAAGTGATCCAAACGCTGAAAACCTCTCAAACGACCGCTATCGGCATCGGAGTACCAAGCGTGGTTGACAAACACCAAGGCATTGTTTATAATGTGCAAAATATCCGGAATTGGGAGGAAGTTCATCTAAAAACCCTGTTGGAGGCCGAGTTTCAGGTTCCGGTTTTTATCGATAACGATGCTAATTGCTTTGCCATTGGTGAAAAGTATTTTGGGGCAGCTCAGGAATACGACCATTTTGTAGGCATCACACTTGGTACGGGTGTTGGCGGAGGCATCGTTCAATGTGGCAAATTGCTGAAAGATGCCAATTGCGGTTCGGGAGAGTTTGGAGAAATACCCTATGGGGAGTCTATTATCGAGGATTACTGCGGTAGCCGTTTTTTTCTGGAAAGAAACGGGATATCCGGTTTCGAAGCTTACCAGAAAGCTCTGAAGGGAGATGAACATTGCTTAGGTATTTTTCAGGAATATGGCAAACACATGGCCAACCTGATCAAGATCATCGTATTGACAGTGGATCCCCAGGCTATCGTGCTGGGGGGATCCATTTCAGCCTCTTTTCCCTTGTTTAAAGTTTCAATGAATGAAGAACTAAAAAAATTCCCATATACCAAGACCATTCAAAAATTGGTCATTTTAACCTCAGATCTTGAAAATTCCGGAATACTAGGAGCCGGAGTGCTTTGCTATTGATTTAAAAACACTTAAATCATCGTATTCGTAAGTTTTACCATAAAAACCAATTGTATGAAAAGATCAATGCTATCGTTGTTTTTTATGATTTTATGTCTGGCAGTCTTTGCGCAGACAAAATCATTGAAAGGTACCGTGCTGGATGGAAATAAAAAGCCATTGTCGGGTGTGACCGTTGTTGTAAAAGGGACAACAAGTGGAACCATAACCGATATCCAGGGAAATTTTGAACTTTTAGTGAATGCCTCAACGGCAAAGACACTACAATTTACATTCATGGGATATAAATCCGTGGAAAAATCAATTGGAAATGCCACTGTCTTTGTTGTGGAAATGCAGGATGATGCTTTTCTTTTGGGTGAAGTTGCCGTGGTAGGATATGGCGTCCAAAAGAAAAAATTAGTCACAGGTGCAACTTCCCAGGTGAAAGGGGAGGATATGCAGCGTCTGAATACCGTTTCTCCCATGGAAGCCTTGAAAGCCAACACGTCCGGTATACAAATCGTAAAATCTTCGGGTCAGCCTGGTTCCGGCTATCGTATCAATATACGTGGTTTAGGTACCACAGGCGATGCAACACCTCTTTTCATTGTTGATGGAATGCCGGTAGGCGACATCGATTTTCTCAATCCTTCAGACATTCAATCTACGGATATACTCAAGGATGCAGCATCTGCTGCCATCTACGGATCACGTGCCGCCAACGGAGTCGTGCTTATCACCACCAAGAAAGGCAGCTACAAGTCCAAAACCAATATCAGCTACGATGGCTACTACGGTTTTCAGAATGTCTACAAAATGATTCCAATGCTCAATGCACAGGAATATGCAGTCATCATGAATGAAGCACAGGTCAACGACGGACTGGCTCCGTTTGACTTTGCATCGCTCGTTCCAAATTGGTCTGAGATAGAAAGCGGAGCATGGAAAGGTACAAATTGGATGGAGGAAACCCGCGCAAAAGACGCACCGATTCAAAATCACTCGCTTTCCATCAATGGTGGCTCGGAAACTTCCAATTATGCTCTTGGTTTTTCTTACACTTCGCAGGAGGGTATACTCGGAAAGCCGGTTGCTCCAAAGTACGAACGCTACAATGCACGCTACAATGGAGAACAGATACTTTTCAGAAATAATGGTCTGAATTTGCTGAAAGCTGGAGAAAGCCTGGTTTACAGTTATGTTGAAAATTCAGGCATAGCCATTGGTGATAAGTATTACAATTCCATACGCAGCATATTGGCTATCAGCCCGTTTCTGCCGCTGTATGACGAAAATGGCAAATATCATTACAGCATCGACTGGGACAAAAGGGAACCCAATCCGATTGCTCTGATGGACTATGCCCAGGGAAAGAACATCAACAAGTCCCACAACCTTTTGGCTAATGCCTATCTGGAGTTGGAACCCATCAGAAACCTGAAGGTCAAGAGCAGTTACGGCTACAGTTTTAATGCTGGTTCGAGCAGAAGTTTCAGCGATATTTATGACTTGAGTACAAACAGCTTCAGTACAGACAGCTATGTCTCGCACAGCTTCTGGATAGGCACAAGCCATAACCTTGAAAATACGTTGAACTACAAGCTCCAGCTCAATGAGCACAGCCTGGATTTCTTGCTTGGTAACACCATGGAAAAGGACAATGTCGGCGAGAGCATGAGCGGCACCAATGTAAATTCCATATTCAGTGACCTCAAGCATGCATATCTAATCAATACTCCACTCATTGTAACGGGTAAGACAAGTCTATCCAGCGAACCTTACGTTGAAAACAAGCTGTTTTCAAATTTTGTCAGAATTAATTACGACTATTCGGAGAAATACATGCTGACAGCTATTATGAGGGCGGATGCCTCGTCCATCTTTGCTCCAAAACACCGTTGGGGATATTTCCCTTCTGTTTCTGCAGGCTGGAATTTGTCAAACGAACCCTTTATGGGCGGAACATCAGGCTGGCTGGACTTGCTCAAGATCAGAACCAGTTGGGGGCAAAATGGAAATCAAAATATTGATCCTTTCCAATACCTGTCTACCATTTCTTTTATCGGAGCAGACTACTATGGCATTGACAAGTCCAAGGCACTGACCGGAGCTTATCCAGATGTTTTGCCCAACAGTGATATAAAATGGGAAACGTCCGAACAGCTCGACTTTGGAGTGGATGCCCGTTTCTTAAAGGGAAAGCTGGATTTTACCTTTGACTTGTACAAGAAAACAACCAAAGACTGGTTGGTTGATGCTCCCATGTTGGCAAGCTATGGCACAGGTTCTCCTTATATCAATGGCGGAAATGTAGAAAATAAGGGCGTTGAACTCGACCTGAAGTGGAGAGACAATATAGGACAGGTCAATTACAGCATTGGAGGAAACCTTTCCAAAAACAAAAACAATGTAACCAAAATAGCCAATACCGAAAAAATTATTCATGGTCCCACAAATGTGCTTGGTGAAGGCATGAGCGAGCTTTTTAGAGCTCAGGAAGGATTTCCTATCGGCTATTTCTGGGGCTACAAGACCGACGGCCTTTTCCAGAATGAAGAAGAGGTGGCCGATTACAGAAACAGTCAGGGTGAATTGATCCAGCCGGATGCCAAGCCTGGAGATGTCCGTTTTGTCAACACAAACGATGACAATACCATCAGCGATGACGACAAGGTGATGATAGGCGATCCCAACCCCGATTATACCTTTGGCTTGAACCTTGGTGCCGACTATAAAGGCCTTTACTTTGAAATGGCAGGCAACGGAGTGGCCGGTAATCAGATTGCCAGATCGTATCGTACGCCCGATGTTCAAAAAAACAACTATACCACCGAGATCTTTGGACGTTGGCACGGAGAGGGCACATCCAACCGGATACCACGCGTTTCTCAGTCTACCAGCATCAACTGGCAATACGTATCCGATCTGTATATCGAAAATGGTGACTATTTCCGCATTTCAAACATTACTATTGGCTATGACTTCAAAAAGATTATGAAATCGTTCCCGATACAGCAACTCAAGATATATGCATCCATTCAGAATGCTTATACCTTCACCAAATACAAAGGAATGGATCCTGAAATTGGTTATAACGGAGGAACAAGCTTCGGCACGGGAATAGATCTTGGATTTTATCCTACCCCCCTACCGTATTGTTTGGAACCAGTATTAAATTTTAAAACCGGAAGTCATGAAAAAAATCATATTATTATATTTCCTGGTTGCATTTTTTGCAGCATGTTCGGATGGATTTCTTGATACAGAGTCGCTTACCAAAAAGACAAATGAAAATTTTTATAAGTCACCCAGTGACGCGCAAAGTGCACTAAATGCCATCTATTCCGAAATGGCTCCCTATGAAGTGCCCCAGTTTAGTTTCGTAACAGCCGAATTGATGTCGGGCGATCGTCTTCCGGGAGGAGGCCCCGATGATGCAGCAGCTTTGGCTATAGGACAATTTACAACCAATCAGAACGATATGTATTTAAATGCCTGGTCGCAGAACTATGCAGGAATATTCAGGTCAAACATGCTGTTAGAATCGTTTGCCAACATCACCTTTGACAATGCGGAACAGGCCAATAAGGTTGAGGGACAGGTGCATTTTATGAGGGCATATTACTTTTTTGATTTGGCAAAACAGTTTGGGACAGCCCCCTTGGTTCTGAAAACGGAGAAGCAGAACCTTCCCAAGGCGGAAGTGGATGAATTGTATGCACAAATAGCTTCAGACCTGAAGGTTGCCATTGAAAAGATGCCGTCGACAGCTTATTCGACAGACGACATTGGAAAGCCCACCAAATGGGCGGCAGAAGGGTATATGGCACGTGTTTTCCTCTTCTATACAGGTGTATACGGCAAAGAATCCCTGCCGTTGGCCGAGGGTGGCAGCATCTCAAAGCAACAGGTCATTGATTATGTAGATGATTGCATTGCACATAGTGGTCGGGTATTGGTACCTGATTTCAGAAATCTCTGGCCGTACAGTTATTCCAACGTGGATTATGCTTATGCAAAAGACAACAATCTGGTGTGGGTTGGCGAAGAAGGCGGAAATACAGAGGCTTTGTTTTCCATTCGTTTTTCCAGTCTTGGAAACTGGACATATTTGAGCGCTTATAATCAGATGGATCTTTTCTTTGGCTGGAGAAACCAGGATCAAATACCTTTTGGTCAAGGCTGGGGTTGGGGTCCTGTCAATCCGAATATTTATGACAAATGGCCGGATACCGATCTTAGAAAGAAAGCCTCCATCATTGATGTGGAAGATGCCACCGAAGGTATTAGTGGATATGAGTGGGGTGCAGACAATCAACGTCATGAAACAGGCTACTGGCAGAAGAAATATGTTCCTGTTAACATTAAGAACAGTAAAGGAGAACCTGAGAACTTAAGCGTCACATTGTATAAAGCCCCGACAGACTTTATGCTCAATAATACGCAGGAAATCGTTCTGCTTCGTCTTGCCGATGTCATGCTGATGGGAGCCGAACTGGGCTCATCCAAAAAGCAGGAATATATGGATGATGTGCGTTTTAGGGCAAATATGCCGTCGGTTCCGGCTACTTTGGAGAACATCAAAAAGGAACGATTTTATGAACTGGCTTTCGAGGGTCTTCACTACTACGACTTGCTTCGTTGGGGAGATGCGGAAACGGAAATAAACAAGGTGACAAATATACCTGTCAAAAATCAGAATAAGGCAGCAACCTATTCCACCAAATTCCGGCCCGAAACCAAAGGCTTCCTGCCAATCCCCGAATCTCAGATTCAATTGTCGGATGGAGTTCTGAAACAAAACGAAGGGTGGAATGAATAGAAATGTGTTATGTAAACTTTAAAATCTATCAAAATGAAAAAACAGATAATCTTTCTAGCCATCCTTTCGGTTTTTGCTTCTTGCGAACCAATTGATGACAGAGATGCTTTGCCGGCTGAGCTTACTGCCGAACAAATTGAAAAACAGGTTGTCATAGATGTCCGTTCTACCGATACGGATGGCAATCAGATTGTTTTGGAGAACAAAAGCAAATTCAGCGGTCAGTGGAATCATCCGTTTGGTGTTTCCAACCGAAAAAACGACACCATCGTTGTTCTTCCCGGCAGTTATACGGTTTCATTCATTGCAACGACAGATGCAGGTTTGGTTACTGTTGAAAAAAACATTGTTGTCAAAAAAATCACACATGAGCTGATTGCACCATATTCCTACTTGGTTGGCAAATACGGTGAAGGTGTAACTTGGGTTTATGCCAAAGATCATCCTTCCGGAAACTTTTGGGGAATGGTTGCCGATTATAATTGGGAAGAGTTCTGGTGGTTTCCCGACAATACGGGGGAAAGTTTTGACAACGAATTCACTTTTGCCTTTGATAATGGGTTTGCTTTTACACAGGATGGGGTCAAAGGAAATTTTAGTTTTGATTCCGGAAGCATGGAGTTGACGCTAACCGACCCTCATCTGCACATGGATCATTATGACCAGGGGCAGGGGCAAGCCGTAATGGATGCCGGTAAATTTCAGGTAAAAGTGATCAATGAAAACGAATTGGTTCTACTTCAGAAATATCCTTCAGGTATTGGGTATGACTGGATTTGGAGGCTTAAGAGAAAAGGATACGTCTATCCTGTCGAATGATTCTTATAAAGAGGGAGAAACATAAGTTTCTTCCTCTTTATGCATTTTAGAAGACCGATGTTCTGCTTCAAAATAGTATGAATGTTTTGACCATTATCATTTAAATTCTTATTTTGTGTTGGCTTAAGACTGGATTGTTTTTTGGTTCACGCTGACAGGATTTGAATTATTTTTCAGATATCTATTAATCGTACAAAAAGCTTGCTACAATGATTTTTAATCAAGACAAACTATATAAAAATGTCGTAGGCGTTTTTTTTGGAGGCAAAAAACTCCAGGTGGCACGTATCGAAAATGGCTCAGTGGCTCAAATGATTCACAAAGAAATAAACAATAGAGAAACGGAGGAATACATCCTCCATGAATTGATACTGGCCATAGAAACCGTGTTCAACGATTCCATCCAGGGTATTGGCATTGGGGTTCCGAGCATTGTAGATGTAAAGAGCGGCATCGTTTTTAACGCGACGAATGTCCCATCCTGGCGTAAAGTTTATCTGAAAGACATTCTAGAAGAAAGGTTCAAAACACCAACTTATGTGAACAACGACGCCAACTGCTTTGCTATGGGGGAGAAATACTTCGGAGTGGCCAAGGATTTTCAGAATATCGCAGGAATAACCATTGGTGCCGGTTTGGGTGTAGGCATCATCATCAACGGAAGGCTCTATTCCGGAAGGAACTGCGGAGCCGGAGAATTCTGTTCCATACCATATCGTGACCATGATTACGAGTACTATTGCAGCACAGGTTACTTTGAGGAAAAATATGGAATCAAGAGCAATGTTCTGCTTGCAAGAGCCAGAAAAAATGACAAGATTGCCCTGTCCATTTATGAACAGTTTGGCTTTGATTTTGGAAATGCCATCAAGACCATCATTTATGCCATAGATCCGGAGGCCATCGTTGTGGGAGGACAATTGTCCGAAGCTTATGATTTCTTCAAGGATGCCATGCTTAAGAGCATCAAGACGTTTCTCTATGGAAATACCATCAGCAACATTGTTATCCTGAAATCGGAGGAGCCCAATATCGAAGCTTACGGTGCTGCTGCCTTGTGCTTTGAAAACGATTCAAACGCTCTTTAATCAACGGCCCTAAACATACTTTCATCCAGCCATGTCCAAACCAATGAAATCCAAAATCACCATCAACGATATTGCCAACGAAATAGGCATTTCAACCTCCACCGTTTCCAGGGCTCTGAAAAATAGCTCCAGCATCAGCTCTGCTGTCAAGGATAAAGTGCGTGAAACGGCCAAAAGACTGGGATATAGTAATGTTACCATACTCAATCAGCCCAAAACCATTGTTTTTATTGTTCCGGAGCTGAACAATTATTTTTACAGCGAAGTTCTCGCTGCTTTTCAAAAGCGGATTCATGCCGAAGATTATGTCATTTCCATCTATTGCTCCTACAATTCGGCTGAAAAGGAAAAACAAATTGTCGCCAATCTGGAAACAAGCCAGGTTTGCTGCCTTATTATCTCACAAAGTATGGATGCAACAGACAGTGAACATCTCCATATTTTGGAAGAGAAAAATATTCCTGTTATCATGTTCAACCGGGTGGATTATGGGTACCACTGTCCGCGTTTCCTGATTGATAATTACATGGATGCCTATATGGCTACCAATCATTTGCTTTCTGCCGGTTACAGGAAAATAGCCATGGCTGCCAAACATTATCATTGCAATATTTATAAAGAACGTATTCAGGCTTATAAGGATGCCCTCTGCAAGAACGGCATAGCCTTCAATCCCGATTATCTGGTCTATAGTGAGTTGACTCCGGAGGATACTCACGATGTCGTCACGCGCTTTGTTAAAATGAAGAATGCACCCGATGCCATTCTTCTGCCCAACTATCTGGCGGCATTGCAGGCCTGCTCTATTGCCAGAATCAGCAATATCCGGATACCTGAGGAACTGGGTCTGTTCAGCTTCGACGAAGAACCTTATTCCAAATTATCAAATCCTTCTATTTCTGGCATAGAGAGGCCATTGAAAGAAATGGGAATAGCCATGGCCAGGTTGGTCCAGAAAATCATCGAAAAAGAGAGATACAACAAGGAAGAAACCAGAATCTTTTCTTCCAACCTTATCATTAGAGGATCTTCGTTGACCAGAAAGACACAGGGATGATGTTTTATCGGATCGACAACAGGTTAAGGTCATTGCCCCGATTGCTCTCTTGCCCGTATTCCGCATAAATTATTTTCAGTAAATCAGATTATGAAAAGGGAAGTTAATAGGAATAAAATGCCTAATTTTGAATCAAATTAATTATTAAAACTGAAGATTATGAAAAAAGGTAAATTGGTCGTTGCTGTTTCAGCTTTTATGGCGTGTAGCTTGATGTTTTCTTCCTGCATCGGTTCTTTTACGTTAACAAACAAAGTGCTGGCATGGAACAAGACGGTAGGTGACAAATTTGTTAATGAAGTTGTTTTCCTATGCTTCAACATTATTCCGGTATATTCTGTGTCCATCTTTGCTGATGCGGTTGTACTCAACTCTCTTGAATTCTGGACAGGTTCAAATCCCGTTGCATCAAACAATGTGAAATTCATCAAAGGCAATAAAGGCAACTACAAGGTTGAAACATTGCAGGCCGGCTACAGAATTACCAACCAAAAATCAAAAGAACAGGTTGTTTTGTCCTATAACAAAGAAAGCAAGTCCTGGTCGGCAGAATCAAACGGAAAGGAAGTGACTTTCCTGACTTTCATTGATGCCAACCATGTTAAGGTGTATGGTTCTGATAAAGTGATCGAATTGTCTCAGGCTGGTGTTGTGGCATATCAGGCAATTGCAAATTCCACTTTGGCCGTTGCATGCAGATAAGAAATTAAACGCTATAGTCTCAAAATGAGAATTTACAGAAGTTGCAGGATTAGTTTTGCAACTTCTGTTTTTCTTGAGCAAAAGATTTCGGATATTGGCATTTGTACAAAAGATTCCCTCCCTTTTCTCTGATCCAGGTATCGAATTCTCGTTTGCCTTCTTTCAGGATGATGACTCTGGCTCCCGATTTGAGGAATCCATAGATATTTTTTGATCCTGTAAAACGGCCATAGGCTAATGCGATGCCATTAAGATTCCCGATATAATCGTTTACGTGGTCGTGCCCGACAAATGTGCCCATGATATCACCACATTCAAGCATGGAAACATACATCCCTGAGTTTACGGATGGGCAACATACATTTTCGTGCTTTGTTCCGATACAGAAAACGCTGTCCTTTTCCCATAATGTTTCGTATTCGGGCAGGGGAATGTGAAAGAAAGACAAGGCCGGAACAGGCACCCCGTTGTTCCCTTTTGTGTAGGATGCGCTGACATTCCGGTACCAGTTGATCTGCGAATTTTCCATCCATCCATATTTACTATTCACACTTTTTTTCAAGGTGTTATAAGTGTTGGAATCGAAAAAATACAGCAAAGCTTCGTGTAGGCTCTTTTTACCTGCAATGGAGAGAACATAGTTGGTTTCGCCTTTAATACCTGAAGTTGTCGAGTTGAGGTTATATGGGAGTGCGGAATACTTCTTTGACAGGCAACTTCTGGACGTTCCGAATTCATCGTCGTGATTTCCGAATACGGCAGTCCAATGGATTTTTCTATCGGCAAAAATGGATGCAAGCTTTTGCAACAGACTGTCTGGCGAAGGTTGAAAAATAATATCACCAGTTAGCACTACCAGGTCGGGCTTTTCCGTATCAACAATTTCCTTTACTGTCTCAAAGATGATATCCGAAACCTCATCTTGTATATGCAAATCTGTAAACTGTACAATCTTGAATTCTCCATCTTTATTGAATTCCAGATGTCCTTTCTGCCCGAAGGAGTTGTTGCTGTTTAGCAAGAAAAAACATAAAAATAGCGTTATGAGCCTCTTCATAGGATTCTTATTTTGCGATAAAGATAATAAGATTTAGGTAGAGTGTACCCCGTCTTTTTGCCATTTACCTTTTTTCAATATCTCTGAAATCTCGGCCATGTCTGTGATTTCACGGCTTGACCGATTCTGTAGGTGCTATTTTCCCATGTTCTATCTGTTTTCTTCCAATCTGAACTTTACCATTTTTTCAATCAAATCCAGCGGCAAAGGCTTGTTCATGGGGAATTGCACAGATCCCTTCCCATGTTTGTAAGTTGCAAGTTCTTTGTCAAATGCTGCATTTCCTAATGCTGTAGGATAGAACCCTATATGATTCTTATGTGCTCCGAAATAGACTAAAGGCTTGTTCTTTAACTTGTACGCCGGCATACCGAAGCTAATGCTTTCTTCTGCCTCCATTGCAACTCGCCTGATGATAGACCGGATTTGTTCCAGAAGAATCCTTGTCTTTTCAGGAAACGAGCCTATATATTCATCAACATTCTCATAGGAGTTGTCCATACTTAAGGTTTGTTTGTTTCTTTATGAATCTTTGTTGCGATCATGTAATTGCCTTGAATTTACAATATCCTGCATATTCCCCAAAGCCCATTCCACCAAATTGTTAAGATGTTGCATAAGCCCTTTCCCCGATTCTGTAAGGCAATATTCTACCCGGGGCGGAACCACTGGATACACTTTTCTGTCAATGAGCCCGTCGGCTTCCAGAGAACGTAAAGTGACTGTCAACATTCGCTGGGATATATCTCCGATGGATCGATGAATGTCGCTAAAGCGCATTGTACCATTTGCATTCAACGTAACAAGGACCAACAGCGACCATTTGTCACCAAGTCGACTAAGGATATCCCGGATAGGGCAGGTTCCAACGTGTAAGAAAGTTTTCATTTTTTTTGGAAGTTATTGTGCTGTTAACCAACATTACTTACCTTTTTGTAACCTCATTACCAGGAAGTTCGTTCTTGTATATGATGATTATCAATTGTATGTTTGCATCACAAAAGTAATTAAATTATCAAAAGTAACTATTGTGTTCATTGTAAAAATCGAAACTATGACAAAAAAAGTAGCAGTATTAGTGGTAAATCCTGTAAACGGATTTGGGTTATTCCAGTATTTGGAATCCTTTTTTGAAAATGGCATTTCGTATAAAACCTTTGCAGTATCCGAGACAATACAAGTAAAGACAAACTCCGGGATCAGTATGCAGACAGACGATGTAATCGCCAATCTAAAGGGACGTGCAGATGAGTATGATGCTCTTGTGTTCTCTTGTGGTGATGCAATGCCAAAATTCAACGAAAATGCAACCAAACAATTCAATCAAGATATGTTGGCTGTCATTAAAGATTTCAATGACAAGGGTAAAATTCTGGCAGGCCATTGTGTGGCAGCCCTGATTTTCGATAAGGTAGGAGTAGGCAAAGGTCGGAAAGTAGCATTGCATCCGTTTATAAAATCGTTTGTAAATGGCTGCATCGGAACCGATGAAAAGTCTGTGGTTGATGGCAATCTTTATACTGCTCAAACCGAGCATGCCATTTCTTCGCTGATGCCAGATCTATTGAAAGCGTTGAAATAAACGGGCTATATCTCTAAGGTTAAATCATGAAAGGCCAGACTAGTTTGTCTGGCTTTTGTGTTTTAAAGCTTATGTTCTGTTGTGGACCACGCTGCAGTGTCGTAATCTAAAATGTTGAATCGGGTCTTTATGGTCGCAAGTTTTTTTAGAAAAGGGGTACGTAAACATTTTACAATTTCATCATACGATCGGGCGTTTTTTGTTATCCAATCAAACAATTGCCAACGAAAGCCCGAAAGCAGGGATTCTTCAATCCAATACAAGAATCTCGTTTGGCGGCAAAGATATTCCATCTTTCTCATCTTGAGATACAGTCCAAGTCCGTCCGATACGTCGTGCCATAAATCGACAAATGCATAATTGAAGTTCATGTCAGGCATCTGTTTTGCTACATATTCAAAAGCATGAGCAGAGACAATTCTTACTTTTTCCTTGTGTTGGAATTGTGGAAGGATATAGCGTTCAAAGAGCTGTATGACAGCGTCGTCACGTTCTACGACAGTAATGTTTTGTACATTTTGTTTCAGGGAGACCATGTAGGTAAAATAACCAAGTCCGAGTCCGAATGTCACGACCTTGCCTTCCACAGAGTCAATAACCGGTTGCATGGTTTCTATCTCATTGGGTTTGATGGCCATCCACTCCAGACTGTTTTCCATCACTGCCGGAAAACGGAATTCATCGTTAAAGAAGCCAATGCGGGGAATTTCCTTAAAATCCGTTTCAACAAGAAGGTCGTTGTAGATAAAGGCTTCGTATGCTTCATACTTTTCATAACTTAATTCCCAATTGCCAAATCTTACTTTCGGTATCCGTATGTTTTGGTAGTAAGCATTTTGGATATAGGGCTGGGGATCCAGCTTTTTGATAGCCTTACGAAAATAGTCGTTGGCCAGCTGACGGTCCCGTTCCTCTTTTTCGGTGTCAAGCCCGCAAAAGCCAACAAGCAGTGCGAAATAGACAGTCTCTTCCGGCAGGCCACCATCGTTGGTGACACTGTCCATCAACTCTTTTGTGATAAGGCACGGATTATTGTTCAGATAATCGCAAAGCATCCAACTTATATCGTTGTTTTTTTGTCTTGTTTCCGTAAGTTCCCTGACTTTTTCCGTGTCGTCAGAGCATAAGTTCCAGTTCATAAAGCCAACCTGCTTTCTTGATAAAAGCATACTGCAAATATACGTAATTTTGCAGTTCGATCGTTACAAATACCGCCAATGATGTATAACAACAGCGTCACGGTCTGTATAGACCGTGACGCTGAAACCAACCTTAAGCTGGGGACACCGGATGTCTTCAAAGACTAAAACGGTGTTTTCTGTATCTTGTTTTTTACCACGTTTGCTGTTAGTGGAAATCGATTAGCTGCTTTCCACCTTTTAGGTCCAGAAGCCTGTTGTTCCACCTAAAAGAGCCTGTTACGTCGTCGGGTAAAACAATTTCTCCTTTCAAGTGGTTTGTTCCTGATTTCTTTAAATTCACTTCAATCCAACCTTTGGGATGCGGCATTTTACATTTAATATATTTGAGTGGTCCAAAAGCTGGCTCAATATTGACCGTCCTGAATCCCGGTGATGCAGGTGTTATACCCCCGACTGTTGCCAGAAAATCGTACAATGGACTCGCACTCCAAGCATGACAATCGGATCTTGAAGGTTCAGGATTTTCAGCAAAAGTGGTCAATCCGATATTCAACATCTTGTACCATGGATTTAGCATGGAAGTATATTGTTCCGATTGCCCTGTTTTTACCATTGCTCTGCACAAATAAAAACGATAATAAAAGGTTGCCTGTATTAGACTTGAATCATTATTGATCCGATTGAAAAGATCTTTTTGCAACCCAACAGGAACGGCATCGGACAGAATTCCCATGATGTTGGCGTGTTGGCTATAGCTGGTACGGCTAATATCGTCACTTAGCAGTTGCCTGTTGCTGTCCCAGCAGCGGGTCCATACATTTTCGCACAAGGATTTATACACAAGTTTATATTTCTGGGCTAAATCTTTTTCTCCAAAATTCTCCAAAAGGTCGATGGCATCTTTAAGAGTATACGCATATTGCAAGGTTAGGACGCTAGATCCTCCTGACATTCCGCTTGGTGGAACTCCACCTGTTGGGCTGTTGTTGTCCCAGGGCCATTGTTCAGGCCAGTCGACAAAATTCCAGTGTGGTATGGGGCCTAACATTCCCGTATGGGAATCTATTTTATCGGCAAACCATTCCAATACCGTTTTAATACCCGGAAGACACTCTTTTATAAGGACCGCATCGTCACGATGCATCCAGTAATCATGTACCATGTTTACCCAATACAAGGAAAAAGGCGGTATGTATTGCGGTTGATGGCAAGGGTACCGGCTCATCGTTATTCCTTCATAGGAACGTGAACAATTAAACATTTGAATGGCTTTTCGCATTAATCGATCATCTCCATCAACATATAGGGAAATTAAAGCCTGGATTCTTGTATCTCCTACGTATTGCAGCTGTTCGTAGTACGGACAATCGAAGTACGTTTCGTGCGCACATAACCGGGCTGTCCGCCACCCAACATTCCAGATGTTTTTAAGAGTCGCATCGTCACTTTCAAAACTGGCATTTTCCTTAAATGGATAGGCTACAAATATTCCATAAATGTCATTAATGGTAAGCGGCTCCTCCTTTGTTTCAATATCAAGCTGAATATACCTGTATGTTCGAAACCATAGTGGACGGAACATGCGGTTGTTTCCGCCATCCGGATAAAATTTATCAACATATCCTGTTATTGACCGGCCATCGATTTCGTTTCGGTTGCCTTTATTTCCGTTTCTAAACAAAGCTTCACTGTAAGTCAGCTTAATCTGGCTTTCTTTACCACCAGATACTATTAATTCCGGATAAGCTGTAGTGAGAAAGGTCTGATCTATGAGCAATGTCACCTTTTTGTTGGCCGGTATCGATAAGGCTGACTTGCCTTTCAAAAAGGAAGATGCCGGTAAAGCCATTCCATCGCTTCTGCGAACAGTAGACATTCTTTGCATTGTCTCTTCCATCATTGGTATATTTCGCGGACACAAAACCCAGTCATAACTCGTTCCGGTTCCATAAGGCTGTCCGTTACCCAATTGTTTGGCATTTAGCCAACTGCTATCGTTGTAATCTAAATTTTCCCAACCCCAGGGATACCATTTTGCATGAACAATATCACTGCATCCCACGTCCTGCATATAATCAAGCGAGGGCGAATAGGCAGCATCACGGATGACTTTCCACGATTTGTTGGTATTTACGACTTCTTCTTTAGCCGTATTTCCCTGAATAATTAAAGCTGTTTTTAAGGTGGTTTGAGCTCCTGGTATGTATGGATTAAAATTCCAGACAATTACGGCAAGGGAATTTTCCCCTTTCTTTAGAAATGGGGCAATATCGACTGTTTCGTAAAACCAGTGCGATATATCTCCACGTGCAGGGCCCCAACATACAGGCCGACCATTTACAAACAGGCGGTATCTGTTGTCGGCAGAAATATTTATAACAAATGGAGATGAGATGCTGTCCAACAATATCTTTTTTCTGAAATGATAGACGCCGTAATCGGTTAGGGAAACATTGGGACAAGTAATCCAGCTGGCGGTCCACCTGTTTGTCAATAAACGGTCGTCAGGTTTTGTATTTGAGAATGTTTTAATGTTGGGAAAAAAACTGAGAATGAAAATGAGAAAAGTGATAAGATGCTTCATGTGTTTTTGATGTATAAGTGCTTTTCAAACTAAATCAAAGGTTCCGGTGAAATCTTGCAAATGGCTTTAATATCCTTGTATTGCATATTTGCAGCCCCAATTAAAACGCATTGGAAATAAAATTTCCAAATTTAAACAATCCAAACAAAAAGGGCACTGTTATGATTGTAAAAATCCCCCCCCAAACAGCAATCGATTTTATTGTAAAGAATCCTTCTCTAACACCTCTCCGCAATAAATACAATGTTACTGGAATATTTAACAAAACTCCGGAGGCCGTTCCTGGTAAATACTTTAATAAAAGGACTGAACCTATCAGATGTGGAATAAATACGTTAAATAGTATCGTAAAAAGTGTGCCTCCCATCAAATATTCTGCCAGTTTATTTTCGTGTTTTACGAAATAATAGATCATCCCATAGATTAGCAGAGTTATTAAAATAACGGCAAACCTGAACTCAAAAGGGCTAACAGGCCATTTTGAAAAGTCTCCCGATTGAAACAGATTGGGAAGCAAAATGGCTTCTTCCATGTTGTGGATCGTTTCTGTGATTGCAAGAATCCAAACGATGTTCCTGTATTTTATCTTGCTTATTTTTTGAAAAAATTCATTCATGATCGGTTCTTCTTTTATCCAACAAACCTCAGTTCCATCGGTAAGGCTTTTTGTCTATCGTAGCACTGCGCACTCTGCTCAGCTTTTGAATATACTTTTTTGGTTTAGGTCTACTTTTTTATTCAGAAGTACAATTCCAAATTCTTCGGCTGCAGCAAGTGCTGCTACGATGAAGACAACCGTGAACAGACTATCTGCAATACCAAAAGGAAGAATCAGAATTGATAAAAAGACCAATATCCCCGTTGTTTTATTTGCTATCGTGTGGATAAAAGCAAACTCACCGTTTTTGAATCTAGAGAGTATTGCAGTTGATACTTTTAAAAAGACAATGATCAAAAACCAAACACAATTATCGGTCAAGATCCACTCATATTTTAGATAAACGATCCACAAGATGATTGCAAAAAAAATCAGATCGGATACGGAATCAAGCCTTGCACCCAACTTTGAAACAAAATGATATTTGCGGGCAATATATCCGTCAGCAATATCAGACAATCCAATAATTACGACAATGCAGAGGAATAACCACTCTGCATTCAATGTTAGCAATAATACGAATGAAAGTATTATCCGTAACAGCGAAATTATATTGGGAATGAATCTTCTTAAAGACATTGCTTAGTTTGACTATGTGTCCATCAATTGACAGATCCTTTTTTGAGCATGCGTTGCTGATAAAGTGCATTCAAATCCAAAGTCCTTTGCTGCTCTGGTAGTTGCACCAACGCACATATGAGTCATTACGTATCATAAAGGAATAAGATACGCTGAAATAATGTGACAAACCAAACCGAGTAGCACGAACACGTGAAATATCGCATGTACAAACTCTCGTTTTGCTAAAGCATAAAAAAACGAACCTACAATATAAAACAGGCCACCAGCTCCGAGCCAATATAAAACCTCAATACAATCTTTTGACAAAGCAACTTCTATCAGGGGTTTAACAGCAATGAAGATCGACAACCCCATGAGCACATAAGAAGCTGTCTTGAGATGATTATTCGTCTTTAGTTTACCAAAATTCAAGCCAATTCCGATCAGGGCAAAAAACCAAACCAGGGCAAAAAGCCCCCAGCCCCATAAGCCTTCATTTCGCAACAAAATCAAGGTGGTAGGAGAAAAACTTGCGGCAATGAGTACATAGATGCTCCCGTGATCAAAATGACGCAGAACGGCTTTTGTTCTTGGATTCTGTACATAGTGATAAACCGTAGATGAAAGCATACAAGACAACATCCCGAATCCGTATATTGAATATGCTGCAAAAGCCCACCTGCTGTCTGCTGCAACAGACTTATGCAACAAGACAGCGATGGCAGCGATGGATATGAGAACTCCAAGAGCATGAGTCAAGTAATTTGCTTTTTCTTCGCGTTTGGTGTATGATTTGGATTGTAGCATAACTGGTTTTTTAAAAGTATAAAGCTGTACGAAATATCCTTTTTTATGAGTTAATCAAACATTTTTACAAAATGTCACCAAAGATATGGAATAATCTTATAACGAGTTTTATTAGAATATTCAAGATATCCATTCAATTCATTTTTTAAAGTTTTATCCTCCAACATTGTTCTCGTTATTAATAGAATAATCAACAAACAGACTGGAATTATACTCCAGAGTGATCCAAAGAGTAAAGGGAATCCCAATGATTGAATAATCGAACCCAGATAAGCCGGATGTCTAATGACTTTATATAATCCAGTATCGCAAACAATGTGTTCTCTATTTGTTTGAATCCGGACGGTACTTGAGAAAAATTTGTTTTGCTTTTGAGCAAAAAGAAATAAGAGCTGTCCTAAAATTGTCAGGACAATGCCCAGAAAATACAGGCTCCAATGAAAATCAGGAGACCACTGATAACGACCAGAATCAAGGCCGGCAGTAATATACATGGAAATGGTAACCAGAAAAGACAGTCCCAATATCGTCTTATCCCATTTTTTAGTGCCTTCTCCTGGCTTTGAGCGTTCTTCTAAAAGTTCGGAATCAATGCGTAGAACTGTTAGATTCAATAAGAACATGATAAGACCTATTATCAGATAAATAAGTCCCTGCCAATAATCAATTCGACCAGCACTAATAAAAATGATGATGAAAAATAAAAATGTGCCGATAAAGAGTTTAATTGAATAACTTGTTTTCATGTCAGGTTTGTTAGTAATGTTAAAGGTCTACTGTATTTTAATGCATTTTTGCTTGAGATTAGGTGTTGGAATTTTGAAGGCTGTCGACCATTTTTAATTATACACTAAGCTATGCCATTTTGAAAATATCTGATAAAAAAAGTTACTTTTGTCAATAGGAGTGTGCTTTTGGGAGAAAGATCTGCACTCTTTTTTTTATTCAGGATATTATAGAAACACATGTTAAAAATTTCATCAGCTGCTTTTGCAGATACAAAACCTCATTACAACATACTTGACGGATTACGTGGAGTAGCGGCATTAACAGTTGTTTGTTTTCATTTGTTTGAAGCCTATGCAACAAGTCATTTAGACCAGAGAATCAATCACGGATATTTGGCTGTTGATTTCTTCTTTATCCTTTCCGGCTTTGTTGTAGGCTATGCTTACGATGACCGATGGAAAACGATGACAATAAAAGATTTTATCAAGCGTAGATTTATCCGCTTGCATCCTATGGTCGTTATCGGGGCTTTTATCGGGGCTTTTATGTTTTACACGCAAGGTTGCTCCGCTTGGGACGTTTCAAAAGTATCTATAATAACGCTATTTATAGCTACACTAATAAATGTTTGCCTAATTCCGGCAACTCCCGGTTTTGAAATCCGGGGAGTTGGTGAAATGTATCCTTTGAATGGACCAAGCTGGTCTTTATTCTTTGAATATATTGGCAATATTTTATATGCGTTCTTTATACATAAACTTTCAACCAAAGCTCTATCCGTATTGGTTTTACTTGCAGGTTGCGGATTGGCTGCGTTTGCTATTTGGGGACCTCTTGGCGATATATGCGTCGGATTCTCTCTGACAGAAGATAATGTAATCGGCGGCTCTTTGCGTATGTTGTTTTCATTCTCGGCAGGATTGCTGCTATCCCGCATATTCAAGCCCACCAATATAAAAGGAGCTTTTTGGATATGTAGCATAGCTGTTATTGCTTTATTGGCAATACCACGAATTGGGGGAAGTGAAAATTTATGGATGAATGGTTTATACGATACGATCTGTGCAATCCTTATTTTCCCCTTACTCGTTTATCTTGGAGCTTCGGGAAAGACAACGGACAAAATAACCACCCGAATATGCAAATTTTTGGGAGATATATCGTACCCTCTGTACATGGTACATTATCCCTTTATATACCTATATTATGCTTGGGTTAAAAATGAGAACCTCACATTCGTACAATCTTTGCCCGGTGCTTCAGCACTTGTTATCGGGTGTGTAATATTAGCTTATCTGTGCTTAAAGTTATACGATGAACCAGTACGTAAATTTTTAACAAAGCATCTTTTGCATATACAAAAATAATGACCAAAAAGCAGTCAGTCAGGATTTTTGACTGGGGCTTGGGAAATCAACACAGGCATTAAGCTATACATTATTTCTGCACCTATAGGTCGGAAATCTGAAAATTAAATATTCCTTTGGAGCAAATATTATATCTCTTTCGAGCGAATGCTATATTTCATCAAGGCAAGTTGTGTACTTGAATGGATTACAAATAGTAGTTGGTTGGAATAATTCACGTTCTCAAATGAATTAGTTTATCTCTAGAAAATCCTTTGTTGTAAATACCAATCATCGTTAAAACTCAATTCTACAAATAATCTTGTCTGATTGGTGTAAAAACATCAAGAACTTTTCCTGCTTCAAGAATCTCGAGAGTATGCTCTATCTTGGAGCACATCCTTAGTTTCTTTGTCATTTACATATTCCAAAATGTCACCTGGTTGGCAGTCTAATGCCTTACAAATTGCCTCTAAGGTACTAAAACGAATTGCTTTTGCCTTCCCCGTCTTTAAGATAGAAAGATTCGATAATGTCAAATCAACTCTTTCAGAAAGTTCATTCAGAGAAACCTTTCGCTTTGCCATCATCACGTCTAAGTTCACAATAATGGGCATATCTTAAATTGTTAAGTCATTTTCAGTTTTCATATCTACGGCATTTTGCAAAATTCTTTCAAGCACAGCCACAGCAGTTGCAACTGCGATAGATATAAAAATAAAGACAATACACATTGCAAGAAAACCAGCAGGGTCATCACCTTTGTTATGAAACATCTTTATGTATAATCCTGCCATCGCAATTAAAATGCTTAATGCGATTGCGCAATATTTTATGCTTCTTAAAGTTCTTACCGACTTTAATGAAAACAATTTATCTTGTCTGATATATCCAAGTATTTTGAATGCTTTATACAACGCAATAAAAAAAGCGACTGATGATGCATATCCATACAAGATGAATGGGTCAAAGTAAATGCTAAACAGGTCTAAATTCTGAGCTCTTCCTTCGGTTAATGGAAACCGAATCATAATGGAAAGTGCCACAATACCGATCAGCACGATGACTGCCTGAAGAAAGACTATTGAAATTCTTTTCATGATGATTTAATGAATTTGAATATATTCGGCAAATATAATAAATAATTATTGATAAACAATAAATAGTTGCCATTATTCAAAAATAATTCATTTCCTATAATGATTGCTAACGGGAGGTCAGCGCAATCTTTTTATCAATATCAAATGGGTAATGTTAGCTGCAGGGAGTTTCTTTGTTATTTATTGAAAACGTTGTATCGTAATAATCTATCAGTTTAAATCTGATCCGATATTTTAAGAAAGAAACCAAGATGTATTGAATATACTTACAAAGGATTTGTTCGGAAAGCTGTTTGCCGGCAAAGGGTATATCTCACAAAGTCGTTTATATTGTTATTCTGATTTTTAGTCCAGTGCTTAGACGAGTAACATTGTCATTGTATATATATGAATTCGTTTCAGTATCCTTCAATTTAGTATAGTTCCCCGGTAAAATGGACGTTTCTAAACCGATACCTATATTTTTCCAAAGTTGATAGTTTAGTTCGACTCCAGCCATTGTTGTCAATATATTTCCTGCCAAAGAGTAATTGAAGTGACTAGGATAAGCCCCCAAAAGATTAAAATCCTTATTAATTGAATACGATTGAAAACCAAGTCCTATTTTCCAAGTCACATCAAATGTCTTGTTAGAAAGTGGAATTTGATAAAGCAATTCCACTCCATTGAAACTAAGGTTTAGTTTGTCGCTTAAAGTACCATCTTCAAAATAAGCATCGCCATTTACGTCTGCATTCTCGTAATTTGTGGAAGCATTTGTGACGTACGAATTATGAATGAAACCTAAGCCAAATCTGTTATAAAATGCTCCAAATTCAAATTGGTTCGTTGTTCCCGATTTAAGTTTCTTTACTTCATCAACTAATGGATAACCTAAGCTTGAATTCACTTTTGCCGTTAAATTTCCCATACCATAATCATAGCTCCCAAAAAAAATGAATTTCCTGTTCTGAGAAAAGACGGTACTGAAGGTGAGGAATAGAAAAATGGATAATGAAATAGCCTTTTTAAAGTTCATGGTTTTTAGATTTGAGTTTATATGCTTTCAATTATGGTTTTTTTTTACTAATTCTTATTTTCGTCTTATGGCGTAAATCAATTCGTCTAGCATCTCGCCATTTTTTATCACAATCTTTTTAAATCGTCCCTCTAACGCAAACCTTGCTTTTTCTAAAACACGATGTGATGCAATATTTGTTCCAAATGGAGTTGCGAATATCCTGTCAATATCAAATCGATTAAAGGCTAGTTTTACAATAAATCCATCAGACATGAACCTTCTGATATGCTTGTTGTCTGAATGTTTAAGAACACTGTTTAGATCATTCAATGTCCATTCTCTTAATCTTATTTCCATACAATTGCAGAATAGCTTAATATCGGTTTTTATGCTTGCTCCTAGCGCTATGCATATGCCCAGTGGCTAATTGCGGACGATTCAACTGTCAAACCGTGGGGCGGTTTGAGCGGGCGAAAAGCCTTGCAAAATGCAGTAAACCAGCCATTGGGTATATGATGTTAGCTGCAGTTTATTTCATTCTTGTCAGTACTTTTTCCAGTATTAAGTTAAACTCTGTTGGCTTTTCTATCATTGGGTAATGTCCAGTTGCAGAGATCTTTTCCACTTGAAAACCAGTTTTACAATGGTTTTTCAGTCCAGTTTCGTTTGTTGGAACGCCGTCACTATTTATTAAATACAACTTGTAATTAAGCTGTTCCAGCCTTTGCGCATCAGCATAAGCGTATTGCATTTGGTTCATTAATGTTCCATAGCCAATAACGGAATCGCTATTTGCAAAATCAGTTTTTACTCTGTCTTTCACCTCCTTTGAAGTGGTTGGGTGAAAAAGCATCAGATCTGCATATACAGGTGCTGAATTTTTAAAGTCCTTTATTACTGTCCCATTAAAATCTAAAATAGTTCTTTGAAATATTTGAAATTTAGTTAGTTACAAGCGATTTTCGATTAAACGGATTT